>OFGA01000712.1_pt1 | contig 25863 bp, 25 predicted proteins | sample 1521471 | NCBI WGS metagenome assembly OFGA01 (sample SAMEA3504086, study PRJEB24116) | mouse gut metagenome | biome: mouse gut; feature: mouse-associated habitat; material: faeces | place: Denmark | collected 2011 | reverse complement strand
TTGCCATAGCAGAGCGGGCATACCGTTATGCAGACCATGGGATCTATATTTCGATTAAAGAAAAGCGGAAGCGAGTTTTTGTGCTGCTGACAGATAATAATCAGTACAAATGTCAATTACGTATGAAGCTCTATCCTCAAGAGCGGCGTATTGAGATTAAGATTCCTGTAAATGTCTCCATTCACGATCACAAGGAGTATCGGAACGAAGTCGGTGTGGCTGTAGGGCTCTATACGATGATGACCACAGATGAGGGGCATCGGTATGGGGAAGAATTGGGCAAGTTCCAGTTGGAGTATTCGGAATGGATACGGATGCAGACCGACAGTTACAGACGGAATAAGAAGGATAATCCGGGGCGGAAGAAATATTACGCCAAGAAGCGGAGGATGGAGGAACGCCTGCATTGTTACATTAATCAGGAGTTGAATCGACTTCTGAGAGAGGAGAAACCGAAGACGATATTTATTGTGAAGCTGCCGAAGCCGCAGGCAGGCGGGCATAACAAGAAGATAAATTATGTGGTCGGCCAGTGGCAGAGAGGATATATTCGGAAACGTCTGTGGCAGAAATGCAGGGAGCAGTCGATTGATATTGTGGAAGTTCTGGGGAAAGATATCAGTAAGGTGTGCAGCGAGTGCGGCGAATTTGGAAGCAAAGAAAAGGGGAAGTTTCTGTGCTCCTTGTGTGGGTATCAGTCGGAGGATAAGATTAATACTGCCCGTAATGTGAAGAAGCGGGGGCAGGGAGATGGGAAGCTATATTAGGTCATAAGAACAGCCATTTAGATAAGTTTCGGTGATGAGCCGGGAGTTTACCGTTAAATGGATCACTAGGGAATTATGGAAATTCCCGAAGTGTTTTCAGGACTAAGGGGCAAGTTCATGATAAAGCGGGTATGATATGTACCTGTAATATAAAAATAACTTACGGCATTAGAAGGCAGGAGATAAGTGAATTCTTAAACCTGCGTATTGGGTATGCCAAGACCCTGTGAACATGAAGCACAAGAAGGTCATCAACCAGAGGTTGGTGACATGTATAACGAGGAAGTGTGCTGAGGCACAAGAAGGTCATCAACCAGAGGTTGGTGACATGTCATGAGGTAGCGGGGAGCGAAGCGGAGAATTCGGCATCATCTTTTAGTAAAAGATGACCAATATATCTTATTAAAACATGTAAGTAGTATTCATGATTCAAGGTATAGTATTTGGTTTTAATAAAGTATATGTATCTTATTTAATATAAATCAGGAGATAAAAGTGTCTAAATGAATTATATTATTGTGCAGGCAGGCGGAAGAGGAACACGTCTGGAATATTTGACAAGAAATAAGCCTAAAGCGCTTGTGCCGGTGAATAATCTTCCAATGCTATTCCATCTTTTTCGGAAATACCAGGACAAACATTTTATAATTATCGCAGATTATAAAAAGGAAGTTATGAAAGAATATTTACAGGTATTTGCGGATGTGAAATATCAAATTGTAGAAGCAAGGGGAAACGGAACTTGTGCCGGTATAAAGCAAGCAATTCATTTATTGCCGGAAAAGGAGCCGTTTCTGTTAATATGGTCAGATTTGCTTCTCCCAATGGATTTGAAATTGCCGTCAGGATATGAGGACGGCGAATACTCAAATCCTACGGAAGATTATATTGGTATATCTCAGTCATTTCCCTGCCGATGGTCTTACTTTGCCGGGAGATTTGAAGAAAAAAAATCTTATGATCATGGTGTGGCGGGTTTTTTCTTGTTTACGGATAAAGAGAAAATAAAAGCAGTTCCTGAAAATGGCGAGTTGGTACGTTGGATGCAGAAAAGTAAATTGAAATTTTGTGAAATAGGCTTAGACGGAACAAACGAATTTGGACTGCTTGAGGAATATAGCAGATTAGAACAAAATAAGTGCCGTCCATTCAATAGAATCACAATCAGAGCAGACCGATTTATCAAAGAGGCTGTTGACAAGCATGGCAGAAAGCTGGCAAAGAGAGAGCGGGAATGGTATAAAAAGGCGGGAGAATTGGGAATTACTGCGCTTCCAAAGATTTACGGAACAGAGCCATTAGAAATGGAATTGATTCAGGGGAAAAATATTTATGAATATCAGTTGTCTTATGAGGAGAAGAAAAAAGTCCTAAAAAAATTGGTGGAAACCTTACAAATCCTCCATAGTAAAGAACAGGTTCCCGCAGATTTATCTGCCTGCAGGGAAGTTTATTTGAATAAAACATTTTATCGTGTCGATAAGATTAGGAATCTTTTACCTTTTGCAAATGAAAAATATATTGTGGTTAATGGAAAAAGATGCAGGAATGTATTTTTTTATAAAAAAGATATTGAATGCCTGATTGAACAGATGGGGTGTGAAAAATTTAGTTTTATTCATGGAGATTGCACGTTTTCAAATCTGATGCTGAGAGAGGATGAAAATCCAGTATTGCTGGATCCGCGGGGATACTTTGGAGATGTTAGATTTTATGGTGATCCGCGCTATGATTGGGCAAAGCTGTATTATTCCATTGTGGGAAATTATGACAGATTTAATTTAAAAGAGTTTCGGTTGGAAATTAGGGAAAGGGATGTGTGTCTTGATATTGTATCCAATCATTGGGAGGATATGGAGAGCTCCTTTTTTAAAATGACTGGTACAAAGCCTGGGGAAATCAAACTGCTTCATGCATTGATTTGGCTGTCGCTGACTACATATGCCTGGCAAGATTACGATTCTGTCTGCGGGGCTTTTTATAATGGATTGTGGTACCTGGAGGATATATTATGATTCGCTATTTTGAGAAGCAGTTAAAAGAGTTTGAACACTCTGTCCACTCTTTGGATGGGCAGATACTTGACCGGTGGGTGAGGGAAGCGGTAGAAGTATTAAAAAGAGACAATAAAATTGTGGTGTCAGGTTTGGGGAAAAATGTTCCGATTTGTGAGAAGTTTGTAGGGTCAATGGTTTCAATCGGGCTTGACGCGTGCTTTTTACATACCAATTCAGCTATACATGGCGATATGGGAGTGGTAAAAGCGGGGGATATGGTGATTTTGCTTTCAAAAAGTGGCGAGACGGAGGAATCTATTCTGCTTACAAGGCTTCTGAAAAAGCGAAAGGTGAATATGTGGCTGTTGACTTTTTCCGGAGAAAGTGCGTTGACGAAGGAAATTGAGAACAGCGTCATAGTTGAGTTGGAACATGAGGGAGATTTGTGGAATATCATGCCTAATAATTCTACTACATTAAATTTGATTATTCTGCAGGGCTTGGCAATGCAGATTGCGGATATGCTTGGGCTGGATATAGAGAGCTTCAGACAGAATCATCCGGGTGGGTATATTGGAAAGACGTTATATGAAAACGTCATTAAATAATTTAGGAGTATGGAGGATAGTATTTGGAACTAAAAAAATTTTATGAAGGAAAAAAAGTTTTTATTACGGGACATACAGGCTTCAAGGGTTCTTGGCTATGCAAGGTTTTGTTGGAATGGGGGGCTCAATTATGTGGATTTTCCATAGGGACTCCAACATCCCCCTCTCTATTTGAACTGTTGGAACTTTCTGAACATATAAAATCTGTATCAGGCGATATACGCGATAGGGTTCAGGTATTAAAGGCGGTAGAAGCATTTGAGCCAGATATTGTATTCCATCTTGCGGCACAGCCAATTGTACTGGAAGCATATAAAAATCCTGTTTACACCTATGAAACGAACGTGATGGGAACTGTAAATATTCTGGAAGCTGTAAGGAATTGTAATAGTGTAAAGTCAGTTATTAATATTACAACAGATAAAGTATATAAAAATAATGAATGGTACTGGGGGTATAGAGAAGACGATGTATTAAATGGTTTTGATCCTTACTCAAATTCAAAATCTTGCTCAGAGTTGGTTACGTCAAGCTACATAAATTCATTTTTTTCTGAGAAAAATCTTGCAGTATCAACCGTAAGAGCTGGTAACGTAATTGGCGGGGGAGACTTTGCGGCAGACCGAATTCTTCCAGATGCATACAGGGCAGCTTGTGAACGCAGAAATGTTATTATACGTTCACCATATTCCGTAAGACCATACCAACATGTACTGGAGCCTGTTTTTGTATATTTGGCACTTGCAGCAGAGCAAACAAGACATTTTGAAATTGCTGGATGTTATAATGTTGGACCTGATTACAAAAATTGTGTTACGACTCTTGAAATTGTGGAATTATTTTGTCGCAAATGGGGTTCAATCAAACCAGAATATATTGAAAGAGATATGCCGCATGAAGCACAGTTTTTGAGGCTGGATTGTTCTAAAATTAAAAATGTTCTTCATTGGAAGCCTATCTGGGATGTTGATGAAGCAGTTTCCAGGACTGTTGATTTATATAAGTTGATTGCAGATGGAAAGCAAATAGAAGATAGGATGATTGAGCAGATTACAGAGTATCAGGATTTATTATTTAAGGAAAAAGTAGGATGCATATAAGGAGGTGCTAAATAATAGTGAGTAGGATTAAAGCTATATTGTTTGATATGGATGGGGTGTTGATTGATGCAAAAGAGTGGCACTATGAAGCACTAAACCAAGCATTAAAGCTGTTTGGGTGTGAGATTTCCAGATTTGACCATATTAATACATTTGATGGGCTGCCAACAAAAGATAAATTAGAACTCCTTGGAAGAGTTTCCTATTTGCCAACAGAGCTGCATGAATTTATAAATCAACTGAAACAGCAATACACAATGGAAATCATTACACAAAAGTGCAAGCCATTATTTCAGCATGAGTATGCGTTGTCAAGGTTAAAAAGGGAAGGCTACCTTTTGGCGGTATGTTCCAATTCTAAAAGAAAAACCATTATTGAAATGATGGAAAGAGCAGAACTGCTGGAATATTTAGATCTTATTATGTCAAATGAGGATGTTGAAAAGGCGAAACCGAATCCAGAGATTTATATTACAACAATGAAAAAATTGAATCTTCAGCCTGAAGAATGTCTGATTTTAGAGGACAATAAAAATGGAATAGCTGCTGCAATAGCATCAGGCGGGCATTTACTGAAAATAGATACGGTTTATGATGTAAATTATACAAATATTAGAACAAAACTACAAAGTATTTGAAATATGGAGAGAACAGATGATACATATTATGATTCCAGCATGTGGAAATGACCAGAAGTTTCTTGAAAATTACTGGCCGAAGAATGTAACAGAAGTGAACGGAAAGGTAATGATACAATATGCAGTAGAAAATTTTAACTCTATTCCAGATAAGAAATTTATATTTATATTAAATGAAAAAGAATGTATTCGTTTTCATACGGACAATATGGTTTCTTTGTTGTCAGAAGAAAATGCCAATATTATTACACTACAGAATGAAACAGGAGGAGCATTATGTACTTGTTTGATGGGAATAGAGCTTATAAATAATGATGACGAGCTGTTAATATCAAACAATGACCAAAAATTTGACTGTGATTTGTTTGAGATTATACAGGATTTTCGTCAAAAAGATGCGGATTGTGGTGTAGTTTGTTTTGAGTGTATTCACCCACGTTGGTCATTTGTGCGCGTAGAAAATGATCTTGTAATAGAAACCGCTGAAAAGAGGCCTATCTCAAAAAAGGCAATAGCAGGAGTTTATTACTTTAAAAAAGGAAAAGATTTTGTCGAGACTGCTAAGAAAACGATATTAAAAGGACAGCAATATGATGGCAGATATTTTATATCTACAGCTATAAATGAGATAATCCTGCAAGGTAAAAAAGTAGTCAGCTATACGGTAGAAAAAGAGCAATACCATACTTTTTATGAGCTAAAGCAAATCGAAAAATACGAACAGGAGATGCGAAGAAATGAGAATTATTGCACATAGGGGATGGTGGCAGAATAATAAAGAAAAAAACAGTATGATTTCGTTTCAGAAAGCATTTTTAAACGGATATGGAGTAGAAACAGATTTACGAGATTATTGTGGTCAACTGGTAATATCGCATAATGTTGCAGATTGTAATAGTGTGCTTAGTGAGGAATTATTTGAATTATATCGGCAATATGGCAATAATGTTCCATTGGCATTAAATATTAAGTCTGATGGTATTCAGGATATTCTTAGAGAACAACTAGAAAAGTATAAAGTTACCAATTACTTTGTGTTTGATATGTCTGTTCCAGAAATGGTGATTTATAAACAAAAAAATTTTCAGTTTTTTACGAGAAGCAGCGACATTGAAAAGGAATGTGTATTATATCAGGATGCTTCAGGAATATGGATGGACACTTTTTATGACGATGACTGGAAATTATTTGATTCGGCTAAGGAGGGGTTGAATGCCGGAAAGTGCGTTGCGGTTGTATCACCGGAATTGCATGGAAAGTCCAGGCAAAAAATGTGGGACAGGATTAAACAGGAGCACATGAACACGGAAGAAGCTTTTTATCTCTGCACAGATTATCCAGAAGAAGCCAAATATTTTTTTGAAAAGGAATAATAAGAATATGAGATGTGAAAGAATCGAAAATATGAAAAAAGGATGGTTCGTAGGTAATTTTGAACCGTCTCTCTTTAAAACAAATGACGTTGAAGTAGCAGTAAAAAAATACAGTACAGGCGATTATGAAGAAGCACATTATCACAAGATTGCCACGGAAATTACTGTCATTATGTCCGGACGGGCAAAGATGTTTGGAACAGAATGGCAGGCAGGGGATATCGTAATTGCAGAGCCCGGAGATATTACTGATTTTACAGCATTAGAAGACACTGTAAATACTGTTGTTAAAATTCCGGGGATAAATAATGATAAATATTTTGCAGAAAAGGAAGATGAATAATGATAAATATTGTAGTGCCAATGGCAGGGAGAGGAAGTCGATTTGTAAAAGCCGGATATAAGATGCCGAAACCACTGATTGATGTTCATGGGAAATATATGATTGAGGTTGTAACAAAAAACATTATGCCCGAATGCGAGCATCGGTTCATATATTTATGTCTGCAGGAACATTTAGAACAGTTTGAATTGGAAAGTTATCTGCAACAGATTTCTCCGGGGTGTCTTATTATCCCAGTTAAAGAGGTAACAGAAGGAGCAGCATGTACGGTTCTTTTGGCAGAAGAATACATTGACAATGAAGATAATTTGATGATTGCGAATTCAGATCAATATGTAGATATAGATATTAACGAATATCTGAATTCGGGGAAGAACTATGATGGATTCATCATGACTATGAAGGCAGACGATCCCAAATGGTCTTATATAAATTATGACGAACAGAACTTAGTAAAAGAAGTCAGAGAAAAAGAAGTGATATCCAATGAGGCCACAGTCGGTATTTATAATTTTACTAGAGGATGTGATTATGTAAAGTTCGCTCATGAAATGATAGATGCCGGGGAGAGAGTGAATGGTGAATTTTATGTTGCGCCGGTATATAACCGCTATATTAAGAGTGGAGGAAAAGTTTCTTTCTTCAATGTTGGAAGGGAAGATAAAGGGATGTACGGATTAGGCATACCGGAAGATTTGGAACGTTTTTTGAGTAACCCGGAATTTAAGAGGATATAGTGATGAACATTTTGATAACCGGCGGAAAGGGATATATCGGACAGTATCTTGCACAGTATTTTTCAAATGAAAATGTGTTTGTTACAACAAGAACTCCCAGAACTGCGTTAGAAAGAAAGATGATTCTTTCTGATGAAAAAACAATAAAAGGTGTTTGTGAAGGAATAGATGTTGTGATTCATACGGCATCTATGGATGAACGGGAGATTTTGAAGAAACCGAAAGAAGCACTATTGATAAATGCTTTTGGAACAAGAGAGCTATATCTGGATGCGGCAGTATGTAAAGTGAAGAAGTTTTTATATCTTTCTACATTTCATGTGTATGGAACGGTGGAAAAGATGGTTACAGAAGAAAGCAGGACAACTCCGATTTCGGACTATGCCCTAACGCATTTATTTGCGGAACAGTATATCAGGCAGTTACATGCCAGTAACACAATGCAGACATCAATTCTCAGACTTACAAACGGGATTGGGCTTCCTGGGAATGAAGTGGATAAATGGTATCTTGCAGTAAATGATTTCTGCAGGACTATTGTACGAGAAAAGCAGATTGTATTAAAGTCCAACGGACTTCCAAGAAGAGATTTTATAGCAATTCCTGATATCTGCAGTGCAATTAAATTTTTGCTGAATTTAGAGGAAGAATTTGGAGTCTACAATATAAGTTCTCAAAAAACAGTGAGTATCAGGGAAATTGCATTTATGGTAAAAGAGATTTATCAAAAGATGACCGGAGAGGAAGCAAAACTGAGCCTTCCAGAAGTAAGCAAAGAGGAAGTAGAAAGCATAAAGGATTTTACAGTTTCTTCTCAAAAGCTGCGCAAGATAGGATGGGAACCAAAAGAAACATTGGAGAAAACCATAGAGAATATCTTGAAACACGAATTGGAAATGAGGAAAAAAATATGAAAGTGGTGATACTTGCAGGAGGATTTGGCACTCGCATTTCAGAAGAAAGCAAGTTCAGGCCAAAACCTATGATTGAAATCGGAGGACGGCCTATTCTCTGGCATATTATGAAATATTATTCCAGTTTTGGGTTTCATGAATTTATAATTTGCTGTGGATATAAAGGCGAGTTAATTAAAGATTATTTTGTAAATTACCAGTCGTATAATTCTGATTTTACCATTGAACTGAAAAATAACATGCTAACTATGCATAAAATACCGAATGAAGACTGGAAAGTGACACTGGTTGATACCGGTTTAAATACTATGACAGGCGGCCGAATTAAAAGAATCGAACAGTTTATAGACAGTGACAATTTCATGCTTACATATGGCGACGGCTTATGTGATGTTGACCTTAACAGTTTAGTTGATTTTCACATGAGACATGGGAGAATGGCGACAATTACGACTGTAAAGCCGGAAGGACGTTTCGGAATTCTTGATATACAGAAAGAAATGATTACAGATTTTCGAGAAAAATCGTCAAATGATATGGGATGGATCAATGGAGGTTTTATGGTATTAAATAAGACGATATTCCGTTATATCCAAGATGATAAGACTGTTTTTGAGAGAGAACCATTGGAAAAGGCAGCGTATGAGCATAAACTGGCAGCATATAAACACAATGGATTTTGGCGTTGTATGGATACTCAAAGGGACAAAGAAATTTTGGAAAAAATGTGGGAAACTGGAAAACCCCCTTGGAAAAATTGGAATGTTTGAAGGAGAAATATATGAGTCAAAAGTTTAGCTTTGAAAAGCTCAATCTTGAAGGTGCCTTTCTAATAAACCCTTTTGAAGCAGATGATGAGAGAGGGTATTTTTTGAAAGATTATTCTAAAGAGATTTTTGAAAAAAATAATATTAAACACGATTTGCAGGAAGTTTTCTATACATATTCAAAGCCAGGAGTCATTCGTGCAATTCATTTTCAAAAAATTATGCAGCAGCCTAAATTAGTTCGCTGTGTGTCGGGAGAAGTATTTGATGTGATTGTGGATTTAAGAAAAAAATCTGATACTTTTGGGAAATGGCAAGGAGTTTGGATGTCGGGAATAAATAAAAAAGAAGTGTTTGTTCCGGCAGGATTTGGGCATGGTTATCTTGTGATAAAAGAATCCATTGTATCGTATAAATGTGCTCAAAAATTTTATGGAGAATATGACGATGGAATTATATGGAATGATCCGGAGCTTGGAATTGAATGGCCCATTGAAAAAGTAGAAACGATTATTTTGTCTGAAAAAGACAAGAAGTTACAATCATTTAAGGATTTTAAAGAACAGAACGAAGGAGGATTCGTTGTATGAAATCACCACAAGATATGCGGATTATTCAGATTGATATAACCAATGCATGTTTTCATAGATGCTCAAATTGTACACGCTTTTGCGGCCATCATAAAAAACCGTTCTTTATGGACTTTGAAACGTTCAAGAGAGCAGTAGATTCTTTTGAGGGATATCGGGGAACCGTAGGGATTATGGGAGGCGAGCCTACACTCCATCCGCAGTTTTCGCGCTTTTTGGAATATTTAAACGAGCATAAATATTATCCGAAATCTGAGAATCTATTGGTCAGACCAGCAAAAAATTTTATGAAAGTGGTTGCTCAGATGGAGCAGAATAGTACGTTTATCAATAAAGAGCATGGAATTGAACGAAATTGTGTGCTTGGATATGGATTGTGGTCTGCTTTAAGTGATAAATATAGAGAGTACTATGAGTTAATACAGGATACGTTTAATTTTCAGGCATTGAATGACCATACGAATATCATGTATCATGCGCCGATTATGATAAGACGTAAGGATATGAATATACCGGATGATAAATGGATGGAAATAAGGGATAATTGTTGGGCACAGAAAGAATGGAGTGCAACAATTACTCCGAAAGGGGCTTTTTTTTGTGAGATCGCCGGTGCGTTGGATATGCTGTTTGACGGGCCGGGAGGATGGAAAATTGAGCCGGGGTGGTGGAAACGCACGCCGGAGCAATTTGGAGATCAGCTTCAATGGTGTGAATTGTGCGGAATTGCGCTGAACACCTTTACCAGAGATGCGAATGAAGAAATGGATGATATGTCTGCATGGTGGCATGATAGATTGAAGGAATTGGGAAGTCCTAAGATTGAAAATGGCATGATGAATGTACTAGAGATATCTGATGAAGGGAATATTTTGGAAAAAAGCAAGTTCGGTGTAAAACCTGTGAGAAAGCAGTCTTATTTAGACGGTTATTTTGCGCGTTTCAATGAAAAAAACGACTGGTTAAATCCAAAAGGATTTATCAAATGTACGCTGCTTAAAGAGGATAAGATTGGAGAGAAAATTGTTGAGGCGATTTCTCAGACGAAAAAAGGTGAATTTATTGTTTTGATGACGGAAACAGCAGAATTAAAAGATTCTTTTGATGATTATCTGAAGCAGTATGTATTAAATCCAGGCAGTATTTTAATTACTGATGACAGATATGATTTACAGGAAGAATTGGGAGACGGAATACTGGCGGTGTTCTCACCAGAGGCCAGTGCAGTAAAACGTGCTACATATCCGATATTACGGGATATAAATGGGGTGACAGAGTTTGTAGAGCTTTATGATAAAAATAAACAGATTCCATTAATTAAAAAAAGCTTTGACAGTTCAGAATATAAGATTGAAAAAAATGTGACGTATGCTCTTTACGGTGCAGGACAAAGCGCTAAAAATATTTATGATTCCTTTGTGAAAGAACAGATTAAATTTATATGCGATTCTGATTGTAATAAATGGGGAAATGATTTTCTGGGATATCAGATTGTTTCACCAGAAGAATTATGGGCAAGAAGACAGGAGTTTGATAAGATTTTTGTAAGTAGTATTTACTTTTATGAGATAAAGACGTATTTAATGGAACTTGGGTTTAAGGAAGAACAGATTGTTACCAGCTTAATGATAATGTAAAAGGAAGGGATTCATATGTATTCTCCGGTAGTGGTATTTACTTATAATCGATTTGAGGAAATAATGAAGGTAATGGCAGCCCTTGCCCAAAATATTGGTGCAGATAGGACGGATGTTTATGTTTTTTCCAATGCACCTGTTTCAGAAGTAAAAGGTGATTACCAAAAGGTCCAAAAGATAAGGGATGGGTTAGGACAATTTTGTAATTCATTTCATACATATACTGTAATATACAGAGAAAAAAATGAAGGTTCCAATACGAATATGTATGATGGAATTTGTCAGGTGATCAATAAGTATGGGCGTGTTATCGTGCTGGAAGATGATATTGTGACCGCTCCAGCCTTCCTTCCTTTTATGAATCAGGCGCTTGAACGCTTTGAAGATGATGAGGAAGTGTTCAGCATCTGTGGTTATAATCCGGTAACTATGGAGAGTCAATTACAGGGAGATAGTTTTAGCTACGATGTGTTCCGCAGTTGGGGATGGGCAACATGGAAAAGATGTTGGAATTCTTTTTCTATGGTGGAAGACAAAGATATTATATCAAAAATTGATTTAAGGAAAGCGCACACCGAAGCTATGATGTATACCTGCGGTTTCCAGAGGGATATTCCATATCCTGAGAATGGTTTTATAAAATTTTTGGACTATAGACTTACACGAAAACAGATGGCTCTTAGGAAGACTGTCATTTATTCAAAAAAGTCTCTTTGCGATAATATTGGTATGGATGGAAACGGACTTACAACTTTGGAATGTAGTACTTACTGTAATGAAAACTTTGATCCAAAAGATAGTACTACAGTTTTTGCGTTATCAAAAGAGAAGTTGGATATTGACAGCGATAGGAACTATTTTTTCAAATTTCGCAAAGAAGAATTTGTTGTTCAGGCATATGAAAAAACAAACTTTGACAGGAATACCATGTATTTGAATATGTACTATGGATTATCTCGACTACTGGCAAAAAAAGATGTAGATAGACGAGAAGTCTTTGATATATATTTTTCAGAGAATGGTTGGAAGAAAGTTGCAATCTTTGGTTGGGGGGCTGCGGGGAAATTGTTATATACGCTGCTTGAAAATACATCAGTTCACGTTTCTTATATCATTGACCGCAGGGATATTTCCAGAGAGGTTAGCGTACCATTTTTTCATCATCCAGTAGGTGCGCCCATGGTAGATGCCATGTTAATTACAGCATTAAAGGATTTCTGGGATATAGAAGAACAATTATACGGACAGGTACCTTTTCCATTAATCAGTATGGATGACGTTGTAAATGAATGTTTAAGAAAGGCAGACAAGCAGGAAAAAGATGAATCAGAAACATATTAAAATGAGGAAAGATGGTATAAATTCCTGGCTAGGAGAAAGAAGGATGCGGGTGAAGCAAATTATAGGCATTTCTCAAAAGCAGGTAGAATTGACGAAGAGAATTTTGAAAGCACGTGAATTTATCAATGATCTCCCTGATGATAAGACTATTTTAATATGTGCAGATGATGCACATATTCATTATATGTTCCGTTTTACCAAACTTGCGGAAAAAAATATTTTTGGATTTATAGATGGATATGAAAATAAGAATGTATACGATTCTTTTGGAGATTATAAGAGATATCCAGTATTTTCTCTCGAAGAACCAGAATGGAAACAGTCAGAATGTGTTTTGATAACAGCCTCTGAAGATTGTTCTTTAGGAAAGGAACTGAAAGAATATGGATATGAAGGAAAGATTTTTTATCTTTATGAGGAAAAGGAGGTAATACCATTTTTCTGTATTCAGAATCCGATATTAAGAAAAAATGGGACTTTTACAAATGAAATTGCAAAATCTGTTCTTAGAGAGGTGTGCAGTCTTCCGGAAGAATATTGGTTTGGAATGATTGAAAGAATTGATAAGATAAACAATATTTTAGATAAATGCGGTGATGGGCGTATATTGGTATACTGTGTAGGCGGTCATACGAGATGCCTGTTTGAATATACAGATATAAAATATAAGAATGTAGTAGCGTTTGCCGACCGCAAAGAGCGATCTTTCTGCGGTGTAAATGTACGTAATGTTACAGCAGAGAATTTTGAAGATATTGATTATATCATAATTTCTTCTTTTGGATTTCAGTCAGAAATTGAAAGATATTTGATTAGCATTGGAATGCAAGATAAAATTGTAAAATTATATGACATGTCGGATACTGGAACTTTTTATGAAGCACCTAATGTTTGCGCACCAGATATACCAGCATCATTTAGTTGTTCCCGAAATGGAATGTCTATGGCAGATCTTTACGCTTCTGTCGAGTGGTCATCCGGAAGTTTATCAGAAAATTCCGAGTATCTGGTGACGTATAATCTACTTAAAAACCAGATTATAGACGAAGGGGTTGTTCATAATAAAAATGAACGGGAAGTAATCGAAGAAAAGAATTACGGTGAGGCTAATCGTCAGACTGCAATTGTTATTCAGGGTCCGGTTGTATATGAAGATGATTTTACGTTTAGGACAATTTGTTGGTACAGTATCGTATTTCCAGAAGCAAAGATTATTTTATCTACATGGGAAGAAGAAAAAGAATGTTCCCAATTTGAAAGTTTTTACAAACTTCCAATCGACATTGTGCTTAGTAAGCCGCCGCAGGAAAAGGGAGTCTTGAACGTAAACTATCAGGTGAAATCTTCTTATGCAGGGATTATGCGTGCGAAAGAACTTGAATATAGATATGTGATGAAAACAAGAACGGATTTTCGACTATATGCAGATGATTGTATTTCATATCTTTATACACTGACAAAGATGTTTCCGGCAAAAGGGATTTCGAGAAAAAGGATTGCAGTTTTACAGCCTTTTCTTGATATTGCATATTATATTCCCGATTATATTTTATTTGGGGATACTGAGGATATGCTAAACTTCTGGGACACAGGAACACCTTATCCGAATCATACAGATGGCATGAATCCAGAAATGCTGATGTTTACGCGTTATATCAAAAGTCTTGGCAGTTATGTAGATAATCCATTAGAGAATTTGAAGGATTATGTAGACATGCTTTGTAGGGAATTTATCATTGTGGATCCATCTGTCTATAAATACTATTGGAAAAAGTATTCTTATGAGGGAAGTGTTCTGTATCAGGTAAGTACCAATCGGCTGACAGCAGCAGATTGGTTTAGCAGGCAGGTTATTTTGGAAGGAGAATAAGTAACATGTACAGTAAAAAAATCGGTGATATGACAAGAGGATGGTTTGTAGGCAATTTTGAACCAACTGCGTATGAAACAAATGATGTGGAGGCTGCGGTCAGAGTATTGGAAAAGGGATATTGTGAACAGAGGCATTTGCATCGTGTTGCAGCAAAAGTTATTGTGGTCTTGTCCGGCAGGCTGAGAATGTTTGAAAAAGAATGGGTAGAAGAAGATATTATCGTTATGGAGCCAGGAGATATATCTTCCATAGAGGCACTGGAAACCTCCAGAATCGTCATGATGACGTTACCAGGCATAAAGAATGATAAAGTATATGTGGATTTACAAGATGTCACTGAAGGAGGGCAAAATTTACAACGGATATACGATGCAGAGAGCGTCAGAAAAATATTAAATATAATGGGCAGATTGCTGGAATTTTCATACCTTGGAACTAAAGATGGGGATGGGATTGAAAAGACAGAGCAGGATTATATACAAATGCAGAAACAGGCATACGAAAATCCAGAGGTATCCCCGGAAGATATCGTGGGTCAATATGAATGGCATGAAGAATATCCATATGAAACTTTTCTGTTATATAAAAATGGAGATATCAGAAAACCCATTTTTGAAAATACCAAAGATAAGGCAGCGCTTGACTTTGCATGCGGACCTGGAAGAATGGTAAAACGAATGATGAAAGTGTTTCAAAAGGTAGATGGATGTGATATTTCCAGCAGACTGATACAGGAGGCAAAAGAAAGAGTTCCAGAAGCTGATTTTTATGTGACGAATGGAAACGACTTAGGAGATGTCCCTTTAAATCATTATGATTATATTTATTGTACCATATCCATGCAGCATATAGCCAGCTATCAAATCAGACAATGTATTTTGAAGAATATGAATCAGGCATTAAAAAAAGGAGGGAAAATAGTACTCCAAATGGCCTATAATCCAGCTTTTCCATATGTGAAGGAAAGAGAACAGTATCTGATTAATGATAAACAAGTCCGGATATATGAAAAGGATGATATGGCCGATTATTTTGGAAATGATTTTGATGCTAAAAAGACGAATGGGTTACACGATGTTGGAATCGGAGAGAATGATTTGCCGAAAATAAAAGAGGATTTTTCAAGGAATTTTTCAAATGTCACAGTTTGGTTCAGCAATGTGAGAAATTATTATAATAATTTAAATGGACGGAAACATTCAGAATATTGGGCAACCGATTGGGTATATATCTATGCAGAAAAAAGCGAAAGTATCAGTTTTAATTAATAACCATAATTATGGTACATATATAGGAGATGCAATTGAATCCGTATTAAATCAAAGTTATAGGAATTTTGAGCTTATTATTGTAGATGGGGCATCTACAGACGAATCCAGAAAAATTATTATGTCTTATGTAGAACGGTTTCCAGACTTGATTACTGCAGTTTTTAAACCTTCCAGCGGACAAGCAGCAGCAATAAATGTTGGTTTTCAGCTTAGCAGAGGAGATATTATAGCATTTCTGGATTCCGATGATTACTTTTATGAAAATAAGCTGGAGAGGATTGTCTCGCTGCACGAACAGTATGATTTTGTAGGTAATGCCAGAAAAGCTTTAAATTACCGTAAAGAACTTACGGATGTGATCGCACCGGCTGATGAATACGAACAGAGGCCGTTGCTGTTTCATAAATATGGGTATATCTATACTTATAATTTGATTACTTCCTGTATATCCGCAAAGAGGGAACTGCTCACTAAGATTTTGCCTATGCCAGAGGAAGATTATATTACTTTTGCAGACTGTTATGTAAAGGTTATGGCGCAGTATTACAGTAACATTAAATATTTGAATGAACCATTAACCTTTTATCGTATTCATGATTTACAGGAAACATTATCTTTTGATAACTTTCTTAAGCTTAATCAATTTGTGGAACGGCTTTATGACAGAGTTTTCCGGGATATTAACTGTGTATTGCAGGAACGTGGAGAAGAAGTGATTCCTCCTTTAAATGCAGAAAATTTTAAACAGGCTTTTGCGATTGCGAATCCTAAGGCAGATATTCGTGAAGGAGAAAATTATGTGATATTTGGTGCTGGAAACAACTCCTACAAGGTACAGAAATATCTGAAACTATTGGGAGGAAAGTGCCTTTATATGGTAGATTCAAATCCGAAAAAATGGGGAATGTTATGGAATGATATATCTGTGATCTCTTTTGATGAATTAGTGAAAAAGCGTAGTGAATTTCACAAAATTATCATTGCATCTCCATATTTCCGAGAAATGGAACAAACTTTGTTTGATTTAGGCATGAAGTCAGATATAGATTTTATTACGATTCAAAGTTTTCCAAATGATTAAAAATTTTGGTAGTTAGAGTAATTGCTTGAGGTAAATTGAGATGAAGTCACCGAAGGATATGAGGATTATTCAGATAGATATTACAAATGCGTGTTTATATCAGTGCTCAAATTGTACAAGGTTTTGCGGCCATCATAAAAAAAATTTTTTTATGGATTTCACAACTTTTATACGTGCGGTTGATTCAATGGAAGGATATCATGGAACGATTGGCGTTATGGGCGGTGAGCCTACGCTGCATCCGGAATTTGAGCGATTTACAAGGTATTTACACGCACATCTTCCGAAAGGGGTTCGGAAAGAAAAACTTTCTTTGACGAGACCGCAAAAAGATTTTATTGAGTCTGTCTTATTAGAAAACAAAATAAATTCAGAGGTATACCAATATGAAACTGGGGCTAGGGAGACAGTAGCTGGAGCGGGGCTTTGGTCTGCAATGGTTCCAACGTACAAGAAGTATTATGAGCTAATACAGGATGTATTTAAAATGCAGGCGGTTAATGATCATGGAAATACCATGTATCATTCTCCGATTTTAATTAGCCGTAAAGATTTGGGGATACCAGATGAACAGTGGTTAGAGATCCGTGATCATTGTTGGGCACAGGATATTTGGAGTGCGTCGATTACGCCCAAGGGAGCATTTTTTTGTGAAATTGCAGGGGCGTTAGATATGTTGTTTGACGGGCCGGGTGGATGGCCGATTGAAAAAGGATGGTGGAAACGCACACCAGAACAGTTTGGAGACCAACTTCGGTGGTGTGAATATTGCGGCATAGCAATCGAGACATATACAAGGGATGCCAATGATTGGATTGATGACGTATCAAAGAGTATGTATAAAAAACTGGAAGAAATAGGAAGTCCTAAATTAAAGAAGCCAGGAAGGATTAATTTAGTCAGAATAAAAGACGGAATCATTGATCAAGAAAGCAAAGTAGGGGTAAAAGAGATACGAAAGGAACTTTTTTACGACAGCTTTGCGTCAAGATTTGACGGAAAGAAGTCAGTTCTGTTTCCAGAAAGATTTGATACAGTTGTAGTATTAGAGCATAATCAAAAAATAGGTGAGATAGAGAAGTGGATAAAAGAACAGGGAAGGCAGTTTAAGAAGATATTTTTTATTACGGATTCTGAATATATATATAGGGAACTTCAGAAGTTATACATTGAAAATCAGCAGATACATGTTTTGAAAAGTCATAAAATCTGGGGAAATTCTTTTGCATATGCAATACGGCATTGCCATGATTTTCAGCCTATTTGGTATTTTTCAGATTTGTTATATTTAAAAGAAGAATTTTATGAGGATATCAGAAATTCTGTGATTAATCCAGGGACGCTACATTATATAAATCTGGAAAAACATAGTAGTGATATCTTGGAAACAGATTCAAACTCTGGGTGTATTGCAATGTATCACAAAGAAGCAGGGGCATTGAAAGAAGCTGGAATTGACTTTATTTCAAATGCAGCTGGATTTGATGAGATACTAAAGATTTGGAATCCTGAGAAAATTATAAAGATGTCTTTTGAAATGATTGAGGATACTTCGGTTATGCGTATACAAAATGACAAAGTATATGCAGTTTATGGGGCTGGCAAAACAGGATATTCTGCATTGCAGCAAATACGGGAAAGTAATTCAAAAGCCATATTCTTTGTAGATACCGATTCTAAAAAGTGGGGAAAATATATTGAGGGTATACCGGTTGCAGCGCCGCAGGAATTAGTGACGAGAAGAAAAGAGTTTTCGCAGGTTGTTATTGCAAGTGCTTATTTTAAGGAGATAAAAGAGGAACTGGAAAGACTGGGATTTATGGCAGAGGATTATGTAATTTACGAGTAAGGGTGGTTTGAGATAATGAAAGATATATTTATGAAAGAGAAGACTACAGGAGATTCGAAATGTGTGAGTTAATGAAGGAACCGAGAAAGTTATTAAGATTTGAAGTTCAAGTGGCAGAACATTGCAATTTAAAATGTATTAATTGTAATCATTTTGCTCCATTGGCGAAAAATCAGTTTTTGGATATAGAAAATTATACAAGAGATTGTGAACGGCTATCAGTACTGTTTGGAGCTGAGATTGAATTTATTAATTTGATGGGGGGAGAGCCGTTACTGCATCCTCAAATAATAGATATCATGAAGATAACACGGAAAAATTTCCAACGCGGCGAAATAAGACTAGTAACTAATGGATTATTGCTATCTGATATGAAGCAAGAGTTTTGGGGGGCATGCAAAGCAAATAGGATTGAATTACACATAACAAAGTACCCAGTCAATTTAGATTATACTTATATTGAAAAGGAAGCATCTTTGAATGGAGTTTATCTTGATTATTATGGCGGTGGAGATAGAAACAGGATGTTGCGACTGCCTATAGATTTAAGTGGAAAATTTGATCCGGCTGATAATTTTCGACGTTGTACATGGGGAAATTTCTGGATAACGTTATGTGGTAATGGTCGGCTGTATACATGTACTAAGGCGGCGTGCGCGCATCATTTAAAAGACTATTTTAATCTTGACATGGAATTGGATGAACAAAATAGTGTAGATATATATAAGGTAAATAGTGCCGATGAACTAATGCAGAAGCTTGCAAAACCTATACCGTTCTGCAGATATTGTGATCTGTCAGTGTGGAATGAATACGAAGATAACTGGCAGATATCCAGCAAAGATAAATATGAGTGGGTTTCATTTACGTACAGCAAGGAAGACATTCAATATCTAAAGAATATATCTAAAGTGTATATTTTTGGTGCAGGGGGATGGGGAACAGCAACCGTCCGGAGATTGACAGATAAGGGGATAAAGATAACGGCAATTCTGGTTTCTTCTAAAAAGAATAATAAGGATTCTATCGATCATATTCCGGTTATTGAATTGGAGCAGCTAGACACACCTGATAAGAATGATGTATGTATATTGGCGTTAAAAGGAAAAGTAAAATCAGAAATTCAGAGTATCCTTTATCAGAAAGGATTTAAACGACTGATTCCTCTTCTTCATGAGCAAGAATAGAGATTCTTTTTGAAAGGAAATATTTTATGATAAATTTAAATGACATAAACAAAGTGTTAGATTTTTACGAAAGACTTGGAGATGAAGAATCTAAAAAAATTTTTATGGCGAGATGGAAGTTTTTTAATGATCATAACAGAATCAATTTTATGAGGGCAATATTAGAGCTGTACTCTGAGTGGCATATAGATGATTTCTCTTCATATTTTGAGCGAATGAATGTCTCAGGTGAGAAAAAACTCGTGATATATGGATATGGAGAAGCAGGAAAAACAAATAAAATTTTATTAGAAAAATGTGGATATAAGATTGATTATATTGTTGACAGAAATTATCGTGAATTAAGTATTTTAGATAGTGATGCTAATGTGCCAATTTGTTCGCCAGAAAGGCTTTTTTATGATATAGATAAACCTATTGTGTTAATTAGTATGGCAGACCTTGCGGAAGAAAGGAATATTTTAAGAACGCTTCGCTCACTTTACGGATTCCCAAATGAAAATATTTATCTTCCAGAAATAGGAGGAACAATTTTGGGACATCGTGGAAATCAATATTTTGATCTGCCATATTTAAAAAGAGAGGACGAAGAAATATTTGTTGATGGAGGCTGTTATGACGGCAGTACAACAAAATATTTTCACGATTGGGCGGGAAAGAATTTTAAGAAATCAATTGCATTTGAATGTGATAAAAGAAGTATACCTGTGATAAGGAATAATATGAAAGACTTAGAAAGAGACGGGAAGTTTTTCCTCATAGAAAAAGGATTATACTCCCAGAAAAGCGAATTACACTTTGTAGAATCGACATTACCAACTAGTTCATATATAAATAATTCAGGGCATGTCAAGGTTTCTGTGGATAGTCTTGACAATGTACTAGAAGGGGAAAAAATAACATTTATAAAGCTTGATGTGCAAGGAGCGGAGTTAGAAGCGTTGAAAGGAGCAAGGGAAACGATCTGTCAATATCATCCGAAACTGGCAATTTCTTTGTATCATAAAGATACAGATTTATATGAAATACCATTATGGTTTATGGAAGCTACCCAAGGATATAAATTTTATATTAGACATTATAATACAGACGAGTGCGAGACAGTACTTTATGCTATTTGATTCGCGAATTTTATATAAAGAAATTGGGGATAGATAAATGAATATTAGTCAGTGGATACATTTTGGCGTGATTGGAGTTATAGAGTGTTTTAAATGGATTTATGAAAACAGGCCAGACAGTATTTTTGAGGAACCGATGTTAGCTAAACTAAAGGAATGGCATGAAAAATACAATTTATTTTGTGGCCTATACGTATTTGAGCAAAGTGGTTCTTTTAATATAAGATTGTTGCAGAATATTTATTGGAAAGAACTTATGGAGGAAAGTAGTTGGCTGAAATTTTCTTGGCATGGAATATCTAATGAAAATTGTACAATAGAAGATTATAGGTTAAAAGCGGCATCTTTGGAACGGGTACATGACTTGATAGTCAAAAAAACTAAGAAATCTTCATGGGGACAATTTGCAAGAATTCATAGATCGATGATATCTGGAAATTTAGTAGAGAAATTAAAAAATTTTGGTATTCGAGTTATATTGGTTGGAAATCCGAAAGAGTATGAGGAACTATGGAAGGAATCTGAGAGAACAGTATTTCAAAAAAAACGTTTTATGAAGGTGAATTCTCTAAATTATTGTCAGGCAGATTTGTGTTTTGACGAGATTTCAGAAGGTCTATCTATTGATGAACTACTTTGCCTTACAGAACATATTATGAATGAATATATTACAAAACCATATGTAGATGTTTTTTTTCATGAATCTAAATTTAATGAAATAATCTCCGGTATCGATGAATATTGGAAGAATTTTAAGGATATTAGGATACCGTTGGTCATGAACTGTGGAATATTGATAGAAAAAAATATATATTTTACGACTCATAATACAAAGGGATTATATACATTTAATATAGATACAGAAGATTTAGAACATTTGTTAGATTTGCCTGGTTATAGCAGCGATATATTCCCATCATTTATTTTTTTTAATGAAAGTATTTGGTTTATTCCAATTTCTGGCGAAAATATTCTGGTATACGATATAAAGAAAAAGAAAGTAATAGCTTTATCTTTATCTTTTCTTTTAAAAGAAAGAGCAACATCTTTAAAATTTGACGGATATTTTTTAGAAGAAAAGTATTTATGGCTTATGTCCAAGCAATTAAAAAGTATTCTAAAAATAAATATGGTACAAAAGTCTGTAGAAATATTAGATGAAAAGTTATTAGATACAAAGAAGAATAACATTTGTTTTCAAAATGAAAAAAAAGAAGTAGTGGATATTGTAAGTTATAGAGAATGTGGATGGAGATTTTTATATAAGGATGGTTGGCTTTTCCAATTGAGTTTAGAAAGAAAAATAATGAAGAAAATTAGACTTTCAGAAATTGCACATAGTACTCAAGACTGGTATGTAAAGCAGAAGAATTATAGGAAAGATAACATTTATACAATAGCAGATTATATTTTTGATACATGTAACAATATCCAGGAGCAATGGACAGAAATTAGAGGGAATAAAGTAAATTTAATAAGAACAAATCCATTAAGTATAGGGGAACAAATATATGAGATGCTTTTATAGTGGGAAATTATGAAAGATATGAAAGGGGTTACATATGTCAGAATATGATCGAAGGCAACTGGAACAATTTATTTCACTATTTGATAAGATACTGTGTTTCCCGTATACATATAATAGTGATTTTTTGAAACAGGGATTGAGAATCTTTAAAGCTTCCGATAAAAAAATATTGATTTTAGCAAGGTTTTTTTATATATTAGAATGTAGTAATCTTTTTATTGAAGAAATACCCAAAGAAAAAGCTGAAAAGTTGATTAGTTTGTATAAGATGTATGAATTTACAGATAATTTCTCTTTGATTACAGATGACAATACATCTTTCCCCAATATTTTCAATTATGTAGAAACAGGTCTGCTGACGCTTCAGGAAGCATGGCAGGCCTTGCTTAGTTAGAGGGATAACAATTCATGGATAAGATGCACTATGAAGAAATGGTCAGGAATTTGGATGATCTGGAAAAAGAGGCTTTGTTGAAAGACAAAGCCATATATTTGTTTGGGCACTGTAATGCAACGGAGGCTTTGATTGATTTGCTCATAGAACGGGGTTATAAAATCCATGGCATTTTGGACAATAATATATCAAAGCACGGAACAAGCTACAGAAATATTCCTATACTGCCGCCAGATACCATATTGGAAGCAAATACAGAGCATACGATAGTTCTCATTGCGGCAAGGGGTTATTCGTCCATGGCAAAACAACTAAAAACCTTTGGGTTTACAGGACGTATAGAAAAGCTGGTGGATTACAACTCATATGCAGAATATTCTCTTACAGAGGATACAATCAGAAGAAAAGCGCAGCGTATAAAGCGCGGTATTACAGTGAAACAAAAATTGGAAAAAAAGTATCCGGAGTATTTCAAAATATTATGTCCTTTTTCGGCATTGGGAGACGTCTTTTTTACCATGTCATACCTGCCGTATTTCCTGAAAAAAAGAAAGATAGAAAGATATATTGTTTGTGTTACAGGACATGCCTGTGCAGAAGCAGTGACTTTATTTGAGGGAGTTTTGGCAGAGAAATATGACCAGAAGGATATGGACGAGTTGGTGCAGGCTTGCCTTTATACACAGGATTCTCATTTTTTTATTGCCCATCAGGACAGGCCGTACGTGGTAAATCTTCACAAAGCCTTGTATATAAAATGTATTCCCTTAGAGAAAATATATCGCTGTGGAGTGTTTGGCCTGTCGGAAAATATCAGGCCAATCATGCCGACAGGGATGAGGACGTATCCTAAACTATGTAATATTAATAAAGGAGGCGCAGTTGTCTTTTCGCCTTATGCAAAGTCCATCACCACGTTGCCAAAGGCTTTTTGGGATGAAATTGTCCGAAATTATAAGAAAAAGGGATATCAATGTCTTACAAATGTAGCGGGAGATGAACTGCCCCTGGACGGTACAGAGGCAATAAGCCCGCGGATTTCAGAATTACAGTCAGTCGTAGAGTATGCAGGTACTTTTATCGGAATCCGGAGCGGACTCTGTGATATACTAAAGTATGCAAACTGTGAAAAAACAGCATTGTATCCGGATTATAATTACTGCGATACGAAATGGAAAGCGATAGATATGTATGCCATAGAGGGATGGAATAATATTGTTGTAGGAGAAGTATTGCAGGCAGGGAATAGGAAGGAAAATGAATGATGAAGTTTGAACCTATGGCGTCAATGATGTGTGCAAATTATGGAAAGCTGGAAAAGGAAGTGAGGGAATTAGAGGCCGGAGGCATTGATTCTTTTCATATAGAAATCATGGACGGGCGTTATGCGCCGAATTTTGCCATGTCTCTTAACGATATGGCGTATATAGCGTCTGCTGCCCTTAAAAGAAGAAATGAACTTTAAAGTATACTGGGACGGGGCCTGCAGCGAAGATAAGATCCGAAATTTTGCACCGAAGAATGTGGATGGTTTTGTATTAGGGACGACATTGCTGTTTGGAAAGAGTAAACCATATGGGGAAACCCTGCAGAATATAAGGGAATTAAAATTGGGGTAGAGTAGCTTGTAAAACTCCCTCTCTGTGCTATACTAAAGTATAGACTAATGATTCAGGAGGAATAAGATGTATAAGAATATTGAGAAGCAAAAGAATCTGAAGCTTAAAGATATGGTAGACTACCAGCCAGGCCAGGTAGTCAGCAGGACCTTGGTTCAGAATTCTTCCGTCAGTATGACAATTTTTTCTTTTGATAAGGGGGAAGAGATTTCAACCCATGCATCCGGCGGTGACGCCATGGTTACTGTGCTGGAAGGCAAAGGAAGGTTTACGGTTGGCGGAGAGGTTTTTATTCTCGAAGAAGGTGAGACATTGATTATGCCCAAGGATATCCCCCATGCCGTATTTGGAGAAGAACGGTTTAAGATGCAGCTTACGGTTTCTTTTTGAGTATTCCAATGTAAAGAAATTTGAATATAGTAAATGGTGATTTTGAAGGCTGTTGCATGAAACGCGACAGCTCTTTTCTTTTACATGTTTCTTTACAAAAGGATACAGAAAGGATATATTTAGATGATATTATACCATCAAGCAGAAAAGATGTCCGGACATTTTCTGTAAGCGATACACAGATTGAATATGGAGAACGTATATGGAACTGAGATTGTTGATTGTGGAGGATGACCGTTTGATTGCAGAGGCTACCTCGGACTATTTTACAGGTAAGGGATGGCATGTGGAGACGACTGGGGATGGGATACAGGCCTTGGAACTGCTGGAGGTGAAACGTTACCATCTGGTACTATTAGATGTGATGATACCAGGGCGGGATGGCTTTGCCGTATGCCGCCAGATTCGCAAAAGCTGTGATGTGCCGATTATTTTTATCTCTGCTTTTATAGATGCACGGGATATCGTAAAAGGCTTTCAGATGGGATGCGAGGATTATATTACAAAGCCGTTTATACCGGAAGTAGTCAAAGCACGTGTCGGCGTACATCTAAAGCTGTCTGAGGCAACAAAGGATTTATCGGAGATTAACCGCCGCCTGCAGGTATCTGTAGACGAGCAGCTCCAGCAGATGGAGCAGGAGAAAAAAAGCGTGCTTTATGCGCTGGCAAATGTAGCCAGGGAGAATTCCTGCTATGAAAAAACACATCTGGAGCGCATGAGGAAAAACTGCCAGAC
>OFGA01000705.1_pt1 | contig 25989 bp, 29 predicted proteins | sample 1521471 | NCBI WGS metagenome assembly OFGA01 (sample SAMEA3504086, study PRJEB24116) | mouse gut metagenome | biome: mouse gut; feature: mouse-associated habitat; material: faeces | place: Denmark | collected 2011 | reverse complement strand
TGCAAAAATCCATTGAAAATCGCTTCGCGATGGGATTTTTGCACTCCTGAATCATATTTTTACGGTCTTTGCATCAGGGTGCAAAGACCTGCCTGAACTGTTACGGATATTCTAAGTTTTTACAAAAAATCTCATTTTATGTATTGACAGACCATTTCAATTATTCTATTATAGTCTAGTACTCCAGATGGAGTATTTGTGTGTTCGTTAAACGTCCGTGTCTGCGTAATGAACACCATTACATGGAATCTTATTGCAAATGGAGGTGTTACGATTGGCTAATATTAAATCAGCAAAGAAAAGAATTCTTGTAGCAGAAAAAAGAGCTGCCAGAAATAAATCTATCCGTTCGAGGGTAAAGACAGCCGTTAAAAAAGTCAATGCTGCAATTGAAGCAAAAGACAAAGACGCTGCTGCTGCTGCATTAAAAAATGCAACATCAGAATTAAGCAGGGCTGTTTCCAAGGGCGTTTATCACAAGAATACTTCTTCCCGGAAAATTTCAAGATTAAGCCAGGCTGTCAACAAAATGTAACTGGCAGACAAGCCCGTTACAGCAGTGAATGCCTGATTTCCAGGAAAGACCGGTAATCGAATAAATCGTGCGAAAGCGTTAAGTTAAATACTGTGAAAACCACTGATTCCCTCTTAGTCAGTGGTTTTTCTGTTATATTTCGGAGGCCTTCTATGAAATCCATTGATGAAGATATCAAAAGCGGACAGTTTCAAAACGTCTATGTGCTGTATGGCAGCGAGGACTATTTAAAACAGCAGTACAAACAGAGATTAAAGCAGGCACTTATCTCCCCGGATGATACGATGAATTTTGCCGTCCGCGAAGGGGCGCATATCAATCCGCTGGAGCTTATCGACCTGGCCGAAACAATGCCCTTTTTTGCAGACCGCAGGCTGATTCTCGTGGAGAACAGCGGTTTTTTTGAAAGCAGCTGCGAAGACCTCGCTGCCTACCTGCCGCAGATGCCGGCGACGACGGTCATGCTGTTTGTCGAGCCAAAAGTGGATAAACGCGGCAAAATGTACAAGGCCGCCAGCAAAACCGGACGTGTGATTGAATTTGGCGAACAGAAAGAAGAGCTTTTAACACGCTGGATTCTGGGCCGCCTGAAAAAAGAACAGAAAAAAATCACGCAGCCCGTCCTGCAGCTGTTTCTTTCCAAAACCGGAACCGACATGAATGTCATTGACAGGGAACTGGAAAAGCTGCTGTGCTATACGCTGGAAAAAGAAGTGATTGAACAGGGCGATGTGCAGGCAGTCTGCACGGAACAGGTGTCAAACCAGATATTCGAAATGATTGGCGCGCTCGGAAGGCGTGACCGCAGGCAGGCACTTTCCCTGTACTATGACCTTCTGGCGCTGAAAGAACCGCCGATGCGCATCCTGTACTTAATCGGCCGCCAGTTCCGCATCCTGCTGGATTTAAAAACCATGAACCGTGCCGGGCTGGATGCAAAAACCATGGCTTCCAAAGCCGGAATCCCGCCCTTTGCCGTAAAACGCTCGCTGGGACAGGCTGCTGCCTTTACAGAAGCAGAACTGCGCATGGCGCTTTCCGACAGCGCAGGGCTGGAAACAGACTGCAAAACCGGAAAAATGGCTGACCGGATTGCAGTGGAAATGCTGATTATCCAGTATGGAAGCAGGCAGACTGAACATTCCCGCAGATAACACCCCTGTAAATGGCCGGGCTGCTGCAAATGTCTCAGCCCCGCTGCTGCACCCTGACATGCACCGTATCTCCCGGCTGCTTTCCGATTTTTGCACGGATGTCCTTGCGTATTCCGATAATATAGCAGACCGAGCCGTCCGGATTTTTCACGCCCATATTGACCACGCTTCCGTCATACGGCTCGCCGTCAAATTCTGCATGTATTCTGGCACGGCCAGCCTGGAATTCCTGCCGGACATCATATGGAAAAATAACATATGCCCCGCCTTTTCCTGCCGCTTCATAGATTTGAGAGTCATATTCGTATATTTTTTCTGACATAAATTCTCCGTTTTCAAACTGATACTTCCTAAAAACATCCCGACGCATTTATTATATGCCAGAATTGTTTCCTAATCAACAAAATCCTGTTTCTTTGAAACAATCCATTTTTTGCTAAAACAGCCTGGCATGCAGCGGAATTTCCGCCTGCACCCAGGCTGTTTCGTATCAATATTCATGCCTTTTTATTTATTTGCCAGATACTCATGAATTCCTTTTGCAGCCGCTTTCCCGGCTCCCATTGCGAGGATAACGGTAGCCGCGCCTGTTACGGCATCGCCGCCTGCGAAAACGCCCGGCTTTGAGGTCTGTCCGTTTTCTTCCTGTGCAACGATACACTGCCAGCGGTTGATATCCAGCCCGTCTGTCGTGGAAGAAATCAGCGGATTCGGCGATGTGCCAAGCGACATGATTACCGTATCACACTCGATTTCGTATTCCGAGCCTGCCACTTCTACCGGCCTTCTGCGGCCAGATTCATCCGGCTCGCCAAGCTCCATTTTGATAATACGGATGCCTTTTACCCAGCCGTTTTCATCAACCAGAATCTCTTTCGGGTTCTGGAGCAGGTCGAAAATAATGCCTTCTTCCTTTGCATGGTGCACTTCCTCAACCCTTGCCGGAAGCTCCGCTTCGCTCCTGCGGTATACAATATGTACCTCTGCACCAAGGCGCAGCGCTGTCCTGGCTGCATCCATGGCCACGTTGCCGCCGCCTACGACTACAACCTTCTTTCCTTCGGAAATCGGCGTATCGTAGTCTTTGAAGGATTTCATCAGGTTGTTGCGCGTCAGGAATTCATTCGCGGAAAAGACGCCGTTTGCCTGTTCGCCCGGAATGCCCATAAATTTTGGAAGGCCTGCACCGGAACCGATAAAGACTGCTTCAAAGCCTTCCTGTTCCATCAGCTCGTCAATGGTAGCCGCTTTTCCGATAACCACGTTGGTTTCGATTTTTACGCCCAGCGATTTTACATTTTCCACTTCTTTTGCAACGACACGCTCTTTCGGCAGACGGAATTCCGGTATGCCGTATACAAGCACGCCGCCTGCTTCGTGCAGTGCTTCAAAAATGGTTACATCATAGCCAAGCCTTGCCAGGTCTCCGGCACAGGTCAGTCCTGCCGGCCCGGAACCGATAACTGCCACTTTACGCCCGTTCTTTTCTGCTGCCGGCTGCGGCTTTATGCCGTTTTCCATCGACCAGTCTGCCACAAAGCGTTCCAGCTTGCCAATTGATACCGGCTCGCCCTTAATGCCGCGGATGCATTTGCCCTCACACTGCGATTCCTGCGGGCAGACGCGGCCGCAGACTGCCGGCAGCGCAGAAGATTCTGCTATTACCTGGTATGATTTTTCAATATCGCCTTCTTTTATCTGCTGGATAAACGCCGGAATATCAATTCCAACCGGGCAGCCTTTGACACACTGCGCATTTTTGCAGTTAATGCACCTTGCTGCTTCTTCCATTGCTTCTTCCTTTGTATACCCAAGGCAGACTTCCTCAAAATTTGCTGCACGTACCTGCGGCTCCTGTTCCTTTACCGGCACTCGTTTCAATACATCCATTATTTATCACCTCCGCACATTCCGCATCCGCCATGGTGGGACGCTCCTTCTGCAAGCCTGAGCATTGCCCTGCCTTCCTGTGTCTTATACTGCTGCTGGCGCTTCATGGCCAGGTCAAAATCCACAAGATGACCGTCAAATTCCGGCCCGTCCACACAGGCAAATTTTACCTCGTTCCCGACAATCAGGCGGCATGCCCCGCACATTCCGGTTCCGTCTACCATAATCGGATTCATGGAAACAATCGTATGGATGCCCAGCTTTTTCGTCAGAAGGCAGACAAATTTCATCATAATCATAGGCCCGATTGCCACACAGTGGTCATAAACCTTTCCTTCATCTGCGAGTGCCTGCAGCTGGTCGGTTCCCATTCCATGGAACCCGTATGTACCGTCATCGGTCGTGACATAAAGATTTGCTGCCACAGCACGCATTTCTTCCACAAAAAACAGCAGGTCTTTGTTTCTGGCACCCATAATGACATCACAGTCCACGCCATGCTCTTTCAGCCATTTTACCTGCGGATAAACCGGGGCTGTCCCGACACCGCCTGCAAGAAAGACAATGTGCTTCTTTTTTGTTTCTTCCAGGTTTTTCTCCTCACAGATTTCAGAAGGGCACCCGAGCGGCCCGACAAAGTCACGGAAGCTGTCGCCTTCGTTTAATTCCTGCATCCGCTCCGTGGAATATCCGACGGTCTGGAATACAATCGTAACCGTTCCCTTTGCACGGTCATAATCACAGATGGTAAGCGGAATCCGCTCCCCCTCCTCATCCATTTTGACAATCACAAACTGTCCCGGCAGACAGGATTTTGCCACACGCGGCGCTTCCACATCCATCAGGTAAATCTTTTCTGCCAGTAATTCTTTTTTTACGATTGGAAACATGATTCTCCTCCATTTTTCAATACGGTCTATGCATCATCCCAAGATGTCTCAGGAAAAATACACCAGCTCATCTTCCGGTTTTTCGGCCGGCTTTATGGAAACCGGATAGAGCACAGGGCCCTTGCCCCGGTATTCCATTGCAAACTCATGCTTTATCTCTGCGGTAATATCAATCCACGAACGGTGCGGAATGGTTTCCGCCCTGTCATATTTACATTTAAATCCAATAAACTGGATATCTGCCTCGCAGCAGGTCATCGCAAACCGCCCCGGCACAAAGACACTGCGTTTTAATTTCTGCTCCGGGCGGTATACAAGCGCCAGGAAACGGACTTTTTTCCCGTCGTATTTTTTCGGGTCTTCCGAGGCATCCAGATACCAGATGCCGTAATCCGCATCCGAAAGCTCTATCACATCCGCATCCAGGTCAAACGGCAGCTCCTCCATATCCTGGTCATCAATCGTACCGTCCTCGCGTTCATAGACAATCTGCGCCCTGCGGTTTAACGCCTTGACCGTCCTGCGGAATTTCCCGCGCGGCGTAGTTTCCGTGCAGCGGTTAAATATCACGACATCCACGGAAAACAGCTGTTCCATCATCATCGAACGCATATTGGACAGATACATTTCGAATGTGCCCGCATCTACAGTCGCCAGCGACTGCACGATTTCCCAGCGCTCCGGCAGCTTCATTTCCAGAAGCGGCCCGACCTCCCAGGTGCCGTTGTATTCGATAAATACCTGCTCCGGGAGGTATTTCTGATTCAGTTCCTCTAATTTTTCCGTTGTAAATTCAGCCTGTTCCCCTATCATTGCCAGGCTGCCGGTAATGGTATGGAGCTTTGCCTCGTCATATTCCTCATCCCCGTCTTCACAGCAGATAACCAGGTTTCTGGCGTCCTTGCCAAACTCATTGTCATACAGTGTTTCATGAATCAGCGTTGTTTTGCCGCTGTCCATAAAACCGGTAAATAAATATACTGGGATTTCCTCCATAAATCACATTCCTTTCTGAACCGTTCCATTCCCATTCTTATGCCAGTTCAAACAGCTGTGCCAGCTTATCCTCTGCCAGGCCGCAGCCTATCACGCACAGCCGCCCGGTATACTCCGGCTGTCCTTCCCGAAGCTCATATTCTCCCGGCACCATGTCAAAATAAATCCATGTGCCGTCCGATGCTTCTACCATGCCTTTTGCACGCAGCACCGTGCCGTAATCCTCTGTTTCAGAAAGCGCTTTCAATGCCTGCTCAATTGCAGCTTTCTCATATTTATGCGGCGTCTCCCGGCCCCAGCTCATAAAAATTTCATCTGCATGGTGGTGGCCTTCGTGGTGATGGCCGCAGCAGTCCGCATCGTGGCCGTGGCCTTCGCCGCGGCAGCCGCATTCGCAGTTTTCGCCGTGATGCTCATGGCTGTCGCCATGATGCCCGTGGCTGCCATGTTCATGTTCTCCTTCATGGCCGTGGCCTTCACCATGGTGCTTATGGCTGCCATGTTCATGGCCTTCGTGCTCATGTTCTCCTTCATGACTGTGCCCTTCGCCATGATGCCCGTGCCCGTCATGTTTATGCCCTTCGTGTTCATGGCCTTCATTATGGCAGCTGCATGCATGGTCTTTGCCGTCATGCTCATGGTGACAGCCATCTTCCGCATGGCCGTGGCCTTCGCCGTGATGCTCATGCCCTTCATGCCCATGGTGGTGATGGGCGTGCTCCGCTGCTTCTTTTGCATGGCGTGCTTCGGCCAGCAGCTGCATTTCCATTGTGTCATTCTGTTCAATGACATTTAAAATGGCTTCGCCTGTAATGTCATCCCATGGTGTTGTAATGACAGCCGCTTTCTGGTTTAAATCCTGTATCTGCTTTACACAAAGCTCCAGCTTCTCCTGCGTGACATTCTGGCTGCGGCTTAAGACAACCGTTGTCGCAAATTCAATCTGGTTATTGAAAAACTCCCCGAACGCTTTCATCTGCTTGGAAGCTTTTGCTGCATTTACAACCGTTACAAGTGCATTCAGTTTCACATCCTGCTCTTTTTCCAGGCTTGTGACCGATTTCATGACGTCCGACAGCTTCCCGACACCGGACGGCTCGATTAAAATGCGGTCCGGGTGGAATTTATCCAATACTTCCTTCAGGTTCTTGTCAAAATCACCAACCAGAGAACAGCAGATACAGCCGGAATTCATCTCGGTAATTTCAATTCCTGCATCTTTTAAAAATCCGCCGTCAATCCCGACCTCGCCAAATTCATTCTCAATCAGTACAATTTTCTGCCCCTGGAAAACTTCTTCTATCATCTTTTTAATAAACGTGGTTTTCCCGGCACCCAGAAATCCTGAAATAATATCAATCTTTGTCATGCTTTCATCTTCTTTCTCAGCTATTATTGCCGGATTCATTCCGGCGCATACACATACAAATTTACTATAACATATCCGGCTGTCAATGTTCCAGTAAAATTTTTATAAAATGCCAGTAACCGTGTTGTAACAGTTCAGCTTGCCTGAACTGTTACACCGTGTTTTCGCGTATTCTACTGCCGGTTTACCCCTCAAATGCGTCCGGTCGACCCCCTGTCGGTTGCATATTCACCCTGTCTGGGATATGATAACCATATCAAAACCATACCATACAGATTTCTGAAATCAAAATCACCGGAGGAACCTGACATGCATGAAATCAATAAATCACAATTCGGCCAGTTTCTGTCCGCAAGACGGAAAGAGAAAGGCTATACCCAGAAAGAACTGGCTCAGAAGCTGTTTCTGTCCGATAAAGCAGTCAGCAAATGGGAACGCGGCATCAGCCTGCCGGATATTTCCCTGCTTATCCCGCTTTCAGACATTCTGGATGTCACAGTAACGGAACTTCTGGAAGGAAAACGCATGGAGACGGATTCGAGCCTGAATACAGAACAGGTAGAAAACCTTGTGAAAAAGGCACTGGCCTTTTCCGAAAAAAAGCCGGAAAAAAGCCCGCAGCAGAAAAGAAGGCACTGGCTTCTTTTTACTGGCTGCTGTCTTTTGGTACTGCTTGAAAGCCTGGCCTGTTACTTTATCCAAAAGCACACGGGTATCAGGCTGTTTTCCGAAAGCGTGCTGACGATGCAGCTGCTTGAACTGTTCTTTGCCGGATATTTCTTTCTGGCGGCAAAAGAACATCTGCCAGCCTATTTTGATGAAAATAAAATCAGTGCCTATAATGATGGTTTTTTTGAAATGAATATGCCTGGCATTTACTTTAACAACAAAAACTGGCCGCATATCCTGCGCACCTGCCGAATCTGGTCTGTGGCCAATGCAGCTGTTTTCCCGCTGTTTTTCTTCGGACTGCAATGGCTGTTTCCTGCTTTCTGGAATGCAGCCGAACTGTTTCTCATGCTGGCAGTTACATTGGGCGGAACGTTTCTTCCAGTGTATTATGTGGCAAAAAAATATGCAGAATAATCCATTGCCGCTGCGTCAAAAACCAGCTTTGGAGCTGCCGCACTAAGCAAAACATATACAAGATACCGTTTAAAAGAACCATGTGAACGAACGATATCTTGTATTGTTTTTCTTAATGCGACAGCCCCGTCTGTTTATGGCTTCCTATGGCTGCCACGAGGAAAACGCATACGCCATAATAAAAAGGCTGATGACAAGCAGTGCATTTCCAATCATAGCCGGGGCCTGAGCCGTACACAGGCACGCCATAAAAGAACCGGTTCCCATAATTACCATTCCAATCAGTGCTGCGATTTTATATTTTCTCATACAAGCCGCCCTCCTATACCGCAACCTGTTTTCCTGTTATTTTCATCAGTACCGGATAGAGCAGCCCGCCAATCAGCAGGCCTTTTAATGCAGGCAGGCACGCGCTATCCTTGTTGCAAATGCATAAAAACAAACAAATATCAATCCAAAAATACAGCAATATTACCAAAACACGTCCTGAAAAATGGCATAAAAAAAGAAACGGCAGCGCTCATCAACATCACCCAATCAGCGTTCCGTTCCTGTTTTATTCCCATATGATGTCTGCTTATGTAATACAGCCTTTGAAAAATTCCCTTCCAAAAGCAATATCTTTCCCAAGCTGGGCTTTCAGCCCTTCTATCCCGTCAAATTTCATTTCCGGGCGCACAAAATGCAGGATATTCACCCTGGCTTCTTTTCCATATACATCTCCATGAAAATCATAAATATAGGTTTCCGCCCCCGGCGGATTTTCTCCCTGTATCGTCGGCTTTTTCCCGATATTTGTAATGCCCCTGTAAGACTTTGTGCCAATCTGAATAGCAGACAGATACACGCCAAACGGCGGCAGCAGCTTATGCGGCGGCGGCACGATATTGACCGTCGGAAACCCGATGGTACGCCCGACCTGCCTGCCATGGGCAATCGTTCCCTGAATAAAATACGGATAGCCTAACAGCTCATTTGCAAGGGCAATATTTCCCGCTGCCAGCTCCTCACGGATATATGTGCTGCTGATATCCCGGCCATTATGCTGCATTTTGGGCACTGCCTGTACCTGATAGCCATAAGCATCTGCATGCTGCTGCAGCATACGGTAATCTCCCCTGCGCTGGTGTCCGAACCGGAAATCCGTGCCCGCTATCACCCATTTCACACGCAGGCGCTGAACCATTTGCGCAATAAACGTCTCGGCTTCCATCTGCATGATTTCTTCGGTAAATGGACATTCAATCAGGTAATCCACGCCGCGTTCCAAAAACAGCTGCTGTTTTTCCTCATTGGTCGTAATGACTTTCTGCATGCTGCCGCAGGCCTGCTTCGGCGGAATATCAAAGGTAAAGACAGCCGTTTTCAGGCCCTGGGCTGCTTTCTCAAACACACAGTCCATTAAAAGCTCATGGCCGCGGTGCAGGCCGTCAAATTTTCCGAGGGAAAGAACGGTCTGTTCCTGCAGCTGCAGATGTTTAAAATCTCTCTCGTATCTCATAGGCTTTTAATTCCCCTGTCCAAATATTTTCACCGGCTTATAATCCTGTCTTGCTGCATCCAGCTGATACAGGGCAAAAAAATCCCCGTCCAGGTAAACCCGCCATATTCCGCTGTCTGCGTCCTGTTCCATGCTTCCAGCTTCCTGTGCATGCCCTGCAGTTACAGCTTCTGCAGCTGTTTCCTGCCCTTCTGCCCCGGTCTCTGCTGCAAGTGCCTGCACCGGAAGACGGTTTCCATTTTTCAGCATTTTAACAAAACCAGAGGTAACAGCTGCTTTCGGATATTTTTCAAACAGCATGTCCACGGGCAGCAGGATTTCTCCCAGCCGTCCCTCGTCTGCCATCTGCTGGATGTAAGAGAGCGTTACCGCTGTCTGCCTGCCAAACATGCCGGCTCTCGTGCGCACAAGCGATTCCATGCAGCCGCCGCAGCCCAAAGCCTTTCCGATATCGTGGCAGAGCGTGCGTATATACGTGCCCTTGGAACAGTGCACGCGCATGGTTACCCTTGGAAGCGCAAGCTCCTGGATTTCGATTTCATAAATCTGTACCTGCCTGGCCCTGCGCTCTACGGTAATGCCGCTTCTTGCCAGGTCGCACAGCTTCCTGCCGCCGACCTTTAAGGCAGAATACATCGGCGGCACCTGCTCATACGTCCCCAAAAACCCGCGGATGGCACAAAGGACTTCCTCCGGGGTACAGGAAACGTCAGACTGCCGCAGCACCGTGCCGCCGGCATCCTGTGTATCGGTCTCACAGCCAAGCAGCAGAACCGCTTCATATTCTTTATCCTTATCGGAAAGCAGCTCGCAGGCTTTCGTGGCAGTCCCAAGGCAGACCGGAAGAACTCCCTGCGCATCCGGGTCAAGTGTCCCGGTATGGCCGATTTTCTTCTGGCGGCAGATGCCGCGCAGCTTTGCGACTGCGTCATGCGACGTAAATCCTTTTTCCTTCCAGACATTGATAATCCCATTCATGCATGTTTCTCCAGCTGTGCTTTTATCTGTTCCAGTATTTCGTCCAGGCATTCCCGGGGCTGCTTTTGAATGGAAGCCCCTGCTGCACGCACGTGGCCCCCGCCCCCGTAGCCCATTGCAATTTCAGCCACATTGACCGCATCCGTCCCGGAGCGGAGGCTGATTTTATATTCCGCAGCCTGTGCCGTGCTGCCTTCATCCGGTTCTTTTTCATAAAAGAATATGGCAGCTTCGACGCCTTTTGTAGCACGCAGCTGCGATACGATGCCGTCTAAGTGCTTGGGCAGTACCCCGCATTCTTTCATATCGCTGCAGGTAATGACCGTGGATATGCATTTCCCGTCCAGGTGCAGGCTGCTCTTTTCAATGGCTCTTGCCAGAATCAGGTTCTGCTCATACGTTTTCTGGACAAACGTCTTATGCGCAATATCCGAAAAATCAATGCCCGTGTCCATTAAAATCCCGGCTGCACGCATCGTTTTCGATGATGTGCACGAATACTGGAACATGCCGGTATCGTTTAAAATGCCGGTATAAAGACACTCTGCAATCGGCTTTGTGATGCGTTCTTTTGGCAGCAGCTCGAAAACCAGCTCGGACGTGGAGCTTGCCTGCGGAAAAATATAACAGTCATCGCCAAATCCGGCATTGCTGAAATGATGGTCAATGCAGATAACCCGCTTTGCCCGCTCCATCAGTACTGCGGCCCCGCCGAGCCTCGCTGCGTCTGCACAGTCCTGCACAATCAAAAGGTCTGGCTTAATCGTATCATCCGGCACGGAAATGATTTCATCCGCCCCGGACAGAAATTTAAATTTATTCGGAACCGGCTCCAGGCAGACCTTTGCTTCTATCTGGGGATGATATGTTTTCAGATAATTATAGGTCGCCAGGCAGGAGCCGGCACAGTCCCCGTCCGGCCGGATATGCCCGGCAATGGCTACACTGCTTACTCCCGCAAGCTGTTCTTCCAGGCTATTCATGCTGCCCTCTTTCCGGCCCGCCGTCCCCGTCGTCCCCGTGTTCCTTTTTGCGTCCTGCTGTTTCCTGGTTTACCTGGTCAATCATATGGGACATGCGCACGCCGTATTCTATCGACTGGTCGATAATAAACGTAATCTCCGGCGTATTGCGCAGGTTGACGCTCTTTGCAAGGCTGCGCCTGATAAAGCCTTCCGCACTCCGAAGTCCCTGCAGCGTGTCTTTCTGCGACTGCACATCCCCGAGCACGCTGACATACGCCTTGCAGGTCTTTAAATCCGGTGCCACTTCCACAGAAACCACGCTGGTCATCGGGTTGATGCGCGGGTCTTTGATTTCGCTGCGGATAATGACACTCAGCTGCCGCAGCACTTCTTCATTGATGCGTATATTTTTAATGCTGTTCTTTCTCATATACTGATACCTCGCTTAACGCGGTACTTCGACCATTTTATAAGCTTCAATCTGGTCAGCCTCTGCAATATCATGGAAGCCTTCAAATACAAGCCCGCATTCATATCCGCTCCTGACTTCCTTCACATCGTCCTTAAACCGCTTCAAGGATGCCAGCGCGCCATCGAATATCTGCTCGCCTTCCCTTGTAATGCGGCACTTGCAGCCGCGTTCGAAAATACCGTCCAGAACGTAGGAGCCTGCAATATTTCCAGCCGTAGACGAACGGAATACCTGGCGGACTTCTGCATGGCCGATTACCTTTTCTTCAAAGACTGGGTCTAACATGCCCTTCATGGCAGCCGAGACGTCCTCAATTGCATTATAAATAACCTTGTACAGGCGGATGTCCACGCCCTCGCGCTCGGAAGTAGCCTTCGCTACCGGGTCCGGACGGACATTAAATCCGATAATAATCGCATTCGATGCCAGCGCCAGGTTCACGTCGGATTCGTTGACCGCGCCAACGCCGCCATGAATCATCTTGACAACGACTTCTTCGTTGGACAGCTTGATAAGGCTTTGCTTTACTGCCTCTACGGAGCCCTGTACGTCTGCTTTTACAATAATATTCAGTTCCTTGACATTGCCGGACTGAATCTGGGAGAACAAATCGTCCAAAGACATGCGCGACCTGGTTTCTTCCAGAAGCTTTTCCTTGCTTTCAGTAATATACGTCTCTGCAAAATTCCTTGCTTCTTTTTCGGATTCGCAGACTACAAACGTTTCCCCTGCATCCGGCACGCTGCTCAGTCCCAGTATCTCAACCGGCATGGACGGCTTTGCATCCTTTACATTGCGTCCTTTATCATCAATCATGGCCCTGACTTTGCCGAAGCTGCTGCCGCAGGCAACCGGCTGGCCGACCTTTAATGTTCCTTTCTGCACGAGCACGGTCGCTACCGCACCGCGTCCCTTATCCAGCTTTGCCTCGATAACTACGCCGCGGGCATTCCGTTTTGGATTTGCTTTCAGCTCCAGCACCTCTGCTGTCAGAAGAATCATTTCCAGCAGCTGCTCAATGCCCTCTTTTGTATGCGCCGATACCGGTACAAAAATCGTGCTGCCGCCCCAGTCTTCCGGAATCAGCTCATGCTCCGAAAGCTCCTGCTTTACGCGTTCTACATTTGCATTCGGCTTGTCGATTTTGTTCACAGCAACAATAATTTCAATCCCGGCTGCCTTTGCGTGGTTAATTGCTTCTACAGTCTGCGGCATGACACCGTCATCTGCGGCAACGACCAGAATCGCGATATCGGTCGAATTCGCGCCGCGCATACGCATGGCGGTAAATGCTTCGTGGCCCGGCGTATCTAAAAAGGTAATATTTTCCCCGTTGCATTTTACCATATAGGCACCAATGGCCTGCGTAATGCCCCCGGCTTCCTTGTCTGTCACCCTTGTATGGCGGATGGCATCCAAAAGAGAGGTCTTGCCGTGGTCTACATGGCCCATAACGCAGACTACCGGCGGACGGGAAACCATCTTGCTTTCGTCTTCTTCTTCCTCTTTGAGCAGCTCTGCTATCACATCAATCTTTTCTTCCGGTTCTGCAATGCAGTTAAATTCCAGTGCGATTTCTTCTGCATGTTCATAATCGATATCCTGGTTTACCGTAACCATCGTACCCTTTAAAAACAGCTTTTTCACAATGACAGACGGCTGCACCTTCATCTTTTCTGCCAGCTCGCGGATTGTCATATGCTCTGGCAGCGTAATGGTACGGATTGCATCTTCTTCTTTCTGGGCCGGCTGTGACGGCTGCTGGTTTTTCTTCTTATGCCCGCTCGTCTTTTCCAGGTTTATGAAGCGTTCCTGCCTCCTGCTGCCCAGCTTGTCATGTTCTTTCCCGGCACCGCCTTTCTTGCGGTTATTGTCGCGGCTCCTGTTGTCACGGCTTTCTTTTTGCAGTTCTTCCGGCGCTGCCTTTGCAGAATCTTTATGGAACCTGCCCTGGTCTAATTTCCCCTTAAATTCCTTCTGGCGATTCGGACCGACTCTGCCGCTGTTTTTATCACCATAATTATTACCGGAATTCGTTCGATTATTCTGATTATTTTTCTCGCCTTTTTGCTCAAATCCCGCATTTCTTCCACCCCTGTCATTCTGGCTGCGCTCCGGCCTTAAACCGCCACGCTGTCCCATGCCGCCGGAAGGCCTTCCGCCCGAAGGCCTTGCGCCGCGTTCCTGCTGCGGCCTTAAACCGCGGCCGCTTCCGTAGCGTTCGCTCCGGTCGGTATTGCGTTCATTCCGGTCATTTCTGTCATTCCGTTCCGGGCGTTCCGTCCTCTCCGGCCTGTCAGCACGCTCCGGCCGTTCGGTACGCTCCTGCTGCGGCTTTACAATTTCATCATCCGGCACATGTGCAGAAGCCCGGTCATAGTTCGGCCTGTCTGCATTCGGACGAATCGGGATATGCGGCCTTTCCGCCGGCTTTACAGTACGCGGCCCGCGTTCTCCCCGCTCCCCCGGCTTTCTCCCACGGCCGCCATTCGAATTCGGCCTGCGGTTCTGCTTGCTGTACTGCGCATTAAAAACCGCGGTAATGCTTGCTTTTTTCTTCGGCCTGGAAGCGTCTTTTTCTTTTGCATCCTGGTTTTTCGGCTGCGCGCCTTTTTCTGCATTGCCAGCAGGCTGCCTGGATTCCTGGCGCTTTGGCGCTGCTTCCTTTTCCCCTGCAAAAGCAGATGACTCCTTCAGCCTGGCGTCTGCCCTGGAAAGATGCTCCAGGTTCGCCTTAATATCTGCGGCTTCCTCTGCTTCGAGCGCATTGGAAGGCGTATACTTTTTATCTTTTGTTTTTTTATTCATATAATCAACGATTACTTTACTCGCTATTTTCAGCTCTTTTGCAAGCTCGTGTATTTTCTGTTTTGCCATATGCTATTCATTACCTCCATTATTCAGTTGTCCGGTCTCCGTGAACTTTTTGATAATTGCCCCTGCCAGATTTTCATCCGTAACTGCCAGCGATGCCCGGTGCTCTTTTCCAATACAATTGCCAAGCTGTTTTTTATCCGCATATTCGATGTATGTGATATTGCGGTAGCTGCACATATCGGTAAAATGCTTTTTTGTATTCTGCGATGCATCCGACGCGACAATTACCAGATAAGCCTTACCGCTTTTGAGCGCTTTCTCCGTCGAAAATTCGCCGCTTGCGATGCTCCCGGCCCGGGCAGCTATCCCTACCATTGACAATGCCCTATCTGGCTTCAACTTCACTCATCTCCTTTTCTAATAATGTAATAACTTCCTGTGGAACGGCTGTTTTTAACGAGCGTTCCAGCCCCCTGGACTTTACTGCCTGCCGGAAGCATTCGGTATTTCTGCATAAATAGGCTCCGCGCCCGTTCTTTTTTCCGGTCTCATCCAGGCTGATTTCATTCTGCGCATTTTTGACTATCCTGATTAAATCACGCTTTTCTTTCGGCTCCCTGCATCCGACGCATATCCTTGAAGGACTCTTTTTTGTTTTCACTCGCCTGCACCTTCTTTATCTTCATCCCCTGCATGGATGCTGTCTTCCTCCCAGCCTGATTCATCTTCTGTGCTGTCCGGTTCGTTCAGGCCGCTTTCCGATTCCCCTGCTTCATAACCGGAATCTCCTTCATAGAAGCCCTCATCCAGACTGTCTATCTGCGCTCCGCTTTCCGATTCACCCAGGCCGTCTGTATAACCGGATTCTTCCTGCGAATCTGCATAAGCGTCTTCTGTCTCCTGCAGGTCATCTGCATAGCCGGATTCTTCTGATTCTTCAAATGAACCGCTCTCATAGTCCTCATAGTCGTATTCATCTGCATCCTCGTAGTCATTCTCGTAGTCAAAGAAATCCCCGGCTTCCCTGGCCTGTGTTTCACTCTTAATATCAATCTTAAATCCGGTCAGCCTTGCAGCAAGCCTTGCATTCTGCCCTTCCTTGCCGATAGCAAGGGAAAGCTGGTAATCCGGAACAACGACCTTCGCGCTCTTTTCCTCTGCATCTGCAATAACCGAAATAACCTTTGCCGGACTCAGCGCATTTTCAATCAGCATGGCCGGATTGTCGTTCCATGTAATAATATCAATCTTTTCCCCGCGCAGTTCATTGACAATGGCATTGACCCTGGCCCCGTTCATGCCGACACAGGCACCTACGGCATCTACATTCGGGTCGTTGGAATGCACGGCTATTTTTGTCCGGCTTCCAGCCTCCCTGGCAATGCTCTTGATTTCCACAATGCCGCTTTTTACCTCGGCTACCTCGGATTCAAACAGGCGCCTGACCAGCTCCGGATGTGTTCTCGATACTAATATTTTCGGCCCCTTGGATGTCGACTTGACTTCCAGGATATACAGCTTGATACGCTCGGTCGGCTGGAACACTTCCCCCCGTACCTGTTCATTTTCCGTCAGCATGGCATCTACCTTTCCAAGATTAATGCTGACATTCCTGCCGACATAGCGCTGCACGATGCCTGTCACGATATCTTTTTCCTTGCTGTAATATTCCTCGCACAGTATTTTGCGTTCTTCCTCGCGGATTTTCTGCAAAATAACATTTTTGGCATTCTGGGTAGCGATGCGGCCGAATTCCTTGGACTTTATTTCTATATTCACCGTATCACCCAGTTCGTAGCGGCTGTTTACCATTCTCGCGTTGGCAAGGCTGATTTCCATAACCGGGTCTTCGACTTCCTCTACCACCGTCTTCCCCTGAAACACATGGTACTCGCAGGTCTGCGGATTCATATCCACCCAGACATTTTCCGATTTGCCGAAATGATTTTTGCATGCCGTAATCAGGGATGTCTCAATCGCTTCTAACAGTGTATCTTTGCTGATATTTTTTTCTTTTTCCAATATAGTCAATGCTTCATATAATTCATTGTTCATTCTTCGCTCCTCCTAATCTTTGTGCAGCGCAGTGCTTAGAAATCCAGCGCCTGGCGAATCAGGGCAATATCACTTTTTTCAAAAGCAGTTTCCACATCCTTGTCATCTATGATTGTAACCGTTGTATCATCATATGCTTTCAGCGTTCCATGAAATTCCTTTTCATGCCGGATTGGCCGGTAAGTACGAATTTCTACATCCCTGCCAAGATTTCTGGCAAAATCTTTTTCCTTTTTCAGGGGCCTGCCCAGCCCTGGCGAACTGACCTCAAAGGTGTAAGAACCATCGATATAATCCAGCTCATCCAGAACCGGATTCATTTCCCTGGCTACATCTTCACAGTCATTGATGGTAATCCCGCCTTCTTTATCAATATAAGCACGCAGAAAATACGCGCTTCCTTCCTTGACATATTCTACATCAACCAGTTCAAAATTACGCTTTTCTAATATTGGCAGGAGCAGTTCTTCGGTTTTCTGTTCATATTCTTCCCTTTTTGACATCTTAACACCTCCCTTGGTTTCGTACCGCCATATACGCTGTACTGCACGCCGCTTTGCGGCACAACGCGAATTGAGAGTGGATTTCGGTCCACTCTCAATTCATAGCTGCCATATTCTTATTTACAGGATAGCACTTTCCCAGGGAAAATGCAAGTATTTCAGGAAAAATATTGCCTGAAGGCTTCTGTTTTTCATGTTATGATGAAAAAACAGGCTGCTGTGGCATCTGCCAAAACGGTCTGTCCATTCCAGAAGGGAGGCTGCTAAATGCGACATAGCTGCATAATAATACTGCAATCCAACAAATCAATATCTTTTTTAAAAGAGGTATTTTCACCAAGGGATAAGTGCGCCCTTTTTTAGGATAAAATATTTTTCTATTGACATTTATTAGCTGGACTTTCTACTGATATTTCATTTATGGTTTCTTTATTTCGTTTGTGGTTATATAATGCCACTTTTAATTATCCTTGCGAATACTCTTTGTTTCATTTTTGATTATTTTATTTCTTTTTCTTGAATTTAATAATCATTTATGTTATATTCTTTATAACAAACAAAGATGGGAGGAAATGCAATATGTCCGTTACGAACAAAGTTCGGGCAATGCTCAACATTGCTGAAAAAAAACCATCAGACCTCGAACAATGCCTTGGTATTTCAGTACAAGCTGTCCGTAATAAATTTAGTCGTGACAGTTTCTCAGTAAGCGACTTAATAAAAATTAGCGACTCATTAGGATGGGAGCTCCAATTTAAAGCCTCAGATGGACAATCCATTGTTTTAACTATAGAGGATATTAAAAAAACAACTGAAAGGGGTAATCCTCTATGACAATGGCTCAAAAAATTAACATGGCTGTAGCATACAAAGGAATGAGCCAGGCTGCTCTTGCAAGGGCAATTTCCATGACACCATCAAATTTCAACCAGAAACTTAAAAGAGACGTTCTCACCAGAGGAACTAAGCAAAATAGCAGAAAGCATAAACAAATACAACAAAAAGACGGGATACAGATTTCATATGAATATTGAATATTCAACGCTTATCTATAATTTTATCAATTAACCCAAAATCCATTGCCTCTGTTGCTGACATATAATTATCGCGTTCTGTTGCAAGGGCAATTTCCTCAATGCTTTTTCCAGTATTCCCTGCTAAAATAGAGTTTAGGCGTTCTTTGCTTTTTTGTATATGGTCGGATGTTATTTTTATATCTGCTGCCTGTCCCTGAATACCATTTCCATGAATTGCTGGCTGGTGTATCATTATTTCTGCGTTTGGCAAAGCGATACGTTTTCCTTTCGTTCCACCAGCTAATAAAAAAGCTCCAAAGCTGGCGGCAAGACCAATACAAATAGTTGAAACATCACATTTTATATATTGCATTGTATCATAAATAGCAAAACCGGCTGATACAGAACCTCCGGGACTGTTTATATATAACTGTATATCTTTTTCGGGGTCTTGTGCTTCTAAAAACAACATTTGAGCAATAATCAGACTGGCCGACATATCGCTTACTTCTTCCCCCAAAAAAACAATTCTGTCGGATAGTAACCGTGAGAAAATATCGTAACTTCTTTCTCCACGGCTTGTCTGTTCAATAACATAAGGTATCGTACTCATGCAGCAATCTCCTTAATTTGTGTAATAAATTTGTAACCAGAGATACAGGAACAGCACAAAGAAATTCGGTTTTGTTTTGGCATAAAGATTCCCATATCCCTATAAATTTTAGGAGGATATAAATATATTTGTTTAAAGGCAAATGAAAATGACTGTTGTGTATCATATCCGGCTTCATACGCAATTTGCATGATTGGCTTATCTGTTTTTACCAGCTTTTCAGCAGCAACAGTGAGCCTGCGGTTTTGTAAATATTTATACATGGTAATTCCTGTATACTCGGTAAAAATGCGATTAAGATAGAATTTGGAATAACCAATATTTTTTGATATATTATCTAAGTTGATTTCTTTCTCTAAATTCCTCTCAATATAATCTATGACTTTTTTTACAACTTCTTTTTGGTCTTTCATCATATATCCTCCTTGCGCTCTTATCTATTATAGCAAGTTTGAATATACGTGTCTTAATAAAAAATGCTATTTTGGTACCAAATTTTAAAATTTATACTCTTTGATATGGGGAATGAGAGGGCATGAATGCAGTATTGAAATATTCAAAAATACCCTCCTGCAGAAAAAACGGAATTCATGATTTCTGTCATGATTCCGTTTTTTATGCTCCTTTTATTTTTTTGTTTTTTTCGCGCATGGATTCTCCCAGCCGCTCCACAAGTTCAATGTCCTGTTCTGTCAGTCCTGACAGGTCTGCCCTCTGAATACTGTCTATTCCAAACAGGTAATCGGTACTTACGTGAAGAACCGCAGACATTTTGATGACAGACGGCGGAGAAGGTATGCGTTCCTGATTTTCATACTGGGATATCGTACATGCTGCCATGCCCATCTGTGCCGCAAGCTGCTTCTGCGTCAGCCCGGCCCTCTCTCTCAGTTCTTTTAGTTTATTCCCAAATTTTCCTATTGTTTTCATATCCACTCCATTTTAGAACACGTTTGAAAATTCATTTCCGCAGAGCGGGAAGTTCAGATTGCGGAAATATGTTTCCAGACACGTTCTAGGACAGTTTACGTTTATTATGTATGGAATTGGCAAACTTTATTACAGAAGAAATTTTCTATTTATAGATTTATTTGTAGTATAATGAAAATAAAAACATTTTTTTAACGGAGGGATAACGTATGACCAGAAAAGAACTGTCCGAAATATACAAAACATCCATGAACCTGCGCAGACATCAATATTCCAGGCTGAATCCGGCCGAGATTGCAGCCTCTGTTGCAGGTGCCATCCTCTGGACCCTGGCAAGCAAAAAAATAATTGAATTTGGGGTTCCGGAAGTTTACATTGCACTGATAGTCACAATCGGGTTTGCTGCCGGATTCTGGTTTATGCTGGCAATGGAAATATTCCAATGTATCAAAGACCTGAGAAAAAGAAAAAAAAGACGCAGAAAAAGATAAAAAAGGGTTCGGCAAAAAATATTCATACACACGGCCAGAAACGGCTTTTGACTGTTTCAAAGCCGCAGGCCGGATTATAAAAATAATGCCGGAACCCTTTCTTTCTCAAGGATTCCGGCATTATTTGAAACGATACATTCTGTATAACAGTCCGTACGGGAATCGAACCCGTGTTTCCGCCGTGAGAGGGCGGCGTCTTGACCGCTTGACCAACGGACCAGAACTGAAATTATAATAACACAGCCCCAGATGAAATGCAAGCATTTTTTACAATTTTTTTCATTTTTTTATGGACTGTCGTTACTGTTCACTCCATGACCAGTAACGAACCTCCCTCTTAACCCAGATTTTTTGGCCCGAACCCATACGGCAGCAGCTCATCCAGGGTAAACTGCCGGCACCCGCCTTTTCCATCCGCCAGTACTATCTGAAAGGCTTGCGGATTGCAGAATTCCATCATCACCTGCCGGCATACCCCGCACGGTGCGCACAGCTCATCCGCTCCAGACCCTTCCGGCCCGCCGGCAATGGCTATTTTTTCAAATTCCCGCACGCCTTCACAGACCGCCTGGAAAAAAGCTGTGCGCTCTGCGCAGCAGGATGGGCCGTAAGCTGCATTTTCAATATTGCAGCCGTGATACACCTTTCCGTTTCCTGCCACAAGGGCTGCTCCCACCTGAAAGTGTGAATACGGCGCATAAGCATGCTCCCTTGCTTTTTTTGCTTCTGTCATTAATTCTTCGTTCGTCATTGCAGCGCCTCCCGTGCCATAGCTTTCTCCTGCATGTCTGATTATTTTTTATTATCCCTGTCAGACTGAATCAGCCTGCGCAGCGCTTCAACCGCTGTGCGGATTGCACTTTCCGTATCGTGGATAATTGGATTATCCATGCCAAGCGCATTGCGCTCCTGATTTCCGACTGTCAGAAAAACCGAACCGCAGCGCACCCTTAAATGGCTGGCCGCAATAAACAGCGCCGCCGATTCCATTTCCGATGCCTTGCACCCCATGCGCTTCCAGGCTTCCCATTTGTTCAGCAGCTCATAGCCGGCCGGCATGCGCTCCGGTTCATGCTGCCCGTAAAATGCATCCTTGCACTGCACAACGCCTGCATGGTATGAAAACCCCAAATCCCTGCAGGACGATACCAGCGCGTTTGCCACCTCAAAATCAGCCACTGCCGGATATTCAATCGGCGCATATTCACGGCTCGTCCCTTCCATGCGCACAGCCCCGGTCGCAATCACGATATCCCCGCCTTTGACATCCAGCTCTATGCCGCCGCAGGTTCCGGTGCGGATAAACGTATCTGCCCCGCAGCGCACCAGTTCTTCCATTGCAATCGATGCCGAAGGCCCGCCGATTCCGGTTGACGTCACGCTGGCCTTTTCCCCGTCCAGGTAACCGGTGTATGTGACAAACTCCCTGCTGTCAGCCACCAGCTCAGCCTGGTCAAAATGCGCTGCAATCTTTTCGCACCGCTTCGGGTCGCCGGGCAGAATCACATAACGCCCCACATCCCCCGGACGAATCTGCAAATGATACTGTAACCCTTCTTCTCCTGAATAATTCTGCATAACCTGCTCCTCCTGGCCTTTCCTGTGTCCTTTTTTCTGATTATACAAAAAAACATCCCCCTTTACAATCCTATTCCGTATATTTTCCACTAAAACGGACTTTGCAGCAAGTGCAAAGGCAAAGTTTCTGACTGAACTGTTACGAAAATACTTGACTGTAAACCCTGTTTATGCCTTATTATCATCTATAGAAATTCAAAAAAAGGGGGAATCTTTATGACCATCAAAGAAGCATATCTGGAAAAGCTTCCCTGCATGAAATCCTGGAAAAGCAGCATGCTTATGGAAAACATCTGTCCATCCAGTGCTTGCACACCTTTCCAAACTTTGCTATACTGATATCATTCATCATCAAAGAACAAACCGGAGGCCTGCATGGAATTTTTAAAAAAGCATCTGACAACCACACAAACCATTACACTCAGCTTCCTGCTGGTCATCCTGATTGGAACGCTGCTTTTAATGACGCCGCCTGCATCGGCAGACGGCAGCGTAACGCCGTTTGAAGACGCCCTGTTTACCGCATCCAGCTGTGTATGCGTAACCGGGCTTGTAACGGTTACGACCGCCACGCACTGGAGTCTTTTCGGCCATATCATTATACTGATTCTGATTCAGACGGGCGGGCTGGGCGTCGTAGCGCTTGCAACGGTCTTTATGATGCTGCTTGGGAAAAAAATTTCCTTAAGCAGCCGCAAGCTTCTGGGCGATGCCTTCAACCTGGAAACCCTGCAGGGGCTTGTAAAATTTCTGCGCAGGGTATGCTTTGGCACATTTCTAATAGAAGGAATCGGTGCACTGCTGTATCTTCCGGTATTTGTGCCCCAGTTCGGCCTGAAAGGAATCTGGTTTTCCGTGTTCCATGCCGTTTCTGCCTTCTGCAATGCAGGCATTGACCTGATTGGGCCGGACAGCTTTATCCCTTATGTGCACCATGTCTGGATAAATGCTGTGACAATGGCACTGATTATCCTGAGCGGCCTTGGCTTTATTGTCTGGTTTGACATTCTGGAATCCATAAAAAAGAACCTGCATTCCGGCAGAACCAGATTTTTTTCCACGCTCCGTCTCCATACGAAAATCGTGCTTGTCATGACCGCATTCCTGCTGCTTGCAGGAGCCGTGCTTTACTTTGCCTTTGAATACTACAACCCGGGAACCATCGGAAATTTCACGCTTGGGGAAAAGCTGCTGGCATCCTGTTTTCAGTCTGTCACAACCCGGACTGCGGGATTTGTCACGATTCCGCAAAAGGAGCTTACCACGCCTTCCATTATCGTAACACTGTTTTTGATGTTTACGGGCGGTTCCCCGGCCGGTACTGCCGGCGGCGTGAAAACGACGACGCTGGCCATTATCTTTTTAACGGTAACGGCAACGGTACGGGGCCGGGAAGATATTTTGTGCTTCCGCCGCAGGATTTCGGATAAAACAGCCAGAAAAGCACTTGCTGTCGTGCTTATCAGTTTTTTTGCCAGCATTGCAGCAGTCATTGCAATGATGATTTTCGAGCCGGGAGACGCGGCAGACCAGATTTTTGAAATATACAGCGCCCTTGGCACGGTCGGGATTTCCAGGGATTACACTTCCCTGATTGGCCTGGCGGGAAAAATCATACTCTGCATCTGCATGTTCCTCGGGCGCATCGGGCCGATTACCATGGTCCTTGTCTTTACGATGCGTGACCGCCAGACAGCAGCAAAGCTGCCGGAAGAACATGTTGCAGTCAGTTAAAGGAATGATTTCAGAAAATAATTGTCATATCAGGAGAGAATTATGAGAAAACAGAAAAGCAGTAAATCATATGCCGTTTTTGGATTGGGAGAATTTGGCAGGAGCGTGGCGGAAGAATTAATGGCCGCCGGGGCAGACGTCCTTGCGATTGATAAGGATGAAGACCTGGTCAGCGATATCGCACCATCTGTCACTATGGCCGTACAGGTCGATGCCACGGAGCTGCACGCGTTCGACTCGCTCGGCCTTTCCAATATGGACGGCGTCATTGTAACCATTACAAGCTGTCTCGAAGCAAGCATTATGGCCATTATGGCTGCAAAGGAAGCCGGCGTGCCGTTTATCCTTGCAAAATCGAGAAATGCCACGATGTCTGAGATTTTTGAACGGATTGGCGCGGACAAAATCGTAACACCGGAACGCGACGGCGGCATCCGTGTTGCGCGCAATATTGTAAACGGAAACTTTATTGATTTTATCGAGCTGTCAAGCACGGTGCGCATGGTGGAAATTACAGTCAAGGATGAATGGATTGGAAAAAACCTGATACAGCTGTCGCTGCGCCAGAAGCATAAGCTGAATGTCGTAGCCCTGCGCCGCGGCGGAGAGCTGACAACGGATATAAACCCGGATATGCCGTTTTGCAGCGGAGACAGCGTCCTTGTCATGATAGATAAAAAATATATCGGGGAGCTGTTGGATTAAACCCGCAAAAACAGCCGCGCAATCCCGTACCGATAACGGTGCCGGAATTGCGCGGCTGCTGCATTCATTTTCCGAATTCTCATCCCAAAGGCATATAATCCTTCAGACAGCCGCCGTCAATCAGAACCTTCTTTCCCCGGAATGCAAAGCCGTATATCCGGATTTTTTCCTTTGGGTATCTGCCGCTGTCTGATACGTTTTTCCCTGCAGCAAATCTTCAACAGCTGTTTTCATTTCAAAGCTGCCTTCCCGTATCAGCTTTCCTATCAAAGCATTGGACCTGGTATTTGCCCAGTATGTGGTAAACTTCTTTTCTTTTAAGAACTTCGTAATTGACCATGGATTATAGATATTATTACAGTTTCCAAACTGAAAACCGTCATACCACTGTTTCACTTCTGGCATCTTATCCTGCATCCCATACTCAGTTAACGCAGATTTTACCTCATCCTCTGTAAATCCAAATACTGTATGATACATGGAAGATGTCACTGGCACAACCTGCAGATTATTCAAATCCGAAAAAACAGATTTCCTGCTGACCCGGGTAATTCCCGTCATAATCGCACGCTCCAGATACGGATTCGTTTTGAATGCAGCATGAAAAAATCCCCTGATAAAATCCGACATCTCTTTCCAGTACCCGTTTACATATGCTTCGTGCATGGGCGTATCGTATTCATCCAGAAATCCGTTTTATCAATGTAAAAACAGTGATTTTCTATCATTGCACTGAAATTCTGCCTTCCAGCCGCTACCGTTCTCATATCTGTTCCCCTTCACATCCTAAAGCAGCTTTCTCCCCATCAGCACGCCCATCGCCGAAGCCATCATAAGCCCTCTCGTCCAGCCGCTGGAATCGCCGAGGCAGTACAGCCCCTTTACATTCGTGACCAGATTTTCATCCATGCGCACCTTATTGCTGTAAAATTTCAGTTCCGGCGAATAAAGCAGCGTCTCCGTGCTGGCAAACCCCGGGACAACCTGGTCCATCGCCTGGATAAAGCTGATAATATTTACCATAGCCCGGTACGGCATAGCTGCTGTAATATCCCCGGCTACCGCATCCGGCAGGGTCGGACGCACATTGGACTGCGCCAGCTCTTTCGCCCACGTGCGCTTTCCGTCCAAAATATCCCCATAACGCTGTACAAGGATCTGCCCCGCACCCAGCATATTTGTCAATTCGCCGACCTTCTGCGCATAAGCAATCGGCTGATTAAACGGCTCCGTAAAATTGTGCGAGCAGAGAATCGCCAGATTCGTATTGTCAGATTTTAAATCTTTATAGGAATGTCCGTTTACCACCGCCAGATCATTGTCATAATTTTCCTGGCTGACAAACCCTCCCGGATTCTGGCAGAATGTCCGCACTTTATTCTTAAACGGTCTCGGATATCCGATCAGCTTAGACTCATACAGTACCTTGTTGACTTCTTCCATAATCTCATTACGCACTTCGACACGCACGCCGATATCTACCGTGCCGGATTTATGCGCGATGTCATACTTTGCACAAAGCGTCTGCAGCCAGTCCGCACCGCGCCTTCCTGCTGCCACTATAACATGAGGCGCTTCATACCGCTCCTGTTTAGAGCTTCCTTCTCTGGACAGGCAGATTCCCTTACAGACATCCTCTTCCATAATCAGATCCTGACAGCTGCACCCAAAAAGCATATCCACGCCCTTTTCCCGCAGATAATTCTCAATC
>OFGA01000704.1_pt1 | contig 26001 bp, 25 predicted proteins | sample 1521471 | NCBI WGS metagenome assembly OFGA01 (sample SAMEA3504086, study PRJEB24116) | mouse gut metagenome | biome: mouse gut; feature: mouse-associated habitat; material: faeces | place: Denmark | collected 2011 | reverse complement strand
CCCCGTCCAGCCGGCTCTCCCCGGTGGCGTAGTCGATGGCCACCCCGGGCTGGCAGTTGTAGACGTACACGCTGAAGCACACGCCCTCCCCGCCGTCCTCCACGCTGAGGGCCTCCATGATGACCCCCCGGGCCACCAGCTCCTGCCCCACAAAGTGGGGCGTCACCCGGTACATCACATGGTTTTCCGTCTCCTTCACGTAGTCGGCCACCAGGTTCTCAAAGGGGAGCATCCCCTCTACGTTCATATACCGGGTGCCGGTGATGAGGTTCTGCTTGTTGGCGTTCTCCCCGCTGAGCTGGTAGCCGATGAGGTGGCACCGGTTGTAGAGGTATTTTCCATCCACGCAGTCGTACTTGGCGCTCTGCCATCCGGAGGGCTTCACAGACCCGATGGACCCCCGCTCCTCGGTGGGCATCAGGTCCACGCCCACGCAGGCCTCCGCCGTGCCGCACCGTCCCATCTCGTCCAGGGGGGCATAGGTCTCGTAGGAGTTGGTGGTGGTGTTCTCGAAGTCCGGCTTGGAGTTCCCGATAAACACATAGGGCTCGCCGGAGAAATCCGGGACGTACTCCACCGAGGACACGGAGGTCATGGCCTCCTGGGGGGGCGAGAGCCCGATCTCTGTGCACCCCGTACTCACCAGGCACACCAGGACCAAAAGTGCCGCTATCGCCCGCTGTTTCCAAATCTTCATCGCTTATAGACCTCCTTGGTGATCTTCTCGTGGCTGGACCCGGCGAACTCCTCCCGCCGCTCCAGCTTCCAGGCGCTCAGGCCGATGGTGCAGTACAGCCCCGCCGGGTACTTCCGGTTCCAGCGGTAGACGATCAGCCCTTCCGCCTGGTCCGCCCAGGCCGCGGGGTCCTCCGTCTCCAGGAAGCAGACCTCCCCCGGCCCCGCCTGCTCCAGGAAGTCCTCCGCTGTGCGCAGGCCCTCCGGAGGCGGGTCGAACTGCCGGGCGCTGTAAGCGTTCATCCACAGCGGACCGCCCCCCGCCTCCCGGACCAGGTCCTCCCGGAGGACGCGGTCCTGACTCTGCCTGCGGCCGTTGAAGAGCATCCCGTTCCGGTCGTCGATACAGACGGCAAGGATCATGGTAAGACCTCCCTTTTCGTTTGTTCAAAGGCGCGCCCCGGCGGATCGCTCCGCCGGGGCGCACCGGAGGACAGTATAGCATAAATTTTCCGTCTATGCCACTATCCCCCCAAAATTTTTATTCGCCCTGGGCCTTCCCCAGCATTTGCAGGATGCGGTAGGCCATGGTGAGGGCCTGCTCCCGGGTCATGAGGTCCTCCCACATGAAGTTGGGGGACCCGTCCGGCAGCGTCCCGCCGCCCTGCACGATGCCCTTCTCGATAAAAAACTCCCGGGCCTCCTTGCTGTAGGCGCTGGAGTCGTTGTCCCGCAGGGTCTGCCGGTAGGCCTCCATGGCCGCGCAGAAGCGCTGGTTGAATTCCTCCTGTGTCATCTCCTCGTCCTCCTTCTCCTCAAATACGGGCCGCACGGCCCCGACGACCATTCTGCTTGCCCGCTCCCGGCGCTGGACCTGACCGCCGTTGGCGTCGTTCCCGGCGCTGGTGTTGCCCTCGATGGCGGTGACGCCGGTCTTTGCCACCCGCTCCACGATGCCGCAGTGGACGGGCGCACCCTTCTTCCCGGAGAAGTCGTAGACCACCACGTCCCCGGGCCGGAAGTCCTCCGTCACCCATGCCCCCTTCTTCTGGGCCGCCCGCATCAGGGCGGAGCAGGAGGCGGTCCGGGCCGGGAGGGGCACCCCCGTCTGGTGGAACACCCACTGGACGAACGCCATGCACCAGGGGTAGGCCCCGCCGGAGACCTCCTGTCCGTAATACCAGGTATTGTAGAGGACCCGGTTGCTGTCCGGGGGGCTCTCTTTGATCCCCAGCTGGTCCCGGGCCAGGGCCAGCAGGGCCTCAACCTTCTTTGCTTCCATCTTCCATCTCCTCCACGGCCTCTACGGCCTCCTGGACGCTCTCCACGGCCTTTTTGATGCCCTCGGCATCCAGCCGCCCCTCTGTGACGATATACGTGGCCACGGAGGCCACCGCCACCACCGCGCCCGCCACAGTGCTGATAACCGCCTCGTCCAGGCCGAAGGCCATGGCGAGGCCCGCGGACAGTCCCGCCAGCGCCGCCCACAGCTTCCGGCTGGTGAGCTTGCGGAACAGTTCCTGCTTCGTCATTGCGCGCTCTCCTTTCCGTCCCCTTGGGGACACTCCATCTTATGCGCCGCCGTCGTGGGCGGCCTGGTTCAGGTGGGCCTCCAGCTTGCCCAGGGCCTCGGTGACCGGGCCGTCGCAGCCCTGCTCCTTGAGCCCCTTCAGGCAGGCCAGCACGCCGCAGCAGATGAGGATCTGCTCCTGCCGGATGGCGGTGAGGGCCTGATCCTGCTTCTTGTTGCCCTCCACGAAGCGGAAGAGCCACACCAGCCCCCCGCCCAGCGCCCCCAGCGCCCCAGCCAAGGCCGCCGCCTGGATGACCGCCTCCGCCGTGATGGTCACTTCCACGTCCGCCGCCCCCTTTTGCTGTAGAATCTTCGCATGTCGATCCCCTCCTGTCAAAAATTTGGGCCCCGGCTCACGGAGCCCTTACCCATGGGGGGAAACCGCCGGGAAACTGCACGGCGGCATACACCGTCAGTTTCTACAAAGTTTTCCCCCGAAGGCCCGGGAGGTTGCCTCGGAGAGCGGGGCGTGGTATACTGCGGGGGAGAAACATTGAAAAAAGGAGGCCGGCCCGCCGTGGATCTGCTGCTGACGCTCTTATGGACAATTGTGGACTCCCTCATTGGCCACGGGTATCTCCTCACCTATCTCTTTGCCATCCTGGACGAGCGCCCCGGACGAAAGCGCCTGGGCCGCATCCTGCCGCCCCTGACGGCCTCCTCGCTGGTCAACGCTGTGGTCATTCTGGTGTCCTATCTGACCATCCCGGACCTGCTGGTCCTGCGCAGTTCCCTGAGCTCCGCCGCCGTCCTGGCGATGTGTACGGCGTGGGTGCGCTGGGCGTGGCGGGTGAACCTCCGGCAGGCATTTGCGGCGGTGTGCATGGCAGGGGTCTTTCAAGTGGCCCTCTCCGCCCTGCTCCAGGCCTTCTATAACCTGTACTCGTATCTCCTCGGGGCGGCTGCGGCGCTCCTGACTGCGGAGCTGTTGTGGCGTCTGCGGTTCGGGCGGTCCTTCCGCCTGCTCCTGGAGGAGGGAGAGGGCCTGGGCCGCCTGTGCCTGCTCCTCTTCGGCCTGGAGGCGTCCATGGAGGCCCTGTCGGTCCTCCGCTGGGGGGTGCAGACGGCCTATGTCCCCGCCTACAGCATCCTGACGGTGGTACTGACGGTGCTCATGACGGCGCTGGTGCTCCATCTGGCCCGTCAGGTGGAGAGTGGACGCCTCCTGCAGGCCCAGCAGGACGTCATCGCCCAGCAGAAGCTCTACGAGCGGGACCTGGAGGCCATCGAGCGGGAGGTGCGTTCCTTCCGCCACGACTACAAGAACCTGGCGGCGGGCCTGGCCGGGCAGGTGAGCGCCGGGGAGTCGGAAGCCCTGCACCGGGCCCTGGCCTCCCTGGACGCCAACTTCGACCGCCGCCTGGGGGAGAAGATCCGCTCCGCCGCCCAGATCGGGAATGTCCGCGTCCCCCAGGTGCGAAGCCTCCTCTTGACGAAGCTCACGGACATGGAGGCCCAAGGCGTCTCCTGCCGCCTGGAGGTGCTCTACCCCGTGGAGGCGGTGGGCATGGACGTGTGGGACTTTGTCCGGTGCCTGGGCGTCCTCCTGGACAACGCCGCCGAGGCCGCCAAAGAGACGGCGGAGCCCTGGGTGGAGATCATCCTCCTGGCCCAGGGGGGAACGCTGTCCCTGCGGGTGGCCAACGCCTGGAGCGGCGCCGGGGACCCGGGGCGGTTCTGGGAGGAGGGCTTCTCCACCAAGGGCCCGGGCCGGGGGCTGGGGCTGGGCGGGTACCAGCGCATCCTGGCCGGCTGGCCCAACGCGGTGTCCTCCGCCGGGTGGGAGGACGGGACGTTCTGCCAGGAGCTGACCATCTCGGAGGTGCGGCCATGATCGGCATCTATCTCTGCGACGACGACCGGGCGGTCCGCCGCCGCATCCAGGAGGCCCTGGAGCGGAAAATCTTCGTGGAGGACTGGGACATGGAGGTGGTGTGCAGCGCGGACAGCCCCGGCCCCCTGCTGGAGGCCCTGGCGGAGCGGGGGCCCCGGCGTGGCGTGTACTTTCTGGACGTGGAGCTCCAGGACGGGGACTGGGACGGGTTCCGCCTGGGGCAGGAGATCCGCCGCCTGGACCCCCACGGCACCCTGGTCTATATCACCGCCTACGGTGAACTGGCCTGCCGCACCTTCCAGTACCACCTGGAGGCCTTCGACTACATCGTGAAGGAGGGAGAGCAGACCGGCTCCGCCGCCGCCCGGTGCCTGGAGGCCGTGGGCCGGGAGGTGGGCATCCCGGAGCCCGGGTACTTCAGCCGGGTGTTCAAGAAGGTGGAGGGGGTGGCGCCGGGGGAGTACCGGAGGATGTGGTGATTCCTTCCCCTACTCCCGCAGCTCCTTATATAAGGTCAGATCCACAAAGCCGTCCTGCACCCTGACCTCCGCCCGGTCCACCATCATGCCCACCAGCATCAGTTGGCTGGTCTGCCCATGGTTCCCGCTGCCCGCCAGCTCCCAGTAGATGTCCTCGATGCCGTCGTTTCGCTGCTCGCTGAGGCATTTTTCCATCTCCCTGAGCTTTTCCTCACAGCCCGGGCGATAGTCCGCGCGGAAGTTTATCTTTCCCACACTGCCCTCGATCTCCACATGGGAGCTGATGTTCCCGGCCCCGACCTCCAGGAAGAACATGGTCAGCTCCGCTGTGATCCTTACGATTTTCCTCTGTTCCTCAAGCATTTTCCTTCTCTCCTTTTAAAGTCGCTACACGACAGCGCTAAAGGGTCAAGTCCCTTCAGCGCACTCCCAGGAGAGAAAATTTCTTGCAAAAGTACACTCATGAAATTTTCTCTCATGCGCTTTCGCGGCTTGACCGTCCATATGAAAGGTTTTCAGACGCGTTTTTGATCTCCAGCCGGGCGCTTCCGCCGCTCGTATTCCATCAGGATGCTCTCTATGACGGGCACCATGATGATGGCCACCCAGCCCGCGCTGAATCCGTTGTTGTACAGGTTCAGCCCCCCGTACATCTGGGCGGTGCACATGACGATGGCCGTGTGGAGCATGCCGGCCAGGATTCCGGGCACTATGCCGAAGCGGCCCGCAATGGGCGCCAGCCCCACCGCAAAGACCGAGGCCAGCTGCACGCCTGGCGTGGTGAGCGAAAAGCGGTTCAGGAAGGTGGACAGGAACACGCCGGCAAGCACCGGCAGATAGTTGCGCACATGGGCCCCGAAGGCGGAGAAGCCGAAAGCCGTCAGGACAGCGCCCACCACCGGCCCGGAGAGGTCGCCCCCTACCAGACAGATGTAGGTGGTGCAGAGCGCCCCCATAAGGGCCATGTTCATCAGCGTGTTCCCCTCGCCCTCCATGAGGACGAAATCCGCCACCGCCCGGCCCGGATGCTTCCACACTTTCCCTATGCCCTTCCATTTCCACCCGCTTAGGTACAGCCCATACAGAAAAGTCAGCAAAAAATACCCATACAGCCCCGCCCCGATCCACAGGGGCCTCCCCTCCCGCCAGATCATCACGGACTCGCTCTCTATGCCGAAGGACTTCAGCACGCAGACGATCACGAAGGCCAATATGCCCGCCGAGAATCCTACGTTGAACAGGTTATAGCCCATGTGCATGGAAGCCGTATGTACAGAAAGCACAGGTAATATAAATCCGATGAGGATACCCTGCCGCTATGGATATCAGCAGGTTCACCCTCCAGTCGAAGGGCAGCTCGTACACCAGCTCCGTCACCAGGGGCGCCAGGCTGGTGCCGAAGAACCCCGTATAGATGTACCTGCTCAACTGCGCGCCGTGGACCAGGGCATAGGCGGACGTGCCGAAGAGGATGGGCAGGATGTTCACAGGATTCTTTCCCCAGAAGCCGTAGCCCACGTTGATGAAGACCGCCGCCATGGTGAGCCCGGTGAACTTGACCTTCTCCCGGCACAGCAGCCACATCCCCATGCCCATCACCAGCACGCCGTTCAGGAAAGCGGCCCCGTGGCCTGCCAGCTCGAAGTAGTCCGTGATCAGCGCGTCCCGGGAGATTATGATAGTCCACAGGCCCCGGATGAGGGCCAGCGGCCCCTGCCCCTCCTGAATCATGCCGGCCATGGCCGCCACGAACAGCATCGCCATGGAGAAGAAGCAGAATGCCTTCAGTTCCTTGCCTTTCAGTTTCTCTCTGAGTGTCGTGCCAGGTTCCATACATACCTCCTAACTTTCCATGTGCCGTTCTTTTCCAGGGTCTTCGTCGATCTTGCTTATATGTGGAGCCTTTCGATTTCACAGGTATGCTCTTTCTTCTCAGGGTCGTAATTGATGCCGACTAAAACGGCCGCCCCTTCGTATTTCCGTATCACAGCCGGATAGTTCCTGTCCTTTATCTGCCCTATGGCTCCCTCAGCCGACTTGTTCCACTTCAGCTCGACAATCAGCGCGGGCAACGGCGAACGCCTTTTGGGGATATAAGCTATGTCAGCGATGCCATGTCCGGACGGCAGTTCCTCTATCTTCATATATTGGTCAACTGCAGCCACATACGCGAACTTCACCACATATCGCAGGGACTGCTCATCATTGTAAAAGGTGGGGGCATATTGCGTATCGCGTATCTCTGATATTGCCTGCGCGACTTTGCCGCCGTCTCCCGCAATCGTATCCTCGATAAGCCGTCTCGACTTTTGAATCAGCCAAATCCATTTTGCGTTTGTATTCGTTCCCTTCAAAATTTTATTGAACTCAATCCTTACCTCTTCATTGGGAATATCCACTGTCTTTTCGTCCTCATGATAGGTCAGATATCCGAGATGGATCAGCAGGGTCAGCACGTCATCTTTGCTCTTGAAGCTCTCAAAATCGTTCTGGAAGCCGTCCACGTCCACTTCGATTTCTTCTCCGGCAATCAGGCGGGCAATCAGCTCCTGCAGCCCTTCGAAATCCATGTTGATATAGGTAAACAGGGATTCCGCTGCCGATGTCCGCTGCCAGTATGACCTGCACTTTCTGTCCCTGACAGCGCGCATCACCGAGTATGGGTTATAAACCGGCCCGCAGTCAGGAAAATCATACCCATCATACCATGCTCTGAACTCCTCAAAATTCAGTCCATGCTCCCGGCAAAGCTCCTGAACCTCCCTGGCCGTGAACCCGGTATATTCCGCGAAGCCGTCCGGATAGAGGATCGGATACTCTATAAAATCGGAAATGGCAGACTGGGAGCCATCCTTTTTGATAGGAAGGATGCCCGTCAAATAGGCTGCTGCCACCACTTTCGGGGTAAAGCTGATGTTCTTGAACCAGCCCCTCAGCAGGTTCAGGTAGGCTCTCTGTGTCTCCGGCCCGGCTTCTCGAATCACTGCATCCCATTCATCGATGATAAAGATGATAGGCACATAGCATCTTGGCCGCATATGACTTTCCGAATCTGCGGGGCCTGCTGACGCACACCAATCCCTCGGAGCTGCCGATTCGGCTGTTCATCTGCCCAATCAGTCCGGTCTTGTCGATATATTCGGAGTTCAGGATTACTTGGAACCCGCTGTTGCCGGGATTGACGTACTGACCGTGTTCCATTGACAGCCCTCCTTCTTTACTGGTTTCAGGGTAACATAAAACAGGGGGATTCGCAAGACAAAGAATCAGGTTTCTTTGGATTTCGAGCTCCCCCCTTAACGTCTCCTCAAACCATACGTCCAGCAAGTCCCTGACGAATTCCTTATACTGCTCCTGCATCTGCGCCAGGCCGTCTTCTCCCAGCCCCTTTTCGCGGCCCTTCTTCCAGATATATTTCGTCACGGCCTTGAAGCGCCTGCTGCCTGCAATCCCTTCCAGGCATGCTTCCCGCCTTTTGTCGCAGCGCCCGGAATCCAGGTATCCCCTTATTTTGAGGCAGCCCATGCCTGGAGTGGTAGTATTCCATCAAATGAATGGTCACGCTCTGGCGCACCTCCAATGCCCAGAGCTTCTTTCCGTCGCCCTCGGGCATCATGGCCCCTTCCACCAGGCTGACGGCTTTTGCCGCTTCATGGCTCCTGCGACATGCGTCCTGCAGAAATGCGGTGAATTCATCCTTTTTCCAAAGCTCCCTGACCTCGTCTTCCGTATAGAGCATGCCTATGTCGTGCATGTAGGCGCACATCAGGATGAGGAAGGTTTCTATGCCTGACAGCGTCTTGATCCTTCTGCTGCCGAGAATGGATGAAGGCTACCGCAACGAAAATGGGCAGACACGTCAGAAGCGCAGGGCTATCGGGAAGATAGCCCCCGTGACCAGGCAGACGATATATAAGCCGGAGTACCTGGCACAGCTCCAAAGTCCGGGCATGGGACAAAGAGCATAAATTGTACACCCACGTCTACTACAGCGCGAAAAAAGCCTCAGGGATCCGGGAAGACCTGTATGCAAAAGTTGCCCTGCTGAAGCAGAGGGCGGAGGCAGCCCCTGAAAAATCCCTGTGTACTGCAGGAGGTGTAGTCCTAATCAGCAATGACATTTCAGATGCCCTGTAGGCCATGTGCGTCTACCGCGACAAGGATGTTGTGGAAAAAAGCTTCCTGTGCCTCAAAAACAGCATTGACCTTGGGAGGTTACGTGTCCACAGCGATAATGCAATGCAGGGAAAGCTGTTTGTCGGGCTCCTTGCCTACATCCTCATGGCAGAGATCAATAAAACGATGGAACAGGAATAGGTATCCCACTTGGAGACGGATAGGATTCGATTTACGCAAGTGCTTTATAATATGGAATTACCCAAAGCATTACCATTGCTATCGCAACTACTATGCCAAATGCAGTAAACACCGCAACTGTACGCTTAGTCTTTATGACTTCGGCTTCCACCCTCTCTCCTTCAGGAATAATAAACAGCTTCTCTCTAAATGCCTTTTCTGTATCTGTCACTTGTGTCAATGCCGAGCCAACTATCAATCCAAAGATATTTGTCAGCAGACCAACAAAAAAAGAATCAAGATAAATTGGTAAAGAAACACCTCCAATGGAGGCAATCATTTTCATCACAGCGCATCCAAGGAAGCCAAGCAACATCCCAGCAAATGCACCTGTCTTTGTCACCCTTTTGCTCCAAACTGAGGCAATGCAAACAGGAAACCAGGAGCATACTACAACTGTTCCTCCCAAAAGCATGATGACATATATTTGGGGCGGATTAAAATATGCCAAAAACATTACGATGACGCATACTATGGCAATTGCTATCCTACCATTCCGAAGCTTCTTTTTATCATCCTCAATTACCATAATGTCGTTTGCCACTGATGACCCAATCAGCGATAAGAATGTTGTCGCCGATGAAATACCAGCGGCAAGAACACCAGTAAGCACTACTACCCCAAGCGCTCTTGGAAGCAAGTTCATCGCAGCCCATATCATCGACAAGGAGGCTCCTGGAATTTTATCTTGAAAAACATTCAAGAATACAGCTGTCGTTGGCACAAAAAACTCCAGCAAGGTCACTCCGACAGCAGCCCAAACGGCAGACCTTACAACTACATGCTCATTTTTCGCCATCAAATATCTGCTGGACTGCCAGGGACCCACCGCACATACAGCAACCCAAGTCAACCCCGTCATAACCGCCCAAATCATATTCTCCGTACCTGTAGAATATAGATGAGCCAAATCACCTGACCAGGAAAGCAATACAGGGTTTAATTTTGTCACATTTTCAACAGCAGTATTCCAACCTCCAAGCTTTCCTATGATTATGCCAACGGCAACAAGTGAGGCTCCTGTAAAAATGCCAAACATTAATGTGTCAGTTATTAATACGCCTATAGAGCCTGATGTAACGGTCAAAACAGCAAATGTTATAAGGGCAAGCAAGATGCAAATGTTATAGTCAACCCCTGTCACATAATTCATAAGTGTTCCTATACCCTGCATAACCGAAAGCAAATAAACCGTCATTGTAATTATGGCCGTAATAGCGGCCATAATTCTTAATGGTTTAGAATCAAATCTGTTCCCGAAAAATTCCGGAATTGTGAGTGCTTCGCTTCTTCTAAGATATTTTCCAAAAAAAGTGCCTCCAATCACATATCCGCCTACAAGCATCATGGCAGTCATTATGAATGGGGCATAAAATCCATCATATGCTTCTCCAACATCTCCCATGAATAGGCCAGTAGAGCAATACGAAGCAACCAATGATCCAACTATCAAAAAAGTAGGCGCCTGTCTACCGGCAACGAAAAAATCATTAACATTTCTAACTCGTTTGCTAATCACGATACCTAACACTATATATACAAACATTGAAAAAACCATACCTACTAAATATGCATTCATGATTTATCTACCTTTCCTCATAGCCCTGGCGCACCTTCGCCCCTTAGGTTCACAACTTATTATCTTCCTTAAAATCTTTGCAAATCCTAAAATAGGCCAGTACACCTATACTGACGAGGAAGATTCCTAAAAATATTGCAATTCCTAGTTCCATATAGCATTTCCCTCCTATCTGTTTACAGGGGCATTATCGGTAGCTTCATCGAGCATGCTACTAATCGCATCAAAATCATCGTAATAAATCGCAATGCTGTCCCCTTTGTCATTCAAAATGCGAACCTTTTCATTTATGTTTCTTATTGTATTACACATTCCGTACACATCGGCACTGTCAAAAACGAAAGTAATCAAATATTGATTTTTTCGGCATCTGTCACCTTCATGGACATCATAAATGATTTGTACCTCTGGATGTTTTTCTTTTACAGCCGGGATTCCGATTATACTGGAGATTTCTCCTGCCTCTTTGCTCCATAATATATAAGAACAGCCGCTTCGCCTATACAAAGCCGTCTGGCTCTTGGGCAAATCCGCTTCTGTATGTTGGATTCCCATCGAAATATCCAGCAGCCACTGATAGGAGTCAAACCCTGTCACATTCTTTAACGGGATAGCCATCATATCGCCTGACATGCGATACCCCATTTCGAGGACGTAAAAATGCCCATCCCTATCCAATATCATTTCAATCCAGGCCACGCCTTCCCTCATTCCGCCAGAAGACAAAGCCTTCTGAAAAAAGGGATCTATCTCCCGTAGATATTTATCTAAATGGTTTGCTACTGTTGTTGTTATCGAATAGCAGTTACCAGGCTCTCCAGGTTGGGAAAGCATCGAAACAAATGCAAACATGGAAGCTTTCCCATCTGCAAGGGCATAGTGTGCTCCATACTCAATCCCATCCAACATTCTTTCGATGATGACTCTATCGCTTTTCGAGACAGATTGAGCCAGCTTGATAGCCGGGATTAGCTCTTCCTTGGAATAGCAGTAACTCATTCCTCTATTTGCGCTTTGGTCAACAGCCTTAACTACTACCGGATAGTCGATATTGGAAAATACCCCCCCTGTAGAAAGATTGCCAGCTGTGTATTCTTGCGCAACAGGTACTCCATTATTCCTGCATAATTCTTTAAAATCAAATTTATTTATAGTATAGTTCCATGCACTCGGGGCACAGTAGCATGGAAGATTTAATCTTTTGCTCAGTTCCATTGCCACGCCAACATTGAAAGTGCTTATGGCGTTGATGACCGCAGTAACACGATTCTCACGGCATTTTCGCTCTAGCAAATCAATCTCAGAAGTATCGACCATCCATCTTTCATCTGCCTGTACTCGAAACCTTGACTCCTCTATTTCGCAGTTATCGGCAATGATAGTATATATGTCCCTACGCCTTGCCTCATCCAGTATTTCTTTACCGCCTTTACAGGAACCCAGCATTAACAACTTATCCATATGTACCACCCCCTAAGACAGTGAAATGGCGGCTGGTATTTATCAAACAATCGTAATCCGTATAATGGATAACCATCTCTTCCCCTAAACCATTCTTTATGCCTATTTTTGAGTTTATATCTTTGATGATGTCGCACATTTCGTATACATCAGAAGCTTCGAACATAAACTCCCCTATCAGCATATGTTTACGGACTGTATCTCCCTCACGCACCAGGCTATCCCAAAAGATATCTCCTTTTTCAGTAATTTCTTCCACTCCTTGAATCTTCTCAATCTTCCCCTCTTGGTTGGTCCACAAAGAGTATACGCAACCACAAGTGGGATAATAGGCAGCTTGAGCTTGCGGCAAATCATCTTGGGAATGCTTTTTTCCAAGGGCATAGTCCATTATCCATTCATGGACATCAAATTTCGCAACAGTCCTAAGTGGTATATTTATTTCATCCCCGCACAACCGGTATCCCATTTCAAGCAAATAAAAATGTCCATCCTCGTCAATAATCATCTCTACCCAAGCAAATCCTTCCTTGCATCCAACGGCCTTCAGAACACGAATCACGTCTTCGTTTTCCTCTTTTAAAAACTTGTCCAGATACCTAGATTCAGTCGTTGAAATACTATAACAGTTTTGCGGTTCCCCTGGTTGATGGTACATAGAGCAAAAGGACAAAAGCCTTACTGCCCCCCCTGCCATCACATATACGGCCGACACTTCAGGGCCTTGCAGCATCCTTTCCACAATAATCGTTTCATTGCCTGAACTTTCCCTAGCAAGCTCACAGGCCTTTAGCAAATCATCTTGATTATAGCAATAGCTCATACCTCTATTGCCACTCAAATTAATCGCTTTCACTACCACAGGATATTTCACCTTCTCCATTTCCGTTTCCTTGGGAGGATTGCTAATTTCGTAGCCTTCAGCCACCTGAACTCCAATATCCTTGCACAGCTTTTTAAAATCATACTTATTTCTCGAATAATGCCATGCTTCAGGAGTGCAATAACACTGCAGCCCCAATCTCTTCGTCAACTCCATGGTTCTCTCTAAATTAAACTCGCTTACCCCCGTTATAATCCCGTCAATCTTCTCCTCTCGGCATTTCTTTTCAAGCGCATCTACATCTGATGTATTAATCATCCAATATTCATCGGCAATTCTTTTACCAAATGATTGTTCTGGCGGCAAATAATCCGTGACGATGGTATATATTTTTTTCTTTTTAGCTGTCTTCAGCATTTCTATTGAGCCTTTGCAGGTACCCAGCATCAATAATTTTTTCATCTCACTTTTCTCCCTCCACTCGTAAACACCTTTGTGTGGCAATTCCAATATCTACCACTAGGGATTTCTCTCTACCATCACATTTTACCAATTACAGGAAACTGCATACCGCATCCACTATAGTCCGCATTTCCAGGAATGAGTACCTCTGGTCGCATGGCAGGGGAAGTATATTTTCACTGTAGTCTTTAGCCACCCCACCAAATTCGACTGCATTGGGCCATAACGTCGGTATGTATATCCTCTTTGCTGCCAGCTTCTTTTTAACTTCCAGCCCCTTCTCCATATAAAATGGATACATGTAAGGGCCCGCTGGCGGCTGAATATTCAATCTGTTTGCCCCTTTTAGCTGCCCATGTAGAGACAGAAAATTTTCTTCTCTTCTCTCCTTTACCTTCTTATAGTCTATAGCTCTCAGGATATTATGGGTAAGCCTGGACATGAATCCCGGAGCAAGATTAGAGAACGACTTGTCATTGTCCCTGAAATCTTTGTAATAATCGGATGCCATCCCCTCATATCTGCCAAGGATATGGGCCATCCGATGTTTTGATATATCAACATCAAGCTCTGGAACATCTTCCGCCGCAAGATATGCGCCATCTGGAACGCCAAAAAACTTTCTACAGGAATATATTGTGCTGATGCCCTCAACCGGTTCCTGAAAAAATGCCTGTGCATTGTCGAAGATGATTCTGTCGTACTTTTTCTTCAGCTCTCTCTCATTTAGAATCTGTCCAAAGTAATTGACGATATAAATCCATTCACCATTTCCCAGTGCTTTCTCAAACTTTGGAAGAAAATCGGCTCCAACCTCATAGAACTCGTATGGACATTCCTCTCTTTCGCACACCCTGAATACCGAGTCGCAAAGATAGTTCGGAATATACAGCTTTCTGATATGCTTGGCGTGAATAAGGCATGCAAGCGCATTTCTTCCCGTATTCAGCGCAATCAGGTCGGGATAGTATTCCTTTCCCATGAATTCTTCCAGCCCCAAGTAACCCCCTATATCCATATCTGTTCCACCTCCCTGTTTCCTCCTACTGCAGTATTTTCTTTATCCCTTCCTACAGTTCAGGATAATTTCACAGATACGATTCACATCCTCAACTGCAAGATCCGCATAAAGGGGAAGCGTCAGCACCCTTTTGCTGATGTGAAGCGCCACCGGCGTATGCGACACATCATATTTCCCATGGAAAGCTGCAAATGTGTTGGTTAACGGATAAAAATACTTCCTTGCGCATATCCCCTGTTCTGCCAGGGCATCAAACACCTCCGCACGGCTCGAGCCGAATACCTTCTCATCGAATACCACGGGGAAATAGGCATAGTTGCTCTTCACGTCTGCCTGCAAGGCATTAAGCCTCAACCCTTCTACTCCGCCTAAGCGTGTTCTGTACCTTTCAACAATCCGCCTCCTCTTCTCAATCTCCTCTTCAACATGTCTGAGATTGCAGAGGCCCATGGCCGCACAGTACTCGTTCATCTTTGCATTCGCTCCAACCGAATCTACTTCCTCCGGGCCGTGGATGCCGAAGTTTTTAAGGTCATAAAGCCTTTCTCCCAATCTCACATCCCTATAAGTTACGGCTCCTCCTTCAATGGTATTGAACACCTTTGTTGCGTGGAAGCTGAAACAGGATGCGTCTCCAAAAGTACCTACGCCTTTTCCCTTGTATGTTTCTCCGAACGTATGTGCCGCATCATAAATGACTTTCAGTTCGTATTTATGGGCAATGCGTTCGATTTCTTCAATATTACATATATTCCCATAGACGTGTACAGGCAAGATGGCACATGTGCGGTCAGTGATAAGGCCTTCAAGCCGTTCTGTGTCCATCGTGAATGTGTCTGAATCAATGTCACAGAAGACAGGCTCCAGACCATTGCGCACAATTGCATGTGTTGTCGATGCAAAAGTAAACGGAGTTGTAATCACTTCTCCCTGAAGGTTCATGGCCTGCAAGGTAAGCTCCAGTGCCATATGGCCGTTCGTCAGAAGTTCCACATTTTCAACGCCGAGATATTCCTTTAGTTCCTTCTGCAGTTCCCTGTGCTTGACACCCATATTTGTCAGCCAGTGGGAGTCCCAGAGTTCCTCAATCTCATCCATATACTCACTGAATCCCGGCATGGATGACCGGGCCACCAAAATTTCCTCCATACTGCTCCTCCTGTTTCCCTGTCATTTGTCTCCCCGTAGTACAATCGTGATATGCGCATTCATATTTTCTTCCATTTTAATCATGGTGTCCTGATCCGGAAACCTAAGGAAAATAATTCCCAGAGCATTCGCTGCATTACCAAAAAAATCTACATAATCACCAGGTTTTTTATATATATTCTTACGAATTATATACTTCTGTATCTCAGGAGAAAAATCAATCCTATTCAAAATGCCTTTCCGGTCAGAGTGCAGATTCTGTGTAGCAAAGTACGGATGGCCTTCCCGTATGTCGTTTCCAACATCCTCACCCATTACAGTCTGTACGCTCATTTTGACAACGTCACAGTTGAAAATCATACTCAAAAGCTCTGGAATCATGTTTCCGCCGCTGCGGGGACCAATATCAATCGGAAATACACGATTATGTCTGTCCACAATCAACTCCACGTTCATGGGGCCGGAGCGGATTCCCAAATCAGTTACCAACTTCTGCAATGTATCCCTGACTGACTGGAGATTATTTTCCTCCAGCAACGGCGGATAGCTTTTGCCTACCGGAACAAGCCGATTGACTCTGTCATCTCTATGACAGTTCATAAGTCCCCATTGAATCACCTTACCATTTACGACAAAGATGTCTCCGCCTATAAGGTATGGATGCTTCCTCTCAATAAACTCCTCTATGATGATTCTATGTCCACGTGAATAGGAAAACGCATCATCTATGGCTCTCCCTAACCCGCCTAAACCATGAAGCACTGTCACGCCCTTACTGCCGGAAGAATCTACAGGTTTTATGATAATAGGCAGATTGAAACCGCCAATTTCCAATAGGGCTTTTTCCTTGTCCATAAAGCCTTTAGCTCTCGGTACATTAAATCCATGCGAGGACAAGAACATACGAAACTTATCCTTGTTACATAGAGTTTCCACAGCACTGTACGGATTTGTAGGCAGCTTTAGCTTCTCAGCCACATAAGCTGCAGTCGGAGCAGCCGGATCGGAGGCATAGGCAAGTATACCGTCTATCTGTTCTTGCAAAGCGATAGCCAATACTGCTTCCTTATCCGTCGTGCTAATCTGATAGAATTTATCGGATATGTACTGCCCTGGATTGTCGGACAGGTAATCGCACAGAATCGTATAATAACCCATTCTCTTTGCAGTTTCAATTGCTACGACCTGTTGTGCGGATCCTCCAAGGAGCAATATCTTTTTCACGTCATATCCCATCCTTTTTCGCCTTATCCTGGTATATATTCAAAAATCTTTTTTTAAAACAGACTTCAGTAACCTCCTCAAATAGTCGAATGAATCCAATCTGAGGGCAGCTGAACCAATAATATAAATCTCCGCGCCAAGCGCCACCTGTGCAAACAAGGTAAATCCCAACGGCAAATCCAGCATTCCGATAAGGCCCGCACAAGCGCCTGTAAATACGGCAAGCAAAATACTCGGCAGGATATCTTTAAGCTGCTCCAGATATCCATATTGTAGCAGCTTACGGTTCGGCCACGAATTGATAATCTGGCTCGTGATGCTGCTGACCAGCATGCTATATGCCATTGCCATGACCCCAAACCACATAGTGGAGAGCAGGAGGACTATACCTACCCCCTTTTTTATGACTTCCAGCTTCAAGAACAGGTCGCTCCTTCCCATGGCTTTGATTGCATTCAAATTTGCCGTATGAATCGGGTAGAACATAAAAACTATACAGAAAATCTGGAGGAATGGGACACACTCTAGCCACTTTTCTGTCAATATCACTTCTACGACCGTGTCCGCTATAAAGGCAAGTCCCATCAAAAATGGTGCCATGATATATGTACTGGTTTTTATAGCCCGGCGCGTCATCGACTTAATGCGCCCTTTATCATCCTGCTCCTTCGACATAGTAGGCAGAAGAACACTGTCGATAGCATTATTTACGTTACCCACAAATAAGGCAGGAAACTGCTGTCCTCGGTTATAATATGCAAGATTGTCAGGAGTATAAAATTTTCCAATAATAAGTTGTCGAATCTCCGAGTAGACTGTATCTATAAGTGCTGAAGCGAGCATCTTCCATCCAAATGAAAAAAGAACCTTAAGCCTAGAAATCGAAAACCGCCAAGCTGGTCTCCATTTAACCGTTAGCCACAGGATGATTGTGTCTACAAGCACATTAAAGATTTGTTGTGTAACCAATGCCCATATGCCATAACCATGATATGCCATCAAAATACCAATTCCAGCCGCTCCAAGGGTTCCACCTATTGTGGCAAAGAAGAATCGTCTGAATTGGAGCGTTCTGGAAATATAGGCTTGCTGTACATTCTTGACACCAGAAATAATAACCTGCAATCCCAGAACTCTAACCACAGGAACTAATTCCTGTCTCTCATAATAATCAGCAATATAAGGAGCCGCTAAGAATAAGATGATGTATAAAAAAATGCACCAAACAATGTTGAACCAAAATACGCTGGAAAAATCCAAATCATCGGCATCCTTTTTTTGTATGAGCGCATTGCCAAGTCCGCTATCCACAAAAACATTAAGTATTGCAATGAAAACTGTAACCAGAGCTATTACTCCATAGTCATCAGGTAGGAGCAGTCTAGCAAGGACTATTTCTACCAGCAATTTGACTCCTTGTGCCCCGACACGTTCCCCAAATCGCCATGCCATATTTGTAAGTATTATGTTTTTGTTATCCATATTCTGACACATCCATCTATAATTTACATTTTTGCTCTTTTCTTTCGCAGCTTAATCATGTACTTTCCTTCAAGGGCTTCTTGCATGACATAGTCAGAGCATAGCTTGGCGTCCACCGAAACCAAATCGATGTTCCCTACTTTTGAAAATTTACAAAAGCAATTGTGATATGTGCTATTTTTATCTTCCCCTCAGAAATTTAGTCATCCAGTATTCGCTTCCACTCCTCATTCATGGCCAATCCTCTCTTTTCATATGCTTCCATATTCTGAATTTGCGAGGAATCATCCCATGCAAAAATCCCATCAATTGTCTTATTACGAATTTCCTCTATATCATTAAGGAGTATTCCATACTTTGAATAATGGTTCCAATTCTCACTATTCTTTCGCACATATACTTTCTTACCTAAACTAATCAAGATCGAAATATTTCCAAGTCCTTGTTGTCTGTCATGATTATATATTCCAACCGAACAAGTACATAGCAAATCAAGATATTCTTTATATTCAAGTTTCTTTTCTAATGGAATAAAACTTTTACCAAAAATCTTTTTACCCTTTTCTATTACCTTTTTTGCATATTCCATATCTCCATAACTTAATGGACAGTAAATCTCATAATCTCTCCAATTTTTGGAAGACATCATTTCAAAAATTTCGAAATGGTTATTAGTTTGTGATGAAGAATTACCTATAATAATCCTGTTCCTTTTATCATTCTCTTTTGCCTTTTGGCGACATTTCATTCTCAACTCCTGGTCTTTTGGTCCTGATGTGACCGGAACAGAAAAGAAAGGTTTATTAATATTAAAATATAGAGAAAATTCTTTCTTCTCACTCTCTACTAAGGTAATTATTCCTTTAGAATGCTTTACACATCTGTTTATTAAGTATCTAGAGACATAATTTTGAATGCTTTTTTTCCGAAAGCGTGTATAATCACCACCCCAAAATTGATAATATATCTTCTTCAGAATTTTTCTCGGAAAGAATAAAAGGGCATACTGGGAAACAAACACTCCACTTACTATTACTTTATCAACCTCATAAAAAAGCTTTCTAATATTTTTATCAATAACAAATTGCATATATGATGTAACCTGTACTGCGTTCTGAAGTTTGCTAAAATCATATTCCCTACGCCGGTCAATTACTATATATTTCTTTTCATAGTCAGGAAAATATGATTCCAGGTAATCTATTAATTCAATAAAATTTCCACCTGACTTCTCTATAAAAAATAATACCTTCATTTACTATAATCTCCTTTCATTTTCCACTCTTTGGAAATCAGAATATAACAAAGCTATGGAAGGAAGCAGGAAATAGCAGGTGGCATATATCGAGAAGCCTTCTGATGGATTAAACAACATTAAAATAACTGCAGCAATACCCGTTCCTATGAATATCTTATATCTTTTAATCATAAAGAAAAACGGAAACAAGTAAGTCAATGCCATAGGAATTCCCCAACATGCAAAAGCAGTTAAGATAGAAGAATCATTATAGTTTGCCCACTCTGGATTTACCCCTGTTGTTAATAATGCTCCCATTATTGGATGATGTATAATACTGTCAAATGGTCTAGTAAAGTTGTCCAACCTTGCTGATAATGCTTCTAGGTTTTTGTAATTTCCGTTCTTTATTAGCTGTCCAATCTCATTAAGTCTCATATAAATAGCATAATTCATATTTGATGTAGATGTCACAACTTTTCCATTTGAAATGGATAAAATGAAATCTCCTATTCCTTCTCTAAATACTGTAAAACCAATTATAAAGGCTCCCAAAAAAGATATTGTTATAATACGCCTTTTTTTACCTCCTGATAAAAAAATATACATTCCACAACCAATTAGACCTGCTAACAATGTAATAGCAGATGTTGTTTTCCATAGCACTAAATACGTTATAATAATTAAAACAATATATTTGAACCTTTTTTTACTTTCGCACAAATATTTTAGTATACAAGGTGATGTCAATGCACACACATAGGCAATCTGATAGCCACCCCCTATCATAAGGCCATCCATATCAGACCGGTGTGTTGCATGAAGCCTTGCAATTCCCGGATGAATTCTGTAATAAATAAGGGATAATATACACGTAATAGCCAAAAAAATACTAATCAATACACAAATAATTTTTAATCTACCAAATAGATTTCTATTTCTATAATAATTAAAAATTATTAATGGAACTATATATAAGCTGTAAGCCAAAAAATAGCTTAATGCTGTTTTTGGTTCTACACTGAATGGAATTTGAAGAAAAAATAGTAATAAAAACAAGGCATAAACCCATATACAAATATCCTTTGACACTACTTTTATTGAGCTTTTTCCCATCAACAGTAATATTGGAAGAGCTATAATCATTAGTACAGGTCTATAAACGGATGTAGTTATTCTTCCGTACCCCCATACAAAAAATATAATAACAAGCCAATCAATTAGCTTAAATTTCTTAATATCATCAAACATACTATGCTTGAATCCTTGAACATTTAATTTCATAATAATATCATAATCTCCACCATCGAAATCCAGAATCTTTTAAATCATCAACTCTATACAGGCCTTTCACATCTATAAGCACTTTCTCATCATCAGGCACCATTTTGAAAAATTTATTAATATCCGAGAGCCGCAATACCTTAAATTCATTGTGCGCAACAGCAACGATTATACAGTCGGCATCAACCACATCCTCCATATCAGTAAGCCTTACTCCATATTCATGTATTGCATCTCGCTCAGAAGCCCATGGATCCACTACACTTGGATCAATGCCATATTTATTAAGTTGCTTTATAATATCATCAACTTTGCTGTTTCTTATATCAGGACAGTTCTCCTTAAAGGTGAGGCCAAATATAACAACCTTGCTTTTCTTAGGGGCCTGGCCTGCTTCAATCATTTTTTTAATGGCAGTGTTGGCAACGTATGCACCCATGCTGTCATTGACAATACGACCATTCAGGATAATCTGACTATGATAGCCGAGCTTCTCAGCCTCATATGTAAAGTAGTATGGATCAACTCCAATACAATGTCCCCCAACTAAACCCGGCCGAAACCCGAGAGCATTCCATTTGGTATTCATGCCGTCTACAACTTCATTTGTATCTATATCCATACGGTCAAACACCATAGCCAACTCATTCATAAATGCAATGTTAATATCTCTCTGGCTGTTCTCCACAACCTTAACCGCTTCCGCTGTACGAATACTTGAAACGGGATAAGTTCCAGCTTTGATTACAATATTATAGACATCCTGTATTTCTGCCAAGGATTCTGTATCCATACCGGAAACAATTTTTTGAATATTTTCCAAGCAGTGAACCTTATCACCAGGATTTATACGCTCGGGGCTGTATCCTACCTTAAAATCCACGCCACACTTAAGACCAGACTCACGCTCAAGAATTGGAATACATACATCCTCTGTGCAACCGGGATATACTGTAGACTCATAGACAATGATAGAACCTGGCACCAGGTTACGACCCACTATTTCAGATGCACCAATAACTGGCTTGAGATCTGGCGTGTGGTCAGTGTTTACAGGTGTTGGTACTGCCATAATAATAAATTTTGCTCTTCTCAAATCCTTTTCATTAGATGTAAATTCAACGCTAGTCTGAGATATCGTCTCATCTCCCACCTCTTTTGTTGGATCAATGCCGGATTTATACAGAGCAATCTTTTCATCATTTAAATCAAAGCCTATTACATGGATACCTTTTTGTGCAAATGCTACTGCAATTGGCATACCAACATATCCAAGTCCTACAAGAGCCAGATTTTCTTCTTTATCTATAAGCCTATTGAACAATCTCATTTTCTTCCCTCCATTCATTTTGTGGTACAACCGCTGAATATATTCTTCCATCACTCCAGTAGATGATGAATGATTACGTTGCAGGGTTCATGGTTTCATGCATCATCATCTTTTGAAAATTAATATAGCGGTCATAAACTATTTATAACCATCAGTGCGTTATTAACCATTTTGTCAATAGTCAAAAACTTTTTTACAAACTCACGAGCATTACTACCAAGTCGAGACATTTCTTCAATAGAGAGTCTTTCAATCTGTGTTATACAATCCTCCATGTCTGAAAATAATAAACCATTTTCTCCAGACTTTATGTAAGCATATTCAACACCTTGTTTTGTTTCTTCACTTCTTTGAAAGGTCAAAACCGCTTTTCCATAAGCCATAGCTTCAACAATAGAAAGCCCCATCCAACTGGGTTGATAATAAGCGTCTGCCATAGTAAATAATTCGTGTTTTTTTTCAGTATCATAAACTGCACCATAGTCATATACATTTGGGTATAAAGAAAAATCTGGCTTGTTTTTCCCATTCCCAATAATGATAAAACCAAACTTATCTGAATCAAGCCTATGTATAGTATTAAGCAGTAAATCTATTCTTCTATAGATTGACTCAAACCTAGCACAAAAAATAAAAATAATTTCTTCTTTTATACCATATTTTCTTTTTAGTTCGTCTTTTAACCCAGGAAATTTATAATCAACAATGGATTTAACTCCTGACAATGTGTTGTTCAAAGCAACCATCATTTTATTCGGAAACCTATCGTTCCACATTTTCTTTTCTTTTTCCGTGTAGAACAATACTCCATCCGCCATATTAATCATCAATTTTAACTTCCAGTCAGGTTGCTTTTCTTCTTTTAGATACCTCTTTACAGATATTCCCTGCCCCCATAAAACAAGCTTTTTCTTGTGAATCCTCTTTGTAAACAAAAGAATCCATGTTGTTATATGCGCAAAATGAAGCGGCAGAACCAATCCTTCATACTGGGTTTTAGTCAAATAGAATGGATTATATATCAGGATACCCTTGACACTAATATTAGGCAAATAACCAATTTCTTTATCCGACACATTGAACCCATTTTTCTTTGCCATTTCTAATGTATTATATACAAAAATATCCATCCGCCTTAAATTTTTTTCAAGACTCTCAAAGAATTCATTTCTGTAATGGGGTACATATGGCTGTAAAATAGCAATACTTTTCATTGATAGTTATCCTTCAGTTTTAATGACTATAACACTAATAAACCACTCTGCAATTATTTATAGATTCAATCACTTAACACCTTTTGGTATAGCTTAAGGTATTCCTTATAGCATCGACTCCTGTCAAAATTCCGAGTAATTTTATTACAATTATATTTTGCTGTCTTCATCGACAATATTTTAGATTTCATCGCTTCAATATCTCCCTGTGGAATAACTGCTCCAATCTGATCGGTAATAATCTCTGGCCCACCACCTGTTCTATACATCAGAACTGGTGTCCCACAAGCCAATGCTTCTAAGTTTACACTGGGGAAATTATCCTCATATGTTGGATTGACAAATATATGTGCTGCACTGTAAACTTCAGCAAGTTCCCTGCTGTCATATGTCCTTTCAATTCCTAAAATATTACCAGGAATTTGTTTTTTTTGCTTTTTTGTCAGCCCAACGACTACTGTCTTATAATCATCCGGCAAAATATTAGAAAGCTTTATAATATCTGCTAATCCTTTTCGGGAATCCCAAGTCCCTGCTACCCCCAGAACAATCTTTTTACCAATAAGATTATTCCTTTTTACCCAATCCCCGTGCACTGGCTTAAATGTGTCCAAATCCACACCATTTCTAATAACTTCAATCGGATATTTTCCCATATAGGACTGCATAGCCAAATTTTTCATCCATTGCGACGGACTAACCAGAACCATCTTTCCAATACTAGTAAAAAGATTTCTTTTTGTTCGGAAATTCCATACACAATTATCCTTATATAGGCTGGCAGGATACCTATTCCTCTGTTCACAATTTTGACATCCTGTCTTCCACTTCATGCATCCTATAAACTCAAAATTACAACAATGTCCCGTGAAACTCCAACAATCATGTAGTGTCCAAATTACTGGTTTGTTATATTCTCTCAGAAAATTAAATAACAATTCTATATTAATATAGTAACCATGTAAGTTGTGAAGGTGAATTATATCTGGATTATAATCTATAATCCGCTCAATCAGCTTTCTTGTAGGAAGTTTTGAATAAAAGCCAGCCTTGTCGGTAAAACGGGTCATGATTCCATCCGCATAAACACTCCATATAGAGCCAAACTGAATATGATGAATATCTTTCGCTATGGCATTCCTTGTAAACGCAACCAAACTATCATGACCGTTATCGCGGAGAGTTCGAGAAAGATCGGCTGCTATCTTCCCTGTACTCAAATTGCCAAAGGTATTAATCTGTAAAATCTTCATCACTATCACCTTACACCCTTATCTTTACAACTTCAGAAGTTCCTCTGCATACCTCTCTATACTCATATTTCTACCCAGATTTTTTTCCAGGTACTTGCGCCCGTTCATACCCATCTGCATTACTTTTTCAGTATTAGCATTGTCTATGTACCAATGAATAATTTCTTCCACATCACTATATCCTCCCGGTTCGCAACACTTCCCACAATCGCTGTTCTCAATAAGGCATCTGATTTCCGTTCCGGCTTCAAGGCATCCAATCATCGGCTTTCCAACTGCCATGATTCCATATGCTTTAGATGGGCAGCTTACGCCCTTTATTCCCTTTGCATTCACACACCAATGAACATCCCCTGCATTAAGGCTATAGATTATATCTGCTTTCTCCTGATATGGAATAAATACTACATTGTCCATATGGTGTTCATTCACATAAAGCACCAGTCTATCCAGCATTGAACCTGCTCCAACAAAGGCAAAAAGCACTTCTCGTCTATCCACTGCCCTTGTCCCGGTTTTGAACTTTCCAATAACCTTAATTAGATTTTCAAGATCATAATATAGACCAATATTTCCAGAATACATAATAACGAATTTATCATCCAGTCCATACTTTCTTTTAAACTCAATTACACCTGGATGATTCTCTGGCAGTGGGTAAATCCTACTTTCATCGACCCAATTATTAATCATCAATGTATTAGGAACTCTCTTCCCCACAAAACGGTTTTCCATTGTCTCAACAAGGTCACGTCCCACTGTGATGACAAGGTCGCTCTGCCTGCAGCTGAATTTATCAATCCACATCATGATATCCGTTAGCTTTCTATTCATTGTATAGCCAACAGAGATTAACTGCTCTGGATTGAAGTCCTGAATGTTATAAATATACTTAGCATGCTTTACCCATTTTCCCCATACTCCTAGCAATCCCCCAAGAATAGGTGGTTGAGAAATGGAGAATATATAATCCATCTTTCCAACTCTGAAAGTGGCACCCATTGCACCAAAAAAATAAGAAATGATATTTCTAATGCGGCTCTTCTTATCAGCCTTTCTAAATTCTGGTACTCGGATACGGAGAATCTTCACTCCATTAATATTTTCTTCATAGTATCTTCTTATCTTATACCTATTGTCAATAATTCCAAGATAAGAAGGCACCACACAAATTATTGTAATGTCAAATCTATCTTTTATGCTCTCTGCAAGTTCACAGAGAATCTGTCCTGTCGAAGCAGCATCTGGTATGTAATAGTGTGCATAAATCAACAGTTTATTACCATTCCTGTATTTCTTTGCTAAATTATTTTCAGTACTTATCATTTTCAGACCATCCACTAAAATAGCTTTTAAGTTATTCCCATCCTCTCAAGCAAGGCCCATAAACCCCCCACCCCTTATGATAAACCAACCCCTCCGCCCCCTTGATCATATACCGCACCGTACTGGCGCAATGCTCCCTGCACTCCCGGTAGAACTCCTCCGGAAGCCCCACATACTCCTGCAGCTGCTCCAGCACATACCCGCACTTCTGATAAAGGAACCCCTTCCCATACCTTTCC
>OFGA01000691.1_pt1 | contig 26257 bp, 25 predicted proteins | sample 1521471 | NCBI WGS metagenome assembly OFGA01 (sample SAMEA3504086, study PRJEB24116) | mouse gut metagenome | biome: mouse gut; feature: mouse-associated habitat; material: faeces | place: Denmark | collected 2011 | reverse complement strand
AATTAAAGACAGGAACATTGAGCAATGGCACTGTCGGTACTTATTTACAGGCAATTAACCGCATTAAGCAGCACCCTGTAAGCAGACGGAAACTCAAAACGGTCACTTCGGGGCATTTACAGCAGTTTATGGATTTGCTCTCATTCGGCGGAACGGTTGAGGACTTTGTTTCAAAGGGATATTCCATTGACTATATACGGTCTTATTCCGCAGTATTGCAGCAGTCCTTCCGCTTTGCGGTGTTCCCGAAACAGTACATCACATTCAATCCCATGCAGTATGTGGTAATGAGGCACAAAAAGGACGATATGGATTTGTTTGCGGAGGAAACGGACACTGACACAGGCAAGGTCAAGCCTATTTCGCATGAACAGTATCAAAAACTGACTACACAGCTTGGAAAACGCAGCAAAGACGCAATCCTGCCTGTACAGATAGCCTATTTCACAGGGCTTAGGCTTGGGGAAGTGGCAGGACTGACTTGGCAGGATATCAACCTCGAGGAACAATATCTAACAGTCCGCAGGAGCGTCCGTTACAACGGGGCTGCCCATAAACATGAAATCGGTCCTACAAAGCGGAAGAAAGTGCGGGTTGTTGATTTTGGCAATGCCCTCGCTGACATCTTGAAAAAAGCAAGGAAACAGCAGCTTAAAAACCGTATGCAGTATGGAGAACTCTACCATAGGAATTTTTACAGGGAAGTCACAGAGAAGAATAGGGTACATTATGAGTATTACAATCTGTCAATGACAGAGGATGCACCGGAGGATTATACGGAAATCTCCTTTGTATGTCTGAGGGAAGATGGCTGTCTGGAACTTCCTGCCACCGTAGAAACAGCCTGCAGGACAGCGGCAAGGAAAGTGCCGGAGTTAGAGGGTTTCCACTTCCACACATTAAGGCATACTTACACGACGAACCTGTTATCAAACGGGGCGCAGCCAAAAGACGTGCAGGAACTTTTAGGACATTCGGACGTAAGCACTACAATGAATGTCTATGCACACGCCACAAGGGAGGCGAAGCGGGATTCCGCAAAGCTATTGGATAAGGTTGTGGGAATGAGTTAAGCAATAAAAACTGAATAAGAAAAACTTTCCCTTGTAGCTTGCTGATAAGGGCAAAAACAAGGGAAAAGGATACATATTTTGAGATTAGGCATACCGCAAAGCCTTCAAAATTAAGGAAAGTTAGAACAGTTAGTAGATAAACTGGAATTTGCTGTTACGGGTTAATCGTTTTCTGGGGTTTCGCAGGTTTCCAAATATTCCGACAATAGAGCCGAAGGCGGATTTAATCGCAATGCCCGGTCATATTCGGCGCCATCACCGTCAGGCGGAGCCTGTTCTACATTGATGACCACGCATTCCCTCTCTTTCCCAGTCCCAAACAAACCGGAAGCATCGAGTCTTTTCATGACCGCCTCCATAAGATCAATCCGCTCTTCCCACTCGGTCTCATATAGTTCATCATCGGATAATTTACTTGCCCTTTGCTCCAGCAATGCACCCACTTCGCCAAAAAATTCATCATATCCATAAACAGCATAGGGAGAGTCTGCGCTATCCCATTTCCACCAGCTCTTGTCCTCATCAGTTATCTGCTGTTCCTTTATGGATTTTTCCAAGGCTTCGTAAGACCATGCTGAAATATAGGGGTGCATTCCCTCATCAAATACAAATACATAAAAATAAAAATGTTCTTTGGTTGTTTCTTTCAAAGACAGGAACGCCGCTCTGGCAGCGGTTATAAGAGCTACCATTAATTCCTCATTATCTTTTTCAGTACACATATCCATCTTGACCTTTCTTTTTTTAATCCCGATTTTACGCTTTCAAAAACTGGATTTTATTTATAGTAATATGCCGCTATTTCATTAAATTCCAAACCGTTTCTTTTGCATAAAAGCGCGAAATCGCTTTCACCGTTCCAAGAATGAAACAGCCTGTGCAGTTTGATATAATATCGAAATTCTTGTTGTAATTCAACATCTATATCATGCTTTTTCAGTATCTCTTCACCAAGCTCTTCTGCCTCGTCAAGCTCCGAAACATTTTCAAGGCAGGAATATTCTGGAAAATGATGTGCGCCAAAGGAAAGCAAATAAATCAATCTCAACATCAGAATCCTGGCTGTTTTGAAATCATCTTTATTCTTCTGATAAATCGAAACCATTTCATCTAAATCTCCAAATAGCTCACAATGCCATCGTGCCTGTGGTAAAGCTCCTTGATTCACAAAAGGAAAAAGTTCCTGCCCTAAACGAATAGAAACCTCATACGGCAAAGAATAATCCTGGAATAATTCTACATGATTATCGCAAATTTCGGTGCAGACTATTGAAATAAATTCTTTATAAACATCCTCTGATAATGTATCATAATACTTCATAATTTCACGGATAACTGCATTCGCCCTCTTCTTTAAGCCCTGTTCCCAAAATTTACAATAGTCATTTAAGCCTCTTTGCAATTCTTCAGGCAATTGTGGATAATCAAAATGCTTCATGAAAACACCCCCTCCAAATACCAATTTGATACTCTCTGGCTTCTCTAAAATCCGCTTTTTGTATGTTAGAATGTTATATACTGTGTCCTTTCTAAACGACAGCCTTTAAAACTGCTTTCCTTTAAATCACACTCATCAAATGAACTATCTTGTATTACATCGCTTGTAAAATTAAATTTTCTATAGCCAACATCCATTTTGGTGTGTCAGATACATTCTAGTCACATCCTCCACAAATGCATTGTCAGCATCCGTTGCCCGCCCAATGTCCTCTAATTTGTTCCCCGGACAAAATATGCGTTTGTGCCAGAATACTTTAATTCGATTACCATCTTGCCACTCCATTTTACAAAAAGTTCATCTGCTTCGACATGATAACACCGCTAAGCCCACGCCATAGAAAAAAGTGTCATGCGAAAGCCTTCCTGAAAAAGCCGCATCCCTGCACAGATGAACCATAACCATTTTAGCACCTTCTTTGCCTATACGCCACCTTTATTTTTTCTGGGATGTTTGTTTCAACTGCGGAAATTCCAGTTTCAACTGATACTGGAATCCCTTAACCTCCCTTTCCAGCCTGCCTGACAGCAGGTCTTGTTGTCGCACTCTTTTTTCCTATGAAAATTTCTTTTGATTTTTTCAATTATCTACTTGACTTTTAATAGTTGGTCTTTCTTCTAGTTCCCACCCCCATAATACTCCTGCTGGTAACAAAAAAAGTTCCGTATACTGTCCATTGACCACAAGCAATTCCTCCTGCATTCGACTCTCGATAATCCTTCCATAATCCAATACAACAATCTGCTCCACCAGTCCGATATTGATCAGACGATGGGAGATAAAGAATACGATCTTGCCCCTAGTTATCTTATCCAGCCGGCCAAAGAGCTTATGCGCCATTTCCAGAATATCCTCACAACATTCTGCCTTAAGAACATCCATTATAACATTCCTGTCATCCTCTCTGGAAATGCACGACAAACGCATGAGTAAATAAAATGTGCACAAAGTACGCCACAGTATAAAATATATTTTGATCATTGTGCTTTTTTGCAACACTTGCCAATGCAGACACATGGGAGCAGATTGCAGATTTTACCCTGTGGAATGAGAAGTATCTTAGACAGTATATCGAACTGAAGAATGGAATTCCATCTCATGATACCATACAGCGCGTCATGGGGATGATCCGTCCGGAAAATCTGCAGCCTCCCTTTTTCCGCGTGACCAATTTTCAGAATAATTTCGCTACCATATATGACCTGCTTTCTATATACTGTCCAAAACTAATTATATTAAATGGATACTTTCCATGAAATTCTCTGTTTGATTCATTTTAAGAAAACTTCGGATTTCATCCAAAGTAGCATTCCTATTTTTTGATAAATATTTCGCGATATTACCTGTAATTACCGGAGCGCTAAAGCTATTGCTATTTTGATTAAACACACATATTCCATTCTTTAAATACACGTGTCTCATACAAGCAACATATATTTCCTGGTTATCTATTGTTTGTATAAAATATTTACCTTCCGGCAAAAAAGCATTTCTTGTATGACATACTCCAAATACATTCTTGAAATGTGCTGGATACGTTTTATAAAAATCATTATTATACGCAGAAACAATAATCCTTCCTTTTTGAATAAGTTTATCTATTATTGAAATTAATTTTTTCCCATCCTCATGATTAATTGTTCCTATAGACATATGAATAATATTTACAGAATGTCGCCAACACCATTCTAATGCATTTAACATATCATCTATAACCCCTTTTGTTTGCATCACTACTAAATCATAAAACTCTACTTCCATACAAATATTCAGTATAATTTTGGCACAAATTGTTCCATGTAAATTTTTTCCAACTTTATCTTTTTCTATCTCACACCACTCTCTTCTTAAAACAATTTTATCCGATGATATGATATTGTTATTTATTCCATTATCTAATATAGCAATTCTTGTCATTTTTCTTCCATTCCGAAGCGTTTTATGCTGAGGACGCGAGCAGAATTTAGGAGTTTTCCGAAGGAATACTCCGATTCTGCTCTGCGATCAATAGAATTTGTAACGCTTCGGCACAAATTCTAACTGAACTTGTTCAGTTTGTTGAACTAAATTGCTCATCAGAGAATTTATTCAACTTTGCTCTTCCAGTCTTCCTTCTTTCAATTTTAAAACTACATCCGCTCTCTCTGCAAGTCCAAGCGTATGGGTCACTACAATAACACATTTTCCATCATCATGCGCCAGGCGAAACAGGATCTCTATGATCTCATCCGCTGTTTCCAGATCCAGATTCCCGGTCGGTTCATCTGCCAGAATCATTTTACTGTCCATTGCCAGCGCTCTTGCCATGGCAATTCTCTGTTGTTCCCCTCCGGACAGTTTCCTGACATTACGCCGGGCCGTTTTTTCATCAATGCCGACTGCTTTTAGAAATCCTTCTATCTTTTGCCTTCCATATTTCTTTTTTGTTACCAGGGCAACATTCTCATATCCATTCAAATATGGAAGTAAATTATAGTCCTGAAAAACAATACTTACCACATGTTTTCTATACTTTTCAAAACCAATCTCCCGAATATTTCTGCCGTCATAAAGGATTTCGCCTTCCTGCGGTAAATCCAAAGATCCTAACAATGCCAGCGTAGTTGATTTCCCCACGCCCGACTTTCCCAGGATTGCATACATTTTTCCTGACTCGAAAATGTATGTCGCATTTTGCAAAATAAATCTGCTGTTTTCTTTCCTTCCGTATCTGTAACTTATACTTTTCATTTCCAATCTGTGTATTTCTCTATTTTCCATAGTGAGTCACGTATTCCTTCCCAATCTTACAAATTTCAGCTGCTCTTTTTTTACTTTCGACCCTGCAAAAAATACTCACGCAGTCAGATCTCAGTTACTTCGATTCTGTCAATAACTCTCTGGGACTGCTCTTTATAACCTTAAAACAAATGTATCCGGCCGAAAGTAACGTCATAACGATTCCACAACTGAAATAAACCATCAATTGTTCCCATTCCAACCGGATCTCGACATTAGAAGCAAATGAAACTTTCTGCTTTAATATATCAGTCAATACGCCTTTTACCCCTTCAAACAGAAGAAGGCACAATATATTACCCATAAAGACAGGCAGCAGCAGTTCGACGAGATATTGTGCTATGATACTGCATCTTTTTATCCCAAGAGAATATAAAATCCCTATGTCCTTCAGATGACCGGTCAGGGAATACACTGCAAACAGTCCGATAATAAAACACCCCATCACAACAGAAATCTCTATCAGCATAAAGATGGTCGTCTGATAATTCACGATCGCAGACAGGGCCATATGATATTCCGTATTATAAACATGGAAAATATATTCTGTACTGTCCAACTGTCTTTTGATATCCTGCAGAAAAAAATCTGCATCCCCGCAATCCCGCATCGTATATGTAACCTGGTACAGGTTTTTCAAACCATTCGCCCTGTCTACGATCTCTTTCGTCGTAAAAATCTGGTTGTACTCCGCCATACGCACCGGCAGCACTATATTGCCCTGATAAATATAGCTCGAGATTCCGACTATCTCCAGATTGATCTCCTCTCCGTTCAGACTTTCGAGCGAGATCCAATCGCCTGTTGATACCGCATTCTGCTCGGCAAATGTTTTACTGACTACCGCCACACTGCCCTGTTCATCCTCTTTGATCGCACGTCCTGCGATTATACTGTTTCCACGATCCTTAAAAACAGCATGATCCAACATTTTTCTCTGACAGATCAGCGTAAGGTTTCCATTGGCATCCTCCTGATCCATCGTCTCATCCATCAGCAGCATATGCGTCACGTTTCTTCCATGAACACCCGCCATACTGACCATATCATAATCCGCAACACGCTCGTCATCAACAAGCTGTTTTGCCAGTTCATACTCAATCATTTGTCCTTCACTGCAGGAAGACCGTTCATCATTCCCTTCACAGCTTTTTACCTGCACTTTACCATCCATGCTTTCGCCGATATGCTCTTTTCCATAAACCGTGACAGAATACGCCGCAATACATCCAAGGATCATCCCTGAAAAAAGAAAACCAAACACCGTTAAAATGATCCCCTGCCCATAATATTTCCTCATCCTTTTTACCAGTAACTCCCAAAATCCCACAGACTTTCTCCCACTCCTTCCCTGTCATATTCTGTCAGATCGACCCCTGTTCTTTCCATCTATAACAATATCTGCCTGATGGAAAGGCACTTGACCATACAGTACAGCTGCACACAGAAGCAGAACGGCAAGCCAACCATGACCATGACCACAAAAATCATAAATTCATGCCAGGTCACAGTATAATCCAATGTAAACTCCGTCTCCATCCGCATGACCTGTCCAAGCGTCCTCAGTTCCGCCATGATATCTGTGGAAGCATACATGCTCTCTGACAATTCTTCATTCTTTTGCTCTATGATCTGATCCAGTTCTGCAATATACCTTTGATCTACAAGCCCGGCGGCCTTATCTACACATCCAATCCCGATTAAAACAGAAAAAACCGCCCCCAGCAGCAACGGAACGCATTCTTCCATGACCATATGCAGTACAACACTGAGTGGATGTCCGCCAAGACTCAGTAAAATTCCCATCTCATACAGATTCTCCCTGATATAAAAAGCACCGATCATCATAATGATGATTACGACCGAAACAAGCATAACTGTCAAAAGCAGCCTGCTCATATCCTGCATACTTTCAAACGGCCCCGACACAAGGTCCGCCCACTCCCCACTGCTTGTAAAACTATAATTGTTAACATCCAGATACAGGCTCTTTTCCGCAATCTCCCCTTTCAGATCATCGATGTCCGCTCCCTCCTTTAAAAACACCGTCATTTTTTCATATGCCGTCATATAAGACTGGCTGACCGGCCCTATTGAAGTAAAAATACAGTTGGAGTAATATTCTCCCGGGCTGCCATAAAATGTATGGTTGCCGTGTTCATAAATGCCAATCACTTCAAGCTCCTGATTCAGCTTACCACCATAATAACGATCATTCTTCCTTGGCATTGTCCGAAATGTATCTCCTATACCCAATCCGTTTTTTCCAGCAAATTCCGCCGAGATCAGCGCAGCATTCCTATCTTCTTCCTGAATGTGCCTTCCCTGCTGAAGCACAAACCCTTTTTGCAGAAAGAAGACCAGATTTTTACTGTTGTTCGTCTCTACAATACTGGCATCTGCAATATTTTCCGGATCGAAAGCCTGTCCCCATTTTTCGGCTTTCTCCTGTTTCTCTTCCAGCATTTTATGATACAGGGACAAATCCGGTATTACCGGATCACAATCTTGTAAACGCACGCTTTCCGCACAATATACATTATATTCCCGAATACATTCCGCCTTCCTGATCTCATTTACAGTATCAGCATAAACAGGTTTTCCGGTCGGAGAGATCGCCACTTCACTTTCAATATAATCGGCAATAAACCGGGCCTGCTTTTCCAATGCTCCCCCGAAAAGCAGCAACATCCAGATCACACTGAAAAGCACTGTGTACATCATGACCAGTAAAAATATTTTAAATTTTTTGCTTTTGAATTTTATATAGATTCTTTTAATAGATGTCATTTTGTCTTGCCTTTCATTCTTCAATCTGATCATAAATCTATCATAAAATAATCTTTTATGTTTTCTACAATTTATGCTTTCCTATAGATAAATACTGCAAGGCCATATGCCTTGCAGTATTTCAAACATTAACTTCCTGCCACTGTTTTTGATCTAGCAACATCACTATTTCTCTGCATTTGTACATCATTTGGCACACTCGGCGGTGGACATGTACAATAGTTACATACACATATAGTCGTGCTCTTACCAGATGCATATGCCTCGATTGTACGAGATTTCTTGTTTTCTTTGTTTAGTTTAGTCATATTACTCCTCCTTCCCATTACATTATATTTATGGTTAATATTCCTTACATTTAGTAAGGAATTATCCATTTCATTGCAAAATTGAACATCTTAGCAATCCGATAAAATTCAACTCTTCATTTCTCACATTTATAATAATACCTATTATTTAACAATCACTTCATATAAAATTTCATGATTATATACAATGCTCAACCAGACTTTTGAGTGTGTTTTATGAGACTTAATATGTGGTAGGATGACTTCATTATGAAGAAGTGAGGCATCTTACTACCATGAGCAAGTATATCGACTCCAAATCCAACACATACAGCTTGGACGAGTTCCAGTCAAAATATGTCAATGAGGGATCCTGCCATTGTACTGTTATAGGAGGCAGAAGGCACCCGCTGTACCAGTGCCCCATATGCCGCCATCAGACTTCTCCACTGCCGGGACGATCATGGCAAATACAAAGTTGCCTCTTGCCAAATGGTTCCTGGCCCTTTACTTTGCAGCCACCAATAAGGACGGCATCTCTGAAATGGCCTTGGCCAAATATGTCGGCGTCACCTTAAAGACTGCCTGGGCGCTCCTGCACAAGATCCGCAGTGCCATGGGCGAACGCGAGAGTCTCTACCGTCTCGGCGGGAAAGCCGCTGGCAAACGGGGCAGGGGCAACGAGAACAAGACCGAAGTCGCCGTTGCCCTCCAGCTTGGCAGTGACGGCCATCCCCAGTTCCTGAAGATGCAGGTCATTGCCGATACGAAGAGCAGCACCCTACTGGCCTTTTCAAAAGACAATATCACCGTGGCAACACCATCCACAGTGATGCATTCAAGTCTTACAATGCGCTTTCTGGAGACTACTGTTGTGACATGCAGAAATACGACCCAAAAAGCAATGACGGACGATTAAGATGGCTCCATGTGATGATCTCAAACATTAGGGCCAATATCGAAGGAGCCTACCACGGCCTGGGAGGGACTTATCTGCAGCGTTACCTTGATGAATTCTGCCATCGCTTTAATAGGCGTCATAGCAGAAAGCCGTTATTTGACCATTTGCTGGCGTGTTGTGTATGGGCGACTTACAATACCGTGGCTGAGCTTAGTATATAATCATTTAAAATCTTTAAAACATTGCTAAAGTTTGAAAAGCCATTTGCTACGACTGCCTCTTCTGGAAATTTAGTATTCAGTTCCTCTTCCAAAGCAATATAAAACATCGCGACACTTCTTGCAGATAAATTTAACTCATTCCCAAAAAAATCTTTTTCTTTCCAATTATCAATTTCCTTTAAGTTAGTTCCTACAAATCTAAATAAAACTTTTTCTACAATTTCTTCTAACTGCATAATTTCTCCTATGATAATTTATCAATGATTTTTTCTACCACAACCATAGCACTCTCAAAATCACATATTTGTACAACATTGCTATTTTGTCTACCATTTAATTCTTGCTTAATAAAATCCTCATCTACTTGCAATAATTGCGGAACATTTCTATTATTGCTCTCATCCATTCTTAGTAACAGCGGAACCGCATTAAAAAAATCTACTTCCTTTTCAAAAAGTGCTTTTGCATGATTTGATATATCATTACATAGCTCTTGACTCATATTTCCTAAAATTGAATTAACTATTATACAATCTGGTGTACATGCTTTACTAAATTCTATGGCCAATAATCCAAAATTTTCAACACATTTTGTCGATATCTCCATAATTTCACCAGGAATAATAAAAATGATTAAATCAGGATTTTCTTTTGCTACAATATCTTTTAAATAATGATTAATATTCAATATCTTTTTTTTAGAAGAATAACACTCATATATAAAAGTTGGCCAAACATATTCTCCTAAATATGCCATTTCATTGGCACAATATACACATGAAACTTTATACCCTTTACTCCTAAATGCCATAGATAACAATATCTCTGTCTGAGTTTTATTTACATTTGACAACATACCACAAATGCAAATAGTAGGAACATTAATCTCATATATCATTTCTCTTAAATACTTAGAATTATAGTCATGATAAAAAGTACTAAAATTAAGTCTGTCCTTTTGAATTATACTTTGCAATTCAATCAATTCATCTTTGCTTCTCCTACAAAATACTATCTCTTTTTCTAATTCATTTGCAAATATTATTTTTGATAATATACTTTTTTTAAAATTAACAGGAAAATTTGAATCTCGTATTAAAACTGCATCACACTTTAGAATTGCCTCCTCAAAATCTTCTCCAATTTCTATTTTTAAATTATCTATACAAATAGATCCTTTATACCCCCATCCTTTTGGTGCAACTAAAGATTTTAACTCAAATGGAAACAAATTTTTTACAAGTTTAATATAACTTAGTATATATTCAAAAGAACCGTCATATGGATAAACTAAAAGTTTTTTCACTCTACAATTAACTCCTTTTTATATATTCCATTGTTTCAAAATCATAGCCTTGTTCTTTTAAAAAAATATAATCTTTTATAGTCTCTTCTAGCTCTCTTTTAGTCTTTATACACTGACAAGCAATATTTTTAGCAAGATTACTCTCATTATTATCAGCTAACCTTATGCATACATCACAAAAATCGTATGCCCAACAATGATGACATTTTGAAGCGGTTAATTTTTCAATATTTAACATTTTTTCAGCATAAATCAAATTTATTCCTTCATAAATATTTCCAAGTTTGGCCAATTCAGATAACTCACATACTTTTTCACATGGATATAGAGTTCCATCTGTAGTTAAAAATAATCTATCCCCACCTGGAACACACGGCCCTCCATGGTGACTTTTTTCTTCAATCATGTCTCTATGGCAATACCGAGTTCCTAATTTTAGCCGAGAAATATCAGCCAAACTGTTTCTTAATAATGGAGACACAAATTTTTTATCTATTCTATTTAAAGCTGCCAAATACAATATAAATTCTTCATATCGTGATTCTATTTTATATTGTTCACAAACAATATGTTCTTTTCCAGAATAATCATCACTAATTAAGCTAGCTCTAATATTTATTTTTTCAAAAATCTCATTACTTTTAAAAAAATCACTAATTATCTTAAATCCTCTAGATGCATCCAAAACTGTATTAACTGTTATGTTATTCTCAAAATAAATCGGATATTTTTCAACAAATAATTTAAGATTTTCAATAATGTTATTAAAAGAGCCTTCATCGCTACCAGCATATTTTCTATTCTTATCATGTAAACTTTGCGGCCCATCTATACTTAAGGTTATCTTGAAATTATGTTTAACTAAAAAATCTATAACATCTAATCTTAATAAAGTCGCATTTGTTGTTATAGAATACCAAATATCTTTATCCTCTACTCTAGCTTCTATATATTCTACACATTTTTTAATTAAAGAAATTTCTAAAAGAGGCTCTCCCCCATAAAATCCCAAAACCAAATTCTGAGAATTTGTCGAATGCTCAATCAAATAATCTATTCCTTTTTTTGCCAAACTAAACGACATCTTCTTTTGACTATGTCCTCGCGTTTTATAACCGCCGGAATATACACAATAATCACATCTTAAATTGCAGTTTTGAGTTACTTGCAGAATTAAATAACTCATATTATATTTTATGTAATATGGCAACTTTTTTGTTTCAGGATGTTCAGTCTCTATAACATATTTATTAAGGAAAAAACCTTCATTTTTCAAACAATTAAAATAATTTTTTTCATCATCAGTTAGTACTTCTTCATTTTCGTTATTTAAAAATATATAAATATTTTTGGATATATTTAAAACTACTTTTGTATTAACATCATAAACATAATATTTGTCATTCATATGAAATAAATGCATAAATGCTTTATACATTTTTTATCCCCTTTATCCGTAATTTTATTGACTATATATAAATAACTTTATCAAACATTTCAATTAAGGCGTTCTCATGTGATATACCTATAACTGTTTTATCCTTCAGTCTTTGTAACATTAAATTCTGAAAACGTGAATAACTATCTATATCCATATTTGCTGTAGGCTCATCTAATATAATAATTGGACAATCGCATATTAAAGCTCTGACTAATGAGATCTTTTGTTTTTCTCCTCCTGAAAGAAGCTCACCTTTTTCTCCAACTATTTGCTTTATCCCTTTTTCATTTGCAAATATTTCTAACCCACAAAGATTTAAAATATCAAATATTTTCGAATTTTCTATTTCCTTTCCCATTTTTATATTTTCCTCAATGCTTGCATTAAATAGATACACATTTTGGCTAACAACCGCAAATTGTTTTCTATATTCTTCGAGAGAATAATCTTGAATATTTAAATTTCCTATTAATATTTCTCCATCTTTTGGTTTATACAATCTTAATAACAATTCAATCAATGTAGTTTTTCCAGATCCATTTGCTCCTACAATTACAACTTTATCTTTTTCATCAATCTTTAGATACAAATTGTCAAATATATTGTTACTATCTTCATAACCAAAAGTTATTCCTCTAAATTCTATATCACCTATTGAAAATTTATTTAATTCTCCAATATTATTTTCCTCTTCCCATTTCATAAAATCTTCAAATCTATCTATAGAAGGTCTAATGCAAGACATAGAATATCTTATATTAAGCAATAAAAATATCGGATTTATAACTATAATGCTATAATTTAGAAATGATATAATACTACCAATCGAATATCCTTTCTTAAGTGTTAATATAGTTCCAATAATATAAATTATTACAAGTATCATCTGACTAAAAATGTTATTAATCGCAGAATCTATCTCATCCAAATTTTGAATTTTCCCATTTGAATCTAGTATTTTTAATTGATGCATTTCGTAATCTCTAATTATTTTCTGTTTTATAGAAAACAGTTTTATTTCCTTAATTCCTCCAATAACATTTCCAAACCATTTAGCATATTCACTATCATAACAAATACATGAATGTACAATTTTTTCTTTATTCTCTGCAAAATATTTTACACATAAATATTTTGCAGGTATAAATATTAATATTAAAATAATTAATTCTCGGCCTATTAAATATAATCCTATAAATCCTCCTATTAAACTCAATAATTGCGTAATAGCTATAAGTACTGCTGAATCAATAAGTCCAACAATACGATTAATATCTGTATTTACATTATAAAATAATTCCGAATAATTTTTATTTTCATAATAATTTATTCTTAAATTTATTAAGTGCTTAAATGCTACATTACCTAAATCTCTTCGTAATTGTTTCTCAATTCCAATTCTAATATTTTCATTAACAATCCTAATTATACTGTTCAAAAAAAATACTATAAATAAAGTAACAGAATACACTATCACTTTTTCTACATCTTGTTTAAGAAGTCCATCATCTATTATTTTTTTATTTATTATTGGCATCACTATATTTAACAATGTTGATATAGTCAAAAAAAATACTATTAATAATAATTTCTTTAAATGTTGTTTTACTATAATTTTCAAATATCGATATAATTTACTCATAAAACTACTCCGCAATATACATTATAAAAAATCACAACTTTAAATTCACTTATGAATATTCCGGTGATAATATTTATTCTATCCTTCAGCCAAAAAACTACCCATAAATTATATGAAATACAAGAAATCTCACAATTTTACCTAATCTTATTACATTTATAATTATAACATATAATTTTCTTCATTATCCCATTTTGGAAAAAACTAATCTCTACTAGGAAAAAATTAAGAGATGCCGCGACCACAGCATCTCTCATCCATCTATTTCATTCAAAACCTCTAACTTCCATCTGGATATTGCCGTCTATGCCTGCAATACCCTTGAATGCGTAATGGAAGTTTACTTCCATACTTCACTGTCCTGTACATACAAAATAATATCCGTCCGATAGATTCCACCGCTGCTGTCCATCCTCATTTCTCCATGATACCTGTTCACAATATCTTCAATATTCAGCAGCCCAATTCCATGGTTTTCCGGATTCTTTTTCGTGCTGTAAAATCTATTCCTTTTCCCGTCCATCCTATGCAATACTCCATGGAAAGAATTAGAAACACTAAGATATAAGACTCCCTTCATATATCGAATCTCAACACTCAAAAACTTCTCTTCCGCCTTCTGCAGAGCTTCAACAGCATTGTCCAGCAGATTTCCGAGCAGAACAGTCAGATCAAAATCCGATATAAACTTTTGTTCCGGAATATCCGCTTTTATCACTGTTTTGCATCCCGCTTCTTCCGCAATACCCAGTTTATGATTCAAGATCGCATCGATCTCCACATTCCCTGTCCGTATATATTCTCCGGCAGTCTCCAGTCTGCCCTCCATCTGCTCTATATACCTTTCCGCCTCCTCATATTTCGCATTCCGCAGATAATCACTGATCCGTTGCAGATGATTCTTCATATCGTGACGCATGGATTGCAGGTTTCTCTGGGATTGTTTTACCATATCAAACTGCTGCCGATACATTTTAACCTGCTCTTCCATGATCGTTGCTTTTAATTTCTCACGATAGGATTCAATGACCCTTTCATATAGAAAACATACGGTCACATCGAGCAGATAGATGACAGCTGTACCCACAATAACATGCTTATTCGTAATCTCTGCACTGGAAAATATCTCTGTCAGCACGATACTTCCGGCAATGACGAATATCACATAAAAATAACTGATACCTAGCAATCGTATACTCTTATCCAAAGATACTTTATTCTCAAGCAGAAAAAGAATACTCAAAGACAGCAGAATTGCACACAGGCTCCCGATCGCTTCATGATCCGCTCCTAATCCTGTAAAATCCATAACTCTCCACACAATTTCCTCGGCCGTCAATATAAGCGCTGCTGAGACTGCGACGGCCGCTGCTCTTTTTCCGGCAGTTCCTTCATAGAGAACCCACGCTGCTAACAATAAACCGCAGATCATAGACAGCGTTGTGAGATAATAATTTTCCAGGATCGCATAAGCCAGCCAGTTTACCAGCCATACGAAAAAATAAAGCGGCACGGCAATTCCCGCTCTCTCCTTTTTACGATACAGAAATAATCTCAATACCCTCATATTGGCGTATACGCTCAGCACATTGAGCGATCCGCTGAGCAGCAATTCATAAAACTTTAACTCCATACTATAACCTTCGTTTTATTATGTATACTTCCAGCAGCCATTTCTGCACTTTCTTACGCATCGGCTGGCTGATCGGCAGCGTCTCCCCTGTTACCATAATGACCTCATAGGTCCGAAACTCAGAAACATAAGCAGCATTGACAATATAAGACTTGTGAATGACACAGAAAACATTCCTGTCAAGCTGTTCCTCCACTTTTTTCATAGATCCATAGAATTGCCGTCTTTGGCCATCACATGTCACAATATGGATCTTCTTGCCCTCACACTGGAAATAAAGAATCGTACCAAAAGAAATCCTGTGCTCCGCCCTGCCAATCTGAAATTCAAAGAAATGATTCTGTCTGTCATACACACGCCTGTATTCCTGCATGACCCGGTCTACGGTATCCTGATCCACCGGCTTTAACAGGAAGTCCATCGGTCTGTTTTGGAAAAGAGACATGGCATAGCCCTGTTCCGAAGACATATATACGATCTGCGTGACCTCATTTAAAATATCCTGTCTCAACTTCTGTCCCACCGATACGCCATCTGCCCCACCCAGCTTAATATCAAGAAAAAGAAGATCAAGCGGAGGCTCCTTTTCCATAAATTCCAGATACGCCTCTCCCGAAAGAAATATCTCTGTGACAATAACAGTTCCTGTTTTCCGCGCATAAACCGCAAGATATCCTTCCACCTGTTCACAAAAAGCCCCGTCGTCGTCACATATACCAATCCTGTACACTATACTCTCCTGTATCTCTCTTTCAAAATGATCCATCTGCCCCGGGTTGATCCTTCTCTGCGGATATACTTCTTTTCTTTTAAAGAACGGAGCGCCCGCTCTACGGATGGCTTTGAGATTCCTGTTGCAGCAGCAATTTTAGAAGCTGACAGAGCAGGCATTTTGGATATAACCTGTAAGACATATATTTCATTCTGTGTAAGACTCCCATCATTACCATCATTATTACCATCATTACCATCATCACCATTATCATAAGGATCCATTTGAAGGGTAAGAACAATGCGGTCAGGATCGACTGTTTCAACATAAGAAGGTTCCTTAAATCCATTTTCTGCCCAGATATGGTATACATCACAGATCCCTGTACCGGAACGTTCGCCCACATTGATCAGTGCAAACATATTAAAAATTTTTCCATTTCGCGCATCACTGATATCACCGGCAATCGCTTCATCAATACCGATACGAAATGTGCCCGGATTTGCAATTACAATTTTACAAAATTCCTTATCAACCACAAGCTCATACATGACAGCCGTTTTATCCACATAGTATTTACCCGACCTGCGCAGTGCGGCAAAATCAGATTCTCCAACGCCAACTCGAAATATCATGTATGAACTCCCTCCATTCATGCTACGCCGTTATTTGTAAATTTGTCTCTTAAAATGCTTAATTCGATACTATCACACATCATGAACAGGAACAATTACAAAAGTTAACAGCACGCAGAATCTTCATCACGCCATCTTCATCGTTGGACGGCGCGATATAGCGCGCCTTTTCCTTCAAGAGCGAATGTCCATTGCTCATGGCATAGCTTTCCGTACACTGCAGAAGCATACTCTCATCATTGAGGAAATCCCCGAACGCCATACTCTCATCGGCGCTTATGTCGTATCTGTCCTGCAGAAATTTCAGGGCCGCACCTTTACATACTTCCTTATTGGCAATATCGATCCAGCATTCCCCCGACAATACCACATTAAGCCTGTCATGTACTTTTTCCATGCCCCTGTAATATGTATCCGCATCATAATCCTCAAAGAAAACCGCGATCTTGATCATATGATCTTCCTGCACACAGCCCCGCAGGTCTTCCACAAATTTCAGATTTTCATAATACATGTGTGCGTTCCGCTCCGCATCCTCACCGGCATGGCACATATACGCTGATTTTTCCCCGCAGACAATGACCACGTGGCCTTCCTTCTCCTGAAAGCGCTCAATGCAGTCTAACACATCTTCTTCCCTGATCGTACTCGCGTAGATGACTTCCCCGTTTTCGACTACCATCCCGCCGTTTTCCGCCAGATAGATCATTCTGTCGGCGGCTTTTGGAAACAGCTTCCTGATATTATAGTACTGCCGGCCGCTGGCGATCACTGTTTTGATATCAGGGTGTGCGCATACCCAATCCTCGAACTCTGCCGGAACTTCTTTGCGGGAATTGAGCAATGTTCCGTCCAGATCTGTAGCCATAAGCCTGATTTCTTTCTCATCTGTTTTCATTTATAGAATCCTCCATTCCTGCACCGCCTGTGAATCCGGGCACAGGTACAATTTTCAATTTAGTATCCAGCTATCATTCTACACAAATCTCTTCTTTGTGTCATTACCAGGTTACAAAGATTTCAAATATTCTGCAGGAAAGATTCCATAATACTCATTCAATCCCGCAGATGTTCCAATATATCCTGTTCCAACACATACAGCGCCCGCTCGTTCTCCTCCTGGCAGTAATCGATCAGCTGTTCCTCTCCCTGTTCGGCGATGGCGGTCGTATCAGCTCCCAGCAGTACGAAACAGACATAATTATCGATCGTCTCCATCCGGGATGCCTTGGCTTTGCCCAGATTCTGTGGATGGTCACGGTTTTCTTCTATGATGGCCGAACGATAATTCTCCAGCGCCTGTTCCACCGCCCCCACATAAGCTTCCTTCGCCTGAACAATGATCATCGTATCGATATGAGCATCCAACACCTGCTTTTCCGCCAGAAAGTCTACATACATTTCTTCCGTAATACCGATTCTCTGCGCAAGTTCTTCTTTCGTCAGATCCACTTCCGGCCAGTAATTATCTCCCAAAAGCTCCCTGACATTCTCTTTCAATTCCGTTAGGGGGATGAATTTTTCTTTCTTCATCATAGGAAAGTTTCCCGCCTGGACATCATCCTCCGCCTGCTTCATCTCGAAAGCCTGCCCGTTATTAACCAGATCGTTTTCCGGAAGCTGATCTTCACAGCCACTTAACAGGCAGATACCTCCGATTACCATAACCGCGATACTCTTTTTCATATTGGCTTTCCTGTTCCTCCATTTTCTTAATTGTTTCTTTATTGTCTCCATGCAGTCTATTTGATATACTATACCCGGTACTAGTTTTTACCTTAATTTGAAAAATATGTATATTACCGTGAGGATTTTCCAAAACTCATGTTGGCAGTCCTGTTTCATGGAACATAAATCTCCCGAAAGGAATTTTGCTGTATGTTATTCAACTCATATATATTCATCTTCCTGTTTCTGCCGGTCGTACTTCTCGGCTGGTATGTACTGAACAACGGTCGTCAGTACCGTCTGGCCAACCTCTTCTTAGCCGGTATGTCTCTCTGGTTTTACGGGTATTTTAACGTTTACTATCTGGCCATCATCCTGTCCAGTATCGGTTTAAACTATGCGCTCAGCTTTCTGCTGACGCTGATTCGTGAAGATTCCGCACACAGGAACCTGTGGAATCGTGTCGGTCTCGTTTTTGGCGTTTTTCTCAATCTGGGCATCCTGTTTTATTTCAAATACTATGACTTCTTCGTGGAAAATATTAATTACGTTTTTCACACGGACTATACGCTGAAACATATCCTGCTGCCTCTTGGCATCAGCTTTTTTACATTCCAGCAGCTGTCTTTCGTGATCGACAGATGCCTGGGAAAAACAGAGCATTATTCTCTGTTAAATTACCTTACGTTTGTCACCTTTTTTCCACAGCTGATTGCCGGACCGATCGTCTTATATAAGGAAATGATCCCGCAGTTTGAAGACCATACCCGCCGGCGCTTTGATGTCTCCTCGTTTTCCCGCGGTATTTATTTATTCGTATTGGGACTTTCCAAAAAGGTACTTTTAGCGGACACTTTTGCGCTTGCTGCCAACTACGGATTTGCACAGACTTTTTCCCTTGACAGCATTTCCACTGTGGCAGTGGTTCTGTCCTATACTTTCGAACTGTACTTTGATTTCAGCGGATACTCCGATATGGCCATCGGCCTTGGTAAAATGTTCAATATCGAGCTTCCCATCAACTTTAATGCCCCCTACAGATCCTGCAGTATCAAGGAATTCTGGCAGAGATGGCATATTACACTGTCACGCTTTTTCATCACCTATGTCTATATTCCTCTGGGTGGCAGCAGAAAGGGCAGGGCGCGTATGTTATTGAATACTTTCATCGTTTTCCTGCTAAGCGGCCTCTGGCATGGGGCAGCCTGGACCTATGTGGCATGGGGAGCAATGCAGGGACTGCTGGTTGTATGGGATAATCTTGGGATCATCGGCATAAGCGGCCGGGAAGAAAAGAAACCAGCACGTTTTCATATTCCTCCATGGCTGGGGTGGATCTTTACTTTCTCACTGTTTAATATGTCACTTTTCTTTTTCAGAAGCCAGAGCATCGCGGGAGCCATACAGCTGTTTAAAAATCTCTTTTCAGGCAGCTTTAACGGAAAAATCTATGAAATTGCCGCACAATTAGATATTTCTGAATTGTATGTGTTGAAACAGGTGTTGGATTTGACGGCTCCGGGTCTGTTAAACTATATGTATCTGATCTTTTTACTGCTGTTATTTGCATTATCCTTCTACCTGATCTTCAGACCCACTGCCTGTGAGCGTGCCATGCGCGGCGAACTGACCTCGCGAAGATGCTGGGGGATCAGCATACTGCTCGTATGGTGCATCATATCGCTTTCACAGGTAAGTACATTTTTATACTTTAATTTTTGATGGAGGCAAAAATGGAAACAGACAGAAAATTTCTGAAACAGTTTATAATCAGGACATTGGTCCTTCTTACGGCGGTGATTGCCATGGTGGTGATTTTTGATCCGTTTTATCAATATCACAAGCCTCTGCCGGGTTTAAAAGCAGTGCTTACAGACAAGGAATATCAATGTATCGGTACATTGCGCACCTTCGACTATGACGCTCTGATCGTGGGATCATCGGTCTGCGAGAATTATAACAATCATTGGTTTGATACGGGATTCGGATGCCGAACCATCAAAGCGATCCGTTCCTACGGAGCCACAGCAGATCTATGTTACCTGCTGGACAGAGCTTTCGAAGAACACGATCTGAAATATGTGTTCTACAATATCGATCCATCTTCCCTGTCAGCAAGTACCCAGCCCACTTATGAATCTACCGGCTGTCCGATGTACTTATACGACAGAAATCTTTTCAACGATTATCCTTATCTCCTGAACAAGGATGTCATTATGGAAAAACTGCCTTATATGCTTGCCTATTCCTTTATCGGTGATTATGATGAGGGCAATTCCTACAACTGGGCACAGTGGAAATACTTCGGACAGGACATGGCCATGGGACTTTACACCAGGCTTCCGTCTGTCAAACCCATGAAGGAGGAAACCATAAATTCGGAAGAACTTGCCGGTAATATCGCACTTCTCACCGCCCAGCTGGAAGCTCATCCGCAGACTACGTTTAAGTTTTTCTTTTCGCCATACTCCATGCTCTGGTGGGATAACGCCTACAGAAGCGGTGAGAGAGACGCAGTGATCTACAATGAAAAGCAGGCCGTCAAAGCATTGCTGGAATATGACAATGCGGAAGTTTATTTCTATCAGGACGACAGGGATGTCATAACGAATCTGGATAATTACATGGATATCGTTCATTTTTCCAAGGATATCAATTACGACGTCTATGATAAACTTTCCAGAGGAGCGGAACGGCTGACCAAAGACAATTATGAAGTGCGGCTGAACGAAATGCATGAACTGTCACAGGAAATCGTCGATGAGATCATAACACAATATTATAATTGATCCCTTATTCATATAGTAAACGAAATTTTTAATGTCGTTAACTATAGAATCAAATACATCACAAAAGAAAGGAACTATTGTCATGAAATTAATATCCTGGAACGTTAACGGTTTAAGAGCCTGCGTCGGCAAGGGCTTTACGGAATTTCTTCTGGCTGAGGACGCCGATCTCTTCTGTGTGCAGGAGACGAAGCTGCAGGAGGGACAGATCACACTGGATCTTCCCGGCTATCATCAGTACTGGAATTATGCGGAGAAAAAGGGCTATTCCGGCACGGCCATCTTCACGAAAGCAAAACCCCTTTCTGTTTCCTATGGTATCGGGATCGAAGAACACGACCATGAGGGACGTGTAATCACGCTGGAATTTCCCGGATTTTACTTTATCACTGTCTACACTCCCAACGCACAGAATGAATTGGCAAGACTGGACTACCGCATGCGCTGGGAGGATGACTTTCTCGCATATTTGAAACAATTGGAAGAAAAGAAACCTGTCATCTTCTGCGGTGACCTGAATGTCGCTCATAAAGAGATTGACCTGAAAAATCCGAAAACCAACCGCAGGAATGCCGGCTTCACCGACGAAGAACGGGACAAGTTCACGGCTTTGACTAAAGCCGGATTTATCGACACTTTCCGCCATTTCTATCCGGATCTGGAAGGAGCCTATTCCTGGTGGTCCTACCGTTTCAGCGCCAGAGCCAAGAACGCAGGCTGGCGCATCGACTATTTCCTTGTGTCGGATTCTCTGAAAAATACACTACAGGATGCTTTTATCTATAAAGATATTATGGGTTCGGATCACTGCCCTGTGGGATTATCCATCTCTTTATAATTGAAGAATCGGGAAGATCACATCGTTTCATGATTTTCCTCCATTCCGAAGCGGTTTTTGCTGAGGAACGCGTGCAGAATCTCAAATTCTGCGCTGCGATCAAGGAGTTTGGGACGCTTCGGCACAAACTCCAGATTGAAAAATCAGCACATCAGTGTGATTTTTCAATCTGGAACCACCGAGAGGAGCATACTGACAGAAAATGAACAGAAAATATACTGCCTGCCTCTATGCAGGCGTTCTCTTCACCGCAGTTATATGTGTAACTGTCATTTCCCATCTTCTGGAGAAAAGCAGATTATTGGAAGCGGAAAACAATATGGAAACTGCACCGGCTGTAACCACAGCCGGCACAGGAAACACAACAGACAATAAAATCTCGGTAGCCGGACAGGAAATTCTCCTCTGGACGAAAAACGATCAGTATTACGCTTTTCTGCCTTCCGCCTGCAAGGAAGCCGGGCTGGAACCTGAAATTTCTGAGAACATCGATCCTGATTCCGTTACCTGGCTGTATTCGGAACATATTCCGGCAGTTTTTATCGAAACCGAATCCGGAACCTCAGACCTGATCAACACCGATAAAAATGTTAAGGAACCCGGAACCATCACAGTGTTGGAGCCGGATGGCAGCATCAGCCTGGAACATTCTCTGGAATACATGAAAGGCCGGGGCAACACTTCCTACACAGAATTTGAAAAAAAACCTTATCAGATCAAACTTACAAAATCCGCTCCTTTTCTTGGGATGGAATCTGGTAAAAAATGGGTATTCGTCTCCAATTCCGCCGATTCTACCCTGATCCGCAACGCTCTCTCCAGAAGTCTTGGTCAACATCTCGGCCTGGCACAGTCGGAAGAAGGAACCTTTGTCGATCTGTATGTGAACAAAGAATATCTCGGTAATTATTACGTTGTAGAAAAGATTGAAGTGCAGGAAAACCGTCTGCCGATCTCAGATCTGGAGAAAGCTACCGAATATGAAAATGACACAGAAGATTTGAGCTCCTATGAGACGGCATGGACAGATACTACCAAAGCCAGACAGATTCCCAACGATCCTGACGATATCACAGGCGGGTATCTGATCGAGCGGGATTTCGATAACAGATTCTTAAAAGAAGTGGAAATAAACGAAAGTTATTTTATTACAGAAGCGAAGGAGTGCTTTATCGTCCGTGACCCGGAATACACCTCAGAGGCACAGATCGCTTATATCGACAGCTATGTCCAAAGCGTAGAGAATGCCATTCTTTCTGCGGAAGGCATCGACAGTGCTACCGGAAAATCTTATCAGGATCTGATCGATGTAGACTCTTTTGTCCGTAAATATCTGCTGGAAGAAATCACTGCCAACTATGACGGCGGCGTGGCAAGCTCCTATTTCTACAAGGATTCGGATACTATCGACAGCCGTCTGTATGCCGGGCCTGTCTGGGATTACGATGTTTCCTGGGGAAATTCGCCGGCATATCTGGGTCAGATCTCCACATCCCCGGAGCGCCTGTCCAGACTGTCATCCCACAGTGACTCTTCGGTCTGGTTTCAAAGCCTTTACAATAAGCCGGAATTTTATCAACAGATCATTTCCTGCTACAGAGATGAGATCAGCTCATATCTATCCCTCCTGGCCGATGAAATCCTGCCGATGCTGGACGAGATCACTGCCGCTTCCGCCGCTATGGACCAGGTACGTTGGGAGGAACAGTATGTCGAAAACGGATACAGCGGTGACCGGTCGAAGCAGATTGCCTTTCTGGCCGATTATATCACAGGACGGAAGGCCTTTCTCGATCAGGTGTGGATAGAACAGATTCCCGTTCACACAATCACTTTGTTGATCGAAGGAGTTGTCTATGACACACTGTATGTTCTGGACAACGATACCCTGCCGGAACTTCCACAGGTATCCACTGAATACGCAAATGTAACTGCCTGGGTATCTGCCGAAGACGGCATGCAGCCAGACAGCAATACACCCATAACCAGGGATATGACTTTTCAGGCAGTTTTACAATAAATCACCAATATCCAATACGGCATTCTCTGAAGCAAACCGGCAGAGAATGCCGTTTTTATTCCCGCGAAGCAACGTGCCATGCAGCCATGCCTGCATGGATATCATATAGACTGTTTCTATAATTTCGCATTATGAAATTTTATAGATAATCCATACAAACAAAATTGCCTTTATGATAAAATACAATCATCGCAAAGTTATTTTTTATACGAAATATAAAATGTATCTCATAAGGAGTCGATACGGAGGTAACCCATGAAATTCTTATATGATAAAGAACTGTTTCACAGATACTACAAAGAGATCCTGAAAAACATATGTCTTCTGCTCATGATAAGTTCCCTGTCTGTTATTGCACCGTTGATTCTGCGAAACGCCACAGACATTACACTAAAAGACGGCTTTCATACAGGAAAGATCCTCATTTATCTGATCGTGCTGACAATGTTATATGCCATCAAATTTCTGTATAACCGTTTTCGCTTCTGGTTCACGGAAAAATTTAAAAACGAAGAAACGCGCAATTTGTATCAAAAAATTTTTCATGTTTCCTATAATAAAATCAATGAAATGGAACCCTCCTATATAGCGGAAAGAGTTAACCATACAGTTTCCACAATATTTAATCTGTATTGTACCTCTCTTACCGGAATCTTTGTGTCCGCAATCACAGTCACTGTCGTTTTATGCATGGTTACGAAAATCAACAGGGAATTAGCTGTATTGTATTTTCTTCAGATTCCGCTGCAGTATTTTGGATTTCAGAAATTATTAAATGGCGAAAAATCCAGACTGTCTCAGTACAGTTACGAACTGCAGAATATTTCGGCAAAAAATAATAAAAATATGAAAGCAGTTATTTCTGATGTAAACAGTATTAAGCAATACTGTGATAAAGAGGGAATTTTATCCTTTATCAGTAAAAGTATTGGAAATATCACCAAAATGGAACGTAAGGCAAATTCCTACGCAATGGATATATGTACGATTTTAGAATACATATCGTTACTGCTGAAAAACAGCTGTTTTCTCTACATTACTTATTTATTTATTACCGGAAAAGCATTTATTGGAGATATGATCTACTTAAATCTGATCAATGATATCTACTATACTTCCATTGGAGAAGTAATCAATATACAGATTAATCTGCGTGACCTGCATGGGGCGGCCCGCTTTGTCTCAGAAGAAATTGAGGCAAATTATGAAGAGGACGGAAATATTGTCCCTGGCAAAATCGAGATCATCTCTGGTGAGATCAAAAATATCTGTTATGGAGATACAAAACTGATCACAGAGGGACACTTTGCATTTCAAAAGGGAGACCGAATAGCCTTGACAGGAGATTCGGGCAGCGGCAAATCTACCTTTGTAAAAATGCTGACCAAATTTCTGCACTGTGAAGGGATAAAGATCAACGGTTTCGATCTGAAAATGATTGAAAATCGCGCACTCAGGAACCAAATATTTTATCTGGATCAAAATTCCTATCTGCTCCCTTTTTCTATTAAAGAAAACATTACTTTGGGAAGCACCGTGCCGGAAGAAAAATGGAAACGGCTTCTGCAAATGGAATTTATGCAGAAATTTCTGGAAAGTGAGCAGGGACTGGATATGACTGTTTATGAGAATGGAGCCAATCTTTCAGGCGGCGATAAACAGAAGATCATGTTGGGCAGGATATTCCTGCAGGATCCCGATGTTATCATATTGGACGAATCTTTTAATGCCATCGATGAAAAGAGCGGCGAAGATATTATCACGGAAATCCTTGCAATGTATGCTGACAGAATTATCATCATTATTTCGCATTCGGAAAGATATTTGAGGCATTGCAATAAAAGAGTTATGATTGAAAATAAGAAATTGACGGTTCAGTGAATTTGAAAAATTGTACAAATTGTATTTTCTTGATGTTCTTCGCCTGAGCGAAGCAAAAAGAAACAGAATAGTAGAACAGGAGCAGAAGATAGTGTGAAGCCTTAAAGTGGTGGTTAAGACATACTAAAATAAACGCCAGAAAGC
>OFGA01000690.1_pt1 | contig 26258 bp, 24 predicted proteins | sample 1521471 | NCBI WGS metagenome assembly OFGA01 (sample SAMEA3504086, study PRJEB24116) | mouse gut metagenome | biome: mouse gut; feature: mouse-associated habitat; material: faeces | place: Denmark | collected 2011 | reverse complement strand
TTTCAAGGTGTAGTCCCAATCTTCGGGGAGTGACAGCATTTGCGACAACAGCCCCTTTGCCTTTAGGGAAAGCTCCTTGTTGCGTAGGTGGTGGTTGCTCATTACGGTGTAGCCCTTGTTCCGTTCCACTCTGAAAACTGCCATAGTTCATAGCTCCTTTGCTTTGGATTTGTTACGCAGTAGAAGCGCGGTTTCGGGGGATAAGGTATAAATCCCTTTCCGCGCCAGATACGCGCCCGGAAAACCGCTTGTAGCAAGGCTTTTTCTGCCCCTACTGCGTAACAAAGGGCATGAAAAAAGCGGCGTTCCTGTTCTCCCATGTAGAGAGTAAGAAACGCCGCCTGTGCGGGTCGTTATTCTTTTTCGTCTGCGATTATGTCCTGCATGACTTCCCCAAAGTCTGCCGTAAAGGAAAAAATGAAGTATTCCAAAACGGCGGGGTCTGCGTCCATAGGCTCGGCTTCCCCGGAAAAGGGCAAGCCCATAAGCCCGTAGAGCATTTTGATGATTTTGAACAGCTTCCCCCGGTCGGCGGAAGTGTTCATGGTAACAAGAATATCTGTCAAGCGGTTTATGGTTTCCATATCGCCGCCCGTCGTTACCCATACCATTTCTGCGAATGGCTGCGTGATTGCCCCGGCTACAAGGTTTATCTTATCCTTGCCGATTTCGCCGGACGGGAGTATAATACCCTTGTCTAAAAGCTCGTTTTTCATGTCGTCCTCCTGTTCATGCGCCTAAATTTTTGACGCTATTTTGCCGCCCTTGCTCTAAAAGTGGGCTTGTAAAGAGATACGGCGTGATATAAGCAGAAACGGCAAGAACCTTGAAAAATCAATGGTTTTTGCCGTTTTCTATAAAGGCTTGTAAGAAGTTATAAGACGATTTCCGTCTATAAAATCAATAAAAAATAAAGCATTATCTGTATATAAAATTGGCTGTAACAAGAATCACAGGTTAAATTATACATGCTGCGATTTTAAAAAATTAGAGGAACGTTATTTAGAGTATAAAACAAAATAAGTAATGCGAATGCATAGGAAAAGGGGCTGTCGCATTCAGAAAAATAATATAAGTATCGTTTATGTAAACATTTTTAAACGATAGCTTATATATATTTTACGCTGTGCGGCAGCTTCTTTTTGTGTATAAATAATCATTCCGCCCGGCGCGAAGATGTGGCAGGGCGCATTTTTGGTTCTGTTCATAAAATTCTTATACATAACAATATACAGGTAAATGTTATCTAAAAGTATTCTATCTCAATCTGTTTCGATTTGCAACCCCAAAGAAAAAATTGTCTGAATTTCCAGTATTTTTATTGAAAAGCGGTTTTTTTGAGCCGTTTTTTGTCTATATTCCACAAAATATTACCGGATTTTTAAAATGATAAAAATAGTATAAAACGAAAGAAGGATTTGCAGGGCGGCTTCGAAAAATGGATTATAAACTTAGCTTTAAATGGCTGAAAGATGCATAAATAAAGCGTTTGCGGCGTTTTGCAGTGAAGATTTGCACATAACAATTACCTGTAAATTGTTATGTTTTTCAGTATGGCTGTGCCGGTGGCGGAGCAGGGCGGCAGCTTTGGGCAATGGAGCGGCAGGACTCCGTAAGATTATGGCGACGTGTCTGGCATGCATTTGCGGAAAAGACACGCAGGAGGGAATTATGCGGGAACTGGATTATGGGAAAATGGGCATGCGCATCCGCCAGGTCAGGAAGGCAAAGGGCTGGTCGCAGAGCGAGCTGGCTGCAAAGTGCGGCATCAGCATGTCGTTTTTAGGGCATATCGAGCGCGGGAGCAGAATCATGAGCATGGAGACGTTTGCAAATATCTGCGGTGCGCTGGATGCCGGGGCAGATGAGCTGCTCTTTGGCGTAGCCGGTGCGTCGGATGCGGTACTGGATATGTGGAACCAGCCGGAAAAGGGCAGGAGCCGGGAGAAGGAAAAAGGCCGGGATGCCGGAAAGCCGGATGGGAATACGGCAGGCACGGCAGGCGGTGGGAAGGCGGACAGCTATGCGATGTACGTAAAAATCATGAAGTCGGTGGCTGAGATTATGAATGAGGCCTAGTGCTCTGGCATCTGGGATTTGCAAGATAAATGTGGAATGAAAGGAAATACACAAGAATGGTGAAACAGGATTCCTGGAAACGGACGGACGAGATAGAGATTGACCTGGTGAACCTGCTGCGCAGCCTCTGCGGCCAGTGGAAGCGGGCTGTCCTCTGCGGGCTGGCAGCGGCGGTGCTTTTCGGCGCGGCCGGACAGGCTGCTGGCAGCGTGGAACAGGAGACGGGCGCATCCGGAGAAATGGTGCTGACAGAGACAGAAGAACAGGCTGTTGCGGATGCAGTCCGTCTGGCAGATGAAATCAGGGGGCTGGAAGAATATCTGGACAGTTCCGTGCTGATGCAGCTGGATCCTTACCATAAAAGCCGGTATGTGATGCTTTACAGCATAGGCCATGCACAAAGACAGGAGATTGCGGCAATTACAGAAAGCTATTTTAATTTCCTGCTCAACGGCGGTGCGGCCGATGCCCTGATAAAAAACGGCAGTGCGGCAGGAATTCTGGAAGAAAGCAGTGCTGCATCAGACGCAGAAAAGGAAAACAGCAGCAGGGATGCCGGGGCAGGTAAAAGCTGCCTGGCAGAATTAATCGGCGTGTATCAGAAGACATACAGCTTTCCTTACCAGGTTGCGCTGGATGACCCGCAAGGCAGCAGCCTTATGGCAGAAACGGTGTTTTATGTAGAAATTACCGGCAGGGATGCTGCATCGGCCAAAAGAATGGGCCTGGATATGCAGGATGTTCTGGAAGAATATTCTGCCAGCGTGAAGAAAAATACAGGCAGCCACAGGCTGACGCTTGTCAGCTGTGAGGAAAGCGTGACAGCAGACAGCGGGCTGGTGAACCAGCAGCGTGAGAAAAGGGCTCTTTTGTCGTCCAGCCGGGCGAGCCTGAAGACGGCAACGGATGCGTTTCGTGCGGAGCAGATGGCGGTATATGAGACAGCTTCTGGTGAAGAAAAAAACGGTGGACAGCCTGAGCAGGAAAAGCACATACAGAATGGGATTCTTGCTGGGAAAGCAGTCAGATATGGCCTGGCCGGAATGCTCGGGAGTGTTCTTATATATGGATTTGTTTTTTCATGCTGGTATGTTTTTGGAAGCAGGGTAAAAAGTGCAGAAGAATTAAAAAGAATGTATGTTTTTCCTGTTTTTGGAGCTATTGATGCTGGCAGGCAGACAGAGGAGAGGGTTTTAAACCACGTCAGGCTGGCATGCCAGAAAAAGAAGATTACAAAACTATATGCAGTTTCTGATTTTGCGTTTACAAATTCAGAAAAAGAGTGTCTTGAACGTATGGCAGAACATCTGAAATCATGGAAAATTGACATGCTGGCTATGGAAAATGCCATTGCAGATACAGCGGCCTGGGACATGCTGGAAGAAACAGGGAATGTTCTGATGCTCTTAAGAACGGGTACATCTACATATCAGATGATAGATGATGCGATGTATTTTTATACGCAAAATGATATTCAAGTGGCAGGAACAGCTGTCTTTTTAAAAAGCAGATTATTATAAATTAAAACCAGACCTGGCCTGAGAGTCTGAAGGCTGCCTGACAGGGATGGGGTTATAAAGTTTGTAATGACATGGATAGAACCCGGGGAGAGCAGTGCAGTTCCGGGAATGGCGAAGCATGCCTTGCAGAAAGGCCAGGGAAGCAGTTTTTATGATGAATTTGGCGGGCTGTAATAATAAAGTGAAAGATTATAAAAAATCAGTTTTGTTTCTGGTGAACCATGATGTGGTTATTTATAATTTCCGGTTAGAGCTGGTAGAAAGACTGTTGTCTGATGGGTACGAGGTTCACATTTCCAGCCCGTATGGAGACCGCATTGACGAACTGGTCAGTCTTGGAGCAGTTTTTCATGAGATTAAAATAGACCGGCATGGAAAGAATCCAATGGCAGATTTCCGTGTCTTTTGTGAGTACAGGAGACTGGTTTGCCTGATACATCCTGTTATTATTTTAGGATATACGATAAAACCAAATATTTATGGCGCAGTGGCAGGAAGAAGTGCCGGTATTCCATTTGTAGCAAATATTACCGGTCTTGGGACTGCTGTGGGGAATAAAGGAATCGGACAGAAGTTTATAATTTTTTTATATAAAGCCGCATTTGCAAACATACAGCGCGTATTTTTTCAAAATAAAGAAGATATGAGTTTTTTTCAGAATTTGGGGATAGCTTCTGGCAGGCACAGGCTTCTGCCAGGCAGCGGCGTAAATCTTGACAGATATGCATGTTCTATTCTTTCCCCGTGTGGCAGCGGAAAGGATGGAAGTCCTGTTAAATTTGCTTTTATTTCCCGCATTATGAAAGAAAAAGGGATTGACCAGTATTTAGAGGCTGCAATGAAAGTAAAAAAGTCCTGTCCCGCTACACAGTTCCATGTCTGTGGATTTTGCGAGCCGGAATATGAGGACTGGATGAAAAGAGCCGGTTCCTGTGAAGTGGCGGAATATCATGGCATGATACGGGATGTAGCTGGTTTTATGAAAGAAATGCACTGTATTGTGCATCCGACGTACTATCCTGAAGGCCTGAGCAATGTGCTTTTGGAAGCATGTGCCTGTGGAAGGCCTGTAATAACAACTGACAGGGCCGGATGCCGTGAGGCTGTGAGGGATGGTATAAACGGCTATCTTGTGCCGGAAAAAAATGCGGATGAACTGGCAGCAGCAATGCAGCGTTTTGCAGGACTCTGCTATGAGGAAAAAGCAGCAATGGGAGAAGCCGGCCGAAGGCTTGCGGAGAAACAGTTTAACCGGCAGATTGTTGTGGATGCTTATATGGAAGAAGTGAAAGCTGCGGAAAGAAAGACACAAAAAGGCAGGAGGATATCTTACATGAACAGGGAAAGGATAAAACGGTGCATGAAGCATTGCCTGCCGTGGAAACTGCGGTATTTTATCAAGCTTCAGGAAGCAAAGGGAAATATCAGGCTTCCAGATGGCTTGAAGCAGAAGCGCTCGTGCAGGGAATATAATGATGCTTTTTATAAAGCGCTGGAGGTTTTGAAAATCAGGGATTTTCGCGGGAAATCTGTTTGTGAGATGGGACCCGGGCAGTATCTGCTGCATCCGTTTTTGGAATACCAGCTGGGAGCTGACAGGGAGGTTCTTCTGGAAATAGACGATTTTGCAGACGAATATGCACAGATAGATATGGCTGGCCTTTCATTGGAACATGAGTATGAGGCTGTCCGGATGCTTCCAGAACAAATGGACGGGGCATCGTGGCATTCATGCCTGAAAAGGATTAACGCTGCTTATAAGACAAATGGCCTGACGGGTTACCGGGAAATTCCAGATGGAAGCATGGATTATGTATTTTCATTTTCTGTACTGGAGCATATCAGGAAACGGGAATTTGCAGAGACACTCCGTGAAGTATACCGCTTTCTTTCTCCTGGCGGGGTATCGTATCATGCTGTTGATTTTACAGACCATTTTGGCGGAAAAAAGAACCATCTGCGCTTTACGGAGTCTGTATGGGAGGATGAAGTCCATTATAAGATGGATAACTATACGAACCGGCTGTCGTGTTCTGAAATGTGCAGTATGATGAAAGAAATTGGATTTACGGTTTTAAAGGTAAGAAGAAAGCAGTTTTGCAGGCTTCCAGTTAGCAGGAGACATCTTTATGAAGGCTTTGCAGAAATCAGCAGGAAAGATTTGATGACCGCAGGAGCAGTTATTATTGCGGTTAAAAAACAGGAGAAATGAGGGCATGCAGAACAGATGGTCAGAGTGCTTCAATATATCGGGCTGCTGCAGACTGGCGGCTCGCAGTCTTTTATTTTAGAACTGTACAGGAATATGGACAGGACGAAAGTACAGTTTGACTTTATTGTATTTTCACAGGTGAATCAGGAGCTTGCCAGGGAAATCAGGAAGCTTGGAGGAAAAATATACAAAAGCCCGCAATATTGTGGCGTCAACCATTTTGAATATCAGAAATGGTGGGACAGTTTTTTTCATTTCCATCCTGAATATCAGGTACTGCATGGACATGTAAGAAGCGTTGCAGCTATTTATACTCCTGCTGCGAAAAAATATGGCCTGACGGTGATTGTTCACAGCCATAGTACATCAAATGGAACAGGCATCCGGGCAGGGCTGAAAGATTTGATGCAGCTGCCAATCCGTTTTCAGGCGGATTATTTCTTTGCATGTTCTAAAGAAGCCGGGGAATGGCTGTTTGGCAGAAAGGCCTGTAACAGTGCGAAGTACCGGTTTGTACCAAATTCGATAGCTGTCCGGAAATTTTTGTATCAGGAAGCAGCCAGACAGAAAGTGCGCGATGAATTAAATCTGTCTGGAAAGAAAGTGATTGGCAATGCAGGACGTATTGCAGAACCGAAAAACCAGGTCTTTTTAATCGAAATGATGCAGTACATACCGGATGATGATGTCAGGCTGCTGATTGTTGGAGACGGATATCTGCTGCAGGATTTGAAAAGAAAGGCTGTGCAGCTTGGCGTGGATGGGCGGGTTGTTTTTACAGGAGCAAGAAATGATATGCACCGGGTGTATCAGGCTATGGATGTATTTGTATTTCCATCTCTATGGGAAGGACTTCCGGTCAGTCTTATTGAAGCACAGGCGGGCGGATTAAGATGTCTGGTATCTGACCGCGTGACACGTGACGTGGTACTGACAAAGGGGATAAAAAGACTGCCTTTGGAAAAAGGGACTGGTTACTGGGCGACACAGGTGAAACAGGCGCTGCGTTTTGGGCGTAAAAGCTTGGACAAAGAAGATATGGAACGTCTTGAAAAATTTGACAGCCGCCATGTGGCACAGGAATTGCAGGAATTTTATCTGTGCTGCATGAAAGATATGCATCAGATGCGGCCTGGAACAAAGCAGCCGGTTTTTGGCAGGAGAAAAGATAGTGAGAGATAAAATATCGGGTATTGCAGTTGTGATTACTGCAAATAAAACAGGCGGCGTTTTGCAGTTTGCCGTTCAGATGAGGGAGGTTTTTGCAAAGCTGTATGAACAGGCAGTCCTGTTTCTTCCCTCGGACTGCACGATGAAAGGGAAGCATATCAGGCATTTTGCAAGGCATAATTCACTGGTTCCGTTTGACCCATATTATAAAAAGCTGGCAGAATGTATTGCGGCCTGTAATCCCAAAATGGTGTTTGCATGCGAAAGCAGGCTTATGATATCCAGAATGGCTGTATTTTTAGCAAAACAGTCTCCCTGTTATTTGTGTGTTCACGATGTCCGGCCTCATCCATCTTACAGGAATGCAGCCGTTTTTTGGAAAAATACAGTGATTCAGTTTTTTTCACAGCGTGCCTGGAGAGCATGTACAGGGATTGTCCTGTTATCCCGGAAGTCTTTGGGAGAATTTCAGAAATATTATCCACAGCATGCGGATAAATGCGGGCTGATTCCGCTTGGAGCACATGTGCCGGATGTAAAAGCAAAAGAACCGCGGGAATTGCAGGGCCGCAAAAAGTATCTGCTGTTTTTTGGAAGAATAGAAAAATATAAAGGGATTTCGATACTGCTGGATGCGTATCAGAAAATAGAGAAAAACAGGCCGCAGCTTGTGATTGCCGGGGAAGGAATCGTGCCGGAAGATGATAAAATGGCCATGGAAAAATCAGGAGCGCTGCTTATAAACCGTTATATACAGGACTCTGAAATGGCTGCATTGTTTCAAAACTGCAGCTGTGTGGTGCTTCCATACACCGAAGCTTCCCAAAGCGGCGTATTATCCATGGCGTATTATTTTGGAAAACCGGTCATTGTTTCGAATCTTCCGGGATTGCGGGAGTTTGTGGTGCATAATAAAACGGGGTATATTTTCAGGAGCAGGGAAGAATTAAAGGATGCTCTGGTAAGGATGTCTGAAAAAAGCTGTGATATGGCAGAAGCCGTCCGGTGTTATTACGGAGAACATATGTCCTGGGAGAAAAATGTAACAGCATGGCTTTCCAGCTGTGGGGAGAATAGATGATTTATATAATATATTCCGTAATTCTTTTTTGTTTTTCATGGATAGAACAGGTTACAGGCATTGGAATGAAACAGAAGAAATATCTGATTTTTCTGTTAAGTGCTTCCTGGCTGGCTGTTTCTACAGTCAGGTGTGTAATGGCTGGAGATTATTATTCTTATAGAGGGTATTTTTATGGAAGAATTAACACCGGCTCTTATTCCGATACGATGCTCATGGCAGGTTATGAACCGCTGTATGTTACGCTGATGTATGTGTGCAGGAAAATCAGCAGTAATTATGCCTTTTTTAACTTTGTAACATATCTGATAGTATCAGTCCTGCAGTATTTTACAGTGCTTTACTGGTGTGAGGAAGAAAAAAGCGGAAAAAATCATATGCTGATGGCGTATTTTATCATCTGGTGCCTGCAGATTGGTAATATTTTTGTCATCCGCCAGACGATATCGCAATATATCTGTTTGTTTTCGCTTCGGTTTATTGCTGCAAAAAAACCGGGAAAATTTCTGCTGTGTGTGGCTGCAGCTGCCGGTTTTCATATCTCATCTTTATTGTTTGTACTGGCATATCCTGTGTACTGGAACAGGGGTTCTTTTCGCAGGAATTTTCTGTACATGCTGCTGGCAACGGGCGCTGCAGCTGTTAATTTTCGCTTTCTTATGAAAATTGCGATAACGCTTCTTCCTGAAACATTTTCATACAGACTTTCGGAATACTTTGAAGCAGGAAAGGACATGAAATTTTCTGGAAGTTCGCTATCATATGTTCAGGATTTTTTAAAAGGCTTTGCAAATGTGGGCGTCATACTGCTTGTATGCTGTATCGTCTGCCGTTTTGCGAAAAAAGGGGAGCCAGTCAGGGGATATGTCAGTATCTATCTGTTAAGCTGTGTGTTTTACATTGCTTCTTTATTTTATCTCCCGGTACTGGGGCGGCTTGCGGCACCCTTCCTGTTTACGCAGATTCCGGTTTTTTTGTATTCATACCGGATGTTTCATTCGCAGTCAGGAATTATCTGGTGGAACGGCGTGAGTGTATATATGCTTGCACGTTTTACACTTAGTATTCTGTCGGAATATCATGCTTACCTTCCATTTTCGACGATTTTTAGCATGTAAAATACGAGCCTGATAGAATATATGCGTGGGTTTGTATCGGAATATCGTAAAAAATAACAAAAGGAGAATGGATATTAGATGGTAATTACAAAGACACCGTTTCGGATGTCTTTTTTTGGCGGCGGAACGGATATGGAGAAATTTTTCCGGGAATATGGCGGAACGGTAATTTCGACTACGATTGATAAATACTGCTATGTAACGGTCAGGCATCTGCCGCGTTTTTTTCATTACAGCACAGAGCTTGCGTATTCCAAAATGGAGCGTGTGAATGAAGTTGGGGACATTGAGCATCCGGCAATCCGGGAAGCTATGAAAATGCTTGACATGCATGAAATCCGCCTGACTTATGAAGCAGACCTGCCTGCAAGAAGCGGCCTTGGGACAAGCAGCTCTTTTGCTGTGGGCATGCTGAATGCGTTTCACTGTTTAAAGGGAACGTATGCGGGCAAAAAGCAGCTGGCAGACGAGGCCATTTATCTGGAAAGGGGGCTCTGCCAGGAAAACGGCGGGTGGCAGGACCAGATTGCTGCGAGCTTTGGCGGCATGAACCGGATTGATTTCAGGCGGGACGGATATGAGGTTCATCCTTTTGGTTCGTGCGCTGCTTCTTCTGGCAGAAAAAGGAACAGCAGGGGATGTTTATAACATATCGTCAGAATATATCTACAAGATGAGCGAGATTGAGCAGATGATTGAAAAAGAGCTTGGACATACGCTGGAAGTAGAGCCCGACCCGGTTTTGTTCAGGCCAGCAGATGAAAAAGTGATTGCCGGGAATATTCAGAAACTGAAAAGAGATACTGGCTGGAAACAGGAGGTGCCTATGGAAAAGACAGTGGCTGACATGCTTAATTACTGGCGTAAGAAGATTTCGTAATTTTTATCAGAAGGTCTGGTGGCAGGGTTTAGACATGAAACAGAATATAATGCAATGGAAAATAAAATACAACAGCATGCCGGTACAGGCAAGGGCAGGAGTCTGGCTGGTAATCTGCAACATTCTGGTGAAGGGCATTAATTTTATCACAATTCCGTTATTCACAAGGTTAATGACTGCTGCAGAATATGGTAATCTGACTGTATATCTGTCATCTACAGAACTAGTTTTGATTTTGTCCGCATGGGATATTTCTTATGGAGCGTACCAGAAAGGACTATACAAATACGAAGATACGAGGTTTTATACGAAAACAGTTCAGTTTTTTTATACAGCAGGCGCAATTGCAGTGATTCTGATTTTATACGGACTTCAGCCGCTGGCTGGAGCATGGCTGGCAGTTCCAACTGAATTATATCCGGTCATGTTTCTTTATCTGGTAACACAGCCGGCATATCGGAACTGGATGGCTTTGAAACAGAAGAATTATGAATATAAAAAAGTAACAAGTGTTACATTGTTTTATACGATTACTGTTACCGCAGTTTCACTGGCAGCTGTGATTTTTATGCAGCAGACAGCAGCTTTTAAATATTTAGTTCAGATGACAGTATCTTTTCTGATTTTTCTTGTTTTTTATATAAAAAACATCAATGTTCTGCCTTTGCTGAGAAAAAGGCAGGAGTTTTTTGAAGAACTGAAATACATCATACAGTATCAGTTTCCATGCCTGATTCATTCCATGTCGCTTGTAATTTTAGGACAGGCAGACCGTATAATGATAAAAATGTATGCAGGAAGCACGCAGGCAGCGATATATGGAGTAGCTTACAGTTTTTCATTTCTTATTATCGTGATACAGAGTGCGTTAGACCAGGCTTTGATACCATGGCGGTACGAACTGCTGGGACAGAAGAAATATGCAAAGGTCAATGAAATTTCCTGCATTCTGTTAGTTATGATAGGGGGAATGACCGTAATCTTTATTCTGGCTGCGCCGGAATTTATGATGCTGTTTTTTTCACAGGAATACTATGAGTCGATAGAATTAGTACCGCCAATAGCAGCAAGTGTTTATTTTATTTTTCTGTATTCTGTATTTGTAAGCATAGAAGGATATTATGAAAATACGAAGATGCTGATGCATATTGCTGTTTTATGCAGCATATCTAATGTTGCAATGAACTATGCTGGAATCAGGATGTTTGGGTATAAAGCCTGTGCATATACAACATTGATTTCTTATCTGATGTTTTGTGGAGGGCATTATTTTGCAATGAACAGAATATGCAGAAAATATATGAAAAAGAAAGTATTTAATGAAAAATTTATATTGATATTCAGTGCAGGAATGCTTGTGTTTGCTATTGGAGCAGGCTTGATTTATAAGTGGATGCATATCCGTTATATTTTGCTTTTTCTGATGATTTTAACAGGTATTGCAGAGAAAGAAAGAATCAGGGAAATATTAATCGTGATTCGCAAAGAAAGGAAATTTTAATGAATCCATTAGTATCAGTTATTATTGTTGCTTACAATGAACAGGAATATATAAAAAAAGCATTAGACAGTATTTTGAGCCAGAAAACAGACTTTGATTTTGAAATTATATGCCATGATGATGCTTCTTCAGATAAGACGCCGGAAATCATAAGTGAATATGCAGAAAAATATGCTGGACTCATTATTCCGATTCTGCAAAAGGAAAATCAGGCTCAAAAAGGGAAAAATTTATATCTCGAATATATTTATCCTGCTGCACGCGGAAAGTATGCGGCATTCTGTGATGGAGATGATTATTGGACGGATAAAAGAAAACTGCAGAAACAGGCTGATTTTTTAGAGTCCCATGAAGGGTATGCTGCCTGTATGCACCAGTTTTATTTTTATTATGAACAATCTGGAAAAAAAGAGTCTGCAGCCTGCGGAATGTCAGAGAAAGATATTGGAACAGAAGATTTTATTAAATGGAATGTAAAATCTGTTCCACAGCTTGGCACGGCAATGGTGAATCTGGATATGGCATTTCGAAGACCCAGGCTTTTTCATCAAATAGGCGGCGGAAAAAATTCTTTAAGGCCAATTTCGGATATGCCGTTATATATATACCTTTCTTTAAACGGAAAAATCAGGTATCTCCCATATCCGATGTCTGTATGGTGCAGAAGAAGTACCGGTACATGGGAAAAGTCAGCTGAAGATATTGAAAAAAATATGAATTATAATAAGCAGCTTATTCATTTTCTGCAAAGGCTTAACAGATATACACATAGAGAATATGAGAACTGTATTAGGAAAAAGATAAATACGATTCAAGTCAGTATGAGTTATCAGTCTTTGGACTTCAAGAGAAAGACTGCATATATCTGCTATATTCTTCATATCTGGCACAGCTTCCATTCATTTCGCATGAAAATATTCATGTCGTTTGCCTGTTTTGTTCCAGATGCAGCAAAACAGATAGTTAAAATGAAACAAAGATATAATAACGCATCTGTCAGATAATAGTAAGGATTATTTTAAACTGGATTATAAAGGAGATTAGTCATGATTAACGTTTTTCAGCCATCTCTTGGAAAAGAGGAACTGGAGAGGATTTCACAGGTATTTGAATCTAATTGGATAGGAAGGGGAAAGCTGACAATTGAATTTGAAGAAAAATTTGCAGAATACATAGGAAGTACAAAGGAGCACCTTGTTACAGCACACTGCTGCAGCGAGGGGCTTTTTTCGTCTATGCATTTATGTGGAATACAGCCTGGCGATGAAGTTATTGTTCCGTCTGTAAGTTTTGTAGGAGCCGGAAATGCTGTGTGTGCAAGCGGCGCAAAGCTGGTTCTGTGTGATGTTGACAAAAGGACATTGAATGCCAGGGCTGCAGATATCGAAAAGTCAGTTACTGCCAAGACAAAAGCAGTCATTCTTCTGCATTTTGGAGGGATTCCATGTGAGATGGATGAAATTATGAAACTTGCAGATGCATACAGCCTGAAAGTCATTGAAGATTGTGCAGCAGGTGTATGTTCTTCCTATAGAGGACAGGCGCTCGGAACCTTCGGGGATATGGGAATGTGGTCTTTTGATGCGATGAAAATACTTGTCTGTGGTGATGGGGCTGCCATTCATTTTAAAAATCCCGAAATGAGGGAAAGAGCGGCAAGATGGTTTTATTTTGGCCTGGAAACGAAAAGCGGTTATGAGAACAGTGTTGCGCAAAAATGGTGGGAATTTGATATATCCTCATTTGGCCACAGGTCAGTATGGAATGATGTAACAGCAGCCATGGCACTTGAACAGATTAAGAAACTTCCGGTGTTTATGGAAAAAAGGAAAGCAGTGCATGAATTTTATAATGAAGCATTGAAAGATATCGAGTGGCTTGACCTTCCGCTTCCGCTGCCTGAAGAAAGCAAGTCTTCGTTCTACTTCTATCATATTCAGGTGAAGAATGGAAAAAGAGACAAGCTTGCCGGGTTTTTGCGTGAAAACGGAATCTATACGACATACCGTTATTTCCCTCTGCACAGGGTTCCTGGATATGGCATATCTGGTGAATTTCCAAACGCTGATTATGCAGCAGACAATACACTTTGCCTGCCGATGCACCAGAATCTGAGCGCTGCAGATTTGGAACTGATTGCACATATGGTAAAAGAGTTTGGGCGCAGATACTGTTAGTGGAGGGAATGCATGAGGGCAGGTATTATGCAGCCGTATTTCATGCCATATATCGGGTACTGGCAGCGCGTCCATGCAGTGGATGTACATGTGGTATTTGACGATGTTAATTATATCAGGCGCGGCTGGATGCACAGAAACAGAATACTGATAAATGGCAGCATTCATTATTTGAATCTGCCAATACAAAAGGCTAGCCAGAACAAAAAGATAAACGACACGTGGATTGCAGCGGATAAATAGGTGCAGAATAAAATGCTTAAAACACTGGAATTTTCGTACCGGAAGGCTCCGTTTTATTCAGATGCAATGAATATACTGGAAGATATTATTACACAGGATGAGAAAAACCTTGCATTATATCTTATGTATCAGTTTAAAAAAATATGCAGTTATTTTGGAATAAAAACAAAACTGGTGATGTCGTCTGACATTGAAAAAGACAGTGGTTTGAAAGGGCAGGATAAAATTATGGACATATGCAAAAACATTGATAAAAATATATCGGGGGAGGGGGAAAATCACATACATCAATGCGTCTTCCGGTGAACATTTGTATAGCAGGAATGACTTTGCAAAACAGAATTTGAATCTTCTTTTTATAAAAGATAAATCAAGTGTGCATTATGGACAGCAGCAGGCAGGTTCTTTCATTCCGGCCCTATCTGTAATTGATATTATGATGAACTGTTCTCTGGCCCAAATACACACATTATTGAATGATTATGTGTTATATTGATGCAGATTAAGAGACTGGCTTCTCATTTTCTGGTTTGTACACATAGTCAGGATGGGAGGTAGTTTATGAATATTTTCTTTATTTCCGAGAAACGCTGTATTCATGAGAAGTTTCGCAGGATTATCCATAATAAAGCAGCAAAGTGGCTTGTCCATTATTATTTTTCTGAATCTGACAGGGAATCCTGGAAGGAGTTTTCAGGAGCAGGAAATAATGGTATGACAGCACAGCCCGTATGCCTGAGAAATAAAAATGATGATTTTTTTAAACAGTATGATTTGTTTTTTTCCTGGCACTGCAGGCAGATTTTTCCGGCTGATTTGGTAGAAAATTACAGATGTATTAACCTGCATCCAAGCTTGAATCCATACAACAGAGGATGGTACCCGCAGGTTTTCTGCATTTACAACGGGATGCCTGCAGGAGTGACTATTCATGAAATGGATGCAGAAATTGACAGAGGACATATTATATGCCAGCTGGAAGTAGAAAAGAAACTCAGTGATACAGCATTCGAATTATACGGACGTATTTCCAGCGCTGAAGAAAAACTTGTTGAAGACAGTATTGTATCTATTGTGAATGGAACTTATGAAAAGAAAGAATCGGGGAAAGGAAATATCAATTACAGGTCTGATTTTGAAAAGCTGTGTGAAATTAATCTGGATAAACAAGCAACATACCGTGAAGTAATTAATTACCTGAGAGCTATGACTTTTGGGGATTACCATAACGCATATTTTTATGATAATGATGGGAAAAAGATATGGATAAAGGTTCATTTAGAAAAGGAGATATAACATTCAGAAAAATGATGCATAACGGTTTATTTCTGGAGGAAATCACAGGCTGTACAGATAAAATCATACAGGCTGCAGTTATATGTGATTATGCGTTTTCTCCTGAAATCAGTTTTATCCATGACCCGCTGTATAACAGCCGGATGGAGAAAACAATTAAAAACGGATATGTTTTTACAGCTTGTGAAAGCGGAAAGATAGCTGGCTATGCCATTTTATATGCAAATGATTATGACAGCAAAACGGGTTTTGTTTCCAGGATTTGTGTTATTCCGGAAAAACAGGGACTGAAAATAGGCAGGTTTCTTATGGACGCCTGTGTACAAAAAGTGAAAGAATCTGGAATGCACAGGGTTCGTCTTGAAGTATCAGATACAAATACGAACGCAATCTTATTTTATAAAAAATATGGATTTGTAAAAGAGGAAAAAGCACATAATGGCAGTACCTTTATGCTGCTTCAAATCCATCAGATTCAGGAGTGAGAAAAGGCGGCATAAAAAATGAAGGTACTGATTACAGGAGCAAATGGTTACATTGGCCATGGAATAGTTAGAAAATTTTTAGAACATGGACATGATGTGGTAGCTGCGGATTTAAATATAGAAAATATTGACAGCAGAGCTGATATAAAAAAGTGTGATATTTTTCAAATTGACAGCCCATATTTATACTTTAACAAACCAGAAATGCTGGTTCATTTAGCATGGAAAGATGGCTGCAGTCATTATTCCAGCTCTCATATTGCGAACCTTTTTCATCATGATTCTTTTATCAGACATTTTTGTGAAAGCGGTGTAGAAAAAATTGCAGTGACTGGAAGTGTCCACGAAATTGGAAAGCATGAAGGTGCTGTAGATGAAAATACGCCTTGCAGGCCTCTGTCACCATATGGAATAAGCAAAAATGCGCTTCGCGGATTGCTGCTGTCAGCTGGGCAGCAATATAAAAAGCCGGTGCAGTGGCTGAGAAGATATTATGTAGCAGGAAACAGCGGGCTGGGAGATACGATTTTTTCCAAAATGGTACGTGCTTCCTGGGCAGGGGTTCGGGAGTTCCCGTTTACGAGCGGGTTAAATGAATATGATTTTCTGGATTATGATGATTTTTGCAATAAGTTTTATCTGGCAGTCATGCAGGACGAAATTAACGGAATCATAAATATTTGCTCTGGAAAGCCTGAAAAACTGATAGACCGCGTTGAACAGTTTATCAAAGAAAATCATTTAAATATAAGACTGAATATAGGAGCTTATCCAGAAAGAGAGAACGCTTCCAGGTCAGTGTGGGGCAGTGCGGAAAAAATCCAGAAAATAGAGATGTCAGCAGGAAAAATGCAGAAGGATTAGATGCATTGCTTCTAATGAAAAATCTGGAAAAGGAGTTAAATGCGGATGAATGCAGCAGAAATGAGATAGTCATCCTGTTTTTCATGGATGGAATTACCTGAACCTGCCATGTAACCAATAGCCAGCCCCAAAATTTCAAAACACTATAAACTTTCCAAATAAAATACCGATAAACGATTCAGAAAATCAGCTAAGGACGGCGCAATAATTTCCACGGAGAAACACGAGAAATTATTGCGCCGTTTTTTATGGAAAAAATAGGCGGACTGGGATTTCAGCTGCAAATGGAAACCGGGAGCTCGTCCTGGTTTGGTTTTGCGGTTATCCTGCCAGAAGATGAAGCCGGAAACCGAAGGAAATACATCCGTGCCATGGAAACGGCTGGGATTGAAACCAGGCCCATTGCAGCGGGCAATTTTGTACGCCAGAAAGCGCTGCAATATATGGATTATTCCATATACGGGGAATTGAAACATGCAGATTATATCCATGAAAATGGATTTTTTACCGGCAATCATTCGTCCTGCATGCGGGAACAGATTGATTATCTGGCCAGTGTCTTAAAGCGGGCGCGCAGTTCGGGGGATGCATAAGCCAAAACTGCTTGCTGCGTTATCCGCAGCATGACCTTGATACATATAAGAAGAACCTGGCAGCAAAATATCTGCTGATTTAAATCCAATCGTATCTGAGCGGGATAAAGGAATCGAAAATAAAGATTTTCAGGTAGACGAATTCTGAAAAAATGGTATAATAAGTACGGCAAAAGGAGATACGCTATGCAGATAACGAATTGTATGGATTTGAATAAATCATAAATTGCGTATCATGAAGCATGAATGGTTATGGTTTATGGATATTTATGATTGAGGAGAAAAAATGCTGAAAAAATATTATGTGGAAACGGCAGACCCGTTCATTCATATGCCAGATGGTTCTATGGAAATGCTGACAGAAAAAAGGATTCTGGAAAAAAACGGGAGAATTCCTGTGAATGCGGCCTGCCAGATTATCTGCAGCATGACCTTGATGCATACAAGAAGGGCCTGGAAACGAAATCAGACCTTCTGGACTGCCTTTGGGGAGAATTATATGGCAGTATCAATATAGCGGAAATCAGCGAGGGTGTCATAACACCGGAACATGCGGATTATCTTCGGCAGAAATATCTGTGGAAAGGGAGAAATGCATGAATGGAATTGATTTTACGAACTGCAGGCGGATAGCTGGAAAAGCATATAACGGTGCAAATGGGAAAAAGATTGCCGTGGAATATGGAGGACAGCAGTATATGCTGAAATTTCCTCCGTCAGGGGAATCAAAACCTACAGAGCTTTCTTATACAAACAGTTGTTTTTCGGAGCATATTGCCTGTAGAATTTTTCAGATGCTGGGTGTTACGGCTCAGGAAACAATGCTTGGTACTTTTGATGTAGCTGGAAAATTAAAAATAGTCTGTGCCTGCCGTGATTTTACTGCAGACGGGAAGCAGCTGTTTGATTTTTGTTCCATCAAAAATACCATTCTTGATTCTGACAGTAATGGAAGCGGAACAGAACTTTCTGATATTCTTGAAACAATAGAAAAACAGCAGTTTACAGAGCCAGGACGTGTGATGGAGCTTTTTTGGGAGATGTTTGTCATAGATGCGCTGCTTGGCAATTTTGACCGGCATAACGGCAATTGGGGATTTCTTTACGACCCAGCTGCAAAGATTACGGAACCTGCTCCTGTTTATGACTGCGGAAGCTGTCTGCTGCCACAGGCAGATGAGAGAATTATGCGAAATGTTCTGGAAAATGAGAGTGCACTGAATGCAAGGGTATTCCAGTTTCCAACATCTGCCGTGAAACTGAATGGCAGGAAAATTAATTATTATGATTTCCTGATGAAAGCGGAAAATGCAGGCTGCAATGCTGCAGTTAAGCGGATTTATGGCAGACTGGATGTAGAAAGAATCAAGAATATGATAAACAAAACTCCTTATATCAGCAGCTTGCAGAAGGAATTTTATATTCGATACATAAGTGCAAGGGCATCCCTGATTCTTGCACCTGCCTATGAAATGATTCTTGCAGGCGGACAGAACCAGCTGTAATGCTCCATTTTTCTGATAATGCCTGGAAAGGAGTCCGTGCATGCTTTTAGAGAAGCTGAAAGAACAGGACAATTTTACAAACCACGAAAAAGAAGCAGCCCGGTATATCCTGGAGCATCCTGACAGTGTTCCGGGCATGTCGAGCGGGGAGCTGGCGAGAGCTTCGTTTACAAGCAAGGCCACGGTGGTGCGGCTGTGCCAGAAACTCGGCCTTGCGGGCTACCGGGAATTCAGGCTCAGGCTGGTGGAAGAAATCAGCCACAAGAACCGGCTTTCCAAAATGCTGGAAGGAGAACCCATTACCGGCAAAAGCTCTTATATGGATATAATCCATACGCTTCCCGTGCTGTATGATAAGGCAGTGACCAATACGCGGCTGGCGCTTGATAAAAATGCCATGAACCGGATTAATAACAGAATCCAGAGGGCAGAGTGCATCGACATTTACGGCACGGGCATCAGCTATATTCTGGCGCAGTCTGCGGTATTTAAATTTGCGACCCTCGGAATGGAATGCTCGGCTTATGAGAGCATCAACGGGCACTATCTGGCGGCGCGCAGGAACAAGAAAACCGTAGCTTTTTTAATCAGCTTTACGGGGGCGAACCGCACGGTCATCCGGATGGCGCAGTACCTTCGCAAAGCCACGGATAATTATGTTGTCGGGCTCATGGGGCCGCATAATCAGGTTATCCGCAAATGGTGCCATGAAATTGTGGAAATCCCGAACCGGGATTCGCTGCTGAGCCTGGATGTGATATCTTCTTTTTCTGCGGTTACTTATGTACTGGATATTTTCTTTTCCCTGCTGCTTGCAAAACGCTATGAGGAGCATGCACAGTCTTCCCTGGAAATGCTGGAGCATGCAGAGCTGCTGCTGGATAAATCAGGACAGAAGGATATGTTTTGAACAAATCATAGATTGCGTATTAGGAAGCATGAATGGTTATGGTTTATGGATATTTATGATTGAGGAGAAAAAATGCTGAAAAAATATTATGTGGAAACGGCAGACCCGTTCATTCATATGCCAGATGGTTCTATGGAAATGCTGACAGAAAAAAGGATTCTGGAAAAAAACGGGAGAATTCCTGTGAATGCGGCCTGCCAGATTATCTGCAGCATGACCTTGATGCATACAAGAAGGGCCTGGAAACGAAATCAGACCTTCTGGACTGCCTTTGGGGAGAATTATATGGCAGTATCAATATAGCGGAAATCAGCGAGGGTGTCATAACACCGGAACATGCGGATTATCTTCGGCAGAAATATCTGTGGAAAGGGAGAAATGCATGAATGGAATTGATTTTACGAACTGCAGGCGGATAGCTGGAAAAGCATATAACGGTGCAAATGGGAAAAAGATTGCCGTGGAATATGGAGGACAGCAGTATATGCTGAAATTTCCTCCGTCAGGGGAATCAAAACCTACAGAGCTTTCTTATACAAACAGTTGTTTTTCGGAGCATATTGCCTGTAGAATTTTTCAGATGCTGGGTGTTACGGCTCAGGAAACAATGCTTGGTACTTTTGATGTAGCTGGAAAATTAAAAATAGTCTGTGCCTGCCGTGATTTTACTGCAGACGGGAAGCAGCTGTTTGATTTTTGTTCCATCAAAAATACCATTCTTGATTCTGACAGTAATGGAAGCGGAACAGAACTTTCTGATATTCTTGAAACAATAGAAAAACAGCAGTTTACAGAGCCAGGACGTGTGATGGAGCTTTTTTGGGAGATGTTTGTCATAGATGCGCTGCTTGGCAATTTTGACCGGCATAACGGCAATTGGGGATTTCTTTACGACCCAGCTGCAAAGATTACGGAACCTGCTCCTGTTTATGACTGCGGAAGCTGTCTGCTGCCACAGGCAGATGAGAGAATTATGCGAAATGTTCTGGAAAATGAGAGTGCACTGAATGCAAGGGTATTCCAGTTTCCAACATCTGCCGTGAAACTGAATGGCAGGAAAATTAATTATTATGATTTCCTGATGAAAGCGGAAAATGCAGGCTGCAATGCTGCAGTTAAGCGGATTTATGGCAGACTGGATGTAGAAAGAATCAAGAATATGATAAACAAAACTCCTTATATCAGCAGCTTGCAGAAGGAATTTTATATTCGATACATAAGTGCAAGGGCATCCCTGATTCTTGCACCTGCCTATGAAATGATTCTTGCAGGCGGACAGAACCAGCTGTAATGCTCCATTTTTCTGATAATGCCTGGAAAGGAGTCCGTGCATGCTTTTAGAGAAGCTGAAAGAACAGGACAATTTTACAAACCACGAAAAAGAAGCAGCCGGGTATATCCTGGACATGCAAAGCTGCTGGATAAATCCAGACAGAAGGATATGTTTTGAACCCCTGTTACAATGACAGGGGTTCTTTTTTTGCGTATTTTGAAACAATGAACCGATTGCGGTTTCATCCATTGCCCGCCAGAAAATGCTGTGCTATATTCAGCTTAACAAAAAAAGCCGGGTGTCCGGCGGACGGGGAGGAAATCACAATGGGAAAATACCATGCGCTGGCAGTGGAGATTGTGAAAAATGTCGGCGGAAAAGAAAACATTCTGGGACTGGTACACTGTATTACCAGGCTGCGTTTTACCCTGAAGGATGAGGGAAAAGCAAAGGACGATGTGTTAAAGGCCATGGAAGGCGTTGTGACCGTGATGAAAAGCGGCGGCCAGTACCAGGTTGTAATCGGCAATCATGTGCCGGAAGTATTTGAAGATGTCATAGCACTGACGGATTTACAGGAAGGAGAAAGCGTACAGGAGGAGAAAAAGCCCGGAAAGCTGCTGGACCGGGCCGTTGATATCGTATCGGGCATATTTCAGCCGATTCTTGGCATTATGGCGGCCTGCGGCATGCTGAAGGGTATAAATACACTGCTTGTCACAATCGGCCTTTACAGTGCGGAATGCGGCGGCTCCCTGATTATCAGTGCTGCGGGGGATGCCCTGTTTACTTTTCTGCCGCTGTTTCTTGGCTATACGGCAGCAAAGAAATTCGGCTTAAAGCCGATGCTGGGCCTTGCTATCGGGGCGGCCATGTGTTATCCGGGCATTCAGGCGGGAACGCTGTCTGCGGGAATGGAGCCTATGTACAGCCTTCTGGAAGGAACGATGTTTGCTTCGCCGGTTTACATAGACTTTTTCGGCATTCCGGTTATTTCCGTCGATTATACGGGAACGGTGATTCCGGTTATTCTGGCTGTATGGTTTGCATCCAGATGCGAGAAATTTTTTAATAAGCTGATTCCGGACCTGGTAAAGTTTTTCTTTGTGCCGATGCTGACCCTGCTGGTGACTCTGCCTGTGTCTGTCATTTTCTTAGGGCCGGCAGCAACCTTTGGTTCTGCGCTGATTTCAGAGTTTACACTGGCCATCCGCAGCTTCAGCCCGCTGCTTGCAGGCGGAATCGTGGGACTGACCTGGCAGATTCTTGTTATTTTCGGCATGCACTGGGGATTTATCCCGGTTTATATCAACAATATCATGACTCTTGGCTATGACAATGTGATGATGCCGTTTTTTGCCTGCACGTTTGCAACGTCTGCGGTTGTGATGGCGATTTTCTTTAAGACAAAGGATAAAGCGCTGCGCGAAATGGCCATTCCGAATTTTATTTCCGGTATTTTCGGTGTGACAGAGCCGGCGATTTACGGCATGCTGCTGCCGCTGAAAAAGCCTTTTATCATCAGCTGTATTGCCGACGGCATTGGCGGAGCCTTTTATGGACATTTTAATTTCCGCAAATTCATTCCGGGCGGCATGGGAATCTTTGAGCTGCCAAATATGATGAACCCGGACGGGTCTTCGGGAAATATGATTGTTGCGTTTGCAGGAATTGCCATTTCGATGGCGGCAGGCTTTGTGCTGACCATGCTGTTTTATAAAGACAAAACGGCAGCAGTGCCGCAGCAGGCGTCTGATGAAGCGCCGGAAAAGACAGGTACTGCGTCAAAGGAGACGGCAGCGGCATCTGGCACAGCGCCGGCGGACGCAAAAGCGCAGCTTGTGCTGGCAAGCCCTTTGAAAGGAACGGTAATTCAGCTTTCGGATGTGAAAGACGAGGCATTTTCTTCCGGCGCGCTTGGAAAAGGTGCTGCCATTGAACCGGAAGAAGGCGTGCTCTATGCACCGGCAGACGGCACGATTTCCGCCCTGTTCCCGACGGGCCATGCGATTGGCCTTACAACAGAAAGCGGGCTGGAGCTTTTGATGCATGTCGGAATGGACACGGTACAGCTGGACGGGAAAGGCTTCCGGGCGTTTGTGGAAGCAGGCGAAACTGTCAAAATGGGACAGAAGCTTTTGGAATTTGACATGAAACTTATCAGAGACGCCGGGTATTCCCTGGTAACGCCTGTACTGGTGACCAATTCGGACGATTTTGAACAGGTGGAGACAGCAGGGGCAGATACGGTGCAGGCAGGAGACGTTCTGCTGCGTGTGAGGTGAGGAAAGGAGACAGTCAATGCGAAAGGATTTTTTATGGGGCGGCGCTGTGGCGGCAAACCAGTGTGAAGGCGGCTGGCAGGAAGGCGGGCGGGGAATGGCGCTTGTGGATGTGATTCCTTACGGGCCGCACCGGATGCCTGTCATGCAGGGGCGCATGGATTACCGGAGCCTCCCAGAAGACTGCGTTTATCCGGGCAGGGAAGCAATAGACCTTTACGGGCACTATCAAAAAGACATTGCCCTTTTTGCAGAAATGGGATTTCGCTGCTTCCGGTTTTCTTTTTCCTGGTCGAGGATTTTTCCGACTGGCGAGGAAACAAAACCGAACCAGGAAGGACTGCGGTTTTATGAATCTTTCATCGATGAGCTGCGTTCGCATGGCATCGAGCCGGTGGTGACCCTCTGTCATTTTGATATTCCGCTGAACCTGGTGGACAAATACGGCTCCTGGCGCAGCCGTAAAGTGATTGATTTTTACCTGAATTACTGTGAATCGGTGTTTCGTTATTTTAAGGATAAGGTGCGTTACTGGATTACCTTTAATGAAATCAATATGCTGATGCACCTGCCGTTTATGGGTGCCGGAATCTGTTTCCGCGAAGGGGAAAATGAGACAGCGGTCAAATACCAGGCGGCGCACAATGAGCTGGTGGCTTCTGCTTATGCCGTGAAGCTGGCCCATGAGATTAACCCGCAGTTCCAGGCTGGCTGCATGCTGGCTGCGGGAAGCGTATACCCGTACAGCTGCCATCCGCAGGATGTATGGGAGAGCATGAAAAAAGACCGGGAAACCTATTTCTTTATCGACGTGCAGGCCAGGGGGGAGTACCCGCCTTATGCGGAAAAATTTCTGGAACGGGAAGGCATTCACCTGGAAATGGAACCGGGGGATTTAAAAGTATTAAAGGAGCATACGGTGGATTTTATTTCCCTGTCTTATTATAACAGCCGCTGTGTCCGTTCAGACGGGCAGGGAGAGGCATCGGGCGGTAATGTATTTGCTTCGGCGAAAAATCCTTATCTGGAATGCAGCCAGTGGGGATGGCCGGTAGACCCGCTCGGACTGCGCATTACCCTGAATGCCCTTTACGACCGTTACCAAAAGCCGCTGTTTATCGTGGAAAACGGCCTGGGGGCAAGGGATGAGCCGGACGGTGATGGATGTATTCTGGATGATTACCGGATAGATTACCTGAAAGCCCATATCCAGGCAATGATGGATGCCGTGGATGAGGACGGGGTGGACTTAATCGGATATACCCCATGGGGATGCATCGACCTGGTCAGTGCAACAACAGGGGAAATGTCCAAGCGGTATGGGTTTATTTATGTGGATAAGGATGACAGCGGGAACGGCACGCTGGAGCGGGTGCGGAAAAAATCCTTTGCGTGGTACCGGGATGTGATTGTTTCGAATGGGGAGAATCTGAAATAGAATATGTGTATCTGAAAGGGCAGTTACTGGTCACGGAGTGAACAGCAAAAAAGGGCATCTGTGGGGACATGGATGCCCTTTTTTGCTGTTTCTTTCTATGGCATTCTATGATAAAATAGAACTGTCTTGCAGACAGGAAAAGGGAGTGGAGGCAGCAGTTATGGGAATTGTGGCAGGGACTATGGCAGTCGGGGTTCAGGATTTTTGCAAAATTATGGAAGAACATTGTTTTTATGCAGACAAGACAGGGTTTATCAAAGAATGGTGGGAAAATAAGGATGATGTAACACTGATAACCCGTCCAAGGAGATTTGGGAAGACGCTGGCAATGAGCATGCTGGAATATTTTTTCTCTATCCGTAATGCCGGGAAGGGCGTTTTGTTTGAAAACCTGGATATCTGGAAAGAGGAAGCATACCGGAAGCTGCAGGGAACCTGTCCGGTTATTTTTTTAAGCTTTGCGGGTGTAAAGGCGGGCACCTATGAGGAAGCTTACGGTGATATCAGAAGGCTTATTTCCCGTGAATACCGAAGGCATGCCTTCCTGCTGGACAGCGGACAGTTTCTGGAATCAGACAGAAAGCAGTTTGAAAGGATTCTGAATGAGGATGGAAGTGCCGGGGAATTCTGTTTTGCCATCAGCCAGCTTTCGGAATATTTATATCATTATTATGGGCAGAAAGCAATTATTCTGCTGGATGAATATGACACGCCGATGCAGGAAGCTTATATAAACGGGTACTGGGAAGAAATGGCAGGGCTGATTCGCAAGTTTATGAATTTTACATTTAAAACAAATCCATATTTAAAACGCGGTCTGATGACTGGAATTACAAGGATAAGCAAGGAGTCGGTTTTTTCTGATTTAAATAACCTGGAAGTGATAACGGCATCTTCCAGGAAATATGCATCTGCATTCGGATTCACCGAACAGGAAGTCATGCAGGCACTTTGTGCATATGGAATGCAGCATGAGATGCAGGGGATGAAACAGTGGTATGACGGATTCCGGTTTGGAGACTGCGGACATATGTATAACCCATGGTCTGTAATAAAATTTCTGGGAGAGAGGGAATTTGCGCCTTACTGGGCTAATACCGGCTCTAACAGCCTGGCTGGCAGGCTGATTCAGAAAAGTGATGCTGACACAAAACTGATTGTGGAAGATTTGCTGCAGGGCGGGTCATTTTTGGCACAGATAGATGAAGAAATCGTGTTCAGCAGCCTGGATTACAAAAAATCTGCGGTATGGAGCCTGCTGCTGGCAGCCGGGTATTTTAAGATTCAGCAGATAACCAGAAACAGGAAGGGGAAAACAGAGTACAGGCTTTCCCTTACGAATAAAGAGATATTTTATATTTTTGATGAAATGGTGACCGGATGGTTTTCAAACAGCAGGCTGAGTTACAGCGATTTTTCAGATGCGCTGCTTGCCGGGGATAAGGAACGCATGAATGACTATCTGAATCAGATTGCCATGGAGACATTCAGTTTTTTTGATACCGGTGCAAAGTCTTCCAGATATAAACAGCCGGAAAATTTTTATCATGGTTTTGTGCTTGGCCTTATTGCTGATTTGCGGGAATTATATCGGGTTTCCTCGAACCGGGAAAGCGGGAATGGCAGGGACG
>OFGA01000689.1_pt1 | contig 26352 bp, 20 predicted proteins | sample 1521471 | NCBI WGS metagenome assembly OFGA01 (sample SAMEA3504086, study PRJEB24116) | mouse gut metagenome | biome: mouse gut; feature: mouse-associated habitat; material: faeces | place: Denmark | collected 2011 | reverse complement strand
CATGAGTCCATGACGCTGTTCAAGGTGGCGTACTTGCTCTTGGTGAAAGGATTGTCGGCATCCTTCGTTGCCGATTGGAGCTGACTTTGGACGTTGATGAGGGCCTTGGCGATTTCCGAAATTTCTTCTGAATTGTACTCTTGCATTTTTTCTCCATAAAAAGTCCCCTTCCATCCAGCTTATTGTGAATAGAAGGGGAAAACGAAAAAACTTTTCTGTTCTATAGTGTAATATAGATTCAAATTAATTTGATATACATATATTGCTACGCCGCAAAAAATGAGGGAAGCGATTGGCTGTTGAAAAAGAAAGCATCAGGTTCCAGCCGGATGGAGAGCTTGAACGATCACGCCAGAACTACCAAAAAACAAAAGAGGGTTCACGATAATAGAGAATTGTACAATTCATTGATCAACAAAGTTTTTTCGCAAAATACAATATCAAGATACTGCCTGGCGCGTGTGCAAGCAACATAGGCTATGGTTCGTTGTTGATTGAGTGGCATACCACCAGTTGCCAACGCATCCAGCCCCCAGACAAACACTGCCTTGGCGTCCAGTCCTTTCATACTGTGAATAGTTGAAAGACTTACGCTGTCAGTCGTAATATCCCAAGCGCTTTTGCTTTGGGCATTACGCGAGGCCCAGTTGACTAAAATTCCGCTTTCTTCAAGCTTTTCCCTTAGAAACACTGGGACACTTGTCCCTGGTGTACTCTGATGTTTGCTTGATGCGTAAAGCAGCATCATTTCGGAATAAGGAATTCCCTGACCATGGAGAGTCTCAATACGCTTGACCAAGTAAGACGCTCCGATGTTAAGACTATCTACTTGTTGCAAAATAGGAGGCTTCCCATGAATGGTTTTGCTCGGAAAGTCTGAGGCAGCTTCAGTCAAAGCCGTCTTCTCAAGATGCTCACGGCGAACAATTTTCTCGCAAAATGTAGCCAGACTTTGAGAGGCCCGGTATGGTTCCCTCAAAAAAAATTGGCGAAACTTGTTGCTGGAAAGCCAAGCCTGTTCTGTTTTGTATAACACCTGAGCTGTGTCACAGGCTACCCAGAAATAAGCTCCTTCTGCACGTACTGCGCTCAAAACATCCATCATGATATCGGACAAATCCTGTCCTTCATCCACAAATATAGCGCCATATTTTACCGAACCAGGAGCGGCTTCCAATGCCATGTTTACCACTAAGTTATAATACGAAGTGTCTTCATTTTCGTAATCCAGTGGCTCGACAAGCAAAGAGCGGCAAAAATCATAAAAGTGCGCAACCCGAATATCGTTTTTCCCTAACGGCGCACGTTGTCCAGCCAAAAGCCTTTTCAGATAATGCACCAGTGTGAGGTTAAAACAAATCAGCAGTACGGGAAGGTCTGAGCCGCTACTTCGCAATCGTCGCAATTCTTGGACGGCTTTGTGAACAAGCACAAGCGTTTTACCACTACCTGCTGGTCCTTGGATGATGACATCAGAGGCGTCAAGTCTGCGGGCAAGAGATTCTTGTAGGACATCCAATCGCAGGATTTCATCTTCTGGCTCTGGTGCTTCTTGTTGGCCCCCACGGCGAGGTAACACAATCCGAACTTGAGGCCACAAAACATCACGTAAGGCGGAAATATCTCCAAGAGACATCTCAAAAGAGAATTTTGGGGGCAGCATGGCAGCGAGGCACTTTCGTGTTTTACGAGCGGCCTGTGCTTCATCCTTTATGGCGAGAGCGTAGACCAAATCATCTGCAAATAGCACTTTTTCTGCTGGCAAAACGGTATGCAACTTAGTAGCACAAAACTCTTCGCGTGCAATATTGCTAAATACAACTGCGCATTCCACGGGTAGACGAGATTTTCCCTTATAACAAGGATCTGGGGATAGAAGCTGCGGGCAGGAAGTTTTTATCCGATTCAAAATTGCGAACATGTACTTACGCGCTTGCAGGAGTGGATGCGTTCGCTTTTCAACTCGGCCCTCCGGTAAAAGTAGGACAAATGAGCGGTGATCAGCCTCCTGAATCTGTTCTAACAGCCAATCCTTGACCTCAAACACCACGAGTCCCACTTCCGGCGTGTACAGAATAAAATCCGGTTCCAATCCATCGACCGATGGAGAATACCATGCGAGACACTGCGAGTCCGGTTTGAGGGCATCGCGCAGGAAATGGTAAAACCGCCGTTCACCGGCAGTTGTGAATTGGGTATTGTTGATCGGGATTATGGTTGCCATTATTTCTCACCTAATACTGTATATACCTTGGTAAATTATTACCTATAAATATTCATCCTGAGATAAAATCTCCATTTGGGGAGCGAAGCATACTGCAATTCCTCCATCCTCATCTTCATTGTCATCGAGCAACAATGCGTACCCACCGTCACGCTCAAAAAGAAGTGTTTTGGGTATAAATCGGGTGGCAGCTTTGTTTGAAAACTTATTCAGCAAAATTTCGGCATTCTTCAAATTCTCGGTTTTCTCTTTTTCAAATTTGCTAAATGCTATTTCTTGTTCTCTTGTTATTCCGTCTTTTTCAAAGTAAGCTTTAGCTTTTACAATTATGTTGTAGTTTGTACCAAAAAGTTTGATTTCTGCTTTTGCTTTCCAACCAGTATTGAAAACTAAATCACCAAATTCTGAATTTTTCATGCTTGTTCACCGTTTTCTTTTTTGATTGCAGAAATTCCCCCACTATGCGGGATATTGTTGTGAACTTCGCTTGGGACTTTTTGCATCGTTTTCATATCTTTGCACTCATGCCATGTGTAGGCATGTTCTTTACGCCATTTGTGAACGTCTTCAGGATTACAGCCTTTTTGCTTTGCCAACTCGATATCGGCGTTATCAAAGTTATCAGTCCTATTTTCAGTAAAAGGAGAAATTTTCACGTCCCCTTTGCTAATTTCACTAAAATCCGGCTCACCGCCAGTGAATGGAATACCGTCAATTCCATAGGGCTTAAGTATCTCACTCCATGTTTTCTGCTTGGGGTTAGCCTTTTGTGGTATTGCATCTGGGTCAGAAATCCATTTTCCATCACCACGTTCCCCGTCCCAAGTTCCACCTTCACGAGGACAATTTTTCATTTTTTCAGCAACCCCTGCCAAAGGCTTATCAAACTCACCCAAAGATTCTGCAAATTCTTTCTGCAATGCTTCTCTACCAAGAGAACAGTCCGCAAATTTCTTGTTTGAGAACTCTACGACTTCTTTAAACGGAATATTGTTCACAGTTTTACTACCCCCACCTTTATAGATTCAACCCATTGCATATATATACGTTTGCGTATTTCAGACTCATCCTGTCCTGCGCTCAGAGCTTTCATGGCGCATTGGCTTATTGTCAGGATTATCTCTTTAGATGCAGCAGGAATGAATCGCTTGACTATATTGGTAAGATGACTTGTCAGCTCAGCGTTATCGGCGGAAGTGAAAACGCAGTTTTCTACCTGCCTGCGGAAACCAAGAAACTCAGTAAGATGGTGCGAGAGTTTTCCCAGTTTATCATCACGCCATAGTAACAGCTTGCCGCTTGCTTTAAACTCGGCAATTTGCTCTTCAAAAAATTCCCTTGTCCGAGTTGGTAAACCTAATATATCTAAATTGTGCTCTATTTTTTCCACATCAAAAGTCAATCGTTCGCTGACTCTCCCTTGGATAAGAAGGAAAGTCATTTGCTGCCTTATTACCGAGATGTCTGCCCTCTTGGTGTCCGCTATGTTTTCATACGTTTTTTCTTCAAGCTCACACTTGCTGACTTTGACCAACACAGCCTCAACCCAGTCGTTCTGATAAACCGCTGCAACCCCGCGTTCGAGTTTTGCCAGTTCCTTAATTTGGTCTTCATTAAGGCAGGCTGCAAGCCCCACAAGTTCCCTATCGCTTTGTTCTGGAAGGCGAAGAATAATCTTTGTATTCGTGTTACGAATGACAGACATATCCAACAGCCCTGGCGACTGATCAGCAATAATAAATCCCTCACCATACGTTCTCATTTCGGCAATGGAGTTGGCCAACATTTCAACAGATTTCCCAAGTAAATTGGCTCCTTCTGAGGACTGTTCGGTTGGCGTGCGCTTAAGAAGATTGTGTGCCTCCTCAAGCACAGTTATGTGACTCAAGGGGCTGTTGAACTTTCCAGAGGCCATCCGGTACTCGTTAAGCTTCATAACAAGCAGGCCCATGAGCAACGACTTTGTTTCAGCAGACCCGACACGACTCAAATCGACAATAACATTTTTGTCAAAAAGTTCGGCGGCGCTCAATTCGTCATTCCTGAGAATCAACCCATTCAGTCCATTAGTTAAGGAACGTACACGGGTACATAATGCGCCCGAATAATCACCTTTACTTTCGGCAGAGTACGGTGATTCGTTGATCACGGCTTCAATATGTTCCAATAAATCAGAAAAATTGGGGAAAACCTCGCCCTTGGAATTTATTGATGCGGTAATATCCCAGCCAGAAACGGTATAAGCTCTTTCCATAGCCTCTTTCAATATCGCAGGCATTGCCGCATACATTGGCCAGCAGACGTTGAAAATTTCAACTAACCTGTCCATATGTTCAAGGATATGGACGTAAGGGGGAAAGCTGAACGGATTTATTCTGATCAGATTGTACTTATTCGGATTAGTACTATAAACGGAAACGTCTGGAAGGTGGCCGAAGAAATTTTTGTATTCACCCTTCGCCGGCTCGATCACCAAAAAAGGTATCTGGTAAAGTATCCGTAGCTGATTCAGAAATACGTATATGGTGTTGCTTTTGCCGGACCCGGTAGAGCCGGTAACAAATGTATGCATAGTCAGCGAATCACGATCCAAACGCACATCCGTCTCGCTTTCGCTACCCATAGAGAACACTTTCCCTAAGATAAAGCCTAGTTCACTGTTGCGTTGGCTGTATTTTACAACTTCTTTACCAAAGTCCGCGTGTTCAATCACCGGGAAACCGCATAGAGATTTACGCGGCAAGCCCATCTGGATGGCAAGTTCGTTGCTACTGACAAGCGATGATGCTGTGACTGGAACATTACACGACTTTGAGCGATAAGTAAAAATCGGATGTACAAAATTTGTGATATATTCTCGTAACTCAGGTAAGTTTTTGTTTTTGTGCCCCCAGAAGTTGATTGCTGAAATTTCTACACCGGACTTTTCACCTTTCATCAGGGCTTTATACGTCCCAGCGGCCATCTCTGCCGTTTCTTGACTATCTGACAAAAAGTAGGCAGCGCATTCCCACATGCCGAGGCTTTCACATTCGTCAATCCGCTTGAGTTGCAAATCGATTCTCTCAAGCGTGTTAAGAAGTGTCTTGTTTTGCATGGTAAGCTGCATGTTATCAGAAGTGCCGGAAGTAACCCCTCTCGTTTTGGTATGATTTTTACTTTTGCTTTCATTAACACCGTCGGTTACACCGTGAGTTTCCGAAGTATTTTCCGACCACGTTTCATTTTCAGAGGTTCCCTTAGTTGTAGTTGACGGGGTAATTGCCCTCAAACCTGCCTGTCCAGCAATAATCGCGCCAGCGGCGGCAAAGCTGATCCCTCCCGTGAGGGGAGCCGTAACGACGCTTGCTACCCCTAAAAGGGCTGTACCAGCATCTTTCGCAAGCGCCGCAGCTGTATTTGTTTTTGTTTCTGACTCATTGGTAGCTTTGCCCTTTGAGTAGCTCATCCCTGTCTGGGTCGATGAAGTTGTTGAGTGTGAAGTTCCGGTTGTTGTTCCGCTTGAAAAAGCATCTGAAATACTCAGAGCAGTATTTGAGCCATAGCTCATTTGCATATTGGCAAACGGTGAAAGTTGAGTGTATATGGTCTCATACGCTCTGCGAGTAGTCTCAAGTGTTTCTTGTGGTATGCTTTTTGCTAAGACAATTGCCGTATACTTCTGTCCGTGCATGGCTAAGGCCATTTTTTCAAGGCCCTGGATAAAATTTTCATTGTTATTGAATTCTTCATCCTTATTTTTTGCTACACACGATACTATCGCAATATTTTTTGATGAAACAGCTTCAAGGAAAATTTGTGCATCTCGATCAAGTAGGTCATTTGTTTTAACGCCCGGAAACTGACCTACTAGAGCATTTTTTAACGTATCCTTAAGGGATTGTGTTGTGCGGGCTTCATCGAGTGAGCGAACCCCCATATAGAAATCCGTTTTTTGACCGTTGCTGTCGGCAATAATAAAAATCCCGCAGTTGAGACCTTGCACGGAGTTAAAAACGGAGGCAAACTTATAGGTTGAATATTCATTGTTTTGGTAAACCATTTCGGAGATCTTAAACAACCGAATAGCGCCTATGTCTTTCAAGCTGGCGTCCAGAGGAATAAGTTCCAAGTCCGTCATGTTGGTCAAATATTTTTTGAGAACAATGTCGTCAACAAGCCAGCTTGCTTCTGCAAGCTGGCTGTTCAGCATGTCTCGACTTGGCACAACGCTATTAGCCGTACTCAGCAAATGATCACTGCTGCCGTCATTCACTACTTGGGGTACGTTTTTATGGTTTGCAGCTCCGCTCATAGGTGTACCTCTTAAAGGTCATTTCAAAATGTTTCTGAGAGGGTCATGACGCCACCCTACTGAATAAAACCAAGATGCACTAACGGAATCCCCCAAAGAGAGCCGTCAGATGGCGAAATTTGTCCAGCCAGACAAAGAAACGTTCAACCTTTCAGCGGTTCAAGGACAATTCCCCAAAAAGAGCTGGAGGGCGTCCCTGTTTTCTCTTTGTCTTCTTCCGCTCCAAGATACTGTGTCGTATGCCCGGCATAGACAGGCACTGACGAAATTCCCCGCTGTCATAATCCATATGCGGACAAGGCTTCCATCCTGTATCCAGCGTCTAAACCTTCGCCATGCCGTGGCGTACTTCCGTATTCCCAGGGAAGCTCAGTCCACCAACCTCTCATCGTCAGAACAGAAAGAATGGCTTCGGGAGCTTGTTTGTCATCAGCAGGCGGGCGAGCAGTGGCGGCCCTACCGGAAAGATGCGGTTGAATTTTCGACTATTGCTTTTTATTCAAATGAATTTGAAACATAACCATCCTCCAGTACAGAGGATTTTTAATATAGTTACAAAGCTGTTGAAACTATGTCTAATCAGTTACCTTAGCCACTACTAGGCCAACGGCCAACGCGCCGACTACCGCTCCAACGGCTGTTGCGCTACCCTCCGCAACAGCGATCACAATACCAGTGACCACCCCGCCAGCAACGCCGCCAACCACAACTTCTTTGCGGATGATGCGACCTTCTCGCTCGTCGTGCCGTTTTTGCTCTTGATAACTTCTTCTTGGAGCTTCTCGACGAGGCTCACCTTCATTCAGCGGTGACGGTTGAGAAGGCTTGGAGATTGGCCGTAATACGCGCACAACTTCTTTGAGGTGGTTTATTCTTTCATGAGAGAAATTCCCAACAACTTGAACCATCAATTTGTTCATGTAATCATCATTCCATAAGGATTTGTTACTCTCAAACTCTCGACCATCATGAGGATCGAACAGTCCCGGCACTCCTGCCGCAAGGCTGCGCATTTCCTCAAATCCGGAAAACGAGGGATCAACAAGCAAGCTATCCTTCATCATAATCCGCAACCCAGTCACATCATTCGATAAGATTGCATTCCTGAAAGAGTCTGTAATAATCATTGTAACTCCTAAATCTCGAGGATTGATTCCACTTTGGTATTAATTTCTTCGAGCCATGCAAGCTTACGTTCTGATTCTTTAACGCGCTCTTCAGCTTTCTCTTTGTCTGTGGCACAAAGTTCCAATTCAGCAAGTCTCTTTTCTAGAACTGCATCGAGCCTCTTAAACTCTGCGTTAAAACGCTCAATTATACTCTTTGATTGTTCAAGAGCATATTTGGTAGCGGACTTACCATTTTCAAACAAACCTTTTTCAACTGGGTGGAAAAAATCTTGGGCCAGAGCACCCCCAGAAACCCATTTGACTTTTTTGTATTTTGTACGCCAGTAACCTTTATCCTCAGTGAAGAAGGTCCAAGGTTTATACCACTTTCCATAGTCAGGATTCTCTACCCACTCTTCGCCAGCCTTAACTTTCTTTTCCTGGATATATTTCTGTATAGAAAAGTCATCAAGAGTTACACTTCCGCCCATCAATTTTATCGGATTAATAGATATATTTGTAAATCCGGCTGTATCTATTTCGTCAGTCAAAGAAGCCAATTTGATCCGATAATTTTCCAACAGAGCTGTGCTTGTATCGACGAACTTTTTCCGGATAAGTTCGTTCAGCTCAATTTCAAAATCTGGCTCCAATTTTTTAGCGAACTTCTTTAACCTTTCAGTCTCGACCTCTGCCTCAACGGGGCTAAGTTCCGAATTACGCAACTCATCTATTTTGCGCGTAATAATCGACTGAAATTTTTGGACGATATCATCGACGACTTTCTTGGAATCATCGTTGATTTTTACAACTGCATCATCAACTGCGTCCTTATATTTTTTGGCTTCTTTTGCGCTACCGATCTTTTCACGAATCGTTTTGATCCGTTCACCAATTTTTTCTCTATCCGTTTCATTTTTTATAAGTTCGCGTTTGGTTTCTTCAAAGCATCCAACATCATCAAGTTTATGGATAAAAGTATCTGCAATGTTTTTAATTTTAGCTGTCTTGGCATATTTATGGACATATTGACGAATTGCAGCTTCGATAGAAACGATCCCCGTATGGATAAGTGCCTCAGTGGGGTTTTCATTTCTTCTATTTTCATTGTCCCAATCCGCTCTAGCCTTTTCAAGACGTTCATTGATCTCTCCACGAATACGTGGAGGAAGAACGGCGTAAGTCTCAAAATGCAGTTCTGCATTGCGATTAAGTTTTCTGACCTTGATCTCGGTCTCGTCCATGGTGTCCTCGTCGACCTCAACGCCATTTGCAATCATGCGTATATTTAATGCAGGCAAAGCGGATGCGGGAAAAAGGTTGGGATGAGCTATTCCATGCGTCTTTAAATAAGCTCTAACGCGTTCCAGAGTCTGTGCGGTATCGCCATCTTCTTTCTTGCGATCATCAAGTTTATTGACAACAAAAATAAATCTATCCTTCGACTGTTTACCTCCAACAGCCATGCTTTCTGCAACACGCTTTAATAGCGTATTATCATCATCAGTGCCAAATTCTCCGGTCATAATGTAAAGAACAAGGGCTTTTGATGACTTTCCAAGCAAATCTCTTTGGACGGTTTCGTGTTTTCTATCACGGGAATTATTAGGCCCTGGAGTATCGATGAGAACAAGTGAAACATCATCGGAAGATACAAAGGGGATATTGCCATTTACTTTGATTTCAAAAACATTATCATCTCCATTTAGGCGTTCCATAATTGGGTATGTCAAATTTTCATACGCTTCTAAAAGGTTTCCATCCTTATCATACACTTCTGCTTTAAAGGGAACCTTGCTTTGCGAACTGTCCTTTATGCGTGTGATGATAGCTGTACAGGCTTCTTGCTTGGATGGCATGAGTTTTGAGCTGAGCATGGCATTGATCAAAGTAGATTTCCCTGCGCTCATTGTGGCAACAACGCAAACTTCAAAATCACTACTTTTGGCGTGGTTGAACGCGCTACGGATATCTTCATCTCGTAACTCGTCAAAAGGACCGTTCAAAATTTCTTCGAACACATTGTCAATGAGAACTTCCTTATCTGAAGTCTCCTTGGCTGGAATCCGATCAAGTTTTGCTGTCAGGATGCCCTGGTCAGTGGCCTCTTTGAAAACAACATCCATATCCTCGTAGTCAGGGAGAGTACCATGAAAATGTACTTCAAAGTCGGTATCATTATATTCCCCAACAAGAATTTTGGGGAGATCCTCTATCCACTCCTGCAAACGAGAACCTTCAGCCGCCTTTTCCCCAAGCTTGCTGTTTTGCGCCAGCTTCTTGCCGTCTACGGTGATTTCAGTCTCAAGTTTATAAGGATTGTACTTGATGAACACATTTTTCATAGTTTAGCTCCCAAAGAGGATTGTTTCCAGACCATAAAGTCCACATCTGTTGCATAGATTGTTCAGAAAATCTTCGTTAGAGGACATATTCTCAGGTGTTGTTTCGTAATAACGCGAGAGATCATACTCTGGCTTATGAAATTTCTTTGCATACAAATCGAAAACATCTTGCTCATCTTCAGAAAGTTGTTCACCACATTGCTTCATTTTTACAAGAAAAGCAAAGTATGCAGAAATTGGGCAAATTACAGGATTTTTATATCCCAATCTTGCCAAATCATTCCTAACTCCATCTATACTTGCTTCTATTGAGTCGTCAATATTTCTGTAATTATCAAGCTTATTGATGACAAACACAATTTTATTTTTTGGGATACGTTCAGAAATATACTTTAAATAATCGAGTTCCTCATCTGTACCAAGCCTATTGGCGTTGAACACATAAACAACTTTATCATATGTGTAATTAGACAAAATGTTGCGTGTCAGTTCTCCATGTTCTTTATGCAAAGCAGAATTTACTCCAGGAGTATCTATCATACATATACGATATGAACTTTCTGAAATAGTTCTAAAATATGATGCGATACAAATATTTTTATTTTTACTCATTTCATACAGTTCATCATAGGTAGCGTTCAAATTTATCGGTGACGCAAGAAAATGTACTGCGTTATCTTCAAATGCTTTATTGTAGACATAGCACAATGTTGACGTACATGCTTCCTGTGCTGTTCTTGCAACAGGCTTTCCTACGATAGCGTTAATAAGCGTTGATTTTCCAGCGCTCATATTTGCCGTAACAATGATGCGTTTTTCTGGGCGCATCATGAAAGCTTGATTTGCATGGATCTGGTTTAGTAAAATATCAGCGCTTTTTACTCTTGTCGAGCAACGAGAATTATCGAAAACATTTTCAAAAAATTCGTCCATGATGGCACGCTGTTTTTTCCTAAGATACTTTTTCATCAATCTAAGCGCGTCTTGCACCATAGATTTGCTAGCAAGAACAAAAGCAAGATCACACAATAAAAAATATCTAAGTTTTCTTCTCCACGGTTTGAATGTATTATTGACAATACTCTTAACAATACCGTCTATATTTGTGGAATGAATAGTATATTCTGCATTACCGACAAATAATTTTCTATATTGTTCCATTTTTGCTTCTATATAAACGTCATTTTCTGAGCATTGATCAACAAAAAATTTTAATACATGATAGTAGTTTATTCGTATATTTTTATTAGTTTTCACTACAGGGTGCAGATCGAACTTTTGCGATATGATAAAACAGTTGCTAGGCATAATTTATTTCACTACCATTTAAAGATATTGTCTAACGAGGATGTCCTAATGATGCTAGTATCATCCCCAAATCTACGCATCCAAGCCATTATTTCAGCATAACTGCGCATATTTATTTATAAAATAAGACCACCATCACTCAGTTCTTCAAGGTGCTGTTGGTCAGTCCTAATCCTTTCCCGCACATAGTCTACAACTTTGCCTGCCTTAAGAGGATGTCCGGCATACAAATTGTTTTATGAAGCTTCCTCCAGGGTATGCACGCGCAGTCAAAGTGAAGCTGTACTATAATTATAGTGTGTGCGCAAACTACGGAAGCCCTTCAGCCAAGCAAAGGTCCGTTCCACTACCCAACACCGGGCCGAATGCGTTCCTTGCTGCCCCTTCTCTCTTTGCGGCTGCGGATGTGCCCTCAAAACCGTACTGACTCGTGGTAGTTATATCCCGTATCCTGGCAGAGGTGGCGTACATTCGCCCTCCCCCGAAACCAGGTCCCCATTTCACATGATTTATTCAACGTCGTCCCTATCAGATAACTGTCATATCCATTGACATGATTACACTACTTATCCTCAAAAAGTATCCAATATATCCTTGAGCCAGCTCACACGCCGTGCGGTCATTTCAAGCCGCCAGCCTGTCGTGATAAGGCCAGCGGAAGTTCCTCCAAAGACAGACATCATCGTGTCGCATGAACCTTCCCGATATTTGAGCCATGCCCGTTGGGAATCACGCAACAAGTTCTTTTGCTTCTCATCCATTGTCTGCATTACTTTTTTGTACGTGGTGTTGAGAAGGGCTTCTATGCGTTCATCTTCCGCAGTCAGGCAATCCTGCATGGCAACGGTGACACCGTCGCTTTTCTGCATGCACTGGGCGTATTCCGCACTAAGCAGGGAATCCTGTGCGGAAGCGTTTCCTTCGGTAGGTTGCTCTATGACATGCCCGCTCTTGTATACTTCCATCCGTGAACATTCTTCACCGTATACATTCCAGAATTGTTGGACATCGTAATTCACTGAAACCCGGTTGCCCTCCTTTCCCAGCTCTCGATCAAGCTGATCCGGATCGGCAATCATGAAGACGGATTCCCCGGAATCAAGCTGAAATGCGCCATAGCACATATCTCCGCACTGTGAGCCCTTGTAGACTCCCGTAAGAGTTCCTCTATCGAGTATTTTTGAGGGGCATAATGCCTCTGAATCTGCATAGGTATTGTGCGCAACGCAAAACAGTACAAGAAAAGGTCCTATCCATTTGAGACACCTCATTACATCCTCCTGCGTAATTATTTCACCTAGTTAGGCTTGTTGGATTCTATCCAGCCGGGCACCAAGTAATTTTTGTAAAAATTTTTAACGGATATATAAGGCGTAGCCTCTCTCATCATCTAGCTTTTTTTGATGCTTCCGTCAAATATGAAAAGATGGAAGAATTAAAACACGTACTTGCAAGAATATTCCGGGAATACCGTAAACGCTCTGGATATTCTCAATGGAAACTATCCATTATTGCCAAGATCCATCCTCGAAGCATCCAAAAGATCGAGAGGGGAGAACTCCAACCAGGAGTTATGCTCATAGTGCGGCTTGTCTGCGCAATGGGAAGCAATGTCGGCTTCTTTTTTGCCGATTTAGCTAAAGAAGCTGGTCTGATACGACAAGAGATCATGCCCCGAGTATGGCAAGAAGTAGAAGAGGAAGAGATATGGAGGGAGTGCAAGTGCCCATTCGGACCATTTTTCAGGCAAATCCGTATCACCAATCAGATCACGCAACAGACAATCAGTGAAGCGACAGGCTATACGCTCCGAAATATCCTCAACACTGAGAAGGGCCGTCAAGAGCCAGCCGTTATGACCGCTCTGAGTATGGTGGCTACGACAGGAGTTGATATAGGCATATTTTTTAATAGGCTAGCTTACATCCAAAATAAATTTGAAAAAGACAAATATAAACAGGAAAATGAATGATTATTAAAGAAACTTTTACAATTCTCTGATTACCCCCAAAAACTAAATAAAGGAAATAAGGGATTGCTCTTCTTGCCTTTAAAGAGCATTTATACTTTGTGTGCTCTTACAGTTTTTTCTCTTTACCTCATACATTGAAAAGTTTTTAAACAAAAAACGCCGTCACCCTTTGAGGTGTACGGCGTTTTTTTATATTATACGGCAATCAATTTTTACTTAATATATTGAAATAACTTGCTTTGACCATAACTATGCTTTCTGATAAAAACCAAAGGAATACTTGTGATTGGCTTGAAACAGGCCACTCCCTTTTTCTATTACTTTTTATCAAAGCGAAATCTGATGATCACGGGCGAATTAAAAAATAAAGTCGATGCGTTATGGACGGAGTTTTGGACCGGCGGACTCGCCAATCCTTTGGATGTCATTGAACAGATAACCTATCTGATGTTCATCCATGACCTTGATGAAGTGGATACGCGCAAGCAAAAGGAGTGCGTCATCCTCGGCACCCATCATAAGAGTCTTTTTCCTGAAACAGTGAAGCTTGGAGAGCGCGAGGTAAAGGGAAACGATCTCCGATGGTCCGTTTTCCGGGACAAGCCCGCAAGTGTCGCTTATGAAACGGTTCAGATGGATGTCTTTCCTTTTATCAAGACGCTGCACTCCGACAAAAACAGCGCCTACTCGAAGTATATGGGAGATGCGATCTTCAAGATTCCGACTCCCCAAAAGTTGAGCCAGATCATCGACAAGCTCGAAGGCGTGTATGAGCTGCTGAAAAAAGAACCTGATAAGGATGCACGAGGGGATCTTTACGAATATCTCCTCTCAAAAATTGCAACGTCAGGAACAAACGGGCAGTTCCGTACTCCACGACACATCATCCGCATGATGGTGGAACTTCTAGCCCCTGTTCCTGAAGATCATATTTGCGATCCTGCTTGCGGCACAAGCGGTTTCCTTGTGGAGGCGGCTCATTACCTGAAAACGGAACACAAGGACGCCATCTTTTACAAGAAAGAACGGAAGGCGCATTTCAACAACACGATGTTCACGGGCTATGACATGGACAGGACCATGCTCCGCATCGGTGCCATGAACATGATGACCCACGGCATTGAAAATCCCCATATCGCCTACTGCGACAGCCTTTCGGATCAAAACGGAGACAGCGACAAGTACGATAAGATTCTAGCGAATCCGCCGTTCAAGGGAAGCCTAGACTACGATATCGTCTCGGCAAACATCCTTAAGGTTTGCAAGACGAAAAAGACGGAACTTCTTTTCCTCGCGTTATTCCTTCGGATGCTGAAGGTCGGCGGGCGTTGCGCTTCCATCGTGCCGGACGGTGTGCTGTTCGGTTCGTCTACGGCGCACAAGGCTCTCCGCAAAGAACTTATTGAAAAGAACCGCCTTGAAGCGATTATTTCCATGCCTTCAGGCGTCTTCAAGCCATATGCCGGGGTTTCCACTGCCGTTGTCATATTCACCAAAACAGGACACGGCGGAACCGATAAGGTATGGTTCTATGATATGCAGTCTGATGGCTACAGCCTTGACGACAAACGGACCTCACTCCAGACGAATGATATTCCCGACATCATCAAGCGGTTCCACAGCCTTAAAGCTGAAGACTCCAGAACAAGGACTGAGCAAAGCTTTTTCGTCCCCAAGCAGGAAATCGTAGATAATGGTTATGATCTGTCCATCAACAAGTACAAGCAGACGGTCTATGTAGAGAAAAAATATCCCTCTACTTCTGAGATCATGAGCGATATTTTGGAGCTTGAGAGTAAGATCGTTTCTGGGTTGACCGAGTTGGAGAAGATGGTGTGATGAGAAAAAGCCAAACAGTACTTGGAGATATTTGCAAGATTACTATGGGGCAGTCACCAGATTCTTCGACGTATAACACTGCAAATATTGGCCTTCCTTTTTACCAAGGAAACGCCGATTTTGGAGAATTGTATCCCAAAACACGTATATGGTGTTCACAACCTCAGAAGATAGCTGAACCTGAAAATATCTTGCTCTCTGTTCGGGCTCCTATAGGAGCCTTAAATATTGCTAAAGAAAAATGTTGTATTGGTAGAGGATTAGCAGCAATTACACCTCATAAAAATTTTTGTTTCAATAAATACATTTTTTATGTTCTTAAATATAAACATAATGAACTCAATGCGAAAGGTACAGGTAGTACATTTAAAGCGATTAGCAAGTCAATATTAAACTATTTACCAATTGATCTCTACCCAATTGATGAACAAAAAAGAATTGCCGCCATTCTGGACAAAGCCAATGAGCTCATTGCGCTGCGAAAGCAGCAGATCGAAAAGCTCGATTTGCTGGTGAAATCCAGATTCATCGAGATGTTTGGAAATCCGATAACGAACGATAGGAACTGGGATACAAAAAATCTTGGTGAACTGGGTGAATTAAATAGAGGAATCTCAAAGCATCGTCCTCGTAATGCACCAGAATTGCTTGGAGGGAACTATCCATTAATTCAGACTGGCGAAATTGCTGCTGCTGAATTATATATTACAAAATATACCTCCACATATTCTGAAATGGGCTATCAGCAAAGTAAAATGTGGCCGGAGGGAACACTTTGTATTACTATAGCAGCGAATATTGCAAAAACAGCTATCTTAAAATTTGATGCCTGTTTCCCAGATAGCGTGGTTGGCTTTATCTCTAATGACAACGCAAACCAGTTGTTCATACATTTTTGGTTTTCCTTTTTTCAAAAAATTCTTGAAGAGCAGGCTCCTGTATCTGCACAGAAAAATATTAATCTTCAGATACTACGGGCATTACGGGTAATAAATCCTCCACTTTCTCTCCAAAATGAATTTGCCGCCTTCGTGGAACAGGTCGACAAAACAAAATCAACCCTTCAACAAAGCCTCGAAAAACTCGAACTCAACTACAAGGCCCTGATGCAAACCTATTTCGGATGAGGTTCCAGCATGACCAATTTCGATTTTCTGAAAGAGCAGAAACAGTTTTCCAGCTTTGCCAACACCGCTATCGCCGCCGAGAGGATCTTTTCCATTGATGCCGCCTCGTGCGCGATCAACTGCCGCAAAGCGATGGAACTGGCGATCAAATGGATGTATTCGGTGGATACGTCTCTATCGATGCCTTATCAGGAAAAGCTGGTCACACTCCTCAATACGGAAGGCTTTCAGAAAATCGTCGGCAGGGAAATCCTCAAACGTCTGAATTTTATCCGTGCCCTGGGCAACAATGCCGCCCACAGTACCCGCGCCATCAGTAAGGAGCAGGCACGGTATGCACTGGAAAACCTGTTTGTTTTCCTTGATTTCGTTGACTACTGCTATGGCAAGGGCGATGAGGAACGTGAGTTTGATTCTTCGCTTTTGGAGCAGAAAGAGGCTGTGCCGTCTCCAGTTCAGGCTGATGCTACGGATGTAACCATTGCGCAACTTAAAGCGGAAAACAAGGCATTGCGGGAACAGCTCACCGCAAGGCGCGATCAACAAAAGCAGACGTATGTTCAGAAGCCGCTGGATCTCTCTGAATACGAAACCCGAAAGGTTTACATCGATACGCTGCTGACAGATGCCGGATGGGTGCAGGGGCAGGATTGGGAAAGTGAATATCCCTTGGAAGGAATGCCCAACAAGGCGGGCGTAGGGTATGCGGATTATGTCCTGTTCGGGGACGATGCCAAGCCCTTGGCGGTCATTGAGGCCAAAAGGGTCTGTAAGGATGTTGCCGCAGGACGGCAGCAAGCAAAATTATACGCGGATCTTCTTGAAAAGAAATTCGGTCGGCGTCCAATCATTTTTCTCACCAATGGTTTTGATACGCATATGTGGAACGACCGATACTACCCGGAACGGGTGGTATCCGGCGTGTACTCCAAGCGCGATCTGCTCAAGGAATTCAATAAGCTGGATTCCCGTTCCAGTTTGAAGAACATCCTCATACGCGAAGCCATTACCAACAGATACTACCAGAAGGAAGCTATCAAGGCCGTCTGTCAGGCATTTGATAGCGGCAACCGGCGCAAGGCGCTACTCGTCATGGCGACGGGCAGCGGCAAAACCCGTGTGGTCATTTCCTTGGTGGATGTCCTGCTCCGCTACGGCTGGATCAAAAATGTCCTGTTTCTGGCTGACCGGACGAGCCTCGTTGTGCAGGCAAAACGGGCTTTCTCCAATCTTCTTCCCGATCTGTCCATTACGAATCTCTGTGAGGAGAAGTCCAACTGTACGGCCCGGGGCGTCTTTTCCACCTACCAGACCATGATGAACTGCATTGACGACGCTAAGGACGAAGATGGTGGAAAACTGTTCACCTGTGGGCACTTCGATCTCATCATCGTCGATGAGGCTCATCGAAGCATTTATAAAAAGTACAAAGACATCTTTACCTATTTTGATGCCCACATCGTAGGCCTTACTGCGACGCCCAAAGACGAAATCGACAAGAACACCTATGAAATCTTTGAACTGGAATCCGGTGTTCCCACATACGGCTATGAATTGGCTCAGGCCGTCCGGGATGGGTTCCTCGTTGACTTTCATTTCGTGGAGACACGCCTGAAATTCATGGAATCAGGCATCACCTATGATGAACTCTCCGAAGAGGAGAAGGCCGAATTTGAGGACTGCTTCACTTCCGAAAATGGGGAAATTCCCGAACGGATCGACAGTGCGGCCCTCAATGAATGGGTTTTCAACATAGATACCATTCGCCAAGTGCTGAATACGCTTATGACGCACGGTATCCGTGCTGATTTCGGCAAGAACGTGGGGAAAACCATCATCTTTGCCAAAAATCACAAGCACGCCGAAAAAATTGTGGAGATTTGGAATAAGGATTACCCACACTATCCTTCTGGATATTGCCGGGTCATCGACAATCAGACCAATTATGCCCAAAGCGCCATTGATGATTTTTCAGATAGGCAAAAGCTGCCGCAAATCGCTGTTTCCGTGGATATGCTGGATACCGGCATCGACGTGCCGGAAGTTGTCAATCTTGTCTTCTTCAAGCGGGTACTCAGCAAGGCCAAGTTCTGGCAGATGATCGGCAGAGGTACGCGCCTGTGCCCCGGCCTCTTGGATGGCGAAGACAAGAAGGAATTCCTTATCTTTGATTTTTGCAACAACTTCTCCTTCTTCAGGGTAGGAGGGAAAAGTGTTGAAGCTCCGGTTCAACGCTCCATACAAGAACAGGTTTTTAATTTGAAAGCCCAGATCGTTTTCAAATTGCAGGAGCTGGAATTCCAAACGGATGAACTGAGAGCTTTTCGTTCTGCACTGGTAAATGAGCTGGTTGCCAAGGTGCGTGAACTCAAAAGGGAACATTTTGCGGTACGTCTGCATGTAAAATATGTGGATCTTTATGCTGATCCACAAGCTTACAAAGCACTTTCCTACGAAAATATTTTGCGAATCGCTGAAGAAGTCGCCCCATTGATTCAACCTGATTCCGATGAAGCCAGCGCCCAACGTTTTGATGCATTGATGTATGGTATTGAACTGGCTTATCTAACAGGAAAAAGCTACATGCGAGGTCGTTCTGATCTTGTAAAAAAAGTGCGTGCTCTTTCCAAATTGGCTACGATTCCCGATGTGCATGCTCAAAAAGAAATGATAGAAAATATACTCCATACGGATATGCTAGATCGGGCTGAAATCAATGTATTTGAACATATCCGCAATACTCTTCGTGAACTGATGAAATACATTCCCAAAAGGGAACAGGCTCTGTACGAGACGCATTTTTCAGATAAGTTACTTTCTATTGAGTGGAAAGAGTCTGAACTTGAAAATGACGACCTTCAAAATTATAAGATGAAAGTCAGTTTTTATATTCGACAACACCAAGATAATCCCGCAATTGCCAAACTCAGAGGGAATATTCCGCTGACGGTTTCTGATATTGCTATTCTTGAAGATATCCTCTGGAACGAACTCGGATCAAAGGAAGAGTATGAGAAAGAGTATGGCGCAAAACCTCTTGGAGAACTTGTTCGAGAAATCGTAGGAATGGACATACAGGCTGCCAAAGCTGCTTTCTCTCACTATCTGGATGAAGTCCAGCTTGATTCTCGGCAAAGCTACTTTGTAAACCAGATCATTGAATATATTGTTCAAAATGGCATAATGAAAGATCTATCTGTGCTTCAAGAGTCTCCTTTTACAGATAAGGGAAGTCTTTTAGAATTATTTGAAGAAAATACGATCATTTTGACTAAAATCAGACAGAGTATTGAAAAAATTAATATAAATGCCTTAGTAGCTTAAAAGGATATCAAAATCAGTTTGCTGTATAAGCCTCTTCGTTAAAAGACCTTAAATTTCTATTTTTCAATCAATACATAGTCCATCCTTATCAAAAAAGGATGGACTTTTTTGATATAAAATCCGCCAAACTTTTCAGCATATAATATGCCAAGTTTAGCATAGTATTTCACGGTAAGGATATGCTTACAATGGAAAATTGTCTGACATATTTTTAATATTCCTTCTAGGTCTGATTGTATTACTAAAAAGATAAACAAAAGATAACAAAGAAGAAAAAAGAAAGATAACAACAAATATAGACAAAAGAACAAATAAACAACAAAAAAAGACAAAAAGAAAGAATAAGAAATCATTAATCTCACACCACACAGGTGTGAGAGAAAGAAAAGCATAGCTCATCATGATCCACCAGAGAAGGAAAGATGAACAGATCAAGATCACAGAAAGATCACATTTATTTTTAACACATGCTCATGAGAATATGAAACTAAATAAAAGGAGTTCTCATGATGACAAAAGTTACATTTGAAGATGTTTTTGATGGATTTCAAATCCTTCCTTCAAGAGACGACACTGAAGGTAAATTCATCGACATCTTGGAGAAGCAAAAGGAACTCATGGAATTTGCGATAGCAAACCATAGCAAAGTCATGCAAATTCGTTTTGATCTTCATTCCCCCTCTGATGCTTCTACTCTTCCTTCTCCTGAACACATATCTGATTTCAGTTATAACCTTTCACGAAGGTTAAAACGAATGGTCATAGCAACTCATAGAGTTGATCCTCTCTACCTTTGGGCCAGAGAGATTCATGACTCTTCTTTTCCACATTATCATTTTCTTCTTTGGATCAATGCAAATGCCATAAAGAATAGATTTACTGTTTTTGATATAGCAAATAAGATTTGGAAAAATACTTTAAATACAAACGAAGAAGGACTTGTTCATTATTGTTTGAACTCCAAAAGAGATTCTGAATACGACAATGGAATTGTCATAGATAAAAATAAAGAAGACTTCTCCAGAAAAAGAGATGTGGCGTTTCGTTCTGGAAGTTATCTTGCCAAAACATTCAGCAAAAATGATCTTGATAAACATGCATGGCGATATGGATATTCAAGACTTCCTAGGTCATAACAAAAGGAGAAAACTCATGTTTGGGGATGAAATATTCTTGGATCAATTGCGTAAGGAACTGCCTCCAGTTTTTACAAGAGAATTTGCCTCTGAGAAGATTGGAAGAATCTTTTCTGCTAAGAGCATGTCGAATGCTGATGCGCTTGGTATTGGACCTTCTGTGAAAGTCAGGATCGGCAAAAAAGTTGGATACGAAAGAGATTCATTTCTTCAATGGCTACGAGGAAAAATGAAACATGATGCTCCTCATGTAAAAAAAGAAAATACTTTCCATTATATGCATGATTCAACACCATTCAGAACGTTTTGACTTGGATTAAATGAATGGTGCTCTTTTTATCAACACTTTTACAGGAAAAGGAGTTTTCCATGTTTAAGATTTCCGATGCAATCAATGTCCAAGTTCTTCAAATTCCTACTGATAAAAACGGCAATACTGCTATTATGTCTGCAAGTCTTGTTATGCATGATGGAAGAGTGGTAAGTGATGTTTGTTCCGTATCTCCTCGTTCTCCTTTTGAAAATGAGAACACCCTTGAATTGGCCAAAAATAGGGTTATAAACATGATTAAACAAAAAGCCGAACCCTATATCAAAAACCATCGAAACATATCTCAAGATGGCTCTCAGGATGATAAAAGTAGATTCAAGGGAGGAGGAGACAAGCCTGCCAGCCGGAGTCAACTTTCCCTCATTCGCAACAAGGCTCAGGAGCGGGGGAAAAATCCAGAGGAACTTGCTGCTTCACGCTTTGGCAAACACCTACAAAACATCAAGGGATGGGAGGCTGATAGCCTGATCAAAGAACTCATTACAAGAACACGCTAGTCCAACAGCAGGGTATCCGAGGGCATTCGGATACCCTTTCTCTTAACCATCTGCTAAATGCACTCATCTAGCTTATATTTTTACAGAAACGGAATACAAACGTGAAATATAAGCATTCGACTTCTCCCTTCATGTGCAAGGAAAACCGGATTCGAACCATTCATACCTCTTAGCCGTTGAAAACAACACGCTCACTCTGGAGCAGGTCACAGCGGTCCTGAACGGAAAGCATGTGTTGGGACAACCGCGTGAAATCCAAGAAGTTCGTAATGCTTTCATTGCTTATGAACATCTGGAAACATGGAACCCTCCTCGCAAAACGACATTCTTGCGGCCCATTTCATGCTGATGGCTGGACTTGTGGATCATCCGGGGCAGTTTCGAACTGGAGGTGCGTCGGCATATTTCAAGGCAGCCGCGTGGTGCATGGTCCCAAGTTATGAGATAGCTCCTCTTCACAGCATGAAAAACTTGAGTATTCGTTTCAAAAACGATACGAATTTAAAACAAAATGATACGAATTGAGAGAGGCATCCATGACCAACAAACGTCAAGATTTCATCCTTATGTACCTGAGAAATCAGGGTTCCTCTTCCCGTGAGGCGATTGAGCGGTATCTGCATCAACAGGGGCATACAGGTTCAAAGATCACAATCCTGCGCGATCTGGACAAACTGATTTCCGCCAACTTGGTTAAAAAATCAGGAGCAGGCAAAGCCACCAAATATGCGCTGAGTGTCCACTCGACCCAGACATATCCAATCGACGTCGAAGCCTATTTCGCCAAAGACATTGAGGAACGAGAACTGCGGAGTGAGAGATTTAACTTCGATGTATTTAGAGAATTATACCAGCTCCTGACTGCCAATGAGATTACGGAACTGACCAGTCTGAATGAGTCTTTCAGACAGAAAAAGGCAAGGTTATCACCCGGACTTCTGCAAAAGGAATTTGAGCGTCTGACCATTGAGCTAGCTTGGAAATCTTCGAAAATCGAGGGCAACACCTATACCTTGCTCGATACGGAACGACTGCTCAAAGAAAACATTTCCGCCAAGGACAAGACAGCCGAAGAAACACAGATGGTGATAAATCACAAGAAGGCGCTGGACTATGTGTTGGAAGATCCTGCCTACTACAGAGCACTCACCGTGGCAAAAATCGAGGAAATTCATACCGTGCTTACCTCTGGGCTGAACGTGGCGAAAGGCATCCGTTCCGGCATGGTTGGTATTGTCGGCACAAACTATCGCCCCCTCGACAACAAATTCCAGATTCAGGAAGCCTTAGAACAGCTGGTTGTGCTGATTAACCAAACAGAAAACACCATTGAGAAAGCTCTGCTTGCTGTTTTGATGATCTCCTATATCCAGCCTTTTGAAGACGGCAACAAACGCACTTCCCGCATTCTTGGAAACGCGATCCTGCTTGCTGATGACTTCTGCCCACTTTCCTACCGAAGCGTAGACGAAGTTGAGTACAAGAAGGGTACCATCCTGTTTTATGAGCAAAACAACATCAGCTACTTTAAACAACTTTTCCTCGAACAATTCAGACTTGCGGTGAGCAAGTATTTTTAGCCCAGCGAATACAACAGGGATTTTCCCGTGAGTCCGTTGCCTTTGATGGGTAGAGGGATGTGATGTCAGACCTTTTCCAATGCCTGAAGGCCATTCCTGAATACAGGCGGGCAGCCTTGCAAGACGCCCTGATTGCCGAGTAGACATGCGCGTCCGCCGGACTTGAAGGAAATACGTTCTCGCTTGCCGACACCGACTTTTTCCTGCGGAAGGGCTGACCGTCGCAGGGAAGACGTTTCGAGAGCATTGCGAAATCAAGGGGCATGCGGATGTACTCAAATGGATGGACCACCTTGTCATTACCAATACCCCGTTTCGTCAGGATACGGAAATTTGGAAATGACCGAATGGACATGAAAAAGGACTTGGAAGGTAATTGAATCCGTGCCGTTTCAAATGGCATAACCTCACGCAATCAGCTTTTAGAAAAAATAAAGAGACGGCTCCGAAGAACCGCCTTTGTTTAAGCTTGTCCTGCACTTTTACCGCTCAAAAAGCAACTCGTTGAGCGCACCAACTCAACATTTCTGTAACAAAATTTGGCAAGCAAAGAGAATTTTTTTGCACAAAAAGACTCAAAATTATTGGGTAGAGGGTGTCTATTTTAAAATAGACGCCTCACACCGTCGTTTATTGCCCTGTTCATGTCCCAAAAACCCCTGTGTATGAGACAAATTCTGGCACGGTCTGGGTAAATAATTTGTTTGATTATATTTACTTTTTCAAGCAGATCTAAAGCTTGATGGCAACGTTTTTTATCAAGATTACGTATACCTTGCTCTATTTCTGTTGAAGTAACCAGCGAACACTCTAGGCAACTCAAACGCGCCATCCACTCCAAAATCTTTTTGGCATCACCCTCAGCAACCAAACCAGATGGGGAGAAAATATATTCTGCATGCCGGAGACATTCCTCAGCCAAGAATATACCTGCCTTCATAAATTCCAGTGAGAGGGGCACACGGCAGGGTTCATCATAGAAACTAACGTGCAAAGCTCCAGCAAAACGAGCCGCCTTTCCATGTAGTTTAGCAATAAAAGGCTTAAGATAACTATCAGTGGGAAATTCGGACTTCAACCAATATTCAAAGTTTTTTAACTCCTCATAAGCTTTTTTCTCAACACTGATTTTTTCCATTTTACGATTTGGATTTCTTGTATAATTTCTCTTAAGGATGTTGAAAATTTTTTCATTATACCAATTTAAAATACGTTCTGAATTATAGAAACGAAATGGTCTAGAATTCAAATGATTTGCAAAAATAGGTGTGATCCTTGGTGTAAATCCAAGCTCTCTCAATGTGTCCGAAGCATAAAGTTTATAAACAGATTCCCTCTGAACGATAAAAAGCATGGATAAAGCCGGATGGTTGAGATGTAGAGTTTTTTGAGTCGTACTTTCGGAAAAGGAGGTCATATCGTAAGACTTCAGTAATAATGTTGGATTCTTACCTTTATGAGTGATTTCTCCCATGAGGAATCCACCTTCGTCATCCATAAAGCACGCGCACCCCCCATTATTGGCCATTTGCTGACTGATAGACTTCAAGGTTGCATTGCCGACAAAAAGTTCCGGCATCTTTAAACTGATGATATCTTCTAACTGTTCAATGGAGGCTAACCTTTGAGAATAGATATCGATTTTTTCTAAAATTTCTTGCTCGGAAACTCCAAATGTCATTTTTTTTGCAATTTCTCGAGCGTCCATTTCCAGTCTCTTCTGGGTCGTCTTTCTAATAAGTTTTTGCTTGCTCCGTTCTTGAAAATAATTTTCTTTGTAGTTGTTTTGAAGAAGGGACTCAAAATTTTGAAATGGCCTTCTCAGGATATCCATCAATGCACTTTTCCTTGTCCCTGAACCAGACAATACAACTGTGTAATCGACAAGCGCCTCAGACCACACATCATTAAGTTGAATAAAGAATCTACCACGCGTCGCGGCAGAAAAACATCCTAACACAGCATAAAGAATGCTGTTATAGCAAAAATCTACCGTGTCAGATAAGTATGTAGCAAAATCTACTATATTAGGAGGCAGCTCCTCAAAAGGCCTCCTTTGTTCAGGTAAATATAGACTATTTGAAATATTCCCCAGGCTACGAGACTCAAGCTCAGACCGTGCCCACCTGATTTCTCCATAAAGAAAGGGATCAATATTTTTATTGGAAGGCATAAATTAAAACTCCAATTTTGATCTTTAAATATCACAGCACTGAGAAGATATGAAGGATGAGGTATAATACCTCATCCTTCATGCTATTACTTTGTTTTCAACACTATCTTCCCCTCATCACTGGTGAAAAAAATTAAATCGTTTTCAGATACCTTTAGCAAAGATTGAATTTCTTCAGGAAAACTTTTTGCGTATGCAGATCCTGTCTTCAGGAAAAACTCACTATCTTCTCGGGTCAGTTTTCCCTTGGAAAGGAGAGAACCCAGCACCTTTTCGAATTTTCCCTTGGTGAGCCCCAGCTCCTCCTGAATTTCAAGCCGGGTTTTTCTCGACTGGACCAAATTCATAACCTTTTCCAAAAGTTCAGCTTTCGAGAACCTGTTTTTCTCTTTTTGAGGGCCTACAATTTCATTTTCCATGAGATGCTCTCCGTTGCTCTCTGGGCAAAAATTTTTTAAAAAAAGTTGGCACATCTAGTGCACACCTCAAGACCGATCCTCCAGCAGGTGTCTGGAATGGCGGGTGTATCACATGGGAAAAACGTTGCAACCCCCTAGGATAAATTGTCTTGTTATCTTATTAATCCCCCATATGTTTCGTAACGAAACCAAATTTGGCTAATACCGTTTTTTAGGTTGCAACACAGTGAAATAACAAGGTAAATCTATAGGATAAAAATTTTTTTTGAGCTTCTTTTTTGAACATGCGATTTCTCGGATTTTTTATCTTGAGGTCTTTTTTTGCATTCAAAAATGAATTTGCTAAACAAATTCCCAATGCAAACGAGCTATGACATCCGTCAACAACGCCTTCACAGGCCAGTCACCAGCGTAGTTCTCCGTTACCCCCATATCCACCATCTCATGCCCAACAACGGCCTGAAGCATAGAAAGATCCACACGGGCCTCTTTGTGCAGATACTCGATCACCGTATGGCGGAAGCTATGGAAAGCCTTGGTGCTCGGCTCACCATGTTGTCCACCCACTCCCACGGAACGACGATAGCGCGTGAACCAGTGCGTCAGGGCGGAACCGAGTTTCACAGTGGCATGGTTCACGGCGTTTACTCTTTCCTGTAAATCAGGAAAAAGCA
>OFGA01000676.1_pt1 | contig 26774 bp, 20 predicted proteins | sample 1521471 | NCBI WGS metagenome assembly OFGA01 (sample SAMEA3504086, study PRJEB24116) | mouse gut metagenome | biome: mouse gut; feature: mouse-associated habitat; material: faeces | place: Denmark | collected 2011 | reverse complement strand
CCTGGGTAAGCTATGCGAGGAGCCGGGATTGGCCGGTAGATTTTGGCTGAAAGCAAGGACAGATTCGCCAGGCCGCGGAAGCGAGGGGGTGGGAGAAGTGGCACCGTGGGAGAGGAAAGAGGATACGGAGTGCAAAGAATTCGAGAAGCTGATTCCAGGATTCATCGGGAGGAAGCTGGACTTCCCCACCCTGAAGCGCTTCTATGAGCACTGGGAGCGGTGCGGGGAGGGCAGGGAGGAGCTTTCCATCCAGTTTTTGGTGGCGGAGGGCATGCAGCGCCTGGAGGACGGCAATGCTTTCGACCTGCAGAGCGAGCTGGGGCAGCGCCTGGAGGAAACCAGGCGGAAAATCAGCTACAATTCCGCGTTCCTCTATATCGGCTCTGCCCTGGAAATCGTGGCATCCGGATTTCTTGTGTGGATATTCGTTTGGATTTTGCTCTGACTATGCTATCAATGTCATAAACATCATTTTGTCAAAGGCGGTGGAACCATGGTAAAAGACAGGAAGCTAGTACTGATAGACGGACACAGCATTTTGCACAGGGCCTTTTACGGCGTGCCGGATCTGACCAATGCCAAAGGCCTGCACACCAATGCGGTGTACGGCTTTCTGAACATCATGTTCAGGATTCTGGAGGAGGAGAAGCCGGATTTCCTGGCGGTGGCCTTTGACGTGCATGCGCCCACCTTCCGCCATGAGATGTACGAGGCATACAAAGGCACCAGGAAGCCCATGCCGGAGGAGCTGCGGGAGCAGGTGCCCGTGCTGAAGGACGTGCTGCGGGCCATGCAGGTGACCATCGTGGAGCAGGCAGGGCTGGAGGCGGACGACATCCTGGGGACGCTGGCCAAGAAGGCCCAGGCCCAGGGGATGGAGGTATCCCTGGTGTCCGGCGACAGGGATTTGCTGCAGGTCGCGGACGAGCATATCAAGATCAGGATTCCCAAAACAAAATCGGGCAGGACAGAGATAGAGGATTATTATCCGGAGGATGTGGCCGCGGCCTATCAGGTGACACCGCAGCAGTTTATTGACCTGAAAGCGCTTATGGGGGACAGCTCCGACAATATTCCCGGGGTGCCGAAAGTAGGGCTCAAAACGGCCACGGACCTGATGCGCCGGTATGGCTCCCTGGAAAACATCTATGCCCATGTGGAGGAAATCTCCAAAAAGAGCATCCGGGAATCCCTGAAGGAACACCGGGACCTGGCAGACTTAAGCAAGCCCCTGGCCACTATAAAGACGGATTCGGAGGTATCGCTGGACTATGAAGCGGCCAGGGCGGAGGGCTTTTATACCCGGGAAGCATATGGCTTGTTCCGGCAGCTGGAATTTAAACATATGCTGGGCCGTTTTGAGAAAGAGAATGTGGAAAAAGAGACGGATATATCGGAAACTTTCCGGAGGATGGAAAACCAGAAAGAGTTCGTGGGCATGCTGAAAAAAATCAGGGCCGGCCAGCGTGCGGGAGTGTTTCTGGCGCAGGAAGGGGGAAGGCTTCTGGGTGTGGCAGTGTCCGTGGGAAAAGAGACCTGCTTTTATCCGGCGCCGGTGCAGGAAAATGTGCAGCTTTCTTTTTTTGAGACGGTTTCCGGGGAAGAAGAGCTGCCGATGGCACCGGTTACGGAAGCTTTGCGGGAGCTTTCTGCCAGGGCGGAACTTTCTTTTTTTGATATCAAGCATCAATATACGTATCTGGAGCAGGGAACCACAGAACATTATTTCGATATTCTGATTGCATCTTATCTGCTGAATCCGCTGAAAAGTGACTATGATCTGGAAACCATTGCCCGGGAACACCTGGGACTTACCATTCCGGACCGGGGGGAGACCTTCGGGAAAATGAAAATGTCAGAGGCGGCAGGCTCCAGGCCGGAACAGTTTTCGGCTTACTGCTGTTATGGGGCATATGTGTCCTTGCAGGCGGCGGAGGTCCTGGGGAAAAAGCTGGAAAAGGCCGGTATGGACAAACTGATGCGGGACATGGAAATGCCGCTTTCCCTGGTGCTCCATGATATGGAGCGGGAAGGGGTGGAAGTGCGCCGGGAGGAGTTAAAAACTTACGGGGACGCGCTGGTTGCCAGAATCGGGGAGCTGGAAAAATCCATTCATGCCCAGGCGGGAGTGGAATTCAATATCAATTCCCCCAAACAGCTGGGGGAGGTGCTCTTTGAGACCATGAAGCTTCCCGGGGGCCGCAAGACCAAGACCGGCTATTCCACGGCAGCGGACGTGCTGGAGAAGCTTTCGGAGGAAGCTCCCGTGGTAAAGGATATCCTGGAGTACAGGCAGCTGACGAAACTGAAATCCACCTATGCGGATGGCCTGGCGGCTTTTATCGGGGAGGACAAAAGAATCCACACCAATTTTAACCAGACCATCACGGCAACGGGACGTATCAGCTCTACAGAGCCGAATTTACAGAATATTCCTGTCCGGCTGGAACTGGGGCGGGAGCTTCGAAAAGTCTTTATCCCCGAAAGTGAAGAATACTGCTTTCTGGATGCGGACTATTCGCAGATTGAGCTGCGAGTGCTGGCGCATATTTCCGGCGATGAAACGCTAATCAACGCGTTCCGGCAGAATCAGGATATCCACAGGCTGACGGCTTCGCAGGTGTTCCATGTGCCATTTGACGAGGTGACACCCCTGCAAAGAAGTAACGCCAAGGCGGTGAATTTCGGCATTGTTTACGGTATTGGTTCGTTCAGCCTGAGCCAGGATTTGGGGATTACCCGAAAAGAAGCGGAACAGTATATTGCCGCGTATTTCGCAAAATACCCGAAAATCAAGACTTATATGGACAAAACAATTGCTGATGCGGCAGAAAACGGCTATGCATCCACACTTTGGCACAGACGGCGTCCTATGCCGGAATTACAGAGCGGTAATTTTGTCCAGCGTTCGTTTGGGGAACGTGTAGCAATGAATATGCCGATACAGGGCAGTGCGGCAGATATTATTAAAATTGCGATGATAAAAGTACACCATGCTTTGCAGGAAGGCGGTTACCGCTCTCGTTTGATTTTGCAGGTACACGATGAACTGCTGATTGAAACGCACAGAGAGGAAAAAGAGGCTGTTGCGGCCATATTGAAAGAAAATATGGAGCAGGCGGCAGACCTTCTCGCGCCGCTGTTGGTGGACGTACATGAAGGAAATTCGTGGTTTGAAGCGAAATAACAGGAGTGTCTTATGAAAGTGATTGGATTGACAGGGGGAACGGGCAGCGGAAAAAGCGTTGTCAGCCGCCGGCTTGCGGCAGAGGGGCTTGTGATTATTGACGCAGACCGTATCAGCCATGAAATCATAGAGCAGGGGAAGCCTGCTTATTCGGAAATCCTCAACTATTTTGGCAGTGGTATTTTAGATGAAAACGGGGATATTGTCCGGCGGCAGTTGGGCGAAATCGTATTTCGAGATGCGGAAAAACTTGCATTTCTCAATCAATGCACCCATAAATATATCATTGCAGAAATGAAGCAGCAGATAGAAACCGCACAGGAAAGCGGGACGGCAAAAGCCGCTGTCTTGGATGCGCCGCTTTTGCTGGAAGCTGGTCTGGATTCTATCTGTGATGAGGTTTGGGTTGTTTTTTCTGACAGCGAAACGCGCATGAACCGTATTATAGAGCGGGACGGCGTTAGCGCGGAAACAGCACGGGCGCGTATTGCCAGTCAGAAAAGCTGGGAGGAATACCAGGAAGCCGCTGACAAAATTATCGACAACAGCAGGGATATTGCTTTTGTGGAGGAACAAATCAGCCAGCTGGTCAAAAATATAAAACAGGATGCGGAATAAACTATGATTCGATGGTTCAAAAAACTATTATACAGGCTGCTGGTCATATGTTTTCTGGCTGCCTTTGCATATTTAGTGCTTCTGCCGCGGGTATTGCCGCGGGACTATGCGGAATATGTGGAAAAATATGCCGCGGAATATCAGCTTGAGGAATCTCTCGTTTACGCAGTTATTTTTTGTGAAAGCCATTTTGACAAGGATGCAGTTTCCCCTGCTGGCGCAATAGGGCTGATGCAGGTGACGGAAGAAACAGGGCTTTGGGCTGCCGGACAGGTTGGGCTGGAGCAGGAAACGCTGAATCTGAAAGACCCTGAAACAAATATCCGCCTTGGCTGCTGGTATTTGAAATGGCTGGATGAAAAATTCAGCGGCGTACAGGAAACAGGGCTTGCCGCTTATAATGCAGGGCATGGCAACGTAGCAAAATGGCTGGCAGATGAGGAAAAAAGTAGGGACGGCATGAAACTGGATGAAATACCATTTGGAGAAACAAAAAGCTATGTGAAACGAGTACAGCTTGCGGAAAAACTCTACCGTATCGCATACCGCTTTTGAGGAGGAGCCTATGAAAAAAAAGAATTTGGCGTTGCTGCTTGCCTTATGCATAGGGCTTTGTGGCTGCGGCAAAGAAGGGGGAGAAGAACAGGGGAACTTTTTTACAGCGTCAGGCGGGCCCAATCTGGATGGCTCTGTAGAATCGCGGTTAAGGCTTTCCATGCGCGTTCCGGAAACGCTGAACCCTTTGTTGAATCGGGAAGAAACGGTTGACCGTATTTTGAAGTTGATTTATCTCCCGCTTCTGGATTTTGACGAGCGGGGCATAGCAGTTCCAGCTGTGGCAGAAAGCTGGACGCTTTCAGAAGATGGGCGTATGCTGACGCTGCAAATCAACAGTAATATTTTCTGGCAGAACGGAACAAAACTGACAGCGGAGGATGTAGTTTTTTCCCTGAATACGTTGCGCAGCGCACCAGAGGACGCAGTTTATAAAAGGGTGCTGCAATACGTCAGCGGCTGGCAAAATATCTCGGAAAATACAGTTGAAATCTCATTTTACGAGCCATTCAGCGGAAATATCAGTGCGCTGCGGTTTCCGGTCATTTCCGCTGGATATTATCAAGGGCAGACAGACCCGCAAAACGGAATCAATATGACACCTATGGGGAATGGCCCCTATGAAATGCTGAGCTATCGGCGAGCATCGGAGCTTTTGCTGAATGTAAGCGACAGCTATTATGGCACCGTACCGCAAATCCCCATAATCAGTGTCATAATTACGGAAGGGGCGCAGACAGATGTCAACGCTTTCCAGCAGGGAATTACCGATGTGTTGATTGCGGATGCGATGGAAACGGGACGCTATGCGGAAGAAGGCGCATCTGGAATCCACACATTCCCCTCCACAAAATATGATTTTATTGGCTTTAACTTTAATCGGAGCCTGTTTCAGGAAAAAGCAGTCAGGCAGGCTGTGGCATATGCTTTCCCGAAAGAAAGCCTGCTGAACAGTGCTTATTTGCAGTACGGCGAACTTGCTAATACGCCGGTCAGCCCGAAATCCTGGCTGTATGAGGAAAATGTCGTTCCGTATAATTATGACCCGACAATGGCGGCTACTGTGCTGAAAAACAATGGCTGGAGTGATGAAAACGGGGACGGAATACTTGAAAAGCCCACTGCCGCAGGAACTATAACGCTTCAGGCTTCTATCCTTGTGAATGAGGAGAACAGCGTACGGAAACAGATTGCCTCCAAACTGAAGGAAGAACTCCAGACAATTGGCTTTGTCTGCACGCTGGACGCGCAGCCTTATGAGCAGTATCAGGAAAAGCTGACATCGGGTAGTTTTGACATGGTAGTCGGCGGCTGGCAGTTTTCTGATGTGGTAGATTTGACACCGTTTTTTGCAACGGGAGGCAGCTATAATTACATCGGATATTCCAACGAAGAGATGGACCGCCTTCTGGAAACGGCGCGGACGGCTGTGGGAGAGGGCATGACACTTCTGGCATACAGCAGTCTGCAAAAAAAGCTGGCGGAAGAACTGCCGTATATCAGCATCGCTTTTCGGGAAGATGCTGTTTTCACCTCTAAATATGTAGGCGGGGAGATTTCTCCGACTTCATTCAATGTGTTCCGAAATATCGAGCAATGGACGTATCAGCGGAAAGCGGGGGAATAGAATGTCTGAATTCAGAAAAAACCCATTTACAGGAGATTGGACGCTTTACGCGGAAAATCGCCGGAACAGGCCCTATGAGTTCCGGCATACAACGCGGACAACGGCAGAAAGCGGGAAAAACTGCCCGTTCTGTGGCGGGAACGAGGGACAGACAACGACTCCCGTTTATCAGGATGCGGCCGATGATGTATGGCAGATTCGGGTTTTTCCGAATATGTTTCCCGCTGTATCCCAAAATGCTGAGGAACTGCCGCAGGAAACGTTTTATGAACGGCGGGCAGGTATTGGGCGGCATGAGGTTTTGGTGGATACCCGTGAGCATGGAATGACAATCGACAGATTTTCAAAGGGGCATCTTTCCAAGGTTCTGGTGGTTCTTCAGGAAAGATATGAAAGCATACTTTCGGAAAAAATGACAACTTATGTTCAGATTTTCAAAAACTGTGGTTCTGCAGCGGGTATGAGTATTCGCCATTCCCATTCCCAGCTGATTGGGATGCCGCTGATTCCGCAGAGAATACAAGCTATGTCGGAAAAAATGCAGGAAAGGGAGTGCCTTTTCTGCAAAATACTGCGGCATGAAACAGAAACTGGAAGCCGCGTCGTGCAGGAAAACGAAGATTTCATTGCCTTTGTGCCATATGCGGCGCGTTTCCCTTATGAACTCTGGATTGCACCGAAAAAGCATCAGAGCAGTATCGCCGAGTTGACCGCACAGGAAAGGAATAACCTTTCCGTACTCCTGTTGGAACTGCTGCATAAGGTCATTTTACTGCGGAAGGACGTCGGATATAACATTTGTATCTATAATGCGCCGAAAGGCAAACCATTCCACTGGTATATGGAAATTCTGCCTCGAATCGGCGGTTTTGCCGGCTTTGAATATGCAACAAACTGCTATATCAATATGGTTCTGCCAGAAGAAGCAGCAGAATATTACCGGAAAGAAACAGAAAGAAAACAGGAAAAGATTTTGAAAGAGGGACTATAAACGTCCCGCATTTGTATCACTTTGAATAAATTTATCCCCGAAATATCAGGATATGCTGTCAAGACTTCTGAAAAAAAATTATTTGCAGTTTTTTACTTTTTTTTAAGAAATAATATGCTACAATAGGTAGGACAGTAAACGTCCAACAAGTTTTTGAGAGGGGATAATAGTTATGATTAAAGTTGGTATCAATGGGTTTGGCCGTATCGGCAGAGTTGTTTTCAGAGTACTGATGCAGCGTCAGGAGCAGTTCGAACTTTGCGGCATTAACCTCAGAAACGCAGAATTGGATTATATGGCGTACCAACTGAGATACGACAGTATTTTCGGTCGTTTTGAAGGCGATATTGAAATCGGTGAAAACTGTCTGATTGTGAATGGCAAGAAGATTCATGTTTTCAGCGAAAGCGATGCTTCCCAGATTAAATGGTCTGAATGCGGCGCAGAATATATCATTGAATCTACGGGCGCATTTAACACAATGGAAAAAGCGGCTTTACATAAAATTGGAGGCGCTAAAAAAGTCATCCTGACTGCGCCATCTAAAGACGATATTATGCCTACATTCGTTATGGGCGTAAACCATCTGACCTATCAGCCGGAATATGATATTGTTTCCAATGCATCCTGTACAACAAACTGCCTTGCGCCACTGGTAAAAATTGTACATGATAACTTCGGCATCGAACAGGGGCTGATGAGCACCATCCACTCGGCTACGGCAAAGCAGAAAGCTGTTGACGCAAGAGCAGGACGCGACTGGAGAACCGGCCGCTCCGTATTCAATAACATTATCCCTTCCACAACGGGCGCGGCAAAGGCCGTTGGACGCGTTATTCCTGAACTCAAGGGAAAAATGACAGGCATGTCCTTCCGTGTTCCCACGAATGATGTTTCTGTTGTAGACCTGACGGCAAGGCTGAAGAAAAACGCAACCTATGAGGAAATTTGTGCGAAAATCAAAGAAGCCTCTGAAACAACAATGAAAGGTATCATTGGATATATCAATGATGATGTGGTTTCTTCCGACCTTCTGGGCGATACCCGTACCTGTATTTTCGACGAAAAAGCAGGTATCATTCTGGATGATAACTTCGTAAAGCTGATTGCGTGGTATGATAATGAATGGGGTTACAGCAATAAGGTTGTTGATCTGGCAGCACATATGTACTCCGTAGACACACAGAAGTAAATAAAAAATCAGTAACGAGAACAGAGAAATTCCGATCTTTCCTGATATGACAATAAAAAGTGGAACATGGAGAATTTAATTTGTTAGCTCTCCATGATCCACTTTTTTGAAACTATTATATCCCGTCGTCAACCATACGATAGCCAATACCGACTTCGGTAAAAATATATTCAGGCGAACCCGGGTTCTTTTCCAGCTTGCGGCGAATATTCGCCATATTAACCCGCAGAATTTGATTATCTTTTACCGCATAAGGTCCCCACAATTCCGTAATGATAAAATCATAGGTCAGAACCTGTCCCGCACTTTTTGCCAGAAGGGAAACGATTTTGAATTCGATTTGTGTCAAATGCACTTCCCGCCCATCGATAGTAACCTGCCGTTTGCTGAAATCAATCCGCAGCCCTTTTGTTGTAAAAATATCGCTTGCAGCAGCTGTTCCGGCATTTTTCATGCTGTGGCGTAAAGCAGTTCGTATCCTTGCCAAAAGCTCGGACGTACCAAAGGGCTTGCATATGTAATCATCCGCGCCAAAATCCAGCGCCTCGACTTTATCCGCCTCCTCGCCGCGGGCAGAAACAATGATAACAGGCGTTGCAGACCATTCCCGTATTTTTTTCAGTATCTCCATGCCATCCATATCTGGCAGACCTAAATCCAGCAATATCAAATCCGGACAATGAGAGGGTATCATGGAAAGCGCTTCGCTGGCAGTTTTTGCCAGGAGCGGTGCGTAATCATTTGCTTTCAATGTCATCGCAATAAAATTGCTAATCGCGTCCTCGTCCTCAATAATCATTACTTTTACTTTCGTCGCCATATGTATTCTCTCCTTTCATGGGAAGTACAAACGTAAAGCTCGCGCCGCCGCTTTGATTATTATTCGCAAAAATTGTTCCGCTATGAGCCAATATAATGGATTTACAGATGGATAGTCCAATGCCGATGCCTCTGCTGGAATCGCTGGAACGGGAATTTCCATCGAACAAATCGGGTATCTGAGATGGGTCAATGCCTTTCCCATGGTCGTATATGGTAAAGACCGCTCCGCTTTTCTTTTTCGCCACCCGCAAGCCGATGGGGAGGGAACTCCCCGAATGACGGATAGCGTTTTCCATCAGGTTGATGAGGACTTGCTCAATCAGAGTCGCGTCCATTGGGACAATCAGCAGTTCATCTGGTACTTTTACATCAATATGCGCATCGGGGAAACGTTTCTGCGTACGAGTAACCGCTTCGGAAACGACTTCTTCTACGATTTCCTCCTGTTTTTTCAGGTTTGTTTCGTTTCCGCTGATTTTGGTCACAGAAAGCAGGTTTTCAACCATATGAATCAGCCATTCCGTATCCTGGTAAATATCCCGCAGTAATTTTGTATTGGCATCTTTGCTCAGGGTGTCACTGTTTTCAATCAGTGTGGCCGTAGAGCCTAAAATACCCGTCAAAGGAGTCCGTAAATCATGAGAAACAGCCCGCAAAAGGTTGCTTCGCATTTTTTCTTTTTCTTTTTCCAGAAGGATATCCTGTGCTTTTTCAATCATTTCCTGGCGCTCCAGTCCTAAAATTGTCTGAGAAATCATAACATCAATAGAACCGTAAGTATTATTCAAAATCAGTTTGGAGTCCTCAAAAAGCAGACCAATTACACCATATTTCTGTTCTTTTGTCATGATAGGGAAATACGTTCCCTTGCAGTTTTGCGTCTGGTCGCTCAGGTTTGCACCTGTGCGGCGTCCTGTGTCAAATGCAGAAAAAGCTACCTGCCGCTCCAGTATGCTGTTGAAAATCTGTTCGTCTGTGTCCTTCATCAGCCGCATAGCCTTTTTTTCAGGCTCCAAAGGTGAACCAAGATATAAAACAACGCTACACTGGTTTGCTTCATAAAAATAGTCTGTTGCCATTTCCAGTATCACATCGCGGTCACTTGCTGTCAGTATTGCTTTGCTCATCTCATTCAGCGTTTCCGCCCATTTCTTTCCTGATGAAGAAATGACAGCGGCTTTTTTGACCTTCGCGGTCAACGTGCTGATCAGTATGGAAATCAGCAGAAGAACCGCGAATGTGATTGGATAGCCTGTAATGGTGAAATTCAGTGAATAATACGGATAGGTGAAAAAGAAATTCACGCCGATTACACCGCCAACAGAAGCTGCGATTCCCCAGAAATAGCCGCTTGTAATTACAGAGGTTACGGCTACGCCAAGGATATACATTCCGAAAATATTATCGTGTATCACCTCCGCACCGACAAGGCACAGGGCAAAAGACGTTGCTATCAGATAAATCAAAAGGGCTTTGAAAAAATCATACAACACTGCCGTAGGATTGAAATTGCTTGCTTTTAACATTGCTTTGAATATTCGTTTCATGGATTTGCTCCTTATCTTCCGTCAGAAAATTATCAGCACTATTATACAACATTTTTGTCGGAAAGGAAATGCAGAAGAAACAGCAGGATAAATTTTTTTTGAGAGGAGAAATCGTGCTGTTTCGTTGCCAATGTCAGGATAGTTTGTTATAATAAGGCGAATGCTGTTTGGTGCGTCCAGGCAGGCAGAAACAGCAAAATATTCTGGCAGAGATAAAGGAGAATTACGCAAATGAAAAAAACATTTGTTTCTTTGGAACAGGCAAAAAAAATCATTGAACAGTATCCTACCCCGTTTTATCTTTACGATGAAAAGGGCATCAGGGAAAATGCACGCAAAGTAAACGAGGCCTTCTCGTGGAACAAAGGCTTTCGGGAATATTTTGCGGTAAAAGCGACGCCCACACCGGGCATCATTAAAATATTGAAAGAAGAAGGCTGCGGCTCAGACTGCTCTTCTTATACCGAGCTTGTCATGGCGGAGGCAGTTGGGCAGAAGGGGCATGATATCATGTTTTCCTCCAACGTAACGCCTGCGGAGGATTTTGTTCTTGCGGCAAAGCTGGGTGCGATTATCAATTTTGACGATATTACCCATATCCCTTTTTTTGAAAAGTTGGCGGAAATTCCTGAAACCGTATGCTGCCGGTATAACCCCGGTGGTGTATTCCAAATCAGTAATGACATTATGGATCACCCAGAGGATGCAAAATACGGTATGACAAAAACACAGCTTTGGGACGCTTTCCGTATGCTCAAGGAAAAGGGAGCGAAACATTTCGGCATCCATTCCTTTCTTGCAAGCAGTACAAGTTCGAATGATTACTATCCGATGCTTGCAAAAATACTTTTCCAGCTTGCTGTGGAACTGAAAAAAGAACTGGATATTCATATTTCGTTTATCAATCTTTCCGGCGGTGTAGGGATTCCATATGAGCCCGAAGAAAAACCCTGCGATATTATGGCAATCGGGGAGGGTGTAAGGAAAGCCTATGAGGAAATTCTGGTGCCGGAAGGTATGGACGATGTGGCAATCTATACGGAAATGGGGCGCTATATGCTCGCGCCTTATGGCAGCCTTTTATCGAAGGCAATTCATGAAAAGCATATATATAAGGAATATATTGGTCTGGACGCTTGCGCGGCAAACCTAATGCGTCCGGCGATGTATGGTGCATACCACCATATTACCGTGCTGGGGAAGGAAAATGCTCCCTGCGACCATAAGTATGACATTACAGGCGGTCTTTGCGAAAATAACGACAAATTTGCTATTGACCGGATGCTGCCTGAAATTGAAATCGGGGATATCCTTTATATCCATGATACCGGTGCGCATGGGCACGCAATGGGCTATAACTATAACGGCAAACTGCGCTCTGCGGAACTCCTGCTGAAAGAAGATGGCAGTGTGGAACTGCTGCGGCGTGCAGAAACAGAAAAGGATTATTTTGCGGTATTTGATTTTACAGGCTTGTTTTGATAGGGAATACTGTGTTTTGAAAAGAAAAAGCGGCGAAACTGACAGGTTTCGCCACTTTTGATATTTCCCAACTTCTTTTTATTTCAAATGTGTGTTCATGTATTCCTCACGGATGGCCTGCGGAACAAGGCTGCCGCCTGTTGCCCAGGGGATATGGACAGACTGTTCCATTTTTTCCTCAAGCCCCATTTTTTTGATATACTGCTTCATTTCTTCAGATTTCATCAGTTGAACAGGGCCCCAGAAGGATGCGCACGCGGAAGGTTCTAAGAAAATATCTTCCGTATTCACAATGTCACGCATAAAGTCATAAATACGGAAATCTTCCAAAGAAAGTTCCCCTGCCAGCAGGTTCATCATGACGCCGCCGACAAATCCGGAGGCACGTCCAACCGCCAGACCATCTGCGTGTGTCTGTCCAGTCAGACCGAAATCCTGAACGGATACTTCATTCTGTAAGCCAGATGCCATGCCGACAAGCATACAGGGAGCCTGTGTTGGTTCGATAAAGAAAATGTGTACATTGTCACCAAAAAGTTGTTTGAAACCAAAAGCAACACCGCCGGGTGCGCCGCCTACACCACATGGAATATAGACAAAAAGGGGATGTTCCGCATCGACCTGAATCCCTTTTTCCTCAAATTGTTTCCGGATACGCTTTGCGGCTACTGCATAGCCAAGAAACAGATTGACAGAATTTTCATCGTCTACAAAATAGCTGCTGGGGTCTGCGTCAGAATTTTTGCGTCCAACCTCAACAGCTTTGCTGTAATCATCATCGTACTCAATGACTTCTGCACCCCTTTGGCGAAGGAGGTCTTTTTTCCACTGCTTTGCGTCAGCGGACATATGTACGATAACATGGAACCCCAGAGCCGCGCTCATGATGCCAATGCTCATGCCAAGGTTGCCTGTAGAACCAACCTGAATTTTGAATTTGCCAAAAAATTCCTTGAAAGCAGGAGAAGCAAAAATACTGTAATCATCTGTCAGTTTTACCATGCCGTGCTCCAGAGCCAAATCCTCCGCATGTTTCAGCACTTCATAAATGCCGCCGCGTGCTTTTACGGAACCGGAAATTGCCAGATGGCTGTCCTGTTTCAAAAAGAGGCGTCCTGGAATGGTAGTATGGTATTCCTGTTCAAGCTGCTTCTGCATTTTAGGAATCTCTGTCAGCGGGGATTCGATTAAGCCGTTTGTTGGCTCTGTTTCGGGAAATACTTTTTTAATAAACGGTGCAAAACGGGCAAGCCTTGCTTCCGCGTCATCAATATCTGCCATGGTGATATCAATTTTTGCCAATGCATCGGCTGTTTTTTCAAGGTTTTCGTTAATCCAGATAACTTCCTTGCCTTCTGAAACCTGCTTCAGTAAATCAGCATTTTTTACTTTGTTCCAAAGCTCTTGATTCATAATAATTCCTCCTTAAAAATAATTATAAATATTTTTTTCATCATAACATATTGCTATCCCTTCCGCAAGCCGCATAAAATGACGGTATTTGTCAATAAATCTATGCTTTTTCACATGTTTCAGGGGCATATTACACAAAAAATTAAAAACCTGTAAAACTCTAAGACAGAAATTCATCAGCAATGAAAAAGCGGAAACAACCTGCTATAATTGACAGGCAGTTTAGAACATTGTATACTGATGCGGTAGGGAAATGGGCGGCGTTACTGATCGCCGGAGGATTTTAAGGAGGACACGTAGAGAATGGAAAAAGGAAGACAATTTGTTTCTGCGGTTTTAGCCGGAATGATGATTGGCATGGGAGGAACGGTATACCTTTCCCAGACAAACTCTGTTGTGGGCAGTTTTCTGTTCGCGGTAGGGCTGTTTACGGTCGTAGTGTTTCAGCTGCATTTGTTTACAGGGAAAATCGGATACCTGCCATTCCAAAACCTGACATATCTGACTGAACTGCTCATCACGTGGATAGGCAACCTTGTTGGTACATTTTTAACGGCAACAATGGTACGAAACAGCCGCATTTATGAAGGCATGGCGGAGCGGGTAGAGCAGATTGCCGCCGTCAAGCTGAATGATGATTTTTTAAGTATCTTCCTTTTAGCAATATTTTGCGGTATGCTGATGTTTATTGCGGTGGACTGCTTCAAAACACAGAAAGGTTCGACATTGCAGTTTATCGGCGTTTTTGTGCCGGTTATGGTGTTTATACTGAGCGGCTTTGAACACGTGATTGCAAATATGTTTTATTTCAGCCTGTCTGCATCATGGAGCGGACACTGCTTTGCGAGTGTATTGGTAATGACGCTGGGCAATTCCATCGGTGGAATGCTGATACCGCTGTACTTAAAATATTTCAAGCTGAGATAAACCGAAGGAGATAAAAATGGAACAGGAAAAAATCCTGCGGCAGACGGCAGAGCCGCTCTTAGAGTGGTATCAAAAAAACGCACGGGTTTTGCCGTGGCGCATTGAAAATCCCAATCCATACCATGTATGGGTATCAGAAATTATGCTTCAACAGACAAGGGTAGAGGCAGTAAAACCGTACTATGAGCGTTTTCTGTCTGCACTGCCGACAGTACAGGCATTGGCAGAGGCTGACGAGGAACTGCTTCTAAAGCTGTGGGAAGGGCTGGGCTATTACAACCGCATAAGGAATATGCAGAAAGCCGCACAGCAGATTGTGGCGGAGCATAATGGAGAGATTCCGGCGGAATATTCTATACTGCTGAAGCTGAAAGGAATTGGGCCATATACGGCAGGAGCGATTGCCTCAATTGCTTTTTCCAAGCCATGCGCCGCAGTCGATGGAAATGTCCTGCGTGTGATGGCGCGGCTAACGGCAGATGAAGGAAATATTGCAGAGCCTGCTGTGAGGAAATACTGGGAGAAGGAAATCACGGCGGCACTGCCAAAGGAAAGACCAGGAGATTATAACCAGGCACTGATGGAATTGGGCGCAACACTCTGCCTGCCGAACGGCGCGCAAAAATGTGAGCTTTGCCCGCTTCGCGCATATTGTCTGGCGTATCGAAAAAACCAGACTATGCTGTTCCCTGTTAAAACGAAAAAAAGCTCGAGGATACAGGAAACCCTTTCGGTTTTCTTTCTTGTTTCTGAAAATAAAATTGCTCTGCATAAACGTTTGCCGCATGGTCTGCTTTCCAATCTTTGGGAGCTGCCAAACTGTCCAAGCGAAACGCAGACATTTGAATTTTTACAGAAACTAGGTGTTACACATGCAGAACTGCTCCCGATGCGGAGCCAAAAACATATTTTTACACATATAGAATGGCATATGGAATGTTATTTCGGAAAGGTATTTGAGAAACAGCTTTCCAATCTGGTTTGGGTAACAAAGGAAGAAGCGGCAGCGGAATTTGCGCTTCCTTCTGCGTTTCGGAAAATCTGGCTGGAAGGTCTGAAACAAATGGAGGATTTCTGATGTATTTTATAGATGCAATTAAAGCGTATCTTCCCGCTGATGAAGAGGAACAAGCTGAAAAAGAAGCTATTGCAGTACTCTTGCAGGAAAAAGGCTGCACTGTTCTGTCCCGTGAAAATGCGCTTGCTCACATGACCTCAACTGCGATGATATTTAATGAAGAAAAAGATAAGCTATTGATGGTACACCATAACATTTATGATACGTGGGCCTGTGTAGGCGGACATGCGGATGGCATGGACGACCTGCTCCAAGTCGCATTGAAAGAAACCGAGGAAGAAACCGGCGTTAAAAATTTACGCTCCGTTTCGGAACAGATACTTTCTTTGGATATTTTACAGGTCGCAAAGCATTATAAAAGAGGGAAATACGTTCCGAATCATCTGCATCTGAATGCAACATATGGACTGATTGCATCGGAAAGTGAGCCTCTGCGTGTCAAGGCGGATGAAAATTCAGCAGTGATGTGGGTGCCGATTGCCGAGTTAGACGCATATAGTAAGGAACCGGAATTCGTCAAAGTTTACAGAAAAATCATCAAAAAAGTTATTAAATGATAATAATTATCCATTGTTTTTTTGTTCACAAGAGGATATAATAGAACAGATGATAGAAAACGATATACCGAAGCGGAAAGGGCGGTGAAGGGATGTCGGAAAACATAATTGTCAGAAATGCGGCTGCTGCTGACCGAAAGGATTTCCGTCGGCTTTGGAAAGCATGTTTTCATGACAGTGATGCCTTTTGCAACTGGTTTTTTGAAAAGCGTTTTCTGCCGGAATATTCTGTCTGTCTGGAAACAGAAGGGGAGTTTGCAAGTTGTATGCAGGCGTATCCGTATAGCGTCTGGCTGCGTGGCAGGGAAATCCCCGGCGCTATGCTTTGCGGCGTATCTACTGACCCAAACCATAGAAAAAAAGGTTACATGGGAAAAATATTTCCTTATGAGATGGAAATGTTGCGGCAGAAAGATATTCTGGTTGCACCACATACACCGGCTGTTTTGGAAAGCTATTTTTCCTTTGGACATTTTCCGGTTGCGGATGCCAGTTATTTGGAATGTAAAAGCGTTCCAGCATATCCGGTATCTAAAAATATACACCTGCTTTCCGCAAAGGCAGATTTTGAACGGATATATCCGATTTATCTCACATTCGCCAAAAAATACAGTGGTATGATTTTGCGTTCAAAAGCAGATTTTCTCAGAAAATGTGACGATTACGCTGCGGACGGCGGGAAATGCATTGCATATGTAAAAAATGGTGACATCAAAGGCTATTGCTTTTTTTACCAAACGGAGGAATGCGTCGACTGTGTAGAAGCTGTTGCAACAGACGGGAATTATTACACATTGTTGGAAGGGCTTTATCCCTATGCCGAAGGGCGCGCGCTTACCGTAAAGCTGCCGCCTGGTTTATTACTTTCCTGCCCATTTGGAAAAATGATACGCAGACAAAAGGGCGTAATGGGGCTTTGCAATATGCAGGAACTGCTTAGGCTATTGGACTTAAATCTTCCATATGGTTTTTCTGTGAAAGATTCTGTAATCGCTGAAAATAACGGCTGTTTTGATTTCAAAGGAAATCCATACAACAAAGCATCTGTTTTCGAGATTGAAGCGGGACGGCTTTTGCAGGTACTGGCAGGGTATCATACCTTGGGTGAATTGAAACAAACAATCAAAATTTATGACATGGCCGCTTTTGAAGAAATTGACCGGCTTCTTCCGAAATGCAGCTGTTACATTATAGATGAATATTGAATAGGAGGAAATCCTGATGTTTGAAACACAGTGTGTAGAACGGGAACAGACAATAGAAAAAACAGAATCATGTTTTGTTTTCCGCCCGATTACATTAGATGCAAAAAGTACAATAGAGCGGTATACAAAACCCTGGGCGTTGGAATGCTCAGATCTTTCCTTTGCAAACCTCTTTATCTGGGGTGCTGATGGGAAAATGGAATATGCGGAAAAAAACCATTCGCTCTACATTAAAATGGATTTTGAAGGTGTTCCTGTATACTTCTGGGCACCGATTCCGGAATATGGGAAAGCGGTAGATTATAGAAAGGCTGTTTATGACGGATTTGCTTACATGAAACAGATTGGTGTAGAACCGACATATCGCTCTGTCTGGACACCGTTTCGGGATAAAATGCTGGAGGCTTGCCCTGAACTGTTTTGCGTGCCTACGGATATTTCATGGGATTACGTATATTCCAGAGAAAGTCTTGCAACGCTGAAAGGGAAAAAGCTGCATGGCAAACGGAACCATATCAACAAATTCCTTTCCCAGAATCCGGATTATGAATACAGAAAACTGGAGCCTTCTATGGTGCCGGACTGTATTGCGCTTTATGAGCATTGGAGCGAGGAAAAGGATGAGCCTTCCGTGCAGCTGGAAGATGAAAAACGTTCTGTCTTTTTGGCTCTAAATAATATGGATGTTTTGGGACTGACAGGCGGCGCGATTTATCTGAATGAAAAGCTGTGCGCGTTTACTGTAGGCGAGCGGTTACTCCCACAGATGCAGCTGATTCATATCGAAAAGGCAAATACTGATATAGATGGACTGTATCCGATGATTAACCAGCAGTATATCCTGAATGAATGCGAAGGTGTTGAATGGGTCAACCGCGAGGAGGATATGGGGCTGGAAGGTATGCGTAAAGCAAAGCGTTCCTACAATCCTGCAAGAATGGTTGAGAAATATATGCTCAGCCTGAGAGATTTGACAGATGAAAAAGGCATTTGGGGCAAAGAAAACGATTAAGCGATTTTTATAAAACCGGAAGTATTGGTTCAAAGATATTTCCGGTTTTTGTGTATGGAGATATTAGTTTCCCATAATAATATTATGGAAATTAAAACATATTTGGAAACGACACATTTAAGTTTTAGGCGTAAAAAAGGAACATGTTTCATATTCTGAAAAGAAAAGGGGAATTCAGAATATGGATTTTTTGACAGCACTTAAGCAAATCATACTGCGGTTTGGCTACGGCGGCGTATTTGCCGCAACTATGCTGGAATACGGCTGTTTTCCGGTTTCCAGTGAAATTCTGCTGCCGTTTATTGGCTATATGGCTTCTCAAGGAGGGCAAAGCCTTTTTTTGACAATCTTATTTGCAACGGGCGGTGGTGTGCTTGGCAGCCTTGGCTGTTATCTGGTTGGAAGGGCAGGGGGACGGATGCTGGAACGGTTGGCAGAACGCTTCCGGACGATTGCATTGGGAATTGAAAAAGCGCAGGCTGTATTTCGAAAATATGGCGCGGCTTCAGTATTCTTGGCACGCGTTTTTCCTATCGCAAGAACTTACATATCCTTTCCGGCAGGAATGGCAAAAATGCCTTTGCTGTCTTTTTGTGTTTATTCAGCATTGGGGGCATTCCTTTGGAATACAGCTTTAATCTCCGGCGGGTATTTTCTGGGTAGTCATTGGGACGAATACAGAGCGTTTTTAGAAAACCATCAGGCAGTTTTTGCAGCAATCCCAACAGGTATTTTGATTTTTCTGATGATACGGAAAAAGAAAAAGAGAGCGGACCGTTCGATCCACCCTCTCTGATGTAAAAATTCTTATTTGAAGTATCTGTTGTACAGGCCAAGGAATGCTTTGCCATGTCTTGCTTCGTCACGAGCCATTTCATGTACTGTGTCATGGATTGCGTCAAGGTTTGCAGCTTTTGCTCTCTTTGCAAGATCTGTTTTGCCTGCTGTTGCGCCATTTTCAGCATCAATACGCAGTTCCAGGTTCTTCTTTGTAGAATCCGTTACAACTTCGCCAAGCAGTTCAGCAAATTTTGCAGCGTGCTCTGCTTCTTCCCATGCAGCCTTTTCATAGTACAGACCAACTTCGGGATAGCCTTCTCTGTGTGCAACTCTTGCCATAGCCAGATACATACCAACTTCACAGCATTCGCCTTCAAAGTTTGCTCTCAGGTCTTTCATGATATCTTCACTGGAACCCTGTGCAACGCCTACAACGTGCTCAGCTGCCCAAGACATTTCGCCTTCCTTCTGCTCTACGAATTTGTCCGCGCCAACATGGCAAACAGGACATTCTGCGGGAGCAGCGTCACCAACATGAACATAACCACAAACAGAACATACAAATTTTTTCATATGAAAATCCTCCTTAATAAATAGTATAAATAATTGTTAACTGATAATTATTATAAATTAGAAATCTGAAAATGTCAATCACTATTCTGCAAAAAAATTTGGAAAAAATGTTTTTTTTATTGTAAAATGTGATACACTATGAAAATACAAATAAAACCTAACTACTGAATGTTGTTATAAAGCAGCTGTATACAAACAAGATATACGATATTGACTGGAAAAGGAGATTGATGATGGAAGATTTATTACTGGAAACGGCACATACATATCACGGATTTTTGTTGGAAAAAACGGAGCAGCTGGAAGATATATGCAGTGCAGGATATCTGTTCCGCCATACACAAAGTGGGGCAAGACTGCTGTATTTGAAAAACAATGACAAAAATAAGGTGTTTTCTGTTGCCTTCAAAACGCCGCCGGAAAACAGCTGCGGTACACCGCATATTTTAGAGCACTCAGTTCTTTGTGGTTCACAGAAATATACCGCAAAAGACCCATTCAACGAACTGGCGAAAGGTTCGCTGAATACCTTTCTGAACGCAATGACATATGCAGATAAAACGATGTATCCTGTTGCAAGCTGTAATGAAAAGGACTTCCATAATTTGATGGATGTTTATCTTGACGCAGTCTTTTTTCCAAAAATCTACGAAAAAAAGGAAATCTTTCAGCAGGAAGGCTGGCGGTATGTTTTGAAAGACGCAGATGCGCCGCTGGAAATTACAGGTGTAGTCTATAATGAAATGAAAGGGGCACTTTCTGATCCGGAAAGTCTGCTGAATAATGCAATATGCCGTTCAATATTCGGTGATACAACGTACGGCTTTGAATCCGGCGGCGACCCTTCGGATATACCGAAATTGACCTATGAAGATTTTTTGAACTTCCATAGGAAAAATTATCATCCTTCCAATTCTTATCTTTATCTTTATGGAGATATGGATTTGCAAGAATGCTTGAAACACATCGGCAGCTATCTTTCCAGATTCCAGTGTTCAGAGAATCTGCCGGTAATCACAGAAACAGATTGCGTGCAGAAAGGAAAAATTCTCAGAGAAACATATCCTGTGCCAGAGGACGGAGAAAGTGGCGGCTGTTATCTAACCTGTAATTATAAGGCGGGGCACTGCACAGATTCCGAGCATGCAATGGCGATGCAGATTTTATCCTACATTCTGCTGGAAACGAATTCTTCACCCCTAAAAAACGCTTTGCTGGAAAAAGAAATCTGCGAGGAAACAGACGGTTGGTTCGATTCCTCCTGCTATGAAATGGTTTTCAGCGTTATTGCAAAAAATGCCGCACCTCAAAAGCTGCCTTTGTTCCTAAGGACCATAGAAGAAACCTTGCTTTCTTTAGCAGAAAAAGGGATTCCTTCCGCTCTTTTGGAAAGTGCACTGCGGAAATTTGAATTTCTGCTGCTTGAGGAAGATTTTGGCTCTACACCAAAAGGATTGATTTATTTTACCCGCATCATGAAAAGCTGGCTACATGGAGAATCGCCATTTGCAAACCTACGACTGAACGAAATCCTTGAATCTATCAAGAAAAAAAGCAAAAACGGCTATTTTGAAACTCTGATACGGACTGTTTTTTTGGAAAACAGAGAACAAACTGTCATACAATTTGAACCGGAAAAAGGGAAGGGGAGAAAAGAAGCCGAAACCCTTCAAGCGCATTTGGCGCAGAAAAAGGCTGCGATGTCCACTGAGGAAATTGAGCGGATTTTAGAAGAAAACAGAAATCTGGAACTTTTCCAGACACAGGAGGATTCTGCGGAGGTTTTGGCTCAGATTCCACAGCTGGAACTTTCCGAAATTGATACAGAGCCTGTATTAACGGAATATAGAAGAGAAACACTTGCCGGAAAATTTCCGCTGTTGTTTGTTCCACTGGAAAGCCGACGTATCGTATATTGGAAGCTGCATTTTGACACCTCTGCAGTCCCGCAAGAGCTTTTGCCATATACAGGGCTTTTAACAGAAATTCTGGGCAAACTGGATACAGAAAATTACTCCTTCCAGAATCTGCCTACTGCTATTAACGAATGTTTTGGAGATTTTACAGCGTTTAACGAAATCCTGAATAAAAACGCAGCTGAATACCGTTCCTTTGTAACGGTAAGAGGGAAACTGCTGCGCGAGGATATGCCGCGTGCGCTTGCTCTGGCGGAAGAAATCCTGCTTCATACAGATTTTGAGAAATTAGAAAACTTGAAGAAAGTAGTGAAATCAGCCAAGATCCGGCAGGAAAACTATATTCTGAACAATTCGCACCTTGTTGGAATTTTCTGTTGTGGCAGTCATATATTTGAGGGCCTTGAGATGGAGGAGCAGGTTTCCGGTATCAACTTTTACCGTTTCCTTTGCCAGGTAGATGAGGCACTGGAAAAAGAGCCGACAGTTGTTACAGATGCTTTGCGGAAAACTGCAGATTTGTTGTTCCGTAAAAATAATCTGGAAATTTCTCTTGGTTGCGAAGAAAATGATTTCGGAGAAATAAAAGAAAAGCTGCATGAATTTACAGAACGGTTCCCGCAAAAAGACGCAGAACCGACACTATACCGCTTTACAGCCAAACCCGCGAAAAACGCGTATACTTGCGCGGGTGGCGTTGCGTATAACTGTTTGGCGTTTGATATGAAAAAGTACGGGCTTTCCTATCATGGCAGTTATCAGGTATTGCGGACAATCGTCAACCTGGAATACCTCTGGAATTCTGTGCGTGTACAGGGCGGCGCATATGGCTGTGGCTGCCAGTTCCAGAGGAGCGGATTATGTTATTTTTATTCTTACCGCGACCCAAACCTGCTGAATACCTACGAAATCTATCGGCATCTCTGGCAGGAAATCAGCAAATTCCATGCTTCAGACAGAGAAATGGCAAAATATATCCTTGGAACAATCAGTCGACTGGATCAGCCCAAAATAAATACTGAAAAATTCAACGCTGCGATTAACCGGTATTATAAAGGTATTTCCGATGAGGAATTGAAACAGGAACGGCTGGAAGTCCTGCATACCTCTGCAAGTATCATTCAAGATTGTGCCGCATTGCTGCAAATGGCAGAACCACTGGAAAACGTCTGCACCATTGGCAATGAACAGCTGATAAAGAAAAATGCCGGAATGTTTACAGAAATAAAACCGCTAATCTGATAATACTTTTCGTTGGAAGCTGCCCGATGTAATTTATGTCGGCAGTTTCCAACTGCAATTTTCTATATAAATTATTATCATATAGCAAGATAGGGGAGAAATAAGCATATCCATATTTATTCGCAAAACGATACTTTTGCGAATAAATATGGATATGAAACCCAATATCAACAAAAATAGGTTTCATAATATTATTATTGTAAACTTCATTATATCTATAAAAAAAGAACCAAACGCTTCTCTCAAGCATTTGGTTCTTTTTTACTGCCTGCAATTATCTGCTTATGTTCTTTACACCCAGATAGGATTCAGGATTGACATATTTGCCGTTTACCATTACAGAGAAATGGCAATGATTGCCAGTCGACCAGCCAGTACTGCCGCATTTTGCCACAGTCTGACCTCTGGACACCATTTGTCCTTTTGAAGCAACCAGTGAAGAATTATGTCCATACAATGTACTTAACCCTCCGCCATGGTCAATGATAATGGTATTTCCATAGCCGTTCATCCAGCCCGAATACGTAACTTTTCCAGCTTCTGCCGCAACAATCGCTGCACCATAGCCAGCCGGGATATCATATCCGCTGTGAGATTCTGTTTTGCCTGTAATCGGGCTTTTTCTTGTAACAAAGCCGCTGCTCAGACTGGAAGAAGACGCACTTTTTGAAGGTACGGGCCAGCCCAGTTTTCCATTACCAGTATAATATTTGGTAGAACTTCCCTGTTGCTGTGCGATTGTCTGCAATACTTGCTGGTCAGCTTTGTTATTCGCCGCAATCATCTGTTCATACTTTTTCACGTCGTTCTGATAAGAAGCAACCAACGCTTGCTTCTCTTTTACAACAACTTCCATGCTGTCCACTTTTTCCTGCTGGATACGCACAACTTCTTCCTGTGCAGCTTTGCTTTCAGCTATTTCATCTGTTTTAGCCTGAATGGTATCCTGTATTTCCTGAAGCTCGTCCAATATGTTTCTGTCATAAATCATAATATCATTTACATACTGCATACGCAAAAACAAATCGGAAAAGCTCTCCGATTCCAAAAGAATCTCCAAATAGCCGGTAGAGCCTTTTTCCTGCAAGAATTTTAGCCGTTTACCAAGAAGCTCAAACTGCATTTCTCTTTTGATCGTGGCTTCTTCCAGTTCTGCTTCTGCCGCGTTTAGTTTGGCAGTCAGGAATGCCAAATCGTCTTCTGCAGCGTCAAGCTCTGCCTGTAAACTGCTCAAAGCCTTATCCAGCGTTGCCATTTCCTCTTCTGCGGAAAGTTTTTTTGCCTTTATGTTTTCAATTTCCTTCATGGCTTTCTGCGAACTTTCTGCTAAAGCCTTTCTTTTGGCTTCCAGCTCCGCTATAGTAGCCGCACCTATGGAATAGGAAGGAAACACGGACATTGTCAGCGTTGCCGCAAGCGCGATACAAGTTGTTTTTTTCAAAAATTTCATACTAAAATCCCCAAATTCACAGTATTTTTATCGTCTGCTTTTATTATAAGGTTTTCTACACCTTTTTCAATGAAAAATTTCGGATTTTAATAATTCTTTAATATTTTTGTCATATTTTATACTTTCTTCATCAGAAAATTGCCTCTGTTCCGCACAAATACTGACAGCGTATCCCTGAAGTCTGTACTCCTGAAAAGAAATTACTTTCCCTTCAAATATCATTCTTTCAACGGGAATACCATCTTGTACAACGGAAAAGCTCTGCATTGGCAGACGAAGACCGCGCCCGTCCCATTTCATGAGGCTCTCTTTCCGTGCCCATATTTGATAAAATGCCTCCGTCTGCGCCCTCCCCTCTTTTCCCTGCAAAAATTCCTTTTCCTGTGGAGAAAGAATTTTTGTCGTTTTCTGGGGAATGGTTTCTTTTAACTGTTGGATATCCGCACCTAAATCGGTATCGCCAAAGGCACACAGAGCCAGACTGCCGGAGTGAGAAAGATTGAAATAAAAGCTACTTTCTGGTAGGAATGGTTTCCCAAATTGCCCTTTTCGAATATCGTTTATTCTGCTTTCCAGCCCGTTTTTTTTCAATGCGTAAAACAGCAAAAGCCCTGCTCCTGCTGATAACCTGATTGCAGAAGGATTTTTCAATTTCCTCAAGTGTTCCTTTCGTTCTTCTGCAAAAAACGCTATTGATTTTCCCAGCAAATCCGGCTTTTCCAGGCCAGTCGTGTCTATCCAAATGGTTTCAATCAATGCAGACGCCCCTTTGCCAAAACGATAAAGCAAGGAAAGCCCTACAACTATGTAGGGTTTCCCGTAATATCCTTTATTTATTTTACAATCAGGTTCACAATCTTACCGGGAACATAAATTTCCTTCACAACTGTTTTACCCTCAAGCCGACTGGCAAGAGCCTCTTTTGCTTTTGCCAGAGCGTCGTCCTTTGATGCATCTTTCGCAAGTACCATTGTGCCTCTCAGCTTGCCGCCAATCTGGAGCGCGATTTCCACTTCATCCTGCACCATTTTGCTTTCGTCAGCTTTGGGCCAGCTTGCGAAAAACACAGAAGAATCATGCCCAAGTTCCTGCCAGAGTTCTTCCGCAATATGCGGCGCAAATGGTGCAAGCAGAATAACCAGCGTTTCCATTGTTTCCCGGGAAAGCCCGCCTTCGGCTTTCGCAATAGCAAGCAGTTTATTGGTATATTCCATAAAGCCGCTGACAACCGTATTCATTGTCAGAGCCTCCAGACGGCTTGTGATATCATGAATTAACTTATTGCACAGGAATTCTTCTTCAGCTGTTGCTGCTTTCGCTTTGTCCTTATAATTAAACATCATTTTCCATATGCGGTTAAGGAAACGGTACACACCGTCAATACCACTGTCATCCCAGTCGCAGTCCAATTCGGGAGGACCAACAAACAGCTCATACATACGCAGAGAGTCACAGCCATATTTCTGCACAAGGTCATCCGGAGAAACAACGTTGCCAAGGGATTTACTCATCTTGCTGCCGTTCTTCGTAATCATGCCCTGATTGAACAATTTCTGGAACGGCTCATCAAAGGGAACCGCACCGCAGTCATACAGCACCTTTGTATAAAACCGCGCATATAACAGATGCAGAACTGCATGCTCAATGCCGCCAACATACAAATCAACCGGCGCCCATTTTTTCAGCGCGTCCATGCTTGCAAGCTCCTTATCATTATGGTTATCCACATAACGCAGGAAATACCAGCTGGAACCTGCCCACTGGGGCATGGTGTTTGTTTCACGTTTCGCGGGTTTGCCGCAGACGGGACAGGTCGTATTGACCCATTCGTCAATCTGTGCCAGCGGAGATTCACCTGTATCCGTAGGTTTATAAGATTCTACTTCCGGCAGAAGTACAGGCAGCTGATCTTCTGGTACAGGAACCGCACCGCAATGTTCACAATGGATAATCGGCAGAGGCTCGCCCCAGTATCTCTGTCTGGAGAATACCCAGTCGCGAAGTTTGAAATTAACTTTCTTTCTGCCCCAGCCCTCTTTTTCCATCATTTCGGGCACTTTTTTCTTTGCCTCGGCAACAGTCATGCCATTCCAGCTACCGGAATTGATTACAATACCATCACCGGTATATGCTTCTTTCAAAGGCATTTCCAGACTGCCGTCCTTAGGTGCGATAACAGGGACAATCGGAAGATTGAATTTCGATGCAAAGTCAAAGTCGCGTTCATCATGCGCCGCAACAATCATGACTGCACCTGTGCCGTAATCCGCCAGTGCATAGTCAGCTACCCATATAGGGATTTCTTCCTTTGTTACAGGATTTACACAGTAGGAACCAATAAACTCACCTGTTTTTTCTTTATTTGTCATTCTGTCAACAGAGGACTTTGTAGATGCTTCAAAGCAATATTTTTCTACGGCTTCTTTACGGTCAGCCGTTGTCAGCTCTGCCAATTCCGCATATTCCGGCGCAAGCACCATTGCGGAACAACCGTATAATGTATCAGGTCTTGTAGTATATACCGTAATTGCTTTATCCATACCTACAACTTTGAAATCAATTTCCGCGCCGTAGCTCTTGCCTATCCAGTCTGCCTGCAT
>OFGA01000675.1_pt1 | contig 26792 bp, 32 predicted proteins | sample 1521471 | NCBI WGS metagenome assembly OFGA01 (sample SAMEA3504086, study PRJEB24116) | mouse gut metagenome | biome: mouse gut; feature: mouse-associated habitat; material: faeces | place: Denmark | collected 2011 | reverse complement strand
ACGTGTAACGCTGGGTTTGTCATGACGTGCGGCTATCAGGGCTGCCTCGTTGCACACGTTGGCTATGTCTGCTCCTGAGAATCCCGGAGTCTGTCGAGCCAGAAGATCCACGTCAACGGAATCATCTGTCTTGATTTTACGCAGATGAACATTGAATATCGCCACGCGGTCGTTGAGATCAGGCAGATCAACGTAGATCTGGCGGTCGAAACGTCCTGCACGCAGCAGTGCTTTGTCAAGGATGTCAGCGCGGTTGGTTGCTGCCAATACAATTACACCGCTGTTTGTTCCGAAGCCATCCATCTCGGTCAGCAACTGGTTGAGCGTGTTCTCGCGTTCGTCGTTTGAGCCCATATTGAGGTTACGGCCACGGGCACGTCCAACAGCGTCGATCTCGTCAATGAAAACAATGCAGGGAGCTTTTTCGTTTGCCTGCTTGAACAGGTCGCGCACCTTTGCCGCGCCCATGCCGACGAACATTTCCACAAATTCGGAGCCGGAGATAGAGAAAAACGGCACTTCCGCCTCACCGGCAACCGCTTGCGCCAGCAGGGTTTTGCCTGTTCCCGGAGGGCCGACAAGCAGCGCACCCTTTGGCATTGTGGCGCCGACTTCGGCATATTTTTCCGGGTTATGCAGGAAATCCACAATTTCCCGCAGGGCTTCTTTCGCTTCGTCCTGCCCTGCAACATCGGCAAAGGTTTTGCCGGTCTGTGCCTTGACATAGATTTTGGCGTTGGCTTTGCCGAAAGCCATAGCGTTGCCGCCCATACCGCCCATGCGTGCCATCATTTTACTCATAACGAACCGCCAGAGCAGGAAGAATATGACAAACATGATGAAACTGCTGACCCAGGGTGAAACCTGCTTCGGCCTGACTTCTGAAAAAGCTGCGCCGGAGGTATCAAGCCTGTCGATGAGCATGGGGTCGTCCATGCGGACGGTGGAGTAAATCTTTTCCGCCGCAATAAGCGTTTCTGTTTCTACGGTATCATCTGCTCTCAGCACAAAATAAATCAAATCTGCATTGACCTCTGCGGTGGATATGTTTTTGTTTTCCATCTCTGTCAGGAAAACGTCATAGCTGACCTGCTGGACGTTGCTTTTTGCCAGAAAAGGCAGGAGAAACATATTGATTATGCTCATAATGACAAGTGCCATGAGCCAGTAAAACAGCAGGGGTCTTCGTTGGTTCTGCATTGTGTTCCCTCTCTTTCTTTTTGATTACATCAGGTTTTGTTTTATCTTTTCCAAAGTTCTGCGGAAAATGAGGAGTTCTTCCTCGCTGACGCCTTCCAGCGCGCGGCTTTCGACTTCCCGCATATGCTGCTCAGCCTTTGCGTGTATCCTCAGTCCGGCTTCGGTCAGCACGAGTTTTTTCAGCCGTGCGTCCTGCTCGACAGGCTGGCGGGAAATCAGCCCGCGGCGTTCCATGCCCTGTAAAATTCCTGTGACTGTGGAACGCCGGATTTGAAATTCCACCTCCAAATCCCGCTGGAATACATCGCGCGCACCGTTTTCGTAAAGATAATCGAGAACGATGCACTGTATTGCGGTCAGCCCTTCTATCTGGAGCATGGCAGGGCATTGTTCCGCCATACGCCGGATAAGGTTTGCCATTGTTTTCAGTTCTGCTGTGAGAAAAAAGTTTTGCATTGCCGCCTCCAAATTTGTTAGGGTGCTAACAGTATACCATCCCAAAAGATGGCAGACAATGAAAGGAAGATTAAAATTGATTAAAAAATAGTGAGAAAACGGAAAAATTTTCAATTTGAGATAAATTCCACATTCTTTTATGAGTTGTGCGCGCCGGAACGGGCATACTAAGCGCAGACAGAAAGAATTTTTTTTATGCGAGGGATTCAGTATGGAGAAATTTGTGGTGAAAGGTCTGGAAGAAGGTTTACAGGGAACGGTCAAGATCAGTGGATCGAAAAACGCAGTACTGCCGATTCTGGCGGCGTGCCTGCTGACGAGAGAGGTTTGCGAAATACGCAATGTGCCGCCTCTTTCGGACGTCATTCACATGACGGAGCTTTTGCGGGAGCTGGGCGCGCAGGTGGAATTTTCTGAGGAGCAGGAAATGATACGCGTGTGCGCGGAAACCATTGAAAGCGTGGAAAGCGAGTATGAAACCGCCCGAAAGATGCGGGCGTCTTTTTTAGTGGCAGGGGCTTTGCTGGGGCGCTGCGGGCATGCGCGGCTTTCCCTGCCGGGAGGGTGCCAGATTGGGAGCCGCCCTGTTGACCTTCATCTGAAGGGCTTTCAGGCGTTGGGGGCAAAAAGCAGGCAGGAATACGGCTTTGTGGAGCTGACGGCAAAAACGCTGAAAGGGAACAGTATTTATCTGGATTTTCCCAGTGTTGGCGCGACGGAGAACATTATGCTGGCGGCAGTGCTGGCGAAGGGCTGCACAGTCATTGAAAACGCCGCAGAGGAACCGGAAATCTGTGACCTGGCGGATTTCCTGCGGGAAATGGGGGCGGACATTACAGGGGACGGGACGGACGCGATCACCATTATGGGCGGGAAGGAGCTGCATGGCGCAGTGCATGAAGTGATACCCGACCGCATAGAAGCGGGGACGTTTATGGCAGCGGCGGCAATTACGGGTGGCAATATCCTTCTGGAAAATATCCGTGAAGAACACTTGAAGCCGGTAATAGCAAAGCTGGCAGAATGCAACGTCAAGACGGAGGCTGTACCGGAAGGGCTGCGGGTCAGCCGGAAGGGCAGGCTGCACCCGATACAGTTGAAAACAATGCCTTTCCCCGGCTTTCCGACGGATATGCAGGCGCCGTTCATGAGTCTGATGGCTGTAGCAAAAGGGACCAGCGTGATTACGGAAACCGTATTTGAAAATCGCTTCATCCATGCGGGGGAACTCCAGCGGATGGGCGCGGATATTAAGATAGACAGCCGCAGCGCAGTTATTGAGGGAGTGGAAACGCTGACGGGTACAAAAGTAAAGGCGACTGACCTGCGGGCAGGTGCGGCATTGATACTTTCCGCACTGGCGGCAAAGGGGGAAACGGAAATCAGCGACATTTACCATATTGAACGCGGGTATTATAAAATAGATGAAAAATTGCGGGCGCTGGGGGCGGAAATTGAGCGGAAGGACGTTCACTGAAAGTTTATAAACAAAAAAAACGGAAAAAGCATTTGCGTTTTTTCCGTTTTTATATTGTGTGCATTTACCGTTTCATTTTACCAGCGATTTCAACACGGACTTTTTTATTTTTAATCTTGGCGTTTTTCATGCCGTAGAGTACGTCCTGCACAAATTCCCGTGGTACATCGACGAAGGAATACGTATCAAACAGGTCGATGGCACCCAGAGCCTTGCCGGGGACACCAGCCTCGTTTGCAATAGCCCCTACGATGTCTTTCGTGCGGATTTTATTCTTTTTGCCGGCGTTCAGGAACAGGCGGACCATTTTTTCGCCGCTGCCGCCATAGGCTTCCGTGCCGTTAAAATTGATATCATCGATGGCGTCAATATCATCAGAATTGATATTGGCAAGCTGAAGCTTCAAAAGTGCGGCTGCAACGTCGATGCTTGTGAAATCTTCTTCCATGAGCCTGTCTACCAAATGGATATATTTCGTGAGATGGCCTTCCGTAATGGTTTCTTTGACTTTCTCAAGGAAAAGCGTGGTTTTCATTTCTTCCACATCGCTGAGAGTCGGCAGCTTCTGCTGCAAGATTTTTGTTTTGGTAAAGCGCATGATATCGCGCAGCTTGTAGATTTCTTTGCCAACGCAGAAGGTAAAGGCTTTGCCCGCCTTGCCCGCGCGGCCCGTCCGTCCTATGCGGTGGACATAATATTCCTCGTCCTGCGGGATATCGTAATTAACGACGATGTCAATATCGTCTACGTCAATACCGCGTGCCGCAACGTCTGTTGCGACAAGGATCTCAATCGTGCCGTTGCGAAATTTCTGCATGACCTTGTCACGCTGTGCCTGCTTCAAATCCCCATGCAGGCCCTCCGCGAAATAGCCACGCCCCTGCAAAAGCTCTGTCAGGTCGTCCACGCGCTTTTTCGTGTTGCAGAATACCATTGCCAGATTTGGGTTATACATGTCAATCAGACGCGTCAGCGCGTCAAGCTTGCGCTTTTCTTTTACGTCAAAGTAATACTGTTCAATGTTGGGGACAGTCAGTTCCTTGCGGACGATTTTAATGAACACAGGGTCTTGCTGGAAACGTTTTGTGATATCCAGTATTTCAGGGGAAAGCGTAGCGGAAAAGAGCAGTGTCTGGTGTTCTCTGGGGATTTTTACCAAAATAGTTTCAATATCCTCACGGAAACCCATATCAAGCATTTCATCGGCTTCATCCAGAATCATCATCTGTACGCTGTCCGTTTTGAGCGTGCGGCGGCGCATATGGTCCATGACGCGCCCGGGTGTGCCGATGACAACCTGCGCGCCTTTTTTCAGGGCAAGTATCTGCCTGTCAATGGGCTGACCGCCGTAAATGGGCAGTACGCGGATATTATCCCTGTATTTCAGCAGCTTGCGGAATTCTTCGCTGACCTGTATTGCCAGTTCGCGGGTGGGGCAGAGGATTAAGGCCTGCAGACGCCTGTCCTCCGGGTCGATGCGCTCCAGACAGGGGATGCCGAAAGCGGCGGTTTTGCCTGTACCCGTCTGCGACTGCCCGATGACGTCCCTGCCTTCCATGACAACGGAAATCGCCTGTGACTGTATGGGCGTGGCTTCTTCAAAGCCCATATCCAGCACTGCCTGGCATATTTCCGGAGATAAGTTCATGTCTTCAAATCTAAGATGTTCCATTCTATATTCCTTTCTGGTGAAGGGAAACACATTCCCTTTTGCGTAAAAACAGCTGTATTTTCTATCATAACAGGAATGGGGGAGGATTGCAAGGCATTTTTTGTGCAGAAAGGAAAGGCAGGGTCTGTGCCCCGCCTTTCGCATTCTTTATTCATGGATTTTGAAGCTGTTGAGAAATTTCGCGGTTTCTGCCGTGCTGTGGTCGATAATTTGACTTTTGCCCATATCCAAATCGGCGATGGCATCCATATCTTCCTTAGAAAGAGAGAAATCCCAGATATTGAGGTTTTCGTGGATCCTTTCTTCGTGGGTGGATTTCGGAATAATGATCACGCCGCGTTCAATATTCCACCGCAGTGCGATTTGCGCCGCAGTTTTGCCATACTTCTGCCCGATTCCTGTGAGTACAGGATTTGTGAAAATACCGAATTTGCCTTCTGCCAGAGGAGCCCATGCCTGCGGTTGGACGCCGAATTCCTTCATGTTTTCCAATGCGCCGGATTGCGCAAAGAAGGGATGCAGTTCCACCTGGTTTACCATAGGGGCAATTTTGGCGTTTAAGCATAAATCTGCCAGACGGTCTGGATAAAAATTACAGACGCCGATGGCGCGGATTTTTCCTGCTTCGTACAGTTCTTCCAATGCACGCCAGGAGCTGTAATAGTCGCTCACAGGCTGGTGGAGAAGGTAAAGGTCTATATATTCCAATCCCAGATTGTCAAGAGAATTCTGAAAGGCTTTTTTCGTGCTTTCATAACCGTAGTCTTGAATCCATAGCTTTGTGGTGACAAAAATTTCCTCGCGGGGTACGCCGCTTTTGCGGATTGCCGCGCCTACGGCTTTTTCGTTCAGATAAGCTGCCGCCGTATCTATCAGACGGTATCCGGCTGCCAGCGCACTGTGGACAGCCTGTTCACAGACAGCTGCTTCTGGAACCTGAAAAACTCCAAACCCTTCCATGGGCATTTTGACGCCGTTTCTTAAAGCAGTGTATTCCATGTCATTTCCTCCTTTTTGCCGTTTGTTTACAATTTACACTTTTTGACCGCACGCCGAACAGGGCAAGGCTTAACAGGGCGGGAGAAATTGCTCTGGCGCATATAAACAATATTCTGCGTGAAGCAGAGGAAATGAAAAATGACCTGAGCCGCTATGCACAGCAGGATAAAATGCTTTCCATTGCTTTCTGTGACCATGATGTACAGTGGTACAGTATCCCGCGGTTTTCCTTTGCCTATCCTGATATGCAGGTTTCCAGCCGGCTTTGTGGGGAGAATGCGCTGCGGTTGTTGCTGGAACGGGAATTTGATGTTGCAGTGGTTCCGGAGGAAATAAAGCATAGTGATGTGCTTTGTATGCCGTTCCTTTTTGACCAGGTTTACCTTTCTGCGTCTTCATGCGGCAGCTATTTGGAGCAGGACAGTATTTCCCTGCGGGAACTGCCAGCCCAGCCAATGCTGTTCCCGACTTTTGGCGGCTATCTTGTCGAAACGATTGAGAGAATTATAAAAGAAGAAAGACCGGATATTGCGATAGTCAGGAATGATTTTCCAGTGATGCAGCATCTGGTGCGGACAACAGATTTTCTGACTACGCTGTCTACGCTTTCCATGGAACTGCGCAATGACGGCGAAAACAGGCATTTTATTCCTCTAAGCGACCCTGAAATGTCCCTGACTTATCAGATTGCATATCTGAAAGAAAATCGCGGTAAAGTCAGCCGTTTTCTGGAATGGGCAAAAAAATGCGCGGAGGAACAGCGGCATGAGAATGCGGAAAAATAGCGGCAGACTGCAAAACGCCGAAGGTTTTGCGGGTAAAGTTGAACTTTGGCGAATATTGTGGTACACTGTTGAGGAAGGAGCGGGCGGCGGCAGAAAAGCAGGCCTGCCGTTTCCCCATATGTACAGTATGAAAGCAATGAAGATACAGAGGAGGAATTAAAATGCACATCAGTTACCAGCCGAAGGGCGTTTGCGCAGCGGGTCTGGAATTTGACATTGAGGAAGGCGTCGTAAAAAATATCAACTTTATGGGCGGCTGCGACGGGAACCACAAAGGGCTTGCCGCGCTTGCCGAAGGCATGCCGCCGGAGGAAGCCGCGAAACGCCTGAAGGGCATTACCTGCGGCAGAAGAAACACAAGCTGTCCCGACCAGCTTGCTGTCGCGCTGGAGCAGTTCCTTGCAGAGCAGTAAACGGCTTCGGCGTCCGGTTTTTTGAAATTTTTGTTGACAGAAGAAAAGACTTGTGCTATCCTTTTATGAGAAGACGCAGGTCTTTTTTTTATGCAGAATAAAAAATCTCATCAGGGACGGAGGTGGAAATTTTGAGAACACGGATTACCTTGGCTTGCACAGAGTGCAAACAGAGAAACTACAGCACGACGAAAGACAAAAAAGTTATGCCTGACAGAATGGAGATCAAAAAGTATTGTAAGTTCTGCAAAGCCCACACATTACACAAAGAAACAAAGTAATGCAGGGTTATCCTGAGTATAAGGAAGTGAACGCATGGAAGAAAAGAACACCACAAACCAAACGAACGAAGTGAAACAGGCAGCCGAAACAAAACAGCCGAAGCCCGCACAGGCGGCAAAAAAGAAAAGCGACAAGGACACTTTTGCGGATTATAAGGCGGAATTCAAAAAGATTATCTGGCCCGACCGCGCGGATATGGTAAAACGTACAGCAACGGTTATTGTTACGTCCCTGCTGGTAGGCGTTATCATTTTCTGCATGGATACAGTGTTCTCCGCAGGATACAGCGCGATTCTCGGCCTGATGGGCTGAGGCGGCGCAGGGCATCGTCTGAATGGAAAACGAAAAGGATGGTATTATGTCTGAAGAAATCAATAAACCGGCGGAATCAGCGGCGGCTGACGAATCCAGGTGGTACGTTGTGCATACCTATTCAGGGTATGAAAACAAGGTCAAGGCCAATATCGAGAAAAGCGTGGAAAACAGAGGGATGCAGGACCAGATTCTGGAGGTCAGCGTGCCTTTGCAGGACGTTGTGGAAATCAAGGATGGTCAGAAAAGAACGGTCCAGCGCAAGGTGTTTCCGGGTTATGTGCTGCTGAGAATGATTATGAACGATGAAACATGGTACGTCGTCAGGAATACCAGAGGCGTGACAAGCTTTGTCGGCCCCGGCTCCAAGCCCGTACCCCTGACAGATGCGGAGGTGCGCGCAATGGGCATCGGCGGCGAGGTGGAAAGCCTTGACGTGGAGATTGGCGATACAGTCCGCGTTGCGGCAGGACCGTTTGCGGATTCCGTTGGGCAGATCAAAGAGATTAACACCAACAAAAAGACGCTGGTTGTCAGCCTTTCTATTTTTGGCAGGGAAACGCCGGTAGAGCTTGATTTCGCTCAGATCGACAAAATTTAATCATCAAACGACTTGGAAGGCGGCACACGCCGCCGGTGGGAGGGAAAATCCCCGCTAATTACCACATTTATAGGAGGTGCCATAATGGCAAAGAAAGTAACAGGCTATATCAAATTACAGATTCCCGCGGCGAAGGCAACGCCCGCACCCCCTGTCGGCCCTGCGCTGGGTCAGCATGGCGTAAATATCATGGGCTTTTGCAAGGAATTTAACGAAAAAACAGCTTCCCAGGCTGGTCTGATCATCCCCGTAGTCATTACGGTTTATCAGGACAGAAGCTATTCCTTCATCACAAAGACGCCCCCTGCGGCGGTTCTGCTGAAGAAGGCGGCAGGTCTGGAATCCGGTTCCGGCGTACCCAATAAAACAAAGGTTGCGAAGCTGCCCAAGGCTGAAGTAATGAAGATTGCCGAGATGAAGATGCCGGATTTGAACGCGGCTGACGTTGAAGCTGCGTACCGCATGATCTGCGGCACGGCAAGAAGCATGGGCATCGTTGTTGAAGAATAAGCCGGAAGCGGCGTAAGTGGGAGGGATTTCTCCCGATACTACCACATAAGGAGGTCACGAAAGTGAAAAGAGGAAAAAAATACAGCGAGGCTGCAAAGCTCGTTGATAAGGCAATGCTTTATGATACAGCAGACGCGATTGATCTGGTGCAGAAAACATCTACAACGAAGTTTGACGCAACAGTAGAAGCGCATATTCGTTTGGGCGTTGACAGCAGACATGCTGATCAGCAGGTGCGTGGCGCCGTTGTTCTTCCACACGGCACAGGCAAAACAGTTCGTGTTTTGGTATTCGCGAAGGGCGACAAGGCTGAAGAGGCTCTTGCAGCCGGCGCGGATTTCGTAGGAGCAGAGGATTTGATTCCGAAGATCCAGAATGAAAACTGGTTTGGTTTTGACGTTGCAGTTGCTACGCCTGACATGATGGGCGTTGTTGGCCGTCTGGGTCGTGTGCTTGGCCCTAAGGGCCTGATGCCTAACCCGAAGGCTGGCACAGTTACGATGGACGTAACAAAAGCAATCAACGATATCAAAGCCGGTAAGATTGAGTACCGTCTGGATAAGACGAACATCATCCATGTTCCTGTAGGCAAGGTATCCTTTGGTTCTGAAAAGCTGGGAGAAAACTTCCAGACTCTGATGAGCGCAGTCATAAAAGCAAAACCTACAGCTGCAAAGGGTCAGTACCTCAAGAGCGTTGTTCTGACAACGACAATGGGCCCCGGCGTGAAGGTTAACCCCGCAAAGATTTCTGAGTAAAGCCCCGAAAGAACTTAAAAAAATTTGCGGAAGTCCTTGACAGGCACCCGTTTTCGCGGTATGATAAACGGGTTGAAAGAAAAATCCATATCTGCCGCAGACAGCAGGTGCAAGAAATTGCGTAAACCCTGCCGAGGAAACCAAAAGCGTGAGCTTACAAGCCTCTTTGTCTATGTGCAGAGAGGCTTTTTCAAGACTGGAATACCGAAAAGGATTTAAGGAGGTGTAAAAAATGGCAAAGATTGAACAGAAGCAGGTTGTTGTGAACGAGATCAAAGAAAAGCTGGAAAAGGCGGCTTCCGTTGTTATGGTGGACGCAAGAGGCCTGACAGTAGAGCAGGATACCGCCCTGAGAAAACAGCTCAGAGAGGCCGGCGTTGATTATAAGGTTTACAAAAACACAATGGTGCATTTCGCAATTCAGGGCACGCAGTTTGAAGGACTGGACGAATACCTCGCAGGTCCCAGCACGTTTGCGTTCAGCTATGAGGACGCAACGACAGCAGCCAGCATCCTGAACAAGGTTGCAAAGGATGTAAAAGAACTGGAATTTAAGGCGGGTGTTGTGGAAGGCGTTGTATACGATGCGGCAGGCATGAAGCTGATTGCAGATATTCCTTCCAGAGATGTACTGCTTTCCAAGCTGCTCGGCAGTTTCAAGTCCCCTATGTCCTCTTTCGCGCGCGTTATCGACCAGATTGCGAAGAAAGACGGCGAGGCGGCAGCAGAATAAGAAGAATCCCTTTTCCACCCCGATGTGGGCGGCAGGGCTTTATACTGAAAACAGACAAATATTATTCGGAGGTGCTTAACAATGGCAAAATTGACAATCGAAGAAATCATTGCAGCTGTAAAAGAGCTTACAGTTTTGGAACTGAATGACCTGGTAAAGGCAGCAGAAGAAGAATTCGGCGTATCCGCAGCAGCGGGTGTTGCGGTAGTAGCTGGCCCTGCAGCTGGCGGTGCAGCAGAGACAGAAAAGACAGAATTCGACGTTGAACTGACAGAAGTTGGCCCGAACAAGGTTAAAGTTATCAAGGTTGTTCGTGAAGTAACAGGCCTGGGTCTGAAAGAAGCGAAGGAAGCAGTTGACGGCGCTCCTAAGGTTCTGAAAGAACAGGTTTCCAAAGAAGAAGCTGACGGCATCAAAGCAAAACTGGAAGAAGTTGGCGCAAAGGTAACACTGAAGTAAGAGTTTTCCAAAACCAGCAAATAAAAACGGCAGGAGTCTGTTTTTCAGGCTTTTGCTGTTTTTTATTTGCGCCAAACTGGGAAAGCTTTACGAAAACAGGTGGTATCTGATGGCGGGAACAGGAAGGGGCTTGGGGAGTATGCAAGGCTGGTTTTATTTAGGAAAGTTGTAAAAAGTAAAAAGGGCAGAACCAAAGTTCTGCCCTTCCGTATTACCCGTCGCAGCGGGTGATGGCTTCGCAGGGATTTTTTTCCGCGTATTCTTTTGCCATATCTGCAAGTGTGATATCATCTACCACCTGGTCTACGGCCTCTTTCATGCGTTTCCATATGGAGAGGGAAACACAGCTGTCAAAGTTCGGGCAGCCGGGATGGTCCACACAGCTTACTGGCGAAAGCGAGCCTTCCAGCACGCGCAGCACCTCTCCGACGGTGATTTCTTCCGGCGGGCGGTTCAGGGCATAGCCGCCCTGCGCGCCGCGGTAGCTTTTGACAAGGCCGGATTTCGTCAGGGGATTGATAATCTGTTCCAAATACTTTTCTGAAATATTCTGGTCTTTCGCGATGTTCTTTAACGGAACCGTGCCGCTCCCATACTGCAAAGCCAGCGCAAGCATCAGGCGGATTCCATAACGTCCTCTGGTCGAAATCTTCATATAAATAATCTCCTTATTGGTTTATTCCGCATCCTGCCAGCCCTTGCATACGTCCACCCATTCGATACATTTGCCATAGTGGAACAGCTCGTCACAGGTCAGCTCGATTGCGGAATTGCTGCTGCCAGCGGCGGGAAAAACAGTATCGAAGCGCTTCATGGAAATATCGGCATAAGCCTTTGTGGTTTCCGGCAGGGCAAAGGGGCATACCCCGCCGACGGCATGTCCGGTTGCGTCAAGCGTTTCTTCGGGGGAAAGCATTTTTGCTTTCAGACCAAACGTGTCCTTGAATTTGCGGTTGTCGATTTTCGTATCGCCTGCTACGGCAATAACAATTGGTCCTTCCTTGGACATCAGGCAGAGTGTTTTTGTGATGCGGGCAGGAATAACGCCTGCCGCCTGTGCGGCCAGTTCCACAGTTGCACTGGAGGTTTCAAATTCCAAAACTTCTTTAGGGCATTCCATCTCTTTCAGATAAGCCCGTACTTTCTCAATAGACATTTCTGTGACATCTCCTTTGTGATTTGCATATGGGCGGTTTCTGCCGCCGCTTGTATTAACATTAAGCATATCAGAAAAGGGGAATTTCTGCAAGAAAGAAAGTGTTTTTTTGCAAAGAATAAGGGGGATTGTCCGCGCAGTGTGGAACTGTCCGGTTTCTGGAAATTTTTCATAAATCCTGCTTTACGCCGGTGCAAAAAATGCTATAATGGTTGCATGGCTCTAAAATTTTGTGTTTTTTGCTCTCGTAAAAGAATTGTAAGGAATTTTCAAGTTTTTTGTAAAAGAATACTGCTATAATGGAACGGACAGTGATGCCCGCATCTGGGGCATCCGGACAATGGGAAACCGGCGGAAGGGAGCGTTAGCATGGAGCAGTTTAATATTTTGGTCTGTGATGATGACAGGAGTATCGTTGAGGCGATTGAAATTTATCTGAAACAGGAAAATTATCATGTGATAAAAGCGTACAATGGGCTGGAAGCGCTGGAAGCTCTGGAGGAAAATGAAATACACCTGATATTGATGGATGTGATGATGCCGCTTCTGGACGGGCTGAATACGACGGTCAAAATCCGTGAAAGCATGAACATCCCCATAATTATACTTTCTGCAAAAACGGAGGATACGGATAAAATCCTGGGGCTGAATTTTGGCGCAGATGATTACATCAGCAAGCCGTTTAACCCGCTGGAGCTGCTGGCGCGCATCAAAAGCCAGATGCGCCGCTATACCATGCTGGGCAGCATTGCGGAGAAAAGCAACGTAATCCGCATCGGGGAACTGGAGCTGGACAAGGACGCAAAGGAGGTGCGCGTAGGCGGTGAGCCAATTAAGCTGACCGCAACGGAATACGGCATTTTGCAGCTGCTGATGGAAAATGCGGGAAAGGTTTTTTCCATTGACCAGATTTATGAAAGTGTCTGGAACGAAATGTCCTTTGCGCCGGAGAACACGGTTTCGGTGCATATCCGCCGCATCCGTGAAAAAATTGAAATCAACCCGAAGGAACCGAAGTACTTGAAGGTGGTGTGGGGGATTGGCTACAAAATCGAAAAATTCTAATATGTACCGTACAAAGTGGAAGGTAACAGTGACGATAGTGTTTTTTGTTTGCGCACTGGTGATGTTTTGCTGTAGTATACTGGCGGGAATGATTTCAAAGCAGTGGAACTGGGACGCTGTCAATGCCGAAACGGTCTATGATACGGAGGAGTTTCATGAAGCCTTTCAGACCGCGCTGGACAGGGCGATTACCGCGGATATTCAATACCAGAGCAGGGAACGGATTACATTAGGAGATGCGGTGCAGAGGGAAGAAGTTATTAACGGCTTTAAGCGGTATTATGGCATCGTTGATGGGGTGATTTCCAACAATACGGAAATTAACGCGACATATGACGGGCTGGCGATTTATGGGGAGATTCCCCAATCGCTTTACGCAAATTTGCAGGAATATCAGTATCTGGTAGAGAACAGGCTGCCAATGTATTACAAAATGTATTTGCAAAGACAGCTGGACGAATACAAGACCTGTGTCCGCTATCTGGGCGGGCTGCGGAACTTCCTTTATTATATTGAGGACGAAGCAGGCAACCCTGTTGGCGGGAATACAACGAAGGGCGAAATCAGCGATGAGGAACGCACGCTTGTGCTTTACGCGGGCTTCAGCAGCGACCATCTGGGCGAAATGCCGGATTATTTCGAAACGTATTCCAATGTCACGCTGGAGGAAAGCGGGCTGCGGCTTTACGGTGCAATCTGCGACCCTCTGCACCCCGGAGATGAGTTCTACGAGCTTTGGCAGAGCTTCGGTTTTGCGAAGAAAAGCCTGCCAATACTGCTGGGGGTGTTTTTTGCTGCGGCACTCCTGCTGGCGCTGTGTACGGTCTACCTGATACGGGTGACGGGACAGAAGGAAAAGGGCGGCATTGTGGAGTATATGGTGCAGGACAGGCTTTATAATGAGGTGCATTTTCTGCTGGTTGCGGCGTTTTTTACATTTTCTCTGGCAGGCGGAACGGCTCTTGCGAAGAATATATTGCAGGGAAATGCAAATTTCTGGTCGTATCTGTTTATCGTGATACTGGGTGCCCTGTATCTGGCAGATGTGGCTGTGGGGCTTGGCTTTCTGCTTTCTGTTGCCCGACAGGTAAAGGGGCGGCGGATTTTCCGAAACACATGGGTTTCTGTGACAATCCGACGTGTATCTGAGCTTTTTAACGGAAAAACTTTTCGTGGCTGGATGCTGATTGTCATGCTCTGCTATGGCCTTGGCAATTGTGTCATCATGGGACTGGCAGTGCTTGCGCCGTATTATGGGCAGTGGCGGTTCGGCGTGCTTTGCGGGCTTGTGCTGATACTGTTTAATGGGATATGTATGTATTTTTTCCTGCGCGCACTGCGTTCGCTGAAAAATATCATGATTTCAGCGAAGGAAACTTCAAAGGGGGATTTTTCTGTCCCGCTGAGTCTGGCGGAGATTTCGCCTTCTTTCCAAAATTTTGCGATGGATATAGCAAACATACAGGACGGGCTGAAAAATGCCGTAGATGACGCGGTGAAGGGGGAACGCATGAAAACGGACCTGATTACGAATGTTTCACACGACCTGAAAACGCCGCTGACCTCTATCATTACGTATGCCGATCTGCTCAAGCATGAGGAGCTTTCTAATGAGCGGGCAAAGGGCTATGTGGACGTTCTTCATGAAAAATCCTATCGGTTGAAACAGCTGATTGAGGATTTGATAGAGGCAAGCAAGGCATCCAGCGGAAATCTGACTGTAACGAAAATGCAGATTGATTTCCGACAGCTGACATTGCAGGCAATGGGCGAAATGGAGGAAAAGATAGAGGCGGCGGGTCTCTCGTTCAAATTGAGCTGTCCGGAGCCTGTGCGGATAGACGCAGACGGGCGGCATATGTGGCGGATATTGGAAAACCTTTTTTCCAATGCAATCAAGTATTCCATGCCAAATTCGCGGGTTTATGTGGATATTTTTGAAATGAACGGCTTTGGCATGCTGGTGATGAAAAATATTTCCGCTTCACCGATTGATTTTGACGAAACAAGGCTGACGGAGCGTTTTGTGCGGGGGGACGCCTCGCGGACGACGGAGGGCTCAGGGCTGGGGCTTTCCATTACACAGAGCCTTGCGCAGATACAGGGCGGCACGTTTGGCATTCAGGTGGACGGAGACTTGTTTAAGTCCATCGTCAGTATCCCGCTTTGGGAGAACGGGGAAGAAACGGAAGAAGAAACAGCGGAACCCGAAGGGCTGCCGGAGGATTGAAAGGAGCGAAGCAGAAATGTGGAAGGAAAAAGAGGAAGACAGGTTTGAAAAGACGTATTTGCAGGGAAAAGTGAATATCATAGAGATATGGGTGGACAAGCAGACGGGCGTGCAGTATCTGTTTCGGTATTCGGGGTCTGCCGGAGGGCTGACGCCCCTGCTGGACGCAGATGGGAAGCCACAGATTGACCCGAATTACCGGAAAACACTTTGATAAAGTATTGCCTGTTGTTTTACCAGTTGTATTTTGGAGACAACGGAAAAGGGTTCTCCGCAAAATACAGTTTTGTTGCTGAGAGGTCAGGGAGTGAAACTTTTTGCAGGGTGTGGGGCAGAGCTTCACGGTTTTAGGGCTTAAAGGTGGGGAGGATTTTGAGAAATAAACTGCGAAAATTCATAGAAAATGCGGAAAACAGCGAAGATATTTTCGTCACTTTTTTGGGCTGGTCTTTTGCGGGAGCGGTCATAGGTATGCTCGTGGGTCTTGCGGGTATCGCCTTCCATTGGGCTTTGGAGTGGGCGGCGGTATTCCGTACCGCTCACCCGGCCATACTCTGGCTTCTGCCTTTTGGCGGCCTGCTGATTGTGCTGGCATATCGTCAGGAGCATATGGAAAACGATAAAGGCACCAATTTTATATTGATAGCAGTTCGCTTCAATGTTGCCGTTTCCATTCGGACTGCACCGCTGATTTTTTTCAGTACCGTTGTGACGCACCTGTTTGGCGGCTCTGCCGGCAGGGAAGGCGCGGCGCTCCAGCTGGGCGGCAGCATCGCCTCGTGGCTCGGCAGGGAAGTGGAGCTGAATGAACGGGAAGAACGCATAATGACGATGTGCGGCATGGCGGCAGGGGTTTCGGCTCTGTTCGGCACACCGCTGACTGCTGTAGTGTTCGCGATGGAAGTCATTACCGTTGGGGTGATGCATTATTCTGCAATTGTCCCCTGTACGATTTCCGCGCTGGTGGCGGCAGGGCTTGCCAGAGGTGCAGGCATTACAGCACCGTTTTATCATGTGCTGGGGATTCCGGCAGAAATTACGTTGAATGTCGGCTGGTGCGTGGGGCTTTTGGGGATAGGCTGCGCTTTGCTGAGCATCCTGTTCTGCGTGGTGATGGAGCAGGTTTCAGGCAAATACAGGCAGTATTTCCCGAATCCGCTGCTGCGGGTGTTCGTGGGCGGCTTTCTGGTGATTGTGCTGACGTACCTTGTTGGCACAAGGGATTACAACGGCGCAGGCATGGAGCTGATTGAACGGGCAATTGGCGGAGAGGCGGAAACGGGCGCTTTTCTGCTGAAAATACTTTTTACAGCAATGACGCTCGGAGCGGGCTTCAAGGGCGGTGAAATTGTCCCTTCCTTTTTTACTGGCGCAACATTCGGCTGTGTGGTGGGCCCTTTGCTGGGGCTTTCGCCTTCGTTTGCGGCTTCGCTGGGAATGGCGGCTGTGTTCTGCGGTGTAACGAACTGCCCGATGGCGTCTGTATTTCTCTGCATTGAGTTGTTTGGCGTGAAGGGCACGGGGTATTACGCGCTTTGCTGCGGGGTCAGCTACATGCTTTCCGGATATTACGGGCTGTATTCTGAACAGAAAATTATGTATTCCAAGGTGCAGCCGGAGTTTATCAACAAGAATGTCCATTAAGGAAAAATATGTCAGGAGATAATGCATAAAATAATTTTATGCATTATTTTATGCAATGAAAAAAGTTCGTGAGCAAGAGAAATTTCCTTGTAAAAAGTGTAAATATGTATAGATTTTACAAAAAAACGGGAATATTATTTTTTTTATAGTGGAATTTGGTTATTGTATTTTATACACGATTCTAGTATAATGCCCGTATGAGAAAAAGCAAAAAATGCAACAAAATGATACAGAAAATGGGAGGAAGAAAAAATGAAAAAGTATTTGAAAAACATTATGGCAGGAACTATGGTATTTGCAAGGGCAGCGGCTTTGGCCGGCTGCGGCAGCAATGAACCCGCACCCGCAGAGGACGGCGGCGAGAAAGTTGAAGACGCAGGCACACTGATTATGGCAACAAACGCGGAATTCCCTCCGTACGAGTTCCATGAGGGCGGTGAAATTGTTGGTATTGACGCGGAAGTTGCAGCTGCGATTGCGGAAAAGCTGGGTATGGGATTCCAGATTGAAGATATGGCGTTTGATTCCATTATCCCTGCGGTAACAAGCGGCAAGGCAAGCTTTGGCATGGCTGGCATGACTGTAACAGAAGAGCGTTTGCAGAATGTTGACTTCTCTGACTCCTACGCAACAGGTGTGCAGGTAGTTATCGTTAAGGAAGGTTCTGCAATTGCAACGGTTGACGACCTGTTTGCGGAAGGCGCAAATAACCTGGTTGGCGTGCAGACAGGCACAACAGGTGACATTTATGCGACAGGCGATATTGAAGACGAAGGCCTTGGCACAATCGAGCGTTTTAATAAGGGCGCGGACGCGGTTCTTGCACTGACACAGGACAAGATTGACTGCGTAATCATCGACAATGAACCTGCAAAAGAATTTGTAGCGGCGAACGAAGGCCTTGTTATTCTGGATACAGCATATGCAGAAGAAGACTATGCGATCTGCTTCGCGAAAGACAGCGAGCTGACAGAGCAGGTAAACGGTGCGCTGAAAGAACTGATTGCTGACGGTACCGTCCAGAGCATCATCGACAAATACATCAACGCAGAATAAAAACCCTGGAGGCTTTGCCCCTGACCCCCTGCAAGGGACTTTGCCCCTTGAACGGTCCGCTGTTTTTATGTGGCGGAAAGGCAGGGGTAAAGGAAAATGATACGGAAATGATATTCGGAAAACGAAAATTTCCGCAATAAAGTTCTTTGTTTCCTTTTTTAATCAGGAAAGGGGCTGGGTTTCAGGGTGGAAGGGCGGCAAAAGCCGCCCTTATTTTATGGCAATTAGGAACGAGGAGGGGAGATTGCCAGATGGATTTCAAGAGTAAGTTTATTGCTAACTTTATTGACGACGACCGCTGGAAATACATTTGGAATGGTTTGGGAGTTACGCTGAAGGTGACGTTTTTTGCGGTTCTTCTGGGTATCGCAATCGGCGTGCTTGTGGCGATTATTCGTTCAACCCATGAGAAAAACAGCAAATCCATGCGGATGGGGTTTGGCAAGGCTGTTCTGGCCATTCTGAATACCATTTGCAAAGTATATCTGACGGTAATCCGTGGCACACCTGTCGTCGTCCAGCTGATGATTATGTATTATATCATTCTGGCGGATTCCAGGAACAAAGTGCTGGTGGCGACGCTGGCGTTCGGTATCAACTCGGGCGCGTATGTTGCGGAGATTTTCCGCAGCGGCATTATGTCGATAGACGAAGGGCAGTTTGAAGCGGGGCGCAGCCTTGGCTTTAACTTCGTACAGACTATGCGCTATATTATTATCCCGCAGGCATTCAAAAACGTGCTGCCGGCATTGGCAAATGAATTTATCGTACTGCTCAAGGAAACGTCTGTCGTGGGTTATGTCGCGCTGCAGGATCTGACAAAGGGCGGCGATATTATCCGCAGCCGGACATTTGACGCGTTTATGCCATTGTTTGGCGTCGCACTGATTTACCTGATAATGGTGCTGTTCTTTACATGGCTGGTGGGAAGGCTGGAAAGGAGGCTGAGGAACAGTGAACGGTGATACCCTGATAAGAGTGGAAAAGCTGCAAAAACATTATAATGGCGGCGTAATTAAGGCGCTGGACGGTATCAATACGGAGATTAAAAAGGGCGAAGTGGTCGTTGTCATTGGACCTTCCGGTTCGGGGAAATCTACATTCCTGCGCTGCCTCAACCTGCTGGAAGTGCCTACCGGTGGGAATATCTTTTTTGAAGGCGTGGATATTACCGATGAAAAGGTAAATATCAATATCCACAGGCAGAAAATGGGCATGGTGTTCCAGCACTTCAATTTGTTTCCGCATATGACGATACTGAAAAATATGATTATTGCGCCGATGAAGCTGCGGAAAAAAAGTGAAGCCGAGGCGACAGAACTGGCGATGAAGCTGTTGCGGCGCGTTGGGCTGGAGGACAGGGCAAATGCGTATCCTTCCCAGCTTTCCGGCGGGCAGAAGCAGAGGATTGCCATTGTGCGCGCGCTCTGCATGGAGCCGGAGGTCATGCTTTTTGACGAACCGACTTCCGCGCTTGACCCCGAAATGGCCGGCGAGGCATTGGAGGTTATGAAACAGCTGGCGCATGATAATATGACGATGGTCGTTGTGACGCATGAAATGGGCTTTGCACGCGAGGTTGGCAGCAGGGTCATGTTCATGGCAGAAGGGCGGCAGGTCGAGGAAGGCACGCCGGAGGAAATTTTTGACCACCCGAAAAGCGAGCGTTTGCAGACGTTTCTGGCAAAGGTGCTGTAAGGTTCGCAAGGGCTTGATTGCAGATAGAAAACCGTGGGGCGGTATGATGTTCCACGGTTTTTTTGCGAAAAAAATCTGCCTGCATCCAAACAGATGCAGGCAGATATTCGTTTTTATATTGCCAAACTACTTATACGTCCATAATGATAGGCAGTATCATCGGGCTTCTTTTTGTTTTCTGCCAAATATAATTTTTCAGCGTATCTTTGATGAGCCCTTTGATATAGTTCCAGCTGGTGACGTTCCGTTCTTCGCATCTGAGCAGTGCGTCCAGTACGACTTTTCTGGCTTCGTCCATCAGGTTTTCCGCTTCGCGCACATACACAAAGCCTCTCGAAATGATGTCCGGCCCGGCAATGATGGTGCCGTTTTCTCTGTCCATGGAAACGACCACAACCATCAGGCCATCCTGAGAAAGATGTTTTCTGTCCCGCAGGACGATATTTCCAACATCACCGACGCCAAGGCCGTCTACCATGACCTGACCTGTCGGCACAGAACCGGTGATTTTTGCCTCGTTTTTATTGACTTCCAGCACATCACCCAGCTTCATGACGAAGATGTCCTTTTTATCCATTCCCATGGAAAGCGCCAAATCCCTGTGGCAGGAAAGGTGCATAAATTCCCCATGGACAGGCATGAAGAAACGGGGCTTTGTCAGCGCAAGCATCAGTTTCAGTTCCTCCTGCCTTGCGTGGCCGGATACGTGGATATCTTCCGCATCGCCGTTTACAACGTTTGCGCCGCGTTTGACCAGTTCATTCATCATGCGGAATACGCTTTTTTCGTTGCCGGGTATCGCGGATGCGCTGATAATGATTTTATCATCCGGCTTGATGCTGACCTGTTTATGCTCATTGGAAGCGATGCGCGAAAGCGCGGACATTGTTTCACCCTGGCTGCCGGTCATGATGATGACGAGCTGTTCGTCTCTGTAATTCCGGATTTCATTGATGTCAATAACTGTCCGCGGCGGTATCCAGAGGTAATCCAGCTCCGAAGCTGTTTTTACGGCGTTTACCATGCTGCGCCCGATGATGGCGACCTTTCGGCCGTACATATAAGCCGCGTTGATAATCTGCTGTATCCTGTGGATATTCGAGGAGAATGTCGCTACCATGATGCGGTTGCGCGGTGTTTCCTCAAAAATGCGCTCGAACACCTTGCCTACTGTTTTTTCCGACATGGTGAAGCCTTTCCGTTCGGCATTGGTGCTGTCGCTCATCAGAAGCAGCACGCCCTGGCTCCCCAGCTCAGCAAAACGCTGAAGGTTGATAATATCGCCGTCAATCGGCGTATAATCCACCTTGAAGTCCCCCGTATGCACGACAATGCCCGCGGGCGTATGAACGGCGAGCGCAACAGCATCGGCAATGGAATGGTTTGTGTGGATAAATTCTACCATCATCTGCCCCAGCTTGACCTTTTCGCCGGGCACGACTGTGTGCAGACGCACTTTATCCAGCATTTTATGCTCGCGCAGCTTGTTTTCCAGAAGACCGAGCGTCAGCAGTGTGCCGAATACCGGCACGTTCAGCTGCTTCAAAATATAGGGCAGTGCGCCGATATGGTCCTCGTGCCCGTGGGTCAAAACAATTCCTCTGATTTTGTCTGTGTTTTTGGCAAGATAGGAAATATCGGGAATGACAAGGTCGATTCCAAGCATATCATCCTCCGGAAACGCCAGACCGCAGTCGATGATGACAATGTCATTGCCATATTCGAGTACAGTCATGTTCTTCCCGATTTCCTCCAGTCCGCCAAGAGCGATGACCTTTATGCTTGGCTTCGCTTTGGCTTTTCCACGTCCTCTGGTTCTGGGCTTTGCCGTTGGCTTTGTTTCCTTCGTTGTTTTAGCCGCTTTGCTTTCCTTCATTTCCTTCGGCTCTTTCTTTTCTTTTTTTTCTGCCAAAAAACACACCTCCTTTCGTTTTCCGTAGTGTTTATATTTTTATAGTATGGCGTAATAAAACGCAATTTAACCGCAAAAGTAAAAACCTTTCGCAGGGATTTCCTGAGTTATTGCAGAATAGCATACGGCGGATTTGCTAAGAGCGCTGCCGCACTATGCAAGGTTCCCAATGAACACAAACTGGTATGCAAGTGTCCCATTTTGGCGCAGCACAATATTGCAGTGCCATTCGCAGCCTCTTCGAGCCTGCTCATCACAGTGTCGCAGTGCCATTCGCAGCCTCTTTGAGCCTGCTCATGAGTGCTGTCGCACTATGCAAGGTTCCCAATGAACACAACTGGGACACAAGTGTCCCAGTTGTGTTCATTGGGAACCTTGCGCACTGCTTGTAGCAAAACAAAAAGACAGTTCTTTCCTTTCCCCAGAAAAACTGAATCCGCCTCATTCCTTTCCGGAGATGACACTGCCTTTTTCCATTTGCTTTAATTTACCAATAGACTGCAATCAGTGAAGCTCTACCTCATAATCCTCGCCCTTCTGGGCAAACAAATCCGCAACGCGGTGGAATTCTGCATCATCTTCGACCAATTCATATGTTACATCGTCCATATTGATTGAAATTTCCTTCAATATAATTGCTTCTGTTTCATCATCGTCCATCAGCTCTGTTTCCACAACGAGCAGATAACGCTCCCCGCCACAGGCAACGTTATCAATGATGGAAAATTCTACCTCTGCACCATCGTTATCTGTCATGGTGACGACTTCAAACTCTATTTCATCTGCTTCTTCAAAAATATCGCTCATTCTTACTGCCGCTCCTTCGTTTATTTGCTTCGGCTGTCCAGATATCCCTGAAGGATATGGACTGCCGCCATTTTGTCAATCACCCTTTTGCGTTGCCCATGGCTGAGGTTGGCTTCCCGCAGCGCACGTTCTGCTGCCACTGTGCTGAACCGTTCGTCCCACAAAACAACTTCCGTTTTTGGAAAACGGTTTTTCAGGCGTTCACAAAAAGCCTTCGTTTTCTCACATCTTTCCCCTTCTGAATTATCCAGATTCTTCGGGTAGCCCAAAACGATGGCTTCGGCATGGTATTCTTCTATCAATTCTCCCAGACGGCGCAGACTTTTTTTATACTCCGCAGGGTTTTCCCTGCGGATGATTTCCACGCCCTGCGCTGTCCAGCCGAACGGGTCGCTGACTGCGACACCGATAGTTTTATCTCCGTAATCCAATCCTAAAATACGCAACTGTACGCCTCATTCCCAAACAGGTTTTATTCGTTCCGCTCAAGGTAATCCTTTACCAGCTCTTCCAGCAATTCGTCGCGTTCCAGCTTGCGAATCATAATTCTTGCGTTGCGGTGGCTGGTAATATAGGTTGGGTCGCCGGAAAGGATATAGCCGACAATCTGGTTTACAGGATTATAGCCCTTTTCCTTCAATGCGGCACTGACCTCCATCAAAATTCTTTTGACTTCGTTTTCCGGTTCTTTTTCCAGCTTTCCAAAATATTGCGTTTCGTTGATGTTGCCGTTTGTGTTTTTCAAATCTTCTCACTCTCCGTCCTGCGGCCCAAATACCGTTATTTTCTGCGCGGACTGCGGGTTTCCTGCCGCTCTGCCCCATTCTTTATATGATAATACAAACCATTGCCATTTGCAACCAAAATCTTCTTACAGAATTATTACAAATTTATAAAGGCCTTTGTGCGGCTGCATTTGGCGGGCTCCCGCCGCCTGTTATACCTGGCGGACAGCCTTATGATAAATAACAAATCAGTGGCTTTCGCATAAATGGGGGATAAATTCCAGGCAGATAATAGATACAATTTGAAGATATGATACAAGCCATAACGTTTATTTTGTGTTAAAATAAGGACGAAAGTTTCAGTAAAGGGGCGTTATCCGTGAAAAAAGAAATGCGAAAAGCAGCCTATGATTCGGTTCTAAATATAGAGGCCTGCCGTTTTCAGGGTATCCTTCAGCCGTTCCCACCGCATTTCCATGAATATTATGTCATCGGATTGATGGAAGAGGGGGAAAGACGGCTGATTTGTGGGAATATGGAAACGGTCACACGTCAGGGTGATATTCTCGTGTTTTATCCGGGGGATACGCACAGCTGTGTGCAGGCAGGGGCGGAACCGATGGATTATCGCGCACTGCATATTCCAGCGGCCGAAATGGAGCGGCTGGCAGAGGAGCGGCACATATCTGTTCTGCCGGCTTTTTCCCAGACGGTAGTTTCTGACAGGGAGCTGGCGGATTGTTTCCGTCATATACACCAGAGCATTATGGACGGGCGTGGCGCGGAAAACAGGGGAAAGCTCCTGCGCTTTCTTTCTGCGCTTTGGGTGAAATATGGCGGGCAGTCTGCCGCGCCTGTGCAGGAGTACCGAGAGGTGGTGGAGAAGGTCTGTGCTTTTCTGGAAACACATTTTGCGGAGCATATTACGCTGGAGGGGCTTTGCTGTTATGCGGGGCTGAGTAAATCCACGCTTTTGAGGGCGTTTACGAAAAACAAGGGCATTACCCCTTACCGCTATTTGGAAACACTGCGCATCGGGGAAGCGAAAAAACTGCTGGAACAGGGCGTTCCTCCGGTGGATGCCGCTCTGCGGACTGGATTTTCCGATCAGAGCCATTTCAGCAGGTATTTCCATCTGCTAATCGGGCTTTCCCCCGGCGCGTACCGTGATATTTTTACAGGAAACAATACAGAAGAAAAGGAGTGATTGGATTTGGATACAAAAGATAAAAAATGTGTGATGGTGATTGACAGTTCCCTGCCGCTGGGAATCATTGCCAATACCGCCGCGATTATGGGGATTACATTGGGACGGGAGAGGCCGGATGTGGTCGGGGCGGATACGACTGACCGGACGGGCAGGCGGCATCCCGGCATTATTGCGTTTCCGGTTCCCATACTCAAGGGGAGTCCGGAAACCATCAGGGAAATCCGTGAAAAGCTTTATCAGCCGGAATTTGAGGGCTTGACAGCTGTTGATTTTTCGGATTTGGCACAGGGTTGTAAGACTTATGAGGAATACGCGGAAAAAATGCTTGCTGCTTCGGAGGAGGATCTGAGGTATTTCGGGATTGCCATTTGCGGAGAGAAAAAGAAGGTTAACCGTCTGGCGGGCAGCCTGCCCCTGCTGCGGTGACATTTATACTTTGGCAGTAAACCGTTTTCGGCTGTAATATGCGGCTGAGAACGGTTTTTTTTTATATGGATAAATCCGAAAGCAGAGAATTTGACTTATAGGCTTGGCAGGCGTAAAATAAGCGTAAGGATGGCAGGAAATGAGTAAAAGGGGGAAGGATATGGAGCGTTGCGGCTGGTGTTTATGCAATGAAAAAATGACAAAATACCATGATGAGGAGTGGGGTGTGCCTGTCCATGATGACAGGAAACAGTTTGAATTTCTTATGATGGAGGTCATGCAGTGCGGCCTGAACTGGAATATGATGATACAGAAACGGGAAATTTTCCAAAACTGTTTCGATGGGTTCGATTTTGAAAAAATTGCGGGCTACGTCGAGGAAGATGTGCGGCGGATATTGCAGACGGAAGGCATGATACGCTCAGAGCGGAAAATCCGTGCTGTGATTCAAAATGCGCAGTGTTTTCGGGCTGTGCGGGAGGAATACGGCTCGTTCAGCGCGTATCTCTGGCAGCTTGCCGGAGGAAAGCCGATACGCTACATGGGCCACCAGAAAGGCGCACTTCCGGCAAAAAATGGGCTTTCTGACCGCATTGCCAGGGATTTGAAAAAACGCGGATTCAAGTACCTTGGTTCGGTTACGGTATATTCGCATTTGCAGGCATGCGGCATTATAAACGACCATGTGGAAACCTGTTTCCGGTATGGGGAACTGGTACGGCAGTATTCCGGCGTGCGAAAACGGAAGGACGGGGAGGAGTAAACCGGAACGGCGGCTTTCCTGCAAAAGGACAGATTTTGATATAACAGGAGGAATGAAAATGGATTGCTTAAAGTTGTTTGAGGAATTGAAACGGAATACCATTGAACTGCGGTTTGAAACGGCGAAAAGCGGACTGCCGAAAGGGGCGTCTAAATTTGGCGGAAAGCCTGAATTGCCGGAGGGTTTCCAGTGGAGCTATTTCACAACGGATACGTTTGACGATGATGAAGTGAAGCCGCGTCCGCTGGCGTTTCTGGCACAGATGAACTGCGCGGAGGTTTCCGCGTATGACAAAGAGGGGCTTTTGCCGGAGAAAGGGATGCTCTATTTTTTCTATGAGCTTGGCTCGCAGAAATGGGGCTTTGACCCGGCGGACAAAGGCTGTGCAAGGGTATTCTATTATGAGGGGGAGTCCGAGGGGTTGACGGAAATGGAGCTGCCGGAGGATTTGGCAGAGGATTACTGGCTGCCGGAACTTTCCATATCGTTCTGGAACAGGGATGATGTACCGGATTGGGCGGAATATGCAGAATACCATGATACAGACGGCGGTTTTGAGATATATGGTGAAGCGCGCGAAAAGCTGATTGGCGGCGGGAATGAAAATTATATCACAAAGCTGCTGGGCTATGCCGATATTATACAGAGTGATATGCTCTGTGAATGTGAATTAGTCGGGTGGCGTGGGCTGAACATCGGGAGGGGCTTTCCCGAAATGACGGAGGAGGAAAAAGCGCAGCTTGTGCGGGATGCACAGGAATGGATTCTTCTGTTCCAGATGGATACGGTGGAAAAGGACGGTTTTGAGCTGATGTTTGGCGACTGCGGGCGCATCTATTTCTATATCCGCAAGGAAGACCTGCGGAACCGGAATTTTGAAAATGTCTGGCTGAGCCTGCAATGCTATTGAGATGTCGGAAATGGTTTGCGGGAGGGGCGGGGATGGTTCTGAGAAAATATGCAACGGCAGACTGCGGAGAATTGGTGCGGCTGTTTTACGAAACCGTTCACACAATCAATGTGGAGGATTATACAAAGGAACAGCTGGACGCATGGGCACCTGAAAATGTGGATTTGGAGGAATGGGACAGGTCGTTCCGGGAGCATGACTGCGTTATCGCGGCCGAGGACGGAACCATTACAGGCTTTGGGGATATGGACAGAAATGGATATTTTGACCGTCTGTATGTCCATAAGGATTACCAGAAAAAGGGCGTTGCTACGGCAATTTGTGACAGGCTGGAGCGGACGGCTCAGGGGAAAATCATTACCCATGCGTCTATAACGGCAAAGTCCTTTTTTGAAAAAAGGGGTTACAGGGTGATGCGAAAACAGCAGGTATTCCGGCGGGGGATTGTCCTTGTCAATTTCGTGATGGAAAAGGACATATAAGAACCTATCCGTAAATTATCTGCGTACATCCTGCTTCATCTTTTCCGGCAG
>OFGA01000664.1_pt1 | contig 27129 bp, 23 predicted proteins | sample 1521471 | NCBI WGS metagenome assembly OFGA01 (sample SAMEA3504086, study PRJEB24116) | mouse gut metagenome | biome: mouse gut; feature: mouse-associated habitat; material: faeces | place: Denmark | collected 2011 | reverse complement strand
TGCATTCTGTACATGCCAATGTAATTCTTGTGCGCACAACTTCCACCTCCATAAAATTCTTTTAATTTTAGGCATAAAAAAAAGACCTACTTCCATCGCGTACTTAGAATAGCACGATTCTGCGCCCGCGTCAATCTTTTTCTCACAGAAAACGGAACAATTTGTAACAGTTCAGCCGAAGGCTTAACTGTTACGGAATCCAGCCCATGAAAATTCGCTTCGCGAAGGGCTGGATTCCCCTGGCATAATCTACACTTTCTTACGGACTTTGCAGCAAGTGCAAAGTCCTTGGCCAAACTGTTGCAACAATTTACATTTCTTTTGAATAATATGTTAATAAAACCTCAATTTTTTCCGATAAAGAATGTATAATATGTAAATGGATTTGAATTGCCCATGCAGTTTTACTGTAATTTCACGGAAGAAAGGAGGGGCTTTTTTATGGCATCTGCAATTGGCTCTGCCTACGACTATTATTTAACAACCTACGGCTCAAGACAGGCATCCCGCTACGATTCTCATAGGAAAGAAGATCTGCGTAAAACTGTCAACAAAATCAATTTACTGAACAAAGAATCTCCTCTTTATAAGGTAAAAATTTCCGGGGATGTTCAGAAATTTGCAATTGATATTAAGGAGAATGCAAGAAGCATTAAAAATATCGTCGCGTCCTTTTCCGAAACAGACGAAGGAATTGCCGCTGGTTTTCATAAAAAAATCGCTACATCCAGCAATCCTGACGCGGTTACCGCTGAATATATCGGTGACAGCACTGCACTGACCGCCAGTGAAGGTTTTGAAATCGAGGTCCTGCAGCTTGCTTCCCCGCAGACAAATATCGGCGGCTTTTTAAAACAGGATGCATATGATTTTCTGCCAGGCAGTTATTCGTTCGATTTAAATATGAACTCGAACTCTTATGAGTTCCAGTATAATATTAACGTCGGTGATACGAACGAAGATGTCCTGCATAAGCTTGCGCGGCTTGTGAACAATGCCCACATCGGCCTCAAGGCAGATGTTTTAAACGGTTCGCAGGATATGTCCGCACTCCGGTTAGAATCCAGGCAGACAGGGCTTGGGCCGGATGAAACCTCTTTGTTCCGGATTATGTCCGATAATGACCCGGAATCACGCCAGGCCATGCAGCTTTTGGGAATTGATGCTGTTGCGGCACAGGCTGAAAATTCATTGTTTCTTCTGAACGGAAAGAAACACAGCTCTTATTCCAACACGTTTACCATTAATAATGCTTTTTCTGTGGAGCTGCACAGCGTGACGCCTAAGAACAGTCCTGTGGAAATCGGATTTAAGCCCGGGTCTGAGGCGGTTACAGATGATATCCAGTCGCTTGTGAATTCGTTTAATTCCATTCTCAGGGTTGCGGATAATCATTCCGAAACGAAGCTGTCCAACCAGAAGCTGCTGCGGGATATGGGAAGCATTGCAAAGATGTATTCGCCGGACTTTTATCCTATGGGGCTGTCGGTGTCGAAAATGGGTATGATTTCGGTCGACCGCGCTGTGCTGTCGCAGTCGGTGGTGTCGGAGGATGCCGGACAGAATCTGGATGTGCTGAACCGGTTTAAGGATGCAATTGGAAGAAAGGCGGATGAAGCTTCGCTGGACCCAATGAATTATGTGAATAAGATGCTGGTGACGTATAAGAATCCGAATTCGGTGAAGAATTTTGTGTGTCCTTATATTTCTTCTGTGTATGCCGGGATGATGGTGGATAGGATATGCTGATGAAAAAATATTGGGTGGTTTTGAAGGCTGCGGTGTCTGAAAGAGGAACTTTCAGGGGCCGTGGTTTTTTTTGCGGGTATGGGGGGGATGGCTTCGCGCACGCCGGATTGTGTCCGCAGGCTTGTGCCGGTGTTCCGGCTTCGGAATGCTGGAAGCTCTAAGCATTCTGTTTTTTTGTTCTGGCATGCGGACGGACCGGGAATTGCATCTGCCATCCATGGCAGGCAATTCCCTTTTTCAGGCATCCATGCCTGAAAATCCTGGTTTTGTTCAGAATGCTAAGAGCTTCTGGCATTCCTGCGCAGTCACACCGGCACAAGCCTGCGGACACAATCCGGCTGGGTTCGATAGGCATTTACGGTAAAATCCGATATGTTAAATATGTATTTGATTTAATTTGTTTTCTCTTGCCTTCCGCTTTCTTTTTTTGGCTTCTGCTTTCTTTTTTTGGCTTCTGATTCAGTTTTGTATATCTTGGAAAGATTTTTGAATACATGCTGAGAAAAATTATGTCTGGGAATTCTGTGCCTGGATTTTTTCTATTGTTTTTGTAATTCTGGTTGTCTGTTGCTGTTTGGAAAGTTTATTTTGGAGGTGGATATGAATTCCTGATGGTCAGGAACTTTTTTGAGTATTTTTCTTTTTATGTATATTTTTACCTCTTATTATTTATTTTATTGGTTTATTTTAGTATTTTATGCTCTTTTTGCTCAGAATTATTTTGCTGCAAATATATTATTTAAGTAAAATAGAGCTGTTTTTCTTAATTATATATTATGATATTTATGTTAATTTACCAGTCTATTGTTCTGATAGTAAATTTTATTTTAATATATGGACAATTTTTCAGGTATTTTTTGTCTTTATTTTTCAGATATTTATTATTATTTTTCTATTATTTGTATATGTAGTTATTTTTTATGTGCGAGATAGTATTTATTGAAGCTGTTCTGTTTCTGCAGGTGTTTTCTTCTTGTTTTTTAATTATGTTTTTCATAGCATCTGGCTTCTGTCATATTTTCTTTTCTGCATTCTGGCGGTGTTTTTTTGCTGTATATCAGGCTGGCTGAACTATCTTATTGAGAATATGCACGTTTTTATTTTACTTAGTTTTGCGGGTTTCTGGCTTTCCGCTTATATTGGTGTCTGTCTCTCTTAGTTTATGGATTTATGCTTTTATAGATGTACGGTTTACGGGTTTCATGTTCAGGTGTTTTTCAGGAACTGGATAAAATAAAGGATATATACATGAAGCGGGTAGTATATGTAAAACAGGTATTTCAGGCTGCGGCCTTTTTCTCCATTGTATAGCAGCATAAATGGGATTGCGAGGCACATTAGCCACTGATTTTCTGTGAACAGCTGAAATATGTCGAAAACTACCGGGCAAAACCAGATGCATTGTGTTGTAAAAAAGATGGAAACTGGCACGATTCTGCATATCAGGCAGAGCAGTGCAAAGATAGCGCAATTGATAGCCCTGTTATCAATAAAATACCAGGCAATTCCAATTAGTATAAACAAAATTGAATAATCAATGTCCATTGGAGATGGGCAGAATATAGAAATCATGCTCCATGCTGCAGCATAACCCTGGCATGCCAGAACAACGTTGAGCACATAAAACAAAAACGGGACTGCCAGGCCGCAGACTGCTGCACAAGCTGCCTTGGCATTATTGCGGTTTTTTATGATTTGTTCAATACAGAATATAAAGAGTGCTGTATAAAAGAACGTCGGAAGGGTATTGCCCAGGCCGGGTGTACCGGTGTTGTTTTCGATTATGTGGTTGATTATTTCTATGATAACTCCTGCCGTATACAGGCGGAGAATATATTTCGCCTGGTGATGTGTATGGCGCATTCCCTCTATTACCATAAATAAGAAAAGCGGCGCGGCTATCCGGCCGATTATCCGCAGTCCGTCATTGACTGAACGGCTGTATGTGAACGTCTGATAGGCTCCGATATGGTCCAGTGTCATAGTGATTAAGGCAATCAGTTTGATATGAAAGGCGTTTAGCGAAATGATATGTCTGGTTTTGGTGTTCATAATTCCTCCTTTATATACTGTAAACTCCGGCCAGCCTGATGGTTCCATTATAGCACAATTCCGGCAACAGACAAGGATTTTACAGCAAGTGCAGAGTCCCGGGCTGAACGGCTGTTACTGTTCACACAGGAGTGAGCAAATTTCTTCTCCCAAAAAGAGTCTTTACAATTTCGTTTTGTTGTAATATTATTTCTTTATAGGATTTCTATCGTGCCAGGATATGGAAACAATCTGCATATAATTACCTGTTTTCCGCTCTTAATTCAGCAGCTTCTGCTAAAAATCATGTGACAGGAATCCGGGCCGCAGTTTTCATTTTTCCTGTCCTTATTTCCTGACTGGCAGCTTTCATCTGATACAGCGATAGCGTATCTGCGACTTATATTTTTTATATCAGCAATTAATAAATGTTATAACCTCAATAAGCATACTTTTTGAAAGGAATCTCAACTATGAACCAATTAAAAAGATTACGCAGGGAACGCGGCATCTCTCAGGCTGATATTGCGGAAGTACTGGGCATTAAGCCGGCTGCTGTCTCGAAATATGAGACCGGGCGCGTGCCGCTGTCGGAAGACTCGATTGAAAAGCTCTGCCAGATGCTGCAGGTTTCAGCGGACACGCTGCTCGGGCTTTCAGAATCTGCACCGGAAAGTGCTTCTTCGATGTCTTCCAGGGTTATGGGACAGATTTATCCGGCTTCGGTTACGATGGAAGATTATCTGTGCGCACTGCTGAATACCATTGCCAGACAGAAAAAGCAGATGGACCAGACAATACGCAATCTCCATACCTGCGGAATTCCAACTGCTACAATTGCAAGGGTAACAGCTACGAGTGAGGAAGAAATATTAAAACTGCTCTAAAGCATTTAAAATTACCTGCACTGGTTTGCCCGCTTTTCCTGCCAGCCATATGGAAGGTACGGTACTGTATGGCTGAAAAATCACAAAGGAGAAGCAGAGCATGGATTTTCAAAAAGAAATCAGGCAATTTCAGACTTATTTAGAGGAAGAAGAACTATCCAGCGGGACAGTTGAAATCTACACCCGGCATGCAGCTGAATTTATCCAGTATCTGAATGGCAGAAAGCCGGTTACCAAAAATGATGCCATCCGGTATAAGCACCTGCTCAAGTCCAGGGAGCGTTCGGTATGCACCCTGAACCTGGCCATTATATCCGTAAACAGGTATTTAAAATATTCCGGATATCCGGGCAGTACTGTCCGGACAGAAAAAATCCAGAGAAGACAGAGCCTGGAAAATATCATCAGCATTTCAGAATACAAAAAAATGCTGGATTATGCCAGGCGCAGCGGACGTGAGAAATATTACTGCATTATGCGCACGCTTGCGCTGACAGGAATCCGCATCAGTGAGCTGCAGCATTTTACGGTGGAAATACTGGGGCAGCACAAAATTGATGTTTTCAGCAAAGGAAAGCAGCGTGAAATTTATCTCCCCGACTGCCTGATTGAGGAGCTGCGCAATTACTGTGGCAGCAGAAACCTTACCGAAGGCGTGATTTTCCGCGGCAATTCCGCACTCCCGATTACGCGGGTCAGCGTTTATAAAATGTTTCTTTCGATTGCAGAAGCTGCGGGCGTTCCGAAAGAAAAGGCCCATCCGCACAGCTTCCGGCATTTATTTGCGGTTACTTATATGGAGCATTATGGAAACCTGCCGGAGCTGGCTGACATCCTGGGGCATTCCAGCCTGGAAACGACCCGGATTTATACAGCCACAACCGCTGCGGAAAAACGAAAGCGTATGAACAGCCTGGGCCTTTAAGGCTCATCTGTAACGGCTAACAAAATACGGCATTTTGTTTCCATTGTCAACCCGTCTTATCCTTCCATTTCCCGTTTTTCATTCTATTTGTTTGTACAAACCTGTTGTTATGGAAAATGCATATTCATTATCCTGTCTTCCTGTTTTTATTTCCATTGCCTGTACATGCTGCCGGCATAGAAAATGACATTTTCCATGAACCTGTCTTTCTGTTTTTATTTGTCTCAGCAGCTCCTATCTGGCATTTTTATTAAAACAGCTTCTGTCCTAGAGCGTGTTTGAAAAATGCTTATCCCCTGCCATCATCCCCTTTTGAAAAGCACGATTCTGCCAGCCCTGCTATCGTGATGAAGCGAAACAAAATGCCGTATTATGTTAACAGAAAGGATGTAAACATGACAGATTTAAGCGAGTTTATTCAAATCATCAAATCGGATGAAAAAGCCGTGGACGAATTGCGTGACTGCTTCGCCCGGAAAGGAACGGTTATGGATGTGATGACTGCCCTGGCAGAGATTGCACAGCAGTATGGATATGATTTGAATTTTGATGATTTGACCAGAGCGATTCTGCAAAGCGGACGGGCGGCCAGAAGCGACCCGTTTGCAAAAGGCAGCAGCGTTATCGTTTATTCTTCTTATGTCGCTGTTCACGGATAACGACAAAACCGGCAAATGGGCTGCCTGCCATCTCAAGACAACCCCACCCGAAGGCGAGGACCCCTTATGAAATATTATTTATCCATACAGACACAAGACATCGCAGAAAACGGAGCGGCTGAGGCCCGGCCACAGCCCCCGCTTTTTGATTTTCTGGGCATTGCACTGACCCGCAAATGCACGGCCCGATGCCGGATTTGCTGTTTTGAGTGCTCCCCGCAGCAGACAGAAGAACTGGACGGGGAGCTTGTCCTTCGCATGATTCAGGAAGCAGCCGGCATCCCGGAAATCAAAAAAATCGGATTTACCGGCGGAGAAGCCATGCTGCGCGAAGAACTGCTTCTTACATGTATCCGCAGGACGAAGCAGTACGGCATGCAGGCTTCGCTGACTACCAACGGCTTTTGGGCAGCCACCGCCGAAGCAGCCAGGCTGCGGCTGGAAAATCTCTGCTCTGCCGGTCTGGATTCCCTGACAGTCAGCATGGACCAATACCATCAGGAGTATGTTCCCCTCTCCTGCATCCGCAACATCATTCATGCTGTCCGAAACACCGATATCCGCTTTCTGCTGGCAGCCGGAGACAGTGCGGGTGAACACAGCGCCATGCGGCTTTTGAAAGAGCTGGGTGAGGACGCATATGAAATCCAGATTTTAATTTATCCATTTATGCCTGTGGGACGGGCAGAAAATCTGAATCAGTTCCTTATGAAAGATGTGAATCCCGCCTGGTCGTGCCATAACCAGCGGATGCTCTCTGTCCTGTATGACGGCAGCGTTTATCCATGCTGTTCACAGGCCGTGTACAACAGCCGGTTATGTGAAGGGAATATCCATGATATGTCTTTAAAAGATATTATGAAACGGTATCAGTATCTCAGCCTGTTCGCCGAGCTGACCCGGCATGACTTTGCATGGCTGCTTCAAAAAGCAGGAGAATACCGGATAGAAACCAGCCGCCAGACCCAGTCTGCCTGCAGCCTGTGCCATGAGCTTTTTGCCAATCCGGCATTTGCAGAGCGGCTGAGAAATGATGTGATGCAGGAACGGGCCCTTTCTGTGCTGGAAGCTCTCAGCCATATGCAGCTGAAACAGGAAAACCCGGCAGCAGCGGCTGAATCTTTCAGCATAAAAAATGTCCCATACACAATGCGTGTTACCGCTGACGGCAGAAATCCCGGCTGGCCGGAAACCACAGGCGGAACAAATACGCCCGCAGCGGTATATGTGTTTGAAGCAGAACATCTTACCGAAAAAACAGCACTGCATGCTATTACACAGGCCTTTCGAAGCTGCCAGGGCTGGTTTAAAAGCCTGCCTTTAGGCCTTCCGGCCTCCATTCAGGTAAACTCCGGCCCTGTTCACTTTATCATGCACAGGCAGGATAAGCCCGGCAGCAGCATGTATTCCTGATACGAAACGGCATCCAAAACAGATGTCCAGCGCATGATGATGGACAATAGGATGAAAAATGCAATGGCCTGGTAAATCCATGCTTTCAGCGATTGCCAGTATTCAGGCACCGCGGCCTGGAAATTCTTCCTGTTCGAGAATTTCCATCATCTGTGCCATCCGTTTTTCATAGCTGTGGAACTGTTTTACCTTTTCATGCCCGTTTCGCGCAATTTCCAGCCGTTCCTTCTCATGCTCCAGATAATAAGCAGCTTTTCGTTCCAGCTCACGCTTATTTTCAAATACAGCAAGGTCTTTGTCCAGGTCAAAATAAAGCTCCAGCTCCGGCTGGTAATTTGTCATTAAAAATCCCCCGGCACCGAGCACGTCCCAGACTCTCAGGGGAATGCCGGTCTTAATATTCGGAATGGTAAGGTTCAGGTTAATCCGGCTTCCATAAAATACTTTCGGCATCTGCGTCCAGTAATCCACCGAGCCGCGGTAATCCACCCGCAGCAGGTCCTGCGTGTTGCTGTTTGTATAAATCGAAACCTGATGCTTTTTGGCCAGCTCCAAAAGGCAGCTGCGCCGCTGTTCCTTTGCCACCTTCAGCCCGAGCACGGTTGTTGCAAAAATAAGACGAAGGTCGGAAAAAGAACGTTCCGTTTTTTCGAGATGATAATACTGTTCCAGCTCCTGCAAAATTTCGTCTGTCAATAACTGTTCAATCAGGTTTCCGCCGCTGATATTCATCTGGGCTTCGATGGCACAGTCAAAATACCCTTTTAAGTACTGCGGCAATGTAGGAATTATCCGGTCATATGTATTGCGCTCATAAAGGCTTCCAACGAGTGATATTTCATTCTGATATAATTTCAGGTCGTCTGCATGCTCCAAAATGTGGCTGATGCGCCCTGTGTCCACGGCAAGCGGAAGATGCCATATATTTGCCGCTCCAAGCGCTTTAAAAAACAGATAACTGCTTTTATCAAACAGGAAAATATAGTTGCAGGCGTTATATACCGATTCGTGATACATGCTGATAAGCGGACTGTCACAGGACCATGAGACATAAGGCACGCCGGCCTGCTCACAGGTATCTGAAATTACGCCAAAATAGTTGATGGTGAATACAAAATCATAGCTTTTCTGCCGCAAAAGCTCTGACAGCCGGGCCGAAAATGCTTCGTCTTCATCATAGGACGGCAGATGCTGTTCCACGATATCCACCTCAAAACCCATGGCGAGAAAAGCCTGGCAGACATCCAGATAGTTGTATGCCTTCCATTTATATATTAAAATCTGCTTGTTTTGAAATTTCATGTTTTCAACCTCCTGCATCTATCCATACAGCACGGGGCGATTTGATTGTACCCTATGCCGGCTTCCTGCCTTTTTACATTGTTTCCTTCCTGGCTTTCTGCTGCAAAATGATGTTCTTCATGCATTGCTGTATATTGTACACTTATGCCTCTTTTTCAACAACATATCCTGCCATGATTTATTTATGATTTAACATATTATTTAATCTGTTTTTCCACGTATGATGTTCTGCGGCCGCACGATATCCGCAGTCAGCCATCTGCTGGGTGTCGTCTGTATGGTCCAGCAGCGCTTTTACCATCTCCGGAAGACGGTAAATTTCTTTTAAAGAAAACACCTGGAGCTCCCGGCCATCTGGAAAATGCTCCTGTATATATTCCGATGTATCGCTGGCAACGGCTGCCCCGGCCAGCATCCCGTTAAATATCCGGTCATGCGCGCCCCGCTTAAACCAGGTCATTGTATTCAGGACAACCCTGCTCTGGTTCATCATTTCCAGAATCTGGCGCGGCGGTATCTCGCCGCCATAAACCAGTTTGGGATGCTCCCATTCGCACCGGTCCCAGCCTGTCCCGAATACGGTTACGGTAATCCCGCTTTCCGCCAGGACGCGTACCATCTGTTCCCGGTAAAAGGAAACGGCAAATGAATCCACAAAACGCAGCTCGGAAATGATTTCACCCAGCTTTTTGTCATCAAATACCTGTTTCCGGTCTTTCAGGCACTGCTCAATTACCTGCTCTGTCGTCTGCTCCGGATTTTGAATCAGCTGCTCCAATGCGTCTTTTACAAGGCCGAATGCGTCAAATTCTGTAATTTTCCCAAGGTCCGGCACAAGCCCTTCCGCGGAACAGCGGGAAAGCGCCCCTGCATATAACACATCGATTTTCCGCTCATGAATCGGCAGCAGGTCTTTTTCCTGCTTTACCGGAATGCCTGCATGCGGCAGGAATTCCGTTTTCTGAATATGCGGAAAGAACCGTTTTACATAGGCTGCATGATTTTTGTCCATGCAGTATAAAACGGTCTGCTCCGGTGCACAGTCCAGTGCTTTTTTATAATGAAACGGATGGTCCATCAGGATATTCCAGAATGGTATCTGGAATGCATCCCAGATATTTTTTCCGTCTTCGAGTTCCAGATGCATTCCTATGTTATTAAATGAAAGAACCGCCGTAACGGGCTGGAGCAGGAATGCTTTCAGGCGCAGCATTTCACGCTCCATATGCCCGGCATCCAGCACAAGGCAGTCTGCATCCTGTTCTTTTAATATTTTTACAAATTCACCTGTATACAAATCCAGTGTATCAATCAGTCCCTGAAACAATATAAAGCGCATATTTTTACTTCCCCATGTGTTTTCTAGAGTATATTCGATTCTGGCAATGGCGGCAAAAGCTGTCATCCCCTGTCTTTTATATGATAATAATTTCTTCCTGAAAAGTCAATTTTTGTTTGACAAATTACCGCTTTCACGATATGTTATTTATAGAAGTTTATTGTCTTTTTTATTAAAGAAAGGAGTGATTTTATGGGCGGTATCTCAGGTATTAACAGCGCGTCGTCCTATTCCCTTTATGGACAGCTTGCCAGCGGCAAGCGGCTGACTTCTGCATCCAAAGGCGCCGCACAGCTTGCTATTTCCGAAAAGCAGAATGCGCAGATACGGGGCTATAACACAGCCACGAACAATCTGAAATCCGGCAAAGACCTGTTAAATATTTCGGATGCAGCGTTAAGCGGTGTAACTGATTATTTACAGAGAATCCGGGACCTCTCGCTGCAGGCTTCGAACAGCGCGCTGCTCTCGGATGATGACCTGCAGGGCATTCAGGATGAAATCAGCCAGATGAAACAGGGGATTGCAGATATTGCATCCCAGACCCAGTACAACCGGATGAACCTGCTGGACGGCAGCCGCAGCGGCGGTTTCCAGATTGCATCGGATGGCAGCGGCAACTCGATTTCGATTCAGAATGATTCGAATTCTACCTTAAGGGCTTTGGGAATCGCGGACTTTGATGTAACCGGTAATTTTGACATCAGCACGATTGACAATGCCCTGAACAAAGTCAGCAGCATCCGCAGCCAGGGCGGCGCACAGTCCAACCGGCTGGATTATGCCATTAATTTTAATTCTTATGCTGCTTATAACACAACTGCTGCAAGAAGCAGAATCTCTGACACGGATTATGGAACATCCGCGACAGAGCTGAAAAAACAGCAGACCCTGCAGACTTACTCTCTTATGATGCAGAAACGGAAAATGCAGGATGAAGCACGCAGGATGCAGAATTTCTGGACATAACCGGCATCTTTTGGGGACATCCATGTCCCCAAATCCCAGATTGCTGACGGAATGCCAGGCATTCCTGATAAACTTCTTTCAAAGGACAATATAAAATGAACATTTTATTTTACCGATATAACAGTATTTGTGAATCTTCGATTATATCCGCCTGGAAAGCCGCCGGGTTTCAGGTCACAGAAATTACGGAAGAAATGGAAAATAAGAACCTGACTCCAAAAGAACAGATGCTGCTGGCCAGCGGGCCGCTGCAAAAGCAGCGTTATGATTTTGTATTCAGCATTAATTTTTTCCCGGTACTGTCTGAGGTCTGCAATATTTTCAAAACGCCCTATGCCTGCTGGATTGTGGACAGCCCGGTGCTGGAATTGTATTCGGATGCAGTCTGCCGCCCATGGAACCGCATTTTTTTATTTGACCGTGAATTATACCATGAATTTGCTCCGAAAAATCCAGACTGTATTTTCTACCTTCCCCTGGCATCGGACGTGACCTCGATGTCTTCTGTCTGTGACAGCATTTCCCCTGAGGATGTGTCCCGCTACAGCAGTGACATTTCGTTTGTCGCTTCGCTTTATACGGAAAAATGCCCTTATAACAAATTGCAGAATCCCCCGGACTATCTGCGCGGTTATCTGGAAGGCATTATCGAATCCCAGCTGAAGGTCTATGGCTATAATTTTATCCGTGAACTTGTCACAGACGGGCTGGCTGCGGAATTTAAAAAATACCTGCCAGGATTTTACCAGTTCCCGGAAAAGTATGAGCAGAATGAACGTGCTGTCGTTGCGGACCTGTATCTTGGCACAAAGGTGACGGAGCAGGAACGGCTGCGGCTGCTTGGCTCCTTATCGGAGCATTTTGCCGTAGACCTTTATACCGGAAGCGATACGTCCAGCCTGCCAAAGGTCTGCAATAAGGGGCTTGCACGCACTTATTCGGAAATGCCGAAGATTTTCCGTCTCAGCAGAATCAACCTGAATATGACCGCCAAGTCCATTAAATCCGCTCTCCCGCTCCGTATCTGGGATATCCTGGCGTGCGGCGGTTTCGTGATGACAAATTATCAGAGTGAGATACCCGAATATTTTGAAATCGGTACGGATTTGGAGACTTATGCGAGTGAGGATGAGCTGCTGGAGAAATGTGCTTATTATCTGGCGCATGAGGACGAACGAAGGCAGATTGCGGAGAATGGGTTTCGGAAGGTGAAGGAGTTTCACAGCCTGGAGCTGCGGCTGGGGGAGATGCTGCGGTGCATGGGATGGGGAAAGCAAGCCATCTAACCATTCGCAGATTTCAATTTTTTCGTTCGTTCAGATGCTGATATGATATTCATATAAAAATAATCAGATTGAGGAATGCATTCCTATGAAAAAAACTGTAAGCATTATCGTTCCAATTTATAACCGTGCACACATCCTGTCAGAATGCCTTGGAAACCTGACGCACCAGACACTGGACAATATCGAACTTATCCTTGTCAATGATGCTTCTGCTGACAGCAGTCTGTCAGTTATGAAGCAATGCCAGGCCCAGTTTCCAGACCTTGTGCGCATTATTGATTCCCCGAAAAATCATGGGCCGGGCGGCGCTAGAAATCTCGGTATCAAAGCTGCCGATGGTGAATATATCGGTTTTGTCGATAGCGATGACCTGGCAGACGTTACCATGTACGAAAAGCTGTACCGCGCTGCTGCGGCAAGCGGCTATGACATCATTGACTGCGGCTATTATATGCAGGACAATGATTCCGCACTGCTGCATACTTCAGATGACTGCACCGGCATTTTAAATAGTAAAAAACGGATGGAGCTGATTGTCAGCGGCGGATATGTATTCAGCAAATTGTACCGCAGGTCTTTGTTCGATGACCCGAATCTGCGTTTCCGTGAAAACGTCATTCTGGAAGATGCTGATTTTATTACCTATCTATATGCCACAGCCGGTTCTATTGGCACCGTTAAGGAAATCCTGTATTTTTACCGGAATGAGCCTGATTCTGCTTCTAAAGTTGTACAGGCTGATAAGTATTATTATAATATATGCGAAGCAATGACACATATTTATAAGAAGACCAGCAGCCTGCCAGATTATCATGCCATCCAGCCTGCTGTAGAATATGAACTGCTGCAAATGTATTCGTATGGTGTAAATATCTGTCTCAAAGCGTATATGGAACATGAAAATTATGATATTGTCCAGATGCTGCGCCATATTGCAGAGTTAAAAAGCAAAACGGTAACAGGCGGGTACGACAATCAGTATGTACAGAATAAAATAGATTCACTTGATATTGAGATTATGCAGCTGAACGATTTAAATCCAGAACAGCTGCTGCAAGCTGTTTAATTTCTTCAAGCATACTGCTGCTGATATGCCAGCACACCGGCATGCCAGCAGCAGTATAGAAAAGTCTTCACAGTAACTCATGGCTGAGTACAGGTACCAGTTTCAGCCATAATACCTGCCTAAGCTGAAATAAAAACGGAATGCTTTTTCTTATTTGTACGCAAGTCAGCTGCAATCCATGCTGCTGTTACAGCTAATGCTATTTTCAAAATTCCCCATCCAAATGTCATTGCATCCATAACCATTAATCTCATAACGATACCCTCTTTTCTTTTGTTTATTTGTAACAGTTCAGATACCTTCACTGTTACGTTTATTTTACTGATACAGCACTGCTTATTCTAACATAGCACTTATTCCTGTATTTGTAAATAGACAGGCGTTAAAAAATAAAACCTGCCGGGATTATCCATAACCATTCAGATACCTTCAGTGCTGCAAATATTGCTCCTTCTATCTGAGCTGTGCCATCCATATTCTTGTTGTGTATGGCACCCTGATATAAGTTTCTCCTTTTGCCTCAACTGTCTGGCGTATTTTTACATTGATTTCATCAAATTTATCCTTTGACTGCCGCTGCACGGTACCATGGGATTTCCATCCTTCGATAAAATCTGCAGCCAGTATCTCATGCACTACAGTACCTTCCAGATAAATTACATCCTGAAACAGGCCGCTGCGATTAATTACTTCTGTCTGGTCTTCCCGCCTTGTGCCATAACTATAGTCTGCTATTTCTGCTTTTAAAATATTTTCTATTTCTTTCTGCAGCGGGTCATCCAGGTTCCGGTGATTCCACATGCATGCAAACCAGCCGCCTTCTTTTAAAATTCTCTTTGTTTCTTTTAAAGCTTCCTGGCGGTCGCATACATTAAAGGAAGAACCAAACGTAACCAGCTTGAAGCTGCTGTCTTCCATTCCCGTATGTTCTCCGACTCCCTCGAACCACTGAACATTTTCATAGGAACCCGTCCGGCGGATTCCATTGGCGCGCATCGCATCATTCGGTTCAACGGCACAGACCTTCAAGCCGTATTCTGCCAGCTTCAGCGTCAGGTGCGCCGCACCGGCTCCCACATCGCAGGCACTGTCTCCTTTCTGCATGTCTGCCGTTTCCAGCATCTGCCGGATGGCATCCGGCGCGTAGTCCGGGCGCTTTAAATATGCTTCTGCCAGCTCTGTGTAATCCCATTCTGTTTTCATTTATAGTTTTCCTCCTTTATTTCATTCAGAAATCGGCCTGAACGTTTTTCATCTGCCATGCCTGAATCCATTCAATTTACATCAATAATTCATAATGCGTCTGCCTTCACACACGTCATAAATCCTATCTCAATATTTTAACGGTTTTTGCCTGTGCATCTATTTCAAGATATACAGCCTGTTTATATTGAAGAAACTGCTTCTCCCCAACACCAACCACTGCCGGAATTCCCAGTTCTCCGGCGCGGATTGCCATATGGGAATTCGCACCGCCGTACATTGTCAGGAACCCCAGGATTTTATGTGAAAAAATCCAGTCATAGCCAGGGTCTGCACATGGAATAAGAATAATCTTTCCTTCCAGGTCATTGCTTGTATGCATTGCCATTGTTTCCAGAAGATATACCGGACCACTTGTTTTCCCAGTTGTAATAAAATTAGGCTCTGAATCCGGGTAAAAGAAATGCATGACTTCGTCCGGGCTTGTAATGACTGGCGGAAGCGTTATGGAATTCGTCACTTCACAGGCATGCCTTCCTTTCCTGATGGAATACAGCATGCTTTCCTTTACATCCATGGCCGATGCATACAGCTCATATATCACGCGGATATTCATAAAAGCACAGTCTTCTTTTGATATGCCTTCTGTCTCTCCGATTTGAGCAATCAGCTGAATGGCCCTGCTCAGATTTCTTGTAAACACGAACTTTCCATATTCACGCCCTTCAATGACGGTCTTCATAAAATCCATTAATTCCAGAATATCATTTGCCAGGCCATTTTCATCTAATTTCTTTTTTAAGTCATTTAACTGTGTCAGAGAAAGGCGGAAGATATCTGCATTATTTTCAGCTGCTTTGTCTGGCTGATTGTGCATATGCTCCTGTTTCTCCCAGTCAAAATACAATTCCGGCGCTTCATCATACCGCAGCGATGCAATATCATACGTTCCAGGCCGCAAATGCCCGTATTTTTCTAAAAATGCATTTCTGGAAAGCTCCTTCATATCCGCATTCATTTCTGAGCTGACTGTGCTGACTTCATTCATAAACAGTTCATAGTCAGATTTTGAAAAAATCCCGCACGATACAAGCGACTGCAGAATCTGGACAGCAATAAAAGCACCCCGTGCCAGCCCGGCAAACGGCAGCGTGCCATATCGCTTGCAGTCCTCTAACAGCCAGTACACCTTTCCGATATCATCCAGCCCGCTTCCCATAATCTCATGATAACGTTTATCCAATAGCTGTATCTTTTCATAATCTTTGCGCCAAAGCCCGTTTTTGTGGTCAATAATATGGTTCGTTACATTCCTTAATGCATGTAATATCTTTTGTATTTCTGTCTCTGTAAATCCATAATTTTTTAAAATCTGAATCCGCTCTGATATATCAAGCGTATAACAGGAAAATACAATCTCAAATTCTGCCTTGTCATGCTTTAGCGGGTTATCGGTCAGGCGGGCGATATAATAATTAACCAGCTTTTCACTCAGTTCTTCTTCCAAATCTGCCGGTATAAAAGAATTAAAGCTTACCCTTACATCAATATATGGCAGTCCTGCAAAAGTTACCATCAATGGAAAGCTGCGCAGATTGCGGTACCCATAGTTATCCCTCTGATATGCCCATACGCTGTCCGTAATAATTTCCTGATATAAGGACAGTGCCAGCGGCTTTGGACGTATTCCAATCATTTCGGCGGGATTCCAGTCTGTCATGACACTGTAGACCGTTTTCTGGCCGCATAAAAATGGTTTCGGCATCTGCTCCTGCCGGATTTTCTTTCTGATGCGGCACAATTCCTGTTTCTGACGGCTGAGACTGGCTGGCGGTTCTTTTATGCACAAAGACCTGACCTGTAAAATATACAGGTGATTATCTGCAAACGCAAATTCCACGTCCAGATTTTCCTGTCCGAAAAACTGCTCCAGCTCGTGCAGCGCCTTGCAAAGCTTTTGCATTTCAGCGGGACTATTCTCATCTTCTGCACCTTTAAACTGATAATAAAGAATATTTTCCACATTACTGCCAGAAGTAATTTCTGACGTGGAGCCTGTCATGCTGTAATTGATGACATAATAATTGCCAAGTGTATTGGGGTCTACGGTAAACGCAACCCCTGCCCAGAGATTCTTCTGATTCAGCATTGGCTGCACCAATACCTGATTGGCTGTATCGCCATCTTCGTATGAATCAATTACCTTTTCTGCTGCAAGCATAAAATTTTCCCTGCCGCAGACATTCAGGAACGATTCATATTTGCCGGCAAAAGATTCAGCAGCCGTATCTTCCATTAATGCGCTGCTGCGGACTGCAACCGATTGTTTCCATGTCAGGCTGTCATATTCCCGCAAAACGCGTTCCCTGTCTTCCTGCCAGTCCCATACCGTAAAACACATCTGCGGAAGAACCTCCGCGGATTTTAATTTTTTATAGAGTCTTTGAAGTGTTTCTGCTTTTGTTCCCAATTTTTCCATACATCAAGAATAAAGTCTTCCTTTCTCCTAAATTACGTTCTATTTTGGTACTGCCTGCTGAAAAACCCTCCTATTTCAGCCATTCATCCTTTTTCGCCATAAGCAGTGCCTTGAAAATCTCAATATCATCTGTTGTCGTAATTTTAATGTTTTTCTCAGAGCCCATCGAAAAATACACGGTTTCACCTAATTCTATCATTAATGTACAGGTTGCTACTGAATTTTCAATGTTCCGTTTTACTGCTTCTTCATGCGCCCATACAAGCTTTTTCAGCGGAAACGCCTGCGGAGTCTGGGCACGTACCAGCAAATCCCGGTTCATCTGCTGTGTGGCATGTTCCCCGTCTTTATGCCCCCTTATCAGCATAGCCTCTGCACATGGTATCGAAGCAACCGCAGAGCCTTTTAACCTGCACTGTGCAATACAGCCAGATATAATTTCCTGTGATACATTTGGGCGGATTGCATCATGGACAAGCACAATGTCGTCTGCCACACAGTATTTTTTTAATTCCCAAATTCCATTGCGGATAGAAAGCATGCCGTTTTCTCCGGCCCTGGCCGCCCATGCAAGCTTGGTAATCCGGTACTGCCTTGCATATGCCCATAAAATTTCATGCCACCCGTCCAGGCATACAACCAGTATCTTGTCAATTTGCGGATGCTTCTGAAATGCTTCCAGTGTATATACAATGACTGGTTTATCATTAATATTTAAAAACTGCTTCGGGATATCCTGATTCATCCGGACACCCTTTCCACCCGCAATCAGCATTGCAACATTCATTTCTGCCCTCTCCATTCGCTTCCAGCATGTTCCGCATATGATTTGTTACTGGCCAAACCAGTATTTCACGAAACCTGGCTTCTTTCCATCATGCCAGCAAGCCCGTCTCTCCAGTGTATTCTGCTGCTCCACCCAAGACCGCACAGCTTTTTTGCATGAAGCAGTGATTTCACTCCGGAAGAATATCCGCGGCGTTCCTTTTCATCTGGATTTTCAAATTTCACCTTTGTGCCTGCCAGTTCCGCCAGATACTCAGCCAGCTGCCTTAAAGTTACCTCTGATTCTTCATCCGCAACATTATACGCTTCTGTGGATTTTCCCCTTAACAAAGCATATAAAACCCCCATTGCAGCATCGGTCACAAAGGTATAAGACGATATCTGCCTGCCGTCACTTTTCAATACAATATCTTCCCTGGCCTGTGCTTTTTTGATAAACTGCGCAACAGCTTTGGAGTCCGATGTCATCATGGTCGGCCCGTAAACCCTGCTGAGCCTTGGAATACAAAAATCCACGCCATTCTCCTGCTGATAAGCATTACAGAGCGCTTCTCCCAGCCTCTTGCTTTCCGGATAACCAGCACGGAGTGTATTACAGTTGATATAGCCCAGATAATCCTCGGTAAATTTCTCCGTGTCACCACGATTCTCTCCATATATCTCAAAGGACGATAAAAAGCAGAATCTGTCCGTTTTCTGCCTTGCAGCATAATCCAGCAGATTCTTTGTCCCGATTACATTCGCTGTAATCGTTCCAACCGGGTCACAGGAATACTGCAGCGGATGTGTATTGCTTGCTGCATGAATGATATAATCTGCTTGCCCGCACTCTGGAATCTGTTCATTTACATCACAGGAAATATATTGAAAAAGCGGATTATCCCAATATTTTGCAAAACGCGTTTTTGCATTTTCTATATTTCTGCTGACAGCAGTTACTCTGATATTACTGTTATAAAGATGATTGTGCAGCATCAGCAAATCTGTCAGGCAGGTTCCTATCATTCCGGAAGCTCCTGTAATCAGAACAGTTCTGCCATAAAGCTTTTTATCTGCAAATATGTTGTCATTTTCCAGCAGTCTTTGCATTTCACAGCTGTATAATTCCATATCCATTCATTCCTTTCCCAAATTCAGCATCTGTTATGAAAGAAATATTTTATCTGCATACGCAGTCTTATAATGACTCCAGTGTTTTTCAAAAAATAAGGTAACCAGCCTTTCCGACACAAATCCCGGATATCGGTCTGCATAAGTATCTGCTTTTTTTCCCCCATGCTGCACGACTGCATCCAGAATCGGAAACAGCCACCCGCACAGCTCATTTAAAACTTCTTTCCGGGCTATCAGCATATTACAGGTCAAATACAGGTTTCCAGAAAACACCCGTTTCGCAAGCTGATAATCATCCGGGTGATTTTTTTGCAGATACTGCATCAGGTATTCCCAGTCTGACGAATCATGCCGCTCTTTGTAATTGTCCCCGATGCTTGGAGCAATGTACGCCGGTACAGGCAGAATTACGTCTATCTGTTCTGTTTCCATACGCTGCACCCAGTCATCCGGCAGTATGAAATGCCTCCGGTAGTGAGACAGTCCGATAATATCATTCGACGCATGCTTCCATATCCAGTATAGCACCGTCAGTTCACAGTACTGCCTGTTTTTATGCGATATGTTATCACCCATACAGTCTGCTATCATCCCTGGTTCAGAAAGTCCAGGTTCCAGAGCCGCTCCTGCCAGAACCGGTTTTTCATACCATGGGCATTCATACGCTGTTTTAAGAGGCTTGTCTGCAGCAGATTTTGCCATATAAATGCACGCATCCATGATGTTTTTTTGTCCCTGGACTTTTCTTTTGGAAATCAGGCTGTCCAGCCTTGTAAAGCTGCGGTTTTCTTTCTGGAATACCTTTTTTACATATTTATTGCGAAACCATGTATCAATATCCGGTGTTACAGGTATCATAACACGAAAACCCATTTTCTGCAGCTGCTGGCTGATTTGCTGATGATAAATCCCTTTCGTTGCAATCAACACCGGCAGCGAATTATCCAGTACCAGATGCCGGCTGATAATATGAACCGGTTTTCCCTGAATGGCTGATTCATTCCCCTCAGAGCTGTCTGCCAGATATCCCTCTACGGAAATATCCGGAAACAATTCTGTAATATAGCCTGTAACTGCTTTTGCCCGTGACTGCGCGCCTGCAATATACAGCCGGCTGCATTCTGACAGCACTTGTTTCACATATGCATCCATTTCATAATTTCCTTTCAAACGCTGGTTACTTCTGCATTTTATTCTGATAAAGAACACGGAACATCTCTACATCTTCCAGCGTATTAATGCGCAGGTTTAAATCAGAGCCTTCTGAAAAATATACCGGTTCTCCCAGCTTTGTAAGCATGACGCTGTTATCCCATGCCCCAAGACATTTTTCTGCTTTTGCCCTGTTGTGCAGATTCCAGATAAGCTCAAAATCGAAAGCCTGCGGAGTCTGTACTTTCATAATATCGTAGCGCCCAAGACTCTGATAGCCTTCTACGCCGTTTCCCGAATGCATAATCGTGTCCATAATGCACGTTGCTGCAATGCCCATGCCTTTTTTTCTGCACATCTGCATGCTTTTGCTAATCAGCTCCTGTGATACCATCGGGCGGATTGCATCATGAATAATAACCATGTCCCCGGCCCCCATGCGGTCTTTCAGCATTTCTAAGCCATAGTATGTAGACTGCTGCGTATCTGAACCCCCATGAATAATATCTGTCAGCTTTGTTATGTTAAACTGTTTCCCATAAGCACGGACCATTTCCTGCCAGCCATCCACGCATATAATTACAATTTCATCAATTTCTGGATGATTCTGGAAGCTTTCCAGTGTGTATATGATAATCGGCCTGTCATTTACGTTTACGAATTGTTTGGGAATGTTCATTTTGAAGCGTTTATCAATTCCGCCTGCTAAAATCAGCGCTGTATTCATGGGTTTCTCTCCTTCCCGGGCATTTAACCTTCCTCAGCAAGTATCGCATCTAAAATGTTTGATTCTACAAATGCTTCTGTAAACCATAATATCTTTTCTGGCTGTATTCCGATATCTGTCAGATTTTTCCGAATGTGCCGCATTGTGTTTCTGCTGAATACTGCTATTATCAGCCAGTCAAATTTATCCTTTTGCTGCATAAGATTCTGCGGACTTTCCACCTGCAAGCCAAGTCCCTGATACATTTGATATTCCCGGTCTGCCCACGCTGTAACTGTAATATCTTTTTTTTGCAGGTATTCATAAATACTCCGCCCCAGACTGCCAGCTCCATAAATAACTGCCCTGCTGCCTGGCTCTATGGACCCAAATGGCCTAAGTACTTTTTCTTTCCCGCACTTGTCAAAATCTTCTATCTGACGCAGCAGAAACAGTAATTTCGCATACTGATTCAGCTGTTTCAGCAGACAGTCTGCATTTTTATCTGCATGAAAAGCCTGTCCAAGGCATCGCAGCAATGCCAGATTGCTCTGCCTGTCTCTGGCTGTTTTCTGGCTGGTCATGGAACCTGTTCTTTGCACATAATGATATCCTGCATAATCTGAAACAGCAATCCTGCTGCATTTTAATACATATGGATATGTCACTGCTGCGTCTTCACCGAGCTGAATCTGTTCATCGGTATTCATCTGAATATCCTGCAACATTTTCCGTTTAAATAACTTTGACCACAGATATGGTGACAAACGACATTCATTAAAATCATTATCACAAAGCATGTCCGTCATCAGTTCGGATGCTTCATAAATTCCAGCAGCTATTTTATTCGCTGATTTTTGTGAAACACCCTCAGTTTCCCGGAGGTATGCTGTTTCGACCATTTCAGCTTCTGTCATTTGCATAATTTCAAATAAATGCTCATACATATCTGGTTCAATCCAGTCATCTCCGTCCACGTAGCCAATATAATCCCCGGCAGCTTCCTGCAAGCCAGCCTTTCTTGCACTTACCAGTCCGGCATTTGTTTTGTGGATAACCGTAATTCTGGAATCCTGCTTCTGGTATCTGCGGCAGATTTCCAGTGAATTGTCAGCAGAACCATCATCTACCAGTATAATCTGGAGATTTTTATATGTCTGGTTTATGACAGACTGGATGCATTTTTCAAGATATAATGCTACATTATATATCGGGATTATGATGCTGATAGGCTGTTCCATGCAATCTCCTTTATGAATCGGTATTTAAAAACGGTATACAAAATCAGGGATGTCCTGACTGGCTGGCAGTCCTGTTTCACTTTTTGCAGATTCTGTTTCTTTTTCTTTAAAATACTGCATTTTCCACCTCATTGCTTCCGCACTGAAAATCAATGATACCTCTTTTTCTGTCCCTTCATTTTCCAGACATTCCTGCATGTCTTTTAATGTTTCTATATCATATTCGGCAATTCTGTCTCCTGCAGCATCTTTGATTTGCCAGTTTGTCTCCTGCTCACATGTATTACTTAATTTTTTACTGTTATTAACAGCCCACTGATATAACCTTTCCTCATTTTTTGTTAATTCCAAATTAATTCATTCCTTTCATGTATCTATCTGATATCGTCTTTTATGTGTTCATAAATATACTGTGCTATGATTTTATTTCCTTCGGTTGTAACATGGCACATGTCAAAAAATACTTCCAAATGGTCATCTAAAATGTCCATAGCATCAATAAACCATGGATAGCCTTTGACTTCTTTGACCCTCTGTCTCCAGTCACTGCATATATCTGGTGAATTTTCGAAGTCCATAGCAAAAAATTTTGATACTTCATACTGACGGAATTTTTCATTTAAATAAAATATGGGCTGTGCAAAGCAGTAAAACTTTGCATTTTGTCTTTCTGCTTCCTGCTGCATCATTTTTTCATTGTCCAGCCAGTATTCGAATTTATTATTTATATAGCCGCTCATTGCACCATTAACGCCGTTAACATATCCGGCAGAAAGCTCTGCAATTCCGGCATCATTTACTCCGGAAAAGCTGATAATCATATCTGGTTTTATTTCTCTGGCATCTCTTAATACTTTTGATAATTCCTGCATAGAATAAAACCCAGCCACTCCTCCAGAATATATCGTCACTCTTTTCCCCTGCTTTTTCAATATTTGGAATAATTCCTCCGGCCATGAACTATATTGATAATTGGCACTATCCGATGTCGAACCTCCTATTGTTATTATTTTATAACTGTTATTACTGTTATCCCCTAACAGACAATACCCGGATTTACCTCGCACACCTGACACTCCAAAAAACGCTCCTGCACATACATCTATCATAATATCCGTTCTATTAATCCTGTTTATCTGCTCATACACACTGATGCAATTATGATTTTCCATTGAAAAACCATATACTTTTATTCTTTCAGCAGCATGTAAAAAATCTTCATAAGGCTGATTAAGAATTACCAGCATATTACTTTTATCTAAAAATGCCAGTTCTGAAACACATTCTACACAATATCCATTCCATTCATGGTTTCCGTTATCATCCATAATCGAAAATGATACATCCAGTATTCTCAAAATTTGCATCCACATATTCGTATAATGCGATTTAATTCCATAAAGAACAACCTGCTTTTTTTTCTCTATCATTTCCTGTAAATTTATAATTACCCAATAAGCTGACATATTTATAGGGGCCTCATATAATTTATTAACAGAATACAACAAGGCATTCTTATTTACATTTTTCATATATCCTGCATATTTTTCTGGCGACTTTTCATTCAAGTATTCCCAAGGTAATATTCCGGGCACATCATCAATATCTTTTCTATTTTTGTAAAGAATTTGAATATCAGTCCAAAATAACCATTTTTTAATCTTGCTGCATATTTCGTCTGTCCCCCATGTTTGAAACAGTCCATTTCTTGCCATACTAACATCTGTGTGAAAAAGTTTTTCATACTTTACTAATTGTTTTTCCGGAACAAATTTTTTCACCTCATCTAATTCATCATCCAAAATTACAATTACCACATCCGGCCTTCCTTCAAACTGTTCCAAATTTTCAACTTTCCGACCTAAAAGAGATTCAAACCCTTTACCACGTCCCAGTTTATAAAAGCCATCTGGCCTATTATGAAATGTGCATAAAAACCAAATCATATTGATATACGCCAAATCAAAATTGAGTGACTTTAATCCAAAGTAAAAATACACTGATTTATGATAATAAATCTCTTTCATTCTTTTTAGTGGATAAACTTCTTTTTCCTCTGTCCAATAAAAAATGCCTTCTTTATTTAACAATATTTCTTTCTTTCGCTTTTCTATCATCTTATACTTTTTATAATAGACAGATAACTCCCAGTTTTTCCCGCTTAAAAAGATATGATCCGAATATTTATCCCACTGTGCCAGAAACTGGATATATTCTGCGGTATATTCATCCCAGTCTTCTAATAATACATCATGCCCTTTTTTCAAAACATCCAGAATTTCCAATTTACATGCTTCAATATAAGCATTTTCACGTTCCGCTCTTTGATTCCATGCAAAAAAAGTCAAAAGATGTCCATTATCATCAAGAATCGCCAGCAGCTTTCCTCTGTTTTCATAATTCCAAAAATAATCTCTAATTGATTGTAATGATTTTACCCCTCCCCACTCGCATTTAATTGTATCTGTTACAATCTCATTATATTCACGTATATATATCCCTTCATATTTCCCCTGTCTCAGTAGTACAAAATATGGAATTTCCGACTGCATAAACTCTGTCATTACAGAATCTGTCAGTAAATCTGCCTCTATGGTATGAACTTCTAAATCTCTAATCTCAACCAATTTAAACTACCCCCCCTCTTCCCCTTTATATTTTTTAATCCAGCTCGTATTTTTCTTTCCAATTTTCATTATCTGCAAATACAGGCTGTTCTTCTTTATACAATATAAAGTTCTCCAGCACAAGCACATCCATATCTGTCCTCATAAAGCATTCATATGCTTCCTTTGGAGAACGCACAATGGGCTCTCCCCTGACATTAAAGCTTGTATTTACAATTACCCCGCAGCCTGTTCTCTTTTCAAACGCTTTCAGCACTTCATAATAATATGCATTCTTTTCTTTCGTAACTGTCTGAATCCGCGCACTGTAATCCACATGTGTTACTGCCGGAATATCCGAACGCCTGACATTCACAACGGCCAGTAAATCGCCCTGCTCTTGCAACAGACTCTTTTCCAAATCATACGAAATCTGATTTTCCCGCTTTACATCATCCACCAAGAGCATGTATGGACTTTCCCGTTCAAGTTCAAAATAATCTGAAAGACGTTCTGCTAATACAGACGGCGCAAATGGCCGGAAAGATTCCCTGTACTTTATTTTGAGATTTAATTTTGACTGCATCTGTTCGGAACGGGCATCTGCAATAATACTTCTATTACCAAGTGCACGTGGTCCATACTCCATTCTCCCATGAAACAGTCCTATTACCTTCTTTTCAGATAATTCCCGTGCAATCGCATCATAAAGATTATGGTTACTTTTAAAGCTGTGATACGGATATCCTTTTTGTGAAAGATACGTCTCAACTTCATCTGGAGAATATCCCGGGCCTAAATAACTTCCTTTTTGTGAATCTGAAATAAGTACCTTTCTCTGCTTTCCGTAATGCATATAATATGTATACAATGCTGCCCCTAACGCACCTCCCGCATCTCCTGCTGCTGGCTGAATCCAGATATTTTTAAATATCTGTTCTTTTAGTATCTTTCCATTCGCCACACAATTTAAAGCAACCCCTCCAGCCAGCACCAGATTATCTACCCCTTGACCATACTTTTCCTTCGCATGTTTTACAATTAAAACACCACTTTACAACTATTATAAATAGTGCTCCTTTTGCCAGACAAGGTATTTCAAGGTTCTCATAAGGGCAGATGATTTTATTATATTTTCGCTCTTTTCTACGAAAGTGGCAAAAAATACCTCCTGCCGGATTTTCTCGCTGAGTGCAAACCTGAAATCTTGTACGCTTTCCTTACGGTACTTTGAAAATGCCTCATCCTGATATGGCAGCAGCTTCATCGCACAATAAGCTATGTTGATCAGGTTAACCAGCATTTCAATCCCTTTCCGGCTGCGCACCATATAGCTGCACAGCGACCAGAAGGTTTTCTGCTCGTAATAGCCAACTTCAATATTCCATCTGAATGAGTACAGGAACAAGGGGATGTAATCCATCCATGCACTCCCTGTCTGGTTCAATGGAGCCTTTTCCTGCCATGCACAAAAAATCTGCAGCTGCGTTGGGAAAACCGTACTGAAGAACAGGCGCCTGGAACCGCCTTCCTTCTCTGTGGCTGTCACATAGGCAAGGACTTCCCTTGTGCCGAAAATATTTGTAAGGACACGGCGCGTCCCAATATAATAGCCGCCTATTTTTTCGTCCGAAAGTGTAAAATCCCTTTCCGCCGAAAGGCGTTTCCCATGTTTTGCAGGCCTGCCCCTTTTTCCGGTCGGCTGCGGGGCAGGGTCATAAAGGACAGAGTCATACCTTGCATTTCCAATCAGCCCAAGGTTTGGGTATTCATCCACGACAGAAACCAGGTCCCCTTTTGTGTACCAGCTGTCGCATAGGATAATGACATTCGTCTTTCCCTGTAATTCAGGCATGACCTGGCGTACCATGGAAGCTGCAAGTTCCAGCTTGGACTCTTTTTTCTGCCACATCCGGTAGGAAAGCGGCAGCGCCTGGTAAACAATCCTGTCTTTGTCCCATAACGGCACGCAGAGCATGACACTCACAAAGCAGTGTCCGTTCAGGTAGCCGCTGCCGTTGTGAGCGGAATGGTCAAAGAGTTTTGAGACATCCTCAAATTTCTTTCCATATTTGGGGACAATGGTATCATCAATGCATAAAAAAACAGGCTGCGTCTCTAAAGACTTCGGGATCAGCTTCAATGCCATAGATGCTGTTGCGTTCATAAACCTGGAATAATCCACTTTGGCATAGGAGCAGGCATAGTAAAAGGCAT
>OFGA01000661.1_pt1 | contig 27165 bp, 29 predicted proteins | sample 1521471 | NCBI WGS metagenome assembly OFGA01 (sample SAMEA3504086, study PRJEB24116) | mouse gut metagenome | biome: mouse gut; feature: mouse-associated habitat; material: faeces | place: Denmark | collected 2011 | reverse complement strand
ATCTTAATCTGCATGTCCCTTCCCCCTCTCTCCTAAAAAATGCAGCCGGACTGCAGGATAATATTGGCATATGGCGTTGTTTCGCCCGTGCGGATGACCGCCCTGCAGGCTTTGGTCATTGCTTTTAACTGTGCATGCGGGACATATTCTGCCTCCGTCTGCATTTCTGCGCAATGCCCGTTTTTTCCTGCTTCATCCGTTTTGAAACCCGTTTCGCAACCGGTTTCAAAACAGGCCAGAAGACGGTATATTTCTGCCTCCGTCTGCGGGTTTTTCTCTTTTATCTCCTCGGCCAGGTAAATCTTTTCGATTTTCATATCCCGGACAACTTCTTCGAGCACTTCTAAAAAAGACGGACAGCCGAAGCGGAGCGCCAGGTCTATCCGCTCCGTTTCTTCCGGTATCGGAAGGCCGCAGTCACCGATGCATATCTGGTCCGTGTGCCCCATATAGGAAAGCACCCGGGATATTTCACTGTTTAATATTCCCTGTCGTTTCATATTCTGTTCCCATGCTCCTTTTCTGCTTATTCCGGCTGTGCTGCGGTTTTTTCCAGTTCCTTTTCCACTTCCTGTGCGGTTGGCATTCCGGCCTGCGCACCGAATTTTTCCGTAGAAAGGCTTGCTGCCGTATTGGCATATAATAAAGCTGCTTTCAAGTCATCTCCTGCTGCCCTTCTGACACAGAAAGCACCGTTTAATGTATCTCCTGCACCCGTCGTGTCTGCTACCTGTGCCGCCCTTGCCGGAACCTGCAGGATTTCCCCGGATGCCAGGCAGGCGGACACGCCCTTCGAGCCCTGCGTGATAATCAGTTTTTCCGGGTACTGCTTCAAAAGCTCCGCTGTCTGTTTCCCTTCCCCGAAAATCAGCACTGCTTCATGCTCGTTCGGCGTGACATATGTCACCTTTTCAATCACGCTCATTGGCACTTCTGCTGCCGGAGCCGGATTTAATACCGCCTGGATTCCGTTTTCTGCACAGAAATCCACCACATAGGCAACGGTGTCCAGCGGGATTTCATGCTGGAGCACGACCATATCACATTCCTTTAAATAAGGCTTGATTTCGTCTATATATGCACGGTCTGCCCTGCCGTTTGCCCCCGGCACAACGATAATCGTATTGTCATTTTCTGCCACGGTTATCATGGCTATTCCAGTCGGCGTATCTTTGCAGACTTTGATGTGCTCTGTCTTTACCCCGGCCTGCTTTAAGTTTTCCAAAAGCAGCGCGCCGTTGCCATCCTCCCCCACGCAGCCGAACATTTCCACCTGCGCGCCCAGCTTTGCCATTGCCACAGCCTGGTTCGCACCCTTGCCGCCCGGTATCAGGCTGATGCTGTCCCCGCGCAGCGTCTCGCCCTTTTGCGGAATCCGCTCTGCCGTAACGGTCATATCCATGTTAATGCTCCCGACCACGGCCAGCTTTTTCATGCCCTGCGGCATTTTGTCCGTATTTCCTGTTTCCTGTTTCATAGCTTCACTCCTTTCTCCTTGTCGTCTGGCGTTCTACCAAAGAAACGTCCAGTATGTTTTCCTGCTGGAACGGCAGCCCCTGCCCATGGCGGATAATAATCTGGACTGCCATTGTCCCCATTTGTGTAATCGGCTGGATAATGGTTGTAAATTCCGGCGTAAACAGCCAGCTGAACCGGATATTGTCAAATCCGATAATCTGGATGTCCTGCGGCACGCGGTACCCCGCATTTGTCAGTATCTTATACGAAGCAATTGCAACCATATCGTTGCTTGCGATGATGCCGTCCGCTTCCGGAAACCGCTCCACCAGCTCTTTTGCCGCACGCAGCCCGTCTTCATACTCATACAGGCAGTCCACGTACTGCTCTTTTACGCCATGTTCCCTGCAGGCCTTCTGATAACCCTGATACCTGCGCAGCCCGCTGGATAATTCCAGAGGCCCCCTTAAAAATACTACATTGCGGCAGCCACAGCTTAACAGATGCTCCGTGGCCATCTGCCCGCCCTTGTAATGGTCTGCTTCGATAGAAGCACTCTGTCCGCTCCCGGTCAGCCGCCGGTCTACAACGACTGTCGGAAGCCTGCATCTGGCCAGCTCCTGTCCGGTCTTGTCACTGTACGTCAGGATAATGATTCCGTCTGCTTTCATCTGGTTCAGAATCTGAATGTTCATCAGCTCTTTTTCCGTATTGTTATTGGAATTGCACAAAAGCATCCGGTAGCCATTCCGGTATGCCTCCTCCTCCACTGCTTTTGCAAGCTCGTTGTAGAAGGGGTTTTCAATGTTTGGAACAATGACTCCGATAATTTTGGATGACTGCTTGAACAGTGCCCTTGCCAGTTCATTTGGTTTGAAACCCGTTTCTTCTATCGCCGCCAGAACCCTCTGCTTCTTGTCTTCATCTACATTTGCTGTCCCGTTCATGACCCTTGATACGGTAGAAGCGGAAACCCCGGCTAATTTTGCAACTTCCCGGATGCCTGCCATTTCTGTTTCCTCCGTTTCGATATTTGAAACGCGTTTCTTATTGGTTAAAGTATATATGCTGTGTGGGGATTTGTCAATGCGGATTGTGATTTTCGCTGTTCTGCATAGTTTTTAGAGAGTGGTTTTGTGCATATTGCATAATTTCTGTCATCTGCATACACAATCCGCCTTATGCCGCAATCCGGTTTCCTGTACATCCCCAGGCTGCAATCACTGCCCCAAGCTCCATCCATACTGTGTGTATGTAACTGTCCTCGATGCCTGTTTCCTGACAGCAGCGCTCTTTCAAGTACCGGACAGCATGCTTTAATACTTTTTCACAAACCCCGGGTATTACCGGGTCACTTACCGTTTCTTCTATTTTCACGCCATAAGCTTCGATATATTTCTTCCAGTAATTCCTGTAGCCTTCCAGCCTTCGGAACTTTTTCACCGAGTCTTTTTTGGAAGAATCCTTCAGGATGTACCTATCTTTTGGAATACCCTTCTTATAATCAAAATAAAAGACCGGTGAGCTCTGTGAAGCATCCTTTTCCAGCAGAAATTTTAAGAATGCGATTCCCGGCCTGGTATCTGGCATATTCGCACAGATTTTATCCAGCAGTCCGACAGGAATCAGATTTTCAATTTCATGTACAAATAACGGATAAAGCTCTACATTTTCTGTACCCTTTGCCGTCATAACATCCCTTGCTTTTTGCAAGGTACTGCCACAGTCTGCCCCAAAATAAGTTTTATCGCTGTCCAGAATACAGAGACACTGCCGCTGTCCTTCCTCTATCAGATGCTCCAGCCTTGTTCCTGTTGTATCTCCGCCGCCAATCATTTCTTCAAAAGAAAGATTCATCCGGCTTATACTGCTTTTCTCCAGATAATACCTGCCAATCTGTTTGTAAAATTCAATATCATCTGTACTTTCCGCCAGCAGAATGCATCTGTCCGTAAAATCCGCCTGATTTCCTTCTTTCACCGAAAGCTGAATTATCACCTGGCCATTTTGTTCTGTAACCCTGTCCCCTTTGCATTCAGACACGACTTTGTAATACTTTCTGGATTTTGCTAAAATCATTCTGAATTCACTGCTTCTGTTTTCCAATATTCTGCAATAAGCCCGGACAACCGATGACAGCTTTTCCGATTTGCCAAGCTCACGCAGGACACCTCTGTCTGCTATCACGAAATTTTTACATTTTTTGCGATGTAATATAAGCTGCTCTAAAAATTCCACTGCTTCCTCATCTCCTGCGTTCAGCAGCTGCGCGCAGCTTTTATCAATATAGTACAGCAACGCTATTCCTCCTCTGGTTCAAAAAATCCGACCGGCCAGTCTTTCAGATACCCTTCATCATCAAAAGAGCTCTTTGATATACGCGTTTTGTCATCTCCGAATTTTTTATTAAAGATTACAATTCCAATATCATCATGCCTGATGTTCTTCCTGTCAATCAACGCTCCCAGCCGGTTTATAATCGTTTCACTGTGCGTTTCAACAATAAAATAAATATTTTCCCGGGCTGCAATTTTTACAATGATATCCATAAGCTTGGCCTGCAGCGCAGGATGCAGATGCAGCTCCGGCTGTTCTATCACAATTGTTTTGGGAATCTTGCTTCTGTCTTTTTGTGCATTTGCTGCAATATACCAAAGCTGCGTCACGATTGGCAGAATCTGGCTGTAGCCAAACCCGGCATCCGAAAGATTAATTGCTTTTGCCTGTCCCTGTTTTTGTATTTTTAACGACACATGGCCTTCGCTGACCGAGGTAAATACCTGAAATCCCAGATTTTCCAGCGTCCATTTCTGAAAATCCTCAAGCATTCCCTGTGGCAGGCTGTTCAGAAAAATTGGCAGGTTTTTGCCTCTGCAGTCGACCTCATCTGCCGCCAGGTTACGCAGCTTATAATATCGTTCTGCTGTCGCGCGTACCGGTGCAATATAAGATACTCCCATAAAATATGTCTTTAAATATCTTGAAATAATCTCGAAAAATCTGGGCAGTTCATATAAGTAACCCCATTTTTGCAGTTCCAGCAGCTTTTCCGGATTCCGTAGTTTTTCATACGCCAGCCTTTCATATATTTCCCGGCTTTCTGGAAGCATACGCGGCTTCCTGTTTTCCAATACATTTTTTAGAATCGATACATACTGATCCACCCATACTTTTTCATTTCTCTCGAATTCCAGAATCTGCATCAGGCGCTTTTTCGCAGTCTGTTTTATATTGGATAAAGATATTCCAAAAATTCCTTCATTGTACATCTGCTCAAAGATATCTTGCTCCGCTTGCTCTGCCTCGAAAAAATCACCATTCAGGCTGGCACTGATTACCTGATTTTTTTCAGACAGATTCATAGTTAAGTTATAATCCTTATACACAATGGTCATTTCGGACACATAATCATACATTGTGTTCTGATTATGGCTGACAGCAAACTCCAATTTGATATCACCGGACATCCTGCTTTTTTGAACAGATTCATTTGCCACATGCCTGTAATAGCCAAAATCTGCAAAAAAACCAAAGACAAGCCTGATAGTATCATCCTTCCCATGTGCATGGTAATGCAACGCTTCTTCAAAGCTTCCAAAGTCCACATAGTCATCATCATCTCCGCACCACAAAAGCGGCCCATTGATTCTTTTGCTAAAAGACTGCCTGAGCAATGGAAAAATTCTTAAAAACGTGCTTTTACCGGAACTGTTGCTTCCAAGCAGAACGTTTATTTTTTTCATTTCTATCTCGCCAGTGTCCCGCAGGCTTCTTAAATTTTTTATCTGAATAAAATTCATATAACTGCTCCCCGCCTGTTTTTAAATTACATATGGAACTTATTGTAGCATAGAAAGACGATAATATCCATCCTTTTTCTGAATTCAGGAGTGAATCCCATCGCGAAGCGATTTTCAATGGATTTTTACAGGTAACAGGCCGTCTTGTCTGAACTGTTACGAAAATACGGAAAAAGGCACCTGCCTGCACCGGCACATGCCTTTTATCCCTTTTCCAGCCTTCCTTATGTATGATTGCCATCTGCCCATAGCAGCAGGCCCTGCGTTTCCGGCAGGCTTTTTTATTTTCCTTTTTCTCCTGTCGTAATCGGCGTAATCACGATATTCTCCGCGGAAACCTTTGTCTTGCGTTTTACGATGTCTTCTATCTGTGCGCGCTTTGCGTCTGTCACATCGCCCATATTCAGCACGACGTCTGCTGCATCTTCCGTAATGCTTACTACCACATCGGTAAAGCCTTTTGCTTCCAGAAGCATCTCTGCATCGGATTCACGCTGCGCGATGTCTGTCAGCGATACCATTTTATCTACGGCTTCCTGCTTTTCTGTATCAGAAAGCGCGGTGCTGTTAATGACTTCCATCAGGTTTTCCTTGTTCTGGGAACGTACCTGTTCACGGTTTAATTTGGCTTCCACGGCAAAGTCAATATTGGATACGCTGGTGCTTGCAAGCACGGTTTCTCCCGGATTGTCAATCTCCTGTCCGCCGGATTCGGAAGAAACTGCACTGCTGTCTGCAGCAGCGGCCTTGCCGGAATCTTTTTCCGTTTTTTGGCCTGCTTTTTTGTCCGATGCTTTTTTGCTGTCCGCGTCCCCGGCGTCTGCTTTTGCATCATCTGCTTTGGAATCTCCGTCTTTGGCAGTGTCATCCGCAGTATCGATTTCTGCTTCTGCAAAAATTTCTGCATCTGTCAGTGTTTCGTCGTATACGATGTCGTAATCTTCCTCTGTCAGTCCGGCACTCGTCTGCGTCAGGCCGTCATCACCCAGGCTGCTGTGCGTATAGCTTAAATATCCTGCTGCCGCAATCATCAGCGCCAGTGCAGTAATAATGATTTGGTTTTTTTTGAACAATTTTTTCATGATGATTTCCTTCTCCCTGCATGGTCTTTTTGCTATTTTATTGTATTCGGCTTCCCGTGCTTTTATGACTCGCTCTGCATCTTCACGATTTTTATTTTATGCGCTTCTATTGGAAATAATGCCATAACCGCATCCAGAATATCCCTTTTGATGCCGGAATCCCCGCCTCCCTGTGCCACGACAAGCACGCCTTCTACGGAAGGCAGCTTCTGCTGGCTGACGTATGGCTGCCTGCCGTCTGTTTCTTCATAAACAGACGCTTCCTGATACTGGCTGCTTTCTGTGCTGTTCCCGGATTTTGTCACGTCCTTTTCCACAACCGACCTTCCGTTGTCCTGAAATGTAATCATCACATGTACCTCGCCCACCCCGTCCATGCAGGCCAGAGACTGTTCCAGCTGTGCGGACAGCTGCTTTTCATAATCCTCATTCCGGTTTTCCTGCTGTTTTTCACCGACGGATTTCTGAAAGGCTTCTTCCTGCCGGTCACTGCCTGGCTGTTCTGTGGGCAGCGCAAGAACCAGAAGCAGGATGCCGCTTAAGCCGAGAATCATCCATTTCGTTTTATCCATCTTTTTTAACATGTCTGTAAGCCATTTCCATCTCATTCCAGCTCATCCGTCCTTTCTGATGCATCCTTAAAAGCCGCCGGGGCGCGTCTGAAAATACTTTTCGTAAGGTGTGCTTCGCAGTCTGTGTAATATTTACGCCAGATTCAGGCTGCACAGCCCATGTCATCACAGTCCATAGATAAATACCTGTCCTTCGTCCAGTCCGTATGCCTCACACAGATATTGCGCAAGCCGGTCTTTGTCTGCCTGGCCCTGCATGCCCCGGGCTTCCTGCTGATTTTGTGTCTGCACCCATGCTGAAATGCTTTGGATTTCATAGTCAGACGATATCTGCACACGCACCCTGCCAAGCGGGATTCCCATCTCCTGCACACGCTTTAAAATCCCCTTCTCCGCAGCCATTTCATACCTTTCTGCAAAACGGCTGTTCTGCACGGATTCAAAGTCCATCGTTTCCTGCTGTGCGCGGTCAAGCTCCTGCCAGAACCTGTCGTAATAAGCCTGCAGGCCGCCTTTATTTCCATTTCCGGAAAATCTCAGCAGCGGCGAGGCCAGTACTGCCAAAAGGATTATCCCGGAAAAGAAACGCAGGTATTTTTTGTATGGCTCCGCGGCGGCAAGATGCATCAGTATGGTAAGGATTAAATAGATGACCAGAAATTCTTTCATCCATTCCCGGACTGCTTCCATAATTGCTGCTCCTGTTTTCTGATTTTATTTCTTATCCTGCGGCTTTTATCCATTCCTGTTCCGCTTTCCTATATTCCTGCCTTCAGCGTTGTGGACGCACAGATAACGGCCGTTGTCAGGAAAAACAGCATGGCTGCATAAAACATCAGCTTTAAGCAGAGTGCTGCCGACTGTCCGAGCGCTCCTACGGCTGCACAGAAACGTTTGTCCGAAACCGGCTCCATCAAAGCCGCACAGCCCCGGTACAGCAGCACAAACACGCCGGCCTTTACAAGCGGAAGGAAACTAATGAGCGCAAGGATGATAAGCGCTGCCGCACCGACGCTGTTTTTCACAAGCATCGCTGACCCGGCCAGCATCTGCGTCATGGAATTTAAAACCTGTCCGGCTCCCGGAATTGCCTGGACAGCTCCGGCAATCGTGCTGCGTTTCAGCCCGTCTATGCCAGGTGCCAGCAGCCCCTGCACAATGCTTAATCCAGCCATCGCCGTCATCAGTGCCCGGACACACCAGCTGACCCCATCCGATAACAGGCTGGCGATTCTGGAAAACCGTTCTTCGGTCAGGTAATTGACCATCTGCAGCACCATATACACCTGTACGGCCGGCAGCAGGATTTTTACAAATACCGCATCGACCAGATAAATCAGAAACAGCAGCAGCTGATAGTACGCTCCCGCACTGATGCTCCCGTTTGAAAACACCATGCTCATGCAAAATGCCGGCTGGAGCACCTGCATAAATTCTGTCAGCCTGGACAGGTAGCTTTCTGCGGTTCCTGCCACGGTTAAAAACAGCCTCAGAAGCAGCAGCATGACCATCAGGTAAACGCCCGCAAAACCAAGGTCTGGAATATAGCTTTTCTGCAAAACGGAAGTCATCTGCATCAGCACGGAAAAAGCAATTGCCAGCGTTAACACCTGGATGAGCACGGCACGGTTTTTCACATAATCTGCTGTCACGGCACGGCGGATGCTCTCTCCCACAGCAGCAAAATCAAGAGACAGCCCGTTTTGCAGCAGCTCCCTGGCCAGCCCGGAAAATGTAAGGTCTCCATATCCTGCCCCGCTTAAAAAGTCATCCAGTTCCGATAAATCCAAATCCGAAAGAATATCCCCGGCTTCTGCATCGGATGCACCTGTTTCTGTCTGCGGAGCTTCCATTTCGGACGCATATTCAAACACCTGCACGGATTCTTCTGTTCCTGCCTGCAAAAATGCCTTTCCTGACAATCCGGCTGCCAGCCCTATCATAAAAATCAGAATCCCAGCTGCTTTTCTTCCCGCTGGCCAGTCTGTCTTTTTTCTTCCCGTCATTTTTCTTTCAGTTGTTTCTCTCCCTGCTTTCTTTCCCGCCGCTTTGTCCCATGCCTGCCCCGTCCTGTTCCTTCTCACAGCACTTCCCCGATTGTCTCCACAAGCGCCATCAGTACCGGAAACCCCAGAAACAGAATGGACACCCTGGCGAATAGTTCTATCTGGCCGGCCACTGCGCCATACCCGGCATCCTTACAGATATCGGAAGCAAACTGCGTCACATAGGTAATCCCAAGCATTTTGAGTATTGTGTCCAGATAAACCGCGTCGATATGTATAAATGCTTCCAGCTGCCCGACATAGCCAAGCACTGTGCCAAGCTTTGACAGCAGCATAAGAAAAATGAAAATGCACACAGCCATGCTTAAAAAAATACTGTACTCCGGCTTTGTCTGTTTCAGTATCAGCGCCAGCAGCACCCCGCTTACTGCCAGCACCGCAATTTTCATAATATCCATATCCCGGCCCCTCCTATAACGCAAACAGCGACTGCATCGTTTCAAACAGTTCATAAATATACGGCACAACCCAAAACAGCACGACCATCAGCCCGGCAAGGCTGATTAAAAAGGCGTGTTCATCCCTTCCGCTGTGCTTTAATACCTGGCTTAAAACCGATACAATAATTCCGACTGCCGCGATTTTAAAAATCAAGTTCACATTCATAAGCTCTCCTGCCCGGCCCCTGTGGGCCTGTTTTTTATTTCAGCTTCTCCCGCCCTAAAATAGCTTATGGATAAGCTCCCGTTTTCACAGCAGTATGATAATTGCAAACAGCCCTGCCATGCCGCAAAGACAGCAGTACAGCTTCCTTCTGCCTGCAAATTCTGCGCTGCGGCTTTCTATCGACGCAGCCAGCTTTTTCCTGCAAAGTGCCAGCAGCTGCAGTGACGCTTCCATGGAATCATAAGCAAAGATTTCCCCCATGCGCAGCAGCACCCCGTAATCGTCGTCTGCCAGGGCAAGCTGCGGACGGTACTGTGCACAGGCGTCCTTCCACAAGAGCGGAATGTCTGCTTCGCTGTTATCTTCCATTTTCCGGCTGCCCTGAACAAGAATCTCCTGATAAGGCTGCGGCTGGTGCCTGGACAAATGCAGCAGCAGCTCCGGCAGCGGACAGCGGCTGTACGTGATCTCGCCTTCCATTGCAGTAAAAAAGTCAAGCAGCGCTTCCGTCTGGCTGATTTGTTTTCGAAGCCCCGTTACTAAAGAATATGCCATTCCACACGAAGCAAGCAGAATACAGATACAGCCTGCCAGCTTCAGCACACCAGCTCCTGCCTGGCGTTATATAGCAGATAGCGGCGCTCCCTGTTTTCCTTCTGGCCAATGACCAGGTAGCGTTCAAAATATTCCTGCTCCAGAAATTCCCGCAGCACCGGCTTGCGCCGCACCTCGTCCAGGCCAGACGCATGGACAGAACCGAGAATGCTGCATCCGCTGTGGATGGCATACGCCACCGCCTGTACATCTTCTTTTGAGCCAAGCTCATCGACAGCCACAACCTGCGGCGACATTGTGCGGATAAGCAGCATCATGCCGCTGGATTTCGGACACCCGTCCAGCACATCCGTGCGCATCCCGACATCGTTTTGCGGAATGCCCCGGTAACAGCCCGCGATTTCCGAACGCTCGTCGACGATGCTGACCTTAAGCCCGGTATGCTCCCTGCTGCCGTCCGAAAGCAGACGTATCAAATCCCGCAGCAGCGTCGTTTTGCCCCTTCCCGGCGGCGAAACAAGCAGCGTGTTGTAAATCCCGGACTGCTTTTGGGACGGCTCCCGGTACAGGTACGGTATCAGGCGCCTGGCACACTCCTTTTTTTCGTGGCTGACACGGATATTTAAATACGAAATATTCCGGATAGTCTGCATCCACCCTTCATGGAACACGGCCTGTCCGCTCAGTCCCACCCGGTGCCCGCCCTCAATCGTAATAAAGCCGTTGCGTACTTCTTCCTCAAATGCAAACAGCGAATAGCGGCTGATAAATACAATCATGTCGCTGATATCATGGGATGTTACCTGATACGCATCCTTCGTATCTTTCGTCAGATGTCCCGGCTTCATGCTGAAAAAATACTCTCCCTCGTCCGACAGCAGGATAATCGGCTGGCAGACGCGCACCCGGATTTCTTCGATTCCCTGCAATGCTTCAAATGCTGCCTGCAGCTCGTTTCGGATATGTAACGGAAATATTTTTAAAATGTTTCGGATATCAATTCCTCCCTCCATAATAAATAGAAAGCATGCGTTAAGGCTTTCTATTGTTTGAAATAAAAACAGCCATGGGAAACTGTCTGAAAGTTGTCCCATGACTATATATATGTACTGTGAACATATTTAGAACCTGTATTTCCAGGTAATTTGAAATGAATTCCGTACTGCGCCTCCAGGCCAGGCCCGCGGCTGTATTTTTCCAGAATGGATTACAGGTATTCCGCCATAAATATCTCTGTGTCAAACGGCGTAATTCCTTCGTCCGTATCAAATATTATATCGGCTTCTTCCCGGCTGTCTGTCCGCTGTCCCCTTGCCCGGATGTGCAGCTGAATCAAATCATACAGGTTTGGCTTTTTCATATTTGCCATGCTGTAACAGACTGCCGTGACACCGGATAAATTGCTTTCCACATTGTTGCCGCCACAGCCGGCATGGCTTCTGTTTATGGAAAGGCTCATATCGCACCATATGATTTCCCTGCTTACACAGTCAAAGATAACCGGAATGCAGACCGTGCTGTGCGATGCCAGGTCCATTTTCTGTTCCACGGCCTTTGGCTCAAATATCTCGCCGGACTGGACATCCTGCCTGCTCATCCAGCCAAACATGGCATGCGGCATTTCGGAAAATTTCTGCCCGGTATAGCTGTACACCTGATAAACGAGATATCTGGCACCATAATTCACGACAGAGTCAATATCTGCATCCAGAAATTCGCTGACACCGTCACCGCCTGCCGGGCCGCCATTTACGATGTCCCCGGAATGGCAGGCCTGATACTGGTCAGAACGCAGGTTTGTATATGACACATGCTCCATATAATTCCAGTTTTCATCAAAAATAACTGCCGATAAATCCAGGTCTGCACGGCTGCTTTCTTTTCCAGAATCATCCATATTTGTCCACCAGATAAACCCCCGGATTGCTTTTGCCTTCTCCTGCAGCGGCAGCTTTGAACCCCTGGCAATTGTTTTTAACGCTTTACCCGCGCTTCTCTGGCTGAACGGTACTGCATAGTGCCGGAATTCCTCCGAAAGATATACGCGTCCAAGAAACTCCCTGCTGCTGAAATACCTGACCAGTGCGTCTGTGCATATCTTTACCGCTTCTTCGCAGTAAGGCTTTCCAATTTCGGGCAGATTATTTTCCATGCAGTAACATTTTGCCAGGCTGCCCTTTGGAAAAAAGACCCTTACCGCGGGCCTGTCTGCCTCATCTGCCCGGTGTGCAAAATGCTCCTTTACCTGCAGTAGGACAGGCACGGACACTTCTCCTGCAGCATCGCTCCATGCATGCAGGACGGACTGTTTATCATCGGTGCTTCTGAAAAGATAATCCAGCTTCCTTGCAAGCTCTCCCGGCCGTTTTTTCAGCAGCGCAAGCACCGCCTTGAAATCTCCTGCTTTGGCGGCCTTTGCCACGTTTCCTGCAAACGTTTCTATTTTGATTCCATTGCGCAGCTTGTCAAACGCAGCAATTGCTTTTCCAAACTGTTTTGCGGAATATTCCGATGGATGAATCCGCTCACCGGCACGAATCCATCTGTTTTTATGGCGCAGCATGTCTTCTTCCAGATTCTGGCAGTTTTCCAGCAGTTCTAAAAGCATTCTCCGCTCCCTGCGCCGGAAGCTGCGGAATTTTGCATTGGCAGCCAGGCTGATATCTCCGTCTGACATGGCTGTCATCAGCCGCAGCACATCCACTGCCGTCCTGCAAAACCGCTGCAGCTCTTTGGACGATGCAAGCGGATTATTCTCCAGATACAGGCTGCCAATCAGGGCCGCATTTTCTTTTAAGTAAATTTCTTCGGGAAATGTTACCTTCATATGTCTGAATATCCACGCCAGGTCCTCTTTATCTGTCTGGGAAATGGACGTTTTTGACTGGCACAGATGATAAAAAATGTCCTTCAAATCATCTTCACTTCCCAGGCCAAGGACCGTCAGCTTTGTTTCTTCAAAGAAAGGCAGCCGTTCCGATTTCGTCCCGCGCGGATATAACGTGCCATTCGACCAGTAATGAACATACGCGTTCAGGTACAGCCGGGCCTTCGTTTCTTCCATAACGGACCGCGGAAAATCCGGGTACATCATATGATATACCTTATCTGCTCCTGCCAGGTTCTTTATCAGCGGAATAAGCTCCAGATAAAACGCCTGCAAAGCTTCCCTGTCAAGCGTCTGCAGCGTTTCAAATAATTCCCTGGAAAAAATATACCCGAATGCTTCTGCATTTTTCATGACAGCCGCAATGTATGCATCTTCTGGAAGCGTTTCACTGCCCGCGTGTACAATTACCTTATGTTTTCTTCTCAGTAAAATCTCATTCATATTTTTCCTCTTAATTAAGAAAACAGACTCTTATTCTTATATTTTACTCTGTATAGAAACAGGCTCTCATTCACTTTTTTATTCCGTCTGCAAGACAGGCTTCCATTCGTATTTTTACTCTGAAATAAAAAACAGGCGGTAGTTTCCTCTGCTTTAATCACGTCAAAACAGAGGAAACTATCGCCTGCGTTTTTGTGGAAAGCATAAAACCTGATTGTGCAGGCAATCCCGCTTTTCAGCTGGCATCACCTGGCACAACTCCTGCTGAGTGGTTTTAGAAGGAAGGTTTTATATAGCCACAGAAACCGTAACAGTTCCGATACCTTCCCTGTTACCGGTATTGCAGACCGGAATGTATCTCTTGCGGCATGCATTTTTTACCACGTTCTGAGTTCTATTTTAATGCAGGTTACAGGTTTTGTCAATATCCGCTCTATTGTCCTTCCGATTTCACATAGCTGCTGAAACCAGGGTGCTGCCAGCAAAACAGCCTGACTTTTTCCTAAAAATCCCTCAAAATGCCAATCAGCTTCCACAGATTGCATCCAACGCATCCAGCCAGCCTGCTGTCATCCTGCTCAAACGCCTTTGCACGCTCTGCTGCTTCCAGTACATGCGGCAGATAATTTTTTTCAAAATTCAAGCCGCCTTTTCCATGATGAGCCCTTCGCGTAACTTCCCTGCTTACAAATGTATGACGGTGGGAAACCTTTTTATTTTCCTGAATTTTATCCATCTGGCTTTGATATTCCTCTTTTACATCCGACAAATGCAGCAGAAGCCAGAATTCAAAGCAGGGATTGCTGATATAACAGTGATACCCGGATTTTTTACAATGTTCGATGCATTCTGTTATTTCCTTTTCTGTATGTGCCTGACTGTCCCTGTCAATCAGAATCCCAAATTCATCACCTTTGTTTTTGTATGTGCTTAAAAATTTCCGGTAATTAATATCATATCCTGCCTTTCTCAAATCCTGAACGAACCTGCTTCTCTCTTTTTTCGGAAGATGCTGAGGGTTTTCCAGATAGGTTCTGATAAATTCCTCTCCATACGCTTTTGCAATATCCACTGGAATTTCCTCTATCATACGCTCCTGTCCCAGTTCCCTTAGTCTTAAATACTCCTCCAGCAGTTCCAGGACATACTTCGGGGCACTGTACGTGTCCCTGCTGCTCCTGCTTAAAATTTCAACATCTATCCTGCCATTGATTCCAAGCTGTTCCCGGTATTTCGAAATACCAGCAAAATACTGCTGCTCTGTCACATTTCCTTCCACAGAAAGATAAAATATCTTTTGCGGTTCGATTTTTTGTTCTTCTGTTTCCCGTGCATAATCGGTACGGGCCAGCCTGAATCTATTCTTCATTCGTTTCCTCCCGCAAAAAGAAGCTGCCTTGGAATACCGGAACTGCTCCATACCTGCCAATCAGGTATTCTTTATCAATTCTGCCGCCAGCCTGTTCCCGGAACCTGCTCAGGGAATAAAGCTTTGAACTGTGGTCCGCCCTTCGCTCCACAAGCCATAATTCATCCTGCCTGAACAAATCCAGATCCAGCAGATTTGAGTCATGCGCAGTGGCAATCAGCTGGCAGGATTTTCCAGCCGGTATCTGGAAATAAGACTGTAAAAATTTTCTTATCAAATTGGAATGAAAGCTCCTGTCTATCTCATCAACTAAAATCATGCTTTTTTCCATGCTTTCAAACAAAACAGGAATCAAATCAAACAATCTCCTTGTTCCGTCAGATTCATCCTGAAATTCAAATAAATCATCCTGATTTCCATGATTCATCATCATTTTCGTTTGAACAACATTTCCATCTGTTCCTTTTTTTACAACATATAGTTTGTGATTCATCCGAAGTGTTATTAATTCACCTTCTGCATAATTGGAAATCTTTACCTTCAATCTCTCAGCGTCATCTTCTGGTATATTCTGAAACATTTTATCAAAGTTCAGCTCATGATTTTGAATATCTTCAATTCCAGTATCTAAAAAAGACATCATCTGCCCATAAAATTTCCGCATTGCTTCATCTTCTGTTATCATATTTGTAAGCGTATATACCGAGTCAGGAAAAATAACAGAAATTCCTGCAAACCAATCGTACACAGACACAATATCCTCAAAAAAACTGCTCTTTTCATTCACCCGTCCAGCAATATCACTTAAAATCGTTTTTTTCTTTAAGGAATCCGAAATCTCCTCTCCAAAGTCCGCCAGGTAAACTTTCATCCTCATATTTTCATCGGGATTTTCATATTCGATTTCCGTTTCTGCATGGCTGATTCCATGTTCGTCTGTTTCCCGGTTAAATATACAGATTTCATTGCCGTTCTCATCTGATTTTGTCAGCCATTCTGCAAGAATTGTTTTTTCACAATAAGATATCACCAGCCCATAGCAGTATTCAATTTGATGAATTACCATTCTGTATTCAAAAAAACCAGGCTCGTAATACATCTGGCTGTCTATTCGAAAATGCCTGCCATCCAGGCTGGCCTGTTCAATCCCTTTTAATATGATTTTTCTGGAAAAATCAACAGCTTTTATAAAATTGCTCTTTCCCCCGGCATTTGCACCAAATATCAAAGCTGTTTTTAATAATTTCCGTTTTCCTGCCACAGCCACATGGTCTTTATGCCTTGCAGAATCTCCTGCTGCCATCGAAAAATCCTGGCGCTTTTTAAATGAACGGTAATTACTGACAGAAAATCCGATTAACATCTTTTCCACCTCTTTCCCATAGACAGTATCTTAAAATGCTTTCCCCGGTTTGTCAAGATATCTGCATCCAGCTTCGTCTTGGTTTCCTTAAGTGAATGTGGTATAATTTCTACAGCACAGACAGACCGGCAAATGGAAAGCTGACACCGCCGAAAATGAAAGGAGAGAACACCTATGCTCAATGCAGGAAGCAAAATAGTAAATAATTGGATATATCCGATTGACAAAGGCTATGTACTGATTGATACAGGGTATGAAAGCGGATTTGCACATTTTAAAAAGCAATTGGCAAAGATGCAAATAGCCCCTCAACAGATACGATATATTTTTTTGACACACGCTCACGATGACCACGCAGGTTATCTGAATGAAGTACTTTCGGAATGCCCTGACCTCCAAATCGTTATGAGCGACAAAGCATTAGAAAGATTATATAGAGGGCAAAACTCTTTTCATGGCGGTTGCACAACTAAGATTGCCTTGTTCTTTTGTTATTTAATGAAGTTCGTTGGCAAAGGTAAGCATTTGTTTCCCTCAATAAAGCAAGAATATCAATGTAGATGTATTCAAGTGACCGAACAAAACCGTAAGCAAGTGGAACTTTTACTGCAAGGAAAAATTATTGATACTCCCGGTCATACCTCCGATTCCATATCGCTTTTACTAAATGACGGTTCTCTATTCTGCGGTGACGCTGCTATGAACGGCTTGCCAAGTTTACATAGAATAACCATTTGGGCAGAGGACAAAACGGCTTTTCTGAAATCTTGGGAAACAATCATTGCACTTAGACCAAATCTAATATATCCGGGACATGGCAAGCCGTTTGAATATGAAGACCTTAAAATAAATCTAAAACGTGCAAAAAATATAGAATTGTTACCGATTCAATAACTTCCAGTTTGAACCAAAAGATTGGCCGTGCTGTAATCACTCTGATTAAAAAAATTTGGAGGAATACAAATATGCAGGAAAATTTATATGAAATAAATTCTATATCGTATCAAATCAGGATAGTGAAAGAATGTGATTTAGATAGTTTGTTATTGGTGAAAAGTGATGCTTCCATACATGCCGATAGATTTCAGCAACAGAATAACGGAAAAGCAGTTTATTTTGGCGCGTTTATCAATAACTGCGCGATTGGATATGTGTTGTTATCGCTGGATAATAAAGAAGATGTCATGCCATATACAAACCAAGAAAAATGTGCAGATATGATTGATCTGCTGGTAATAGAGCCCTTAAGAAATTATGGCATTGGAACCCGACTGTCGTTGGTATGTGAAGAATATTGCAAAGAGGCCGCAATTCCCTATTTAGGACTTGATGTAAATCCAACGGACAATTCTGCGGCAAAGAGATTGTATGAAAGATTAGGATATCATGCGGTCGGTGAACTACACTTAGACGGTGTATACGAATATACCGATGAACAGGGCAATCAAGGAAAGTATGAAGATTGTTGCATAGATATGATAAAACGAGTATAACGTCAAAATCGGAATTTGCGAGGGAAAATGTATGATAATCTTCATGCTTTGTTTGTCTATAAGGTTTGTGGAATACTTTTTAATTGAAACAGACAAAACAGCTATTGGAGAAAATGTGCTCCATAAAGTTGTTGGGATTATCTTATTGGCGCTGGTATTGAAAAAGATAAATTTTACATGGGGTGATATCGGATTTCAAAAAAATGGCTTTGTAAGGGGTATTTTGAAAGGCTTATTATTGGGAAGCGTGTGCCGGTCTGTTTCTTAAAATGCTCTCTGAAACAAAGCCATTTATGCAGGCGAATTTTATTGCCGCGTTTCTATTTGGTATCTGGCACATTGTAATGCCAATCAGAAGCTATGTGAATGGCGAAATGTCATTTGCGGCAATGGCCCTAATGGGTATTGGTTATATGATCCTTGCCGGAATTATGGGAATAAAATGGGGGCTTCTTTACCGCATTACGGGAAATCTGTGAGCAGGGCTTGGCGACCATTTATTTAACAATACCGTTGCGACTAATATGCTGCATGTAGTTTCGCAAAATGGTGCAGACGAATTACAGATTGTCCGGATCATGGCTGCACAGATCATTTCCTTTACGTTTGTGATAGCGGTTCATACTTATCGAACTACTAATGTTCGATAAGGTATTATTCATGACAATAGAAGACACGCAAAGCGTGGATTCTATTGTAGCAAGAAAAGAAACGCAAAACTCCCGTTGTGTGACAAAGGGAGGTAGTAAGGTGAAACTGGTTTATCGAATAAAACCGCCATGTTCCAGGTGTCCGTATAAGTTGGGGGTGGTGCGCACGGTTACAAGTCCATGTTCCCAGTGTAAAGCAAACGGCTACAGGTCCTTTGAACGATTCCGAAAGGAATGGTCAGGAAATGGCCTTTCCGTACAAAATAAGAAAAATAGCCGTCAGATAATTCTATAAGTATCAGACAGGAAACGGGGGTGATACAGATGTCAAAAAGAAAGATATTAAGGACAGTGCTTGCGGCTCTGTCCTTAATGCTTTCGGTGGCCAAGACCATTGAGAAGATGGGAAAACAGCCGGAACCGGATGGCAAAATCGGCCATTCCTATGATAGGACATATTGCCTAAAATAACAGATTGCATCTCCGGGAAATGCATATTATAATTAGGGAAGAACAGAAATCAGGAACAGCTTGAGGTATCAATGAGTACATTGGAATATACTGTCTCAATGCTTGAGACAATGCCGGAAGAGAAAATGAAGGAAGTTCAGAACTATATCCGGTATCTTGCATTTCGGGATGAGGGAGAAATATTGTTGTCGATTTATCTTTCTGATTATAGTATTGCCAATCTCCATGGTTTTATATAGAAGTGTCTGCTTTTTTGCATCAAAAATAAAGAATCCCGATTGCTCTTTTTCGTGGGCTCTGCCCACACCCGGCCTCTGGAATAAGATTGGCCTTTCCGGCAATACTACAGATGCCGATGGAATAAGGCCGGGGACAGCGGCACCTTCCATAGCGCCCTGCCCCAGTCTTTCCTTTTTACAGATATTGTGTCAGCCGATCCCGGCAGAGGACTGTCAGCTGGCTGAGCACCTGGTCCCAGTTGAGGTAACGCTGCGTCCATTTCTTCGCTACATTCTGGCTTGCCAGATAGAGTATCTTTTCCAGTGAGCTGTCACTGGGGAACACACTTTTTGTCTTTGTCACTTTCCGGTACTGGCGGTTCAGCCCTTCAATCACGTTGTGTACATTATACGCCTGACCTCGTCAGGGAACTGGACGAAGGCGCTTACGTCCTCCCGGTTGTTCTGCCAGTTGCTGACAGCATAAGGATATTTCCTTCCCCGTTTATCGCGGATATCGGCCAGCGCGTCCAGGCCTGCCTTCTCATTCGGGGCGTTGTACTCTGCCTTGAAGTCAGAAGAGAACTTCTTCAGGTCGCTGTGGACTGCAGTGGCTGTGAGCACAAAGCGAAGTGTCTTTACAAATACAATGCCGAAAAGAATCCGGACCGAAATAAAGTCATGAAGATCATCGAGCGGTGGGAAGAACTGAAAGAAGAATCTTCTTATTCAACTGCCAAACTCCCGAGTAATGCGCATATATAGATAAATGAGGTTTGTCCTGGTAAATGCAAGAACAAATCTTGTGTTTTGCAGTTGTATGGCTTATAATGTGTTTGAGATAAAAATAATCTCAATATATTGTAGTTGTTGAGAATTGAAAAATGACTGTAAGCTATAAGAAATTATGGAAAATGTTGATTGATAAAGATATGTTGAAGAAAGATTTACAGAAAGCGGCGGGGATTAGTTGGGCATCGGTAACAAAATGTCTAAAGGTGAAGCGGTAAGTATGGAGATACTTATGAAAGTATGTAAGACTCTTCATTGCGACATAGGTGAAATTGTTGAATTTATAGAAGATGTATGAGTTCCCTATGGATTGTTTGTATGAGTACGGATTATTGGACATTATAGTTTGTAAAATGGAAGAATAACCATATTTAAGAGGAGAAAATAAGATGAATGTAGATGAAATAAAAAATTTTATTAGGCAGGAAAATTGGGGGAAAAGGGATTTTAGAATATTAAAAAAGGAATTGTTACAGCTAACTCAGAATGCCATAATAAAATTTCATCCTAAAGAAGAACGTATTATTTATAAAGAAGGAATACAAGTGATTGATCTTTTTTGTGGAGCGGGTGGAATGTCATTAGGTTTTATGGCGCTGAATGATGTATTCCCTATATTCAATATGCTTGGGGGATGCGATATTAATGCAATATCAGCCACTACATATAGTCATAATTATAAGACGCCTTTATTAAATGAAGATATAGTGAAACTTGCATACGAAGATGGAAGATTGGATGAATTTTTAGAACGTATTGGCTATAACAAAAAATTACCTTGTATTCTTATAGGGTGCGCACCATGTCAGGGTTTTTCATCGCATAGAAAAAAGCATTGGAATGAAGAGGATGATGTTAGAAATAGTTTGATTATTGCATTTTCAAAAATAGTTGAACGTATATTACCGGAAGCCATTGTTATGGAAAATGTACCGGAATTTTTATCTGAAAGATATTGGAAATATTTTTCTTCTGCAAAAGAAAATTGTGAGAGAGTAGGCTACACTGTAAAGCAAAACATATATAATGCGGCGACATTTGGCGTTCCGCAAGAAAGATTCCGTTCCGTTATTATTGGAATGAAAAAAGATTTTTTGTTGCCAGAGGAGGTCTTGCAAAAAGAAAACTTTCGTACAGTTAGAGACGCTATTGGGAATCTGCCAAAGGTGGATGCAGGGATAGCCGATCCAAGTGATCCTATGCATAAAAGCGCTGCACACAAAGAGAGTACCATTAATGTAATAAAGAGCGTACCGCATAATGGCGGGAGTAGACCGGAAGGTGTGGGCCCCGCATGTTTAGATCGAATAAAAGGGTTTTCAGATGTATATGGAAGGTTGTATTGGGATAGACCTTCTATTACAATAACCCATTATGCCAGAAATCCTGCAAGTGGCAGATATTCACATCCAGAGCAAGATCGTGGATTAACGGCTAGGGAGGCAGCTTTGCTTCAAAGCTTTCCAAATGGTTTTGTGTTCATGGGGAAATCTGATGATATATACCGACAGATTGGAGAAGCGGTGCCCCCATTCTTGTCAGCAGCGATTGCAACAAACGTTTTGATTGAGCTAATTTCTAGAGAACCAATGATGGAAGAAAAAGCAACGTCATTGGAGTCTATTGCCGAACCGGTAAACAGTTCGTATTCTAGTGTTATTGCAGGAATAAAGATGAAAGAAAGGGCATAGTTTTATGAAATACACTTGTATAGATACTTTCTGCGGAGGCGGGGGACTCGGATTAGGGCTTTCAAGAGCGGGATATGATATTCTTCTTAGTTTTGACATAGACTCTAAGTGTATAGAAACGCTCAAGGCGAACATGGATTTTTATAATCATCCAGCAATGGTTTCTGATATTGCAGATATGCTTGGAGGAAATTTATTAAAGATATGCGGGTTGCAACGGGGAGAATTGTTTTTACTTGCCGGAGGACCTCCGTGCCAGGGTTTTTCTGTACAAAGACGCGGTGCTGATTCAGATGAAAGAAATCAATTGGTACTAAAATATGGAAAATTGATAGATGAGATTTTTCCGCATTATTTTGTAATGGAAAACGTGAGCGGAATTGCGGGTAAGCGGGGAAAAACAATCTTGCAGCAACTGGTTGAAGACATGGAAGAATTAGGATATTTTGTGCATGTTGATTTGATTGATGCCCAAGACTATGGGGTTCCACAGAGGAGAAAGAGATATATTATTGTTGGCGAAAGAAAAGATTTAGGAGATAACTATAAATTACCGGTAATTTGCATGAAGAAAAAAACGGTGAGACAGACGATAGGAAGCTTGCCAGAACCTCCTGCAGATGGAACTGATCACCCAGATATTCCATTACATAGGCGAGATAAATTATCTGATATAAATTTGAAACGTATTAACGCCTTGAAGGAAGGACAGGGAAGAGATGAACTTCCAAAAGAATTATTGGCAGACTGCCATAAAGTCAGCAGCGATGTTATTGGGTATAGAAACGTGTACGGAAGGATGAAATGGGATGATGTGGCGCCAACGATAACAGCGAGATTTGATAGTTTTACGAGAGGAAAATTTGGACATCCTGTTCAACCTAGAAGTATTTCTCTTAGAGAAGGAGCGCTGTTGCAAACCTTTCCTTTGAACTATAAGTTTGCAGGCAATAAGGTAGATATAGCCCGTCAAATCGGTAATGCTGTACCTCCATTGTTGGCTGAGATTATTGGAAAAAATATCATAGATATATATGAGAGGAGTCATGGCAGTGCCATATGAGTCTATAGTAAGAAAATATTTAGAAGCGTTGCAAAAAGAGTATCAGGCTGCAGAACGAGGAGGTCAGCATACGGCTGAACTATCATACAGGCCAGTGCTTGACATGTTTATTCGAAACCTTGCCGGAGAATTTAACAAAGAGGATAGTTGCGATATCATACTTGAACCAAAGAATCAGGGAACAGCGGGACGTCCAGACTGGCGTATTCATGATAAGAATACGCTTGGGATTTATGGGTATATAGAAGCAAAGGGATTATCAGAGGAGCCGTTTGATATAAAGCCTTATAAAGAACAAATAGAAAAGTATCGTGCGTTAGGGCATAAATTGGTAATAACGGATGGTATTGATTATTTGTACTGTCCGAATGATGGAACTGATTTGATAGTAATATCGCTGGTTGATAAAAACGATTTATCTAAAAAGCAATGGTCGCGCTTAAAAGTAAATCAAAAATTTATGATTCTTGCTCAAAGCCTTTTTACAAATCCGTCGCCGAGATATTGCAATGAAAATGAGTTGGTGGAACAGGTGGCTTTAAGAACAAGATGGTTAGCTGACGATATACTGCATTATGCAGAAATAAAAATAGACGAGGCTGTAAATGAAGACGAGGCGCAGGCAATAGAATTGTTATCGGGAATCCGCAATTTAGTATATTCGCATAATGATAGGGGGCTGAGAACGGAAAAAGTATTTGCTGATTTTACAGCGCAAGTAATTATGTTCAGTCTTTTGTATGCACATCGAGTTTTTTGCACAGATTGTGACTCGCCGGTAGAAAAGGAACAGAAAATCAGAAGTTATATATCGGATGATTTAATTGAAAACGAAACGCTTCGCCCGTTTAGAAATCTAATGATTTATTTGCGCGATAATGCAGGAACTAACGCTTTTATATCACAGAAAGTTGACGAGTGCATAAAATTTTTATCCTTTGTTCAGATGACAAGCGAACAGCTAGAAAATCCTGACTATCATCGACTGTTTGAATTATTTTTGACAAAGTATGACGCACAAGTAAGATTTGACTATGGAGCATATTATACGCCTAAGGTTTTAGCAAATTTTGTCGTGAGATTAACAAATGCTATTTCGGAAAATACATTTGCTGGAACAAGTATTTATGATGCAGGAAATACAATTATAGATCCCTGCTGTGGAACAGGATCGTTTTTGGAAGAATTGATTTTATATGATTCAAAAAATGAGATATATAATCTTTGTGGTTTTGAAATTTTACCGGCTCCATACATGCTTGCCAATTATCGTATGGCGTTAATAAATCGCCAGTTTCATGACCGTAAGCACAACGCTAATATCTTATTAGCTAATACGTTAAGTAATAGCGTTTTTGGGGAAGTGATTGAAGATAATACAATAGAGGGATATGAGCAAAAGAGAGCTAATGAATTGGCTTCCATGCCAATAAAACTGATAATAGGGAATCCACCATGCTCAGATTCTATTCGTGAAAATGTTACGCAGGATTTTTCAATCATTAACCAGTTGATGGAGGATTTCAGACCGCCTGTGAAAGAAAGGCATGGTCGTTCAAACGTGCAAAAACAGATTAATAATCCTTATATGCAATTTGTAAGATGGAGTTGCAAAAAGCTTTTGTCAACACAAAATCATGCAATACTGTCTTTTGTGGTACCGTTGTCATTTTTAGAAGCCGAATCATATAAATATGCGCGAAAGTATATTGTTGAGCATTTTTCTAATATCTGGGTGGTTGAAGTGGATGCTGATGCGCGTACTGGCGCAAGAAACAATGGATTGTTTAAAACAATGCAAGGGAGAGCGGTCATAATTTTGACGCATAGATTTGAAGATAACGATGGGGTAAGAACATATAGTCATGTGGATTTAACTCGGTTTGACAGAATTAAAAAGGATGAAATACTTAATAAAGATATAAGTTTGAAATTATTTAAAGAATATGAAATATCTCTGGATACATATAGTTTTATTCCTGCAAAACCGTTTAACAAAGACTTGTATAATAAGTTTTGGACGATCAGTGGAGAAGTTGGTCAAAAAGCAGTTTTTAAGCAACATTGTTCTGGAATAAAACTTGCGCCAACAGCAATTTTTACTCATAATAAGAAACCTATGCTGAAAAGACGTAGTAAAGAAATTGCTCAGAGAGGCATAGAGGCAGCGCATGAATGGCTTTCGAAACAAGATCGTCCACCTAAGGACGATAAAATAATTGCTTTCCAAAATGCACTAAAAAACTGTGGGGGAATTGACAATATAGACCAGCTTATGGATAAGCGCATAAAAACGTATGCGTTCAGGCCATTTATGACATCTAATGTTTTATTATGGAAAGAGTTGTTACAGTCATATAAGGCCGGAGGTGGAGGTACGAGATTACGACCAGAAATAGTAACTGCATTTGAGGATAAAGAAACGATAGGCTTTGCAATGGCACATGCTCCGAAAGATTTGAACCCTACGCTGAGCCAGTTTGTATCTTTTTGTTGGTACTATCCAGATAATGATATGTGTACACGTGGAAATTCTCATATTTATATGAACCAGTATATTTCCGGAAAGAATGGAGAGTTGCAGGGAAATATAGATGATGCTTTAAGTAAGAGAATTAGCGAGCTAATTGATACAGATGTAAAGAGGACAGAAAAAGAATTAGTGTTTTATGTATATGCAATATTATGTTCACAGGTATATTTGGATGAATTTGAGGGCGCACTATTTACAGTTAATCAGTCGGATAAAAGAGCGAGAGTGCCTATTGTGGATAATGCAGAAATGTTTATGCGCCTTTGTGAATTGGGCAAAGAATTAGCTGAATTGGAAAAAGCAGATTATAAGCCGGAGAATTTATTAGAATATGACTATGAGCAAATAAAAGCAGAAATTCCAAAGGGGTTTCGCCTTGCTAATTCGGTTCATCCATTTGATGAAGAGAATGAAAAATTGATTTTGACAGATGGAAAGAATGAGATAAGAGTATCTTGTCCTATAGAACTTCAAAAGCTGAATATTTCTGGATATGATGTAGTGAAAAATGTTTGGTTGAAATTCAATTCCTATAATTTTACTCATTGTGATTTTATGGGAGAAGACCTGGTGCGACTTTTAGATTTTCTTAATATTTTGGTTGCGCATAGAATAATAGTTGATAAGATTGACGATATGGTAATTCAGATTTTGTCTGAAAAAGTACATTTGATTGAGCCTTGAGATGGATAATGGCAGATATATTTGATGTCGAAAAGAGGTCGAACATAATGTGAAAGGTTCGGTCAAAAGGGAATAAATCGACAGAACTTCGAGTGAACATATGGCGTTTGCCCTGCCGTCATGCGCGGAGAAAGTGTGATCAAGGAATTTGTTGGGAAACCGGTCTATGGTTTTTTATGTCGTTAAGGTGCTTTAGGCAAGATTCTGGAGAAACAGGGGCGTTATGGGCCAATAACATAAGGAGAGGACGAAATGACGAAACTTCAAAAAATGAAGCGAGATGACATATCCATCTGCGCAGATATTATGTGCAGTGTATATAACAATGAAATGTGGCAGTGCCGCTGGACGAATAAGACTGCGGCAGAATACCTCACGGATATTTTTGAAAGAAAAAAGTTCATAGGATATACTTTAGAAGAGGGGAAAGAAATGATAGGCGGCATATTTGCATACGAAAAAGTATGGTGGAATAATAGTGAAATTTTTGTAGAGGAAATGTTTATCAGGCCCAAACTGCAGCGTAAGGGATACGGAACAATGCTGATAAGGCAGATTGAGAAATATGTAAAGGAAAATGGATTTGCCGGAATAACTTTATCTACCAATAAATATGCACCAGCTCCTGATTTTTATCGAAAAAATGGGTTTGCAGATTGCGGACATGTTTTGTTTATGGCGAAAGAAGTTTTTTAAGAAAGGGGCAGTCAGGGTACATGCGAATTTAATTGGATCAAAAGTTGGCTCTGCATAGCATCCCCATGCCATTGGCGTGGGACTGTTTTTCTGTCCCCAAAATCAGCAAAGGAGTAAATGTGTGAAAATCGAAGCAGATACAGACCTTTACGAAACGGACAAGAAAGTAGAAAATCTGATAGACTGGGTATTGCCTGGCGGAACAGATAAAGGAAAACAATAATACAATCCGCAATCGGATAGGGGAATATCAGAAAATAGGGCCGGATTGCCATGAGGGAGTGAGGGCGCCGTTGGAGCGAAAAAAATGTGGGTCATGGCGGTTGCTGTGCTTTGCATTTCAGCTTCTGATTCCATGTGCGCTAAAGCGCACAAAATTATGGAATAATACCGAAACAAAAAGACATTGCATCGGCTTTTGATTCCATGTGCACTGAAGCGCACAAAATTATGGAATAATACCGAAACAAAAAGACATTGTTTCGGCTTCTGATTCCATGTGCGCTAAAGCGCACATAATTATAGAATAATCAAATAGATTAATTTATGGAGGTATTTATGTACGAAAGAATGCTCAATAAACAAACAATACCTACCATAGAAGAAATGACAAAATTCTGTGGTGAAAGTTCAGAAAGATTTTCTTTACTAAATGAATGGTTGACATCTACC
>OFGA01000658.1_pt1 | contig 27326 bp, 29 predicted proteins | sample 1521471 | NCBI WGS metagenome assembly OFGA01 (sample SAMEA3504086, study PRJEB24116) | mouse gut metagenome | biome: mouse gut; feature: mouse-associated habitat; material: faeces | place: Denmark | collected 2011 | reverse complement strand
AATTGGGGATGTCTACGCACTAAATTTTTTTAGTGTGTATTATACGACTTTTGGGCTCGAAAAATGGAGCCATCTATTGATCATTATTCTGAAATATATGAAAAGGATTTTTGCCAGACTGGACGCAATCCTGTAGACGGTTTATATCATTATTATCTTACTGAACGGCTTTTTAACTTCAATCTCTTCTATAATTTATTAAAGAATATAAAACGAATTGAGAAGGACACAACATATAGACTATGTCAATCTAATATTCTTTCTACTTTACTCTGTTGCAAAAAACTTCCAAATGTATTTAGCCGTCAGTACTTTTTAAAGTATGCCTTTGACCATATTATTGCAGAACCCGATTCTTATAATGATTTTTGGCATACACAAGATCTTTTCAGAAATAATACATTATTCTCGTCCACTCGTAAACATCATGCATGTTTTCAATTTACGCAATGGCTAGAACAATATGAACTATTTATAAATTATATGACTGAATATGTAATTCCTGTATACGAATGGTGTTTCATCACTATGCTATTCCATGCCATAGAAGAAAAATACCCAGATTCAGGACATAATTCTCACTCACAGACAGCACTACAATTACTTACGGAGTATATGAAAAATAACTATCAGAAAATCCTACATCCCATCTCATGTTCTGATGATTTGGACAACCTCGATATCGCTACGAAACACAAGAATATCGAAGAACTTGAAAATATTTTTAGACAAAATGCAACTCTTTTTATGAATACATTATTTTATTCTGAAAATACTCTGGAATTAAATTTAAAACTTTTAAATCCTAACTATTTTAAAATAAGCAATCCAAATTCGCCAATATCAGATAACAACGAAGGCCGAATTAGAAAATTTTATATCGATTTAATTCGATATACATATTTACAGCCATAATATCTGCTATGCATCAACAAATAAAAACTTGGGCATAATGTTCAGATTTTATCTTTTGTGCCCAAGTTTTTATTCGTAATACTTCTTTTTCTATTAAAAATTTAATAGCGTTCGTCATTTTTTTATTTTTTTATTTTCACATTCTCAAAAAACTTGGGCACATTCTACTTACTACGCCCAAGTTCTTCTTATGTCTCATTCGCTTTAACTAGAATCTTATAATATAATTCATCAGAAATACGATATCCACCCACACGTAATTTTTCGACATCTGTTCTCAAAAATTTTATCAATACTTTTTGTTTTGCAATGAGTAATATCCCCCAAATACCAATCGTATTAATCAAAAATTCTGAGGCCATCTTCCTTGCCGCTTTTTCATCAATAATTGCCATCTATACACCTAATTCTTTTGTATCAATATCGGACTGGTATTGCATAGAATTTTCTCACTAGCCATTTACCCCTCCAAATAAATGATCGATCGCATGTTCATCCATTTTTAATTCATCTTCTGTATAATTTCCCCAAGGAATATTCTACTCTTTTACGAAATCTCTAAAATTCCATATGCTTTTTCCACTCAATTCAGCCTCTTTTTCTAATGTAATCGTTCATGCTGCAAACAAACCTGCAACAATATAAATTATAACTTTATCTTCCATCGTTTTTCCGTCTTTTATTGTATTCAAATAAGGAACCAACACCGCTGGTATTTCTACATCAACTATATTCTGTGCCATGTAATCGTCCCTCCCTCTTATCAATTTCTCTGTATATTCAGAATAGCACAAACAACTTTGAAATAGAAGGGCATAAATAAAAACATGCGCATCTATACTAAAATCTCTACCTTTAGGGAAACACGATTTTTTGCTCTTATCTGTTTCCCTAAAGGTTACTTTTTACTCCTGGCACATCTCCCAATACTCAACCACCTTTTGGTATCCTGTCCGACTCATATTGCTTTACCATCTGGTAAAAACTGGTGTTTGCCATCTGCAGTTCTTCCTGTAAATCTGCTTTGCTCCTACTTAGACGGTCCAAGGAAGTGATAACCAGAATATCTCCCACACGCAATCCGAGGGTTCCTTTCAACGCCTGATACGCAGGACGCTCCAAGTCCTTCCCGCTTGCCTTATCCGTCAGGATATTTTCTGCAGACACATGCTGTTTCAGCCGCACGATCTGACGGTCTAAGTTCTGCTCTTTTGAACTGACCCTCGCATATCCGAAAATCCTCTGCCCCATACCGACTTCACCACGATAATAAGTGTCTGATATATTTTTCAATTACTGGACGGAAAATCAACAATTGGACAATCAACGCTGATAAGATAATTATGATTTCCGTAACCGGAACCCTCTCCATTACCATATTCACAAGCTGGCAGATTTTTCTTCTTATTCTATATCTCATATTCCGGAATCTTTTCATACTGTCTTCCCTCCTTACCGATTCAGGCAACAATCCTCACTTCGTTTTGTTCCCGGTCATAATAGTAGACGGAATCCGACAGACACTCTTCCGGACGAATTACTCTGGGATTTCTATTGACTTCATGGACTATCCATTTCATCGCCTGTACATCTAGTCTTCCATTATCTATACACAGAATCCATTCATGAACTGAAGCCGGCAGAAGATACAGATTTCTTCCCTTTTCATTTGCAAGTTCCCGCAGTATATCTTTTCTCAACACCACTCTGGCACCATGATTATTTCCTTCATTCGACATCACATACATTAGTTTGACACACTGATTACCCTCCATTTCTTCTTCTCCGAATTTTCCCTCCGAAATATTATCCAGGAGGGCTTCCATAACCTTTATAAAGAACTGTTCTTTCTCAAGGTTTTCCCTGGCTGTCGCCCACAGTTCATCCAGGCCAACTCCCCATCTTTTCGCCATCTCATTGTTAACCTGATAAGCTGTTATCATTTCATTGTCTTCTCCGATCACCACATAAAATACCACTGCAAAATCCAGATACTCCTGATATGGGACATGTTCCAGCTTTTTCGTATTCCATTCTTTTTTCACCAGCCGCATCTGGATTCGTTCCCTTGCTTCTTCCCAGGTCATTAACAGATCCTTTATATCAAATATTGGTTTTTCTAAGCATATGTCCTGCACCACTCTTAAACAATGTTCAAAATTCCTTGTTTCAGAGTATATTTCATATAATTCCGTCAAAGATATGGTTGGAACTCCATCTTCTTCTGTTTTTTCTATCACAAGAGACTCTTTATTGACATCATTTCTTTTTACTATCGTTTTAAAATATACATTCGCCTTCCCCTCAAAACGTTCCTCCAGAGCTGTTTTCAACATTTCCTTAAATTCTTCGTAATTCATCTTCATTTCTGCATTTCCTCCTTCATCCATCTGCTTTTAACTCAATGCCTCACAGACCAGCCTCGCCCAAAAACGCGCGCCTGAAATAAATCCGATCTTCTCCCCGACCGCACAGGCCCTGCACATCAGCTCGGCAAATTCCTCCTGTGTAATGGCCTTTAAATCGGTATCCTCAATCAACGGCGTCAACTGACTGCTGGCCTCATGATCTTCCTTCCTGAGTTCTTCCGGTGACGCATAAATTTTATTGTATATCTCTTCTAACATCTCACTGCCTCCTTCACGGCTATGCTGCCTGTTTCGTCTTTGTCCGCTTTAATCCGCTCAATGCCTTCGTATAGATATCCTCTGTCATCTGCTCTAAATTCTGGAGCTGGTATCTTGCCAGTACCGTTTCCAGAGGGATTCCCGTTCGTTCTAATTCTTTATACAATACCAGCATCTGCATATCCATCACACCTTGATTCTCTTTCTGCTCAACAGGCATTTCCTGTTTCGGGTTTGCTGTCTGTTTCTCTTCCTGCTTAACAGGTATTTCCTGCTTCGGATTTGCTGTCTGCTTCTCGTCCTGTCTGGCGGATATTTCCTGCTTTGGATTAACTTTCTGCCACATCTCATAGACCTGATATCCCTTTCCATTTACAATGACAAGAGCCGCAATCTCACGCTCCGCATTATAAGCAATGGACTGGACAGAGAACCGGTCGGATGTTACATACCGCTCCCCTTTCTTCTGGATAGCAACCTTCTCGGCAGGCACCCAGATAAACGGCGCCGTATACAATTCTCTTCCTATGCCCCAGTTAAAGCACGCTCGTTTAAAAGAATCGGAAGCCTGACCTTTTTCTTTCTCTGAATAACTGGTCGTTCCGACATCCTGCTTTGCGATCCACTGCTGCTTCTCCTGATCCCAGATCTCCACCGTACAATACAGGTTCCCGTCAATACACTGGTGGGTTCGTCTCCACCCAAAAGGCGTAAATGTCTCGTCCAGAATCTTCTGGTCTACACGGGCATCTTTAAACAGAAGCAGGCTCAATCCTTTTTCATTAATCGTTGCCACTCTGCATTCAATCTCGTCCGCCCTCAATAAGCGGACGGTCATCTTTTGACGGTCCGCCTCATATCCAACATTTCCAGCCTCCATCTTTTCTCCGATACTACCGGTTCCCATCCGTTCTCCGATACTACCAGCTCCCATCCGTTCTCCAACATCTCTGCTTTTGATGTTTGATGCCCTCCTTGCTAATTCATCCTTAATCTCTGACATCCTCTACCTCCGCAACAAATAAGGAGAGACATTCACTGCCTCTCCCTAACACTTTATCTAACCCTTTTACCGCTAACATCTTTTTTCACCCATGCCTTTCCAGATTACACCTACATTACCAGAAATCAAAGTATCTCCTATGCCGCCTTTACGGTAAACCTCCGGCTCTGCGTTGTCTTCTGGTACTGCTTATATACCTCCGGTTTCTCCGCTTTCAGACGCTTTTCATCAAGACGGTTACTACTGACTGCTTTCCAGGACACGCGGTACTGCGCATTCTCCGCTATCTCCGCCTCCCCAAGATACAGTTTCAATTCCTGCTCAATCAGTCGTTTCTCTGTCTCTAATTCAGCTACCAACCCAGCTAATTCCTGACGGCGGTTTAGCTTTTCATTGAACCCTGTCAGGAGGATCTTTTCCGGGACCGACTTCTTAAAATACTCCGCTATCACACTGTCCGCTAACTTCGAGCCATCCGGATCCGGCATCACACGGGCTAAAACATGGTTCTTCCAGAAATCTTCCTCTATCTGAATGAGATTGGCAAGCATTTCCTCGTCCCGCTCTAACCGATAGTATTTGAATTCCCTTCCATAGATCAGAACCGCGATATACCATGCGTCCGCATTGCAGACGGACATATAGTGGTAGCATTGTATCTGGTAAGACAACGGAATCTTGCCGTCCTCCCACTTATCCGCCATGTAAGGACTTGCTGTTTTACATTCCAGTCCCGCATTCTCGCCAACCACCATCCGGTCTACATCTGCAAGCATAAAGGGATGGGATTCATCATAGAACATGGCGTTGGCCCTGCGCACTTTCTTTCCGGTTGCCTCCGTAAATCGTCTGGCTACATAATCCTCAAATTCCCTGCCCTGGCGCATGGCTTCATTGTCAATCTCTTCCGTCTCATCCGTGATCTTATCCTGATAGACCTGCATAGCTGTGCGGTAGGGATTCAGTCCGCACACCGCTCCGGCATCTGATCCTCCAATGCCCTGTTTCCGGTATCTCAGCCATTCTTTCTTATCCAAATCTAACGTAGATACTAACTTCTTCATACTGCTTCCTCCATTCTCACATTCTTGTCCGGCAGGATGGTAAATGTATTCCGAATCGGTTCATCCGGTTCCCCCTCAAATTCATTGCCTGACGCCGAACAAAGATCCGGTCTGACACTGCCTAATGTAACGTCTTTCCACAAACGGTTAGATTGATCTCTATAAACCGGCCTGTCCCATGAATCTATGCCGATAAACTTCAATGTCAGAATATCTACTTCTTTTTCTGCTGTATTCATAGCGTTCGCCTCCAATTCATAACTCTTTTTACGTTTCTTCCATCTGCTTAAGCAGCACATACCATCTGATAGGCTTTGTCAATCATCGGATTCCCCTCTACCGTGCGGGCAAACAGATTTTCCTTATAATTCGCCGTCCTCCGCAACGGCTCTGCATGGGTGGCAAAATCCGATACTGCATTGACAAATCGATAGCCATTTTTTCCGACGTTCTGCAGATCAGGCGCATCAAAATACCGGATCTTCATATCTTCCCGAAGACGCTTCATGTTCTTTTCCTGCTGCGGGGTCGAACCGTCCTCAATCGGCAACAGGACTTCGATATATTCCATCACCCGTTTATCCGTCAGCTTCTTCATACGGAGCGCTTCAAACTCCTTTCCAAGTTCATCCATATATTTCTCCGCCAGAAACAGCGTATCCTTCGCCTCCTGTATCTTTTCTTTGATATCCCCGGTGTGAATCATGGACCAGCAACGTTTTGCCCGGGATAATGCAAGGTTCAGCGTGTTCTGGCATACTACCCGAATCGGCGTTAGAGCCACCTTGATCGCACCGGAACCGTCATGGGTATTAGAGAACAACAGATACGGACTGATCCTCTCTCCGGAAATGATATATTCATGGGGCATATGAGCTAACAGCCAGACTTTTCTCCCTCCCTGCAGGCTCCCGGCTGTCTCATACTTTACTCCCTCCCCTAATAATCCGTCCGTAAAGGCAAATGCCTCGTCATTCTGGATAACCTTGTAACGGTCGGTTACTACACCAAGTACTTTCCGGTCTGAATCACGCACATTTGCCTTGTAACCGTTAATCAGTTCTTCTGTCCCGGTATAGATTGGTTCCTGCAGGACACGCCAGTTTAAACCGGCCAGAATCAACGCTTCCTTTGATGCCGGAGCCTCCAATACCTTTGTTCCTAATCCGTGCCACGGGGTTTCTCTTACATAAAACATACTTTCTACTTCTGCTGGCATTCTTTCTTCCTCCTCTTTTTCTTTTACTTTCTGCATCTAAACTGGCAGTCCTGGTTACGATTGCCTGACTGCCAGCTTGTTCTTCACTATCTTTGCTATAACATTTTTCCTATAAACTCGCTTTCTGCTTTCTTTTCTACAGCTATCCCTCTGCCAGAATTGTAAACAGTTTGATTCCACAGCCGATCAGAACGATAGCGACTTCAATCCCTTTCATCTTACCCACTCCCTTCTGTTAAAACTTAAGCACAATCTCCGCGATTGTTTTCCCTACCTTCTTAACAGCAATAAAAATCTCCCAGATACGTCCTTCCCCCTTCCCTGCATAAAAATAGCAGGAAGATCATTTCTCCCTGCCATGCGTTCTTCACTATTATAATATGTAATTGTAATCTTGATTTTTACGCCGTCCCTTATGCCGCCTAATCAAACAGCCTTGTATGCTCTGTCCGTACAACTCCTTCTTTTATTTCTCTGAAGAATCAGATTTTTCGGCCATATTTCCTAATCTCTGTATAATTTCCATAATCTCATCAATAGAATAATACTTCTTCTCTTCCGGGAAAGTATCGTAGGGATTCTGTCTCTTATTTATAATCTCGAATATCTCTTTTAAATCATTCGATTGCTGTGGAGTATCCCTTTTTCTGTCCTCCTCTAATCTCCCTATGAATTCGCTAAAGTCGACAGTTACTTTCTTTTCTTTCAGCCGCATTATTAGATTCTCTGCTTCTTCCGGAGTCAGCTCATCCATATCTTCTGCCTCTCTAATTAATGTAAACAGCTCCTTATCTTCTATTCCCACCGTTCGGAGCGCATCAATCATATCTTCATATCCATCGTCACCTTCTTTCATCGCTTGGCTTTTCAAAACACAGTCCCAACTCCTTGGATGGGTCAATTTGTAGCCTTTTTCTACCGCCGCGCAATATAAATCATCAAAAAAACCGCTGATACCTCCACTAAAAACCATACTTATCGTCCTCCTTCTTTACTTTGAGTGGATCTTGCTAGTTTCATAATTATGATATACAATTCAATAACCGGATTTTACCAAGCATCTAAGGCATAAAGAATATACGGGAAGACAAGATATATCGGACGATATAGACGCTGACATGTATACAGCCAGGGTAAGAAGAAATTTATGGAATATACATGAATATATTGCATATTTGTATCAACTTAATATTCACGTATCACTTTTTCCGTAACGCACTTCATTTACGAGATCTTGGCTAAATTCATATAAGTCATCCTTTCCTAAAATCTAAAGAATGGCAGGAATATCTATTCACCTGCCATAACTAGCCATTTCATTACTATAACTATATAAAAAATATATGTTCAAACCTTTCTCTTTCTCTAAGAAATAATATCGACATCTTAAAAGGGGCTGTCGGTTAACAGGCAGTTCTAAACAGGGAGGCATGTGATTCATTCCAGTCACATGCCTCCCTAAATTATCTCCATAAAAGAGAAAAAAGATGGCTAACGACAACCATCTTCTCTCCGTTACATGTTATAATGTAACTATGCTAAACAATAAGTATTATAACGAATTTTTTGAATTAGGGCAACAGAAAATCAACTTTAAATTTTATGAATTGAGTTTACCTGATGACGATCCGGTCTTTACCCTTAAAAAAGTGATGGAGGAAATGGATTTTACAGCTTTATTGGCACAGTATTCTGGTAAGGGGAAACACGGGTTTAACCCAATCATGAAATATGGAGTTCTGACATATGCAAACATGCGCGGCATTCGTGAAATTGACCGCATCGTTGAACTTTGTAAACGAGACCTTGCATTTATCTGGCTCACACAGGGGGAACAGCCTAAAAGAGATGCCTTTTATGATTTTATAAACAAAAAACTTACTTCTGAGATTTTGGATGACCTGAATTATCAATTGCTGCGGCGGTTAAAAAAAGAAGGTTTGATCACGTTAGAATCACTCTTTATAGACGGGACAAAGATAGAAGCCAACGCAAACCGTTATACCTTTGTATGGCGCGGAACACTCAACTACCATCTGGCAGGACTGCTCGATACCATTGATTCTCTTTATGCAAAGTACAACAGATTCTTAGAAGAAAACGGATATGACACAAAATACGGTTTTGGGAATGCGCAGATGTTTATGATTGAAGGCATGGACAAAGTGCGGGAAGTGATTGAAAAGAACCGCAAACGAAAACTCACAAAGCATAAAAAAATATCAAATAACAGCATTATCGAAATCGACAACTGCTCTCCATTGGATCTGTTAAAACTTCAGAAAAACTTAGTAACGATAGCAAATGGTGAAGGCATCGGGTTTGTATACGGAAAAGGCAGGAAAAAATCTGAAATCCAGCAGCTCTACGAAGAACTCGAAGCATGTGGCAAAAGACTCATGGAATACGCAGAAAGTTTTGAAATCATGGGGAAAGAGCGTAACAGCTATTCGAAAACAGATTTAGAGGCAACCTTCATGAGAATGAAAGATGACCACATGATGAATGGCCAGCTCAAACCAGCTTATAATGTTCAGATTGCTGTAGAGAATTACTTTATCATTCATGCTTATGTAAGCAATGACAGGACGGATTACAACACCCTGATTCCAGTCATTGAAAAACACATCGATACTTTTGGTGAAATATTAAAGGAAACGACTGCAGACAGCGGCTATTGCAGTGAAAAGAACTTACTGTTCCTAAAAGAACACAACATAGAAAGTTATATCAAACTACAGGATCATGAACAAAGAAAGACCCGCGCCTATAAAGAAAATATAGGAAAATACTATAACATGACAACCCGGATATTTGAAGATGAACGTTATTATGTTTGTCATGATGGCAGGGAACTGAGACATATCCGCACAGAAGAAAAAGAAATGGAAGGATATACTCAAACACTGGAAGTGTATGGATGCGCTGATTGCAGTGGCTGTGAGCATAAAGCGGAATGTCTGTATAAATATGATCCGGAAAAAGATGCCGATAAAAATAAAGTCATGAAGATAAATGAGCGCTGGGAAGAATTAAAAGAAAAATCCCATGCAAATATCCAAAGTGAGAAAGGCATCCTAAATCGCCAGATCCGCTCGATCCAAACCGAAGGACATTTTGGTGATATCAAAGAAAATGATGATATCCGGCGCTTTAATCATCGTTCGACAGAAAAAGTATACAAAGAGTTTATGCTGTATGCGATAGGTAGAAATATCAATAAATATCATCGGTTCTTATGCAATAAGCTCCGGAAGTTTGAAGGCAAAAAGGAAGAAAACGCAGCATAATGGAAAGCGTGGCTTACCTGGCAGATATCCTTTATTTTGTGCGCTCAAAAATAATTACTGATCTTAGAAATAGGGATACCCTGTGGAATATGTCAGTGCCGAAAGGCACTGACATATTCCACAGGGTATCCCTATTTCTCTTTTAAAGCGGAAAAATCGGCATTAGCCGATTTCCCCCTTAGAAAAGCTGTGTGCCAATGCCCGCTTTGCAGGAATAAGCAGAAGTTAATCTTAACGCAGCCAAAAAGGTACCGTATGCTTCTTCCTCATACCAATCACACTGCTGCCCTCCGAAAGAAGGGTATCCTGTGAATCTAATGTCAGCCGGCTGCCTTCAAATCGAAATATGAGCCTTGCCCCGCTGACCGCATCCAGCCTCCTGATCTCCATCTGCAGCGTATTTTCATCCAGCCAGCCGGCCGAAGCTCCGTAGAAGAATTCTCCGCAGCGGCTGATTTGAAATCGTCCGCGGAAATCTCCCGTGAGTCGTTTCTCCCTGTCTCCTTCCCACAGGCTCCATGTAACCATATCCTTCGAAAAACCAAAGCTCATCTTCTCCGTCTTTCCTTCCTCTACATGGTACAACGCCACTCCTCCGATCAGAATCTCCATAGAACTGCAGTATTCTTCCGCTTCTTCCCCTGCGTAAAAAGTCCTGCCGTCTATCCTGCTCTCTGTCTGGGACTGCCGTTTTCCCCCTAAAGGCAAAATGGCCAAAGCAGCAAGCTTTTCTTCAAGGACCTGCGCCAGAGTGTTTTCTTCGATTGCGTTATCCGCCGCTGCGGGGACAAGGCACTGCCGGAGCGAGTCCATGACTTCCTGGGTCTGCTCTGTTGCAGCTGTCATTACCACGATCATATCCCAATCCGGAAAAACGACTCCAAACTGCCCAAACGCGCCGTCCGCCCGGAAGGCGCCTAGATGCGAACACATCCAGAACTGATAGCCGTATCCGCACGCCCAGTCCCCTACATGCCCGTCGGCGTCTCCTTCTGTCTCGATCTGCTTGCTGCACGCGCGCTCAAACCAGCTTTCTCTTAATAACTGTCTCCCTTCCCATCTTCCTTTTTTCAGGAGAAAATATGTAAATCTTGCCATATCCTCCGTGCAAAGCTTCATAGCTCCTCCGCCGATCTCAACCGATTCCCGCCCCGGCAGGCACTCACAGAAAACAGTACGGATCCCCAACGGTTCGAAAAGTCTCGGCCGCAGATATTCCGTCACATTCTCTCCGGTCCTTCTTTTTATCACAGCTGCCAATATATTTGTCCCCGCCGTATTGTACCGGAAAAAGGTCCCCGGCTCATGCTGAAAGGGATGTGCAAGAAACTCCTTGATCCACTCCTCCCCCATGGCCTCGATTTCCGTATCATGCCCGCAGCTCATTGTCAGTAGATGCCGCAGTTCCACATTCAGAAGATTCTGCGACGGATTCTCCGGCAGATATTCCGGAAAGATATCCGCGATTCTTTCATCTAGTTCGAGAAGTCCCTCCTGTTCCGCAAATCCTACTGCTATCGAAGTGACAGACTTGCTGAATGAACACAGCGGATGAACATATTCCGGAGCATAAGGTGCCCACCAACCAAAGGCGCAGCATTTTCCGTACCGGATGATCATCAGACTATGCAGTTCTATATTTTTCTTTTCCATATCTCCAATAAATCTCAAGATATCCTCCGAATGCATCCCCACTGCCTCCGGAGTTGTTTTTTCAAAATAGCTCATCCCCTAGACCTCTTTACCTACGATTTGGCTTCCAATTCCATCCTGTGAACTCCATAGCGCCCGGACTGCACAGATAACACGATCTTCCCCGCACATTCCGGACGAACAACTGCCATTGCTTTCCCACAAAAAGTCGTGCATTTTCCTTCATAAAAATTTTCTTCTCCCCATGGCCTTGCACTTCCCAATCCCTGCAGGACTCCTGCGCCTTCTACTGTCACGCTTACCTCAATATCATCATTGGGAATGATAACGCCATTTTGATCGCTGTGAAGGATCGACACAAAAGCAAGATCCCGGTGATCCGCACGCAGAACCTTTCTGTCTGCGTGCAGAAGCAGACTCCCCTCTCCTCCACTGGACAGACGATTCGTCCCTGTCTTCTGTCCGTCTTTATAAGCCCGAACAGTCACTGTTCCCGGTTCATAAACCGTCTCGTACTCCGTTATAAAACCACATTCCCTTCCTGCCTGCTTGACTCCCAATGACCGGTCATTAATCAGCACCTCCACCTGGTCGGCATCTGCATAAACCTGCAACACAATTGCTTTTCCCTCCTGACCTTTCCAATTCCATGTAGGAACATAATCATAAAAGCTCCATGGAGTGAACACAGGTTTTTTCCCATAATGAGACGGATTCTGCGAGACAATATAAGGCTGATCAGCCTGTCCGAATACAGTTTCTCGATAGTAAGACTGTGCCCTCCTTGTCCCGATCAGGTCAAAATCGCCGCAGTACGCCGCAAACCATGGATAATCACCGTATTTCCAGGTTGCATTTTTTGTATAATCTACTTTTCCTATGCCGCATTCTCCAAGATAATCCCATGCAGTCCATGTAAAATCACCGATCACATAAGGCAGCTTCTTTATTAATGGCCAGCTTTCTCCAATTCGGTTTACAAAGGTTTCGCTTCCGCATATAATCCTGTTGGGATATTTCTCGTGATCCGTCTCATATCTACCGTCCGCATAATTATATCCTGCAACATCTACCGTCCCGTAAGATTCCTCCGTATAATCTCCCAGTTCCTCCCTAGCCATCTGCTTCTGCATATTATCACCCAGTTCTGCCATCGTGCTGTTAATATCCAGATCCTGTGATTCAAAAAAAATCATGGAACCGGCTCCAATGGAACTTAGCATCATATTAATCGAATTAATTATATAACGGCCCGGATCCAACTGTCGGAATTTTTCGGCGATTTTCCGGCTACATTCGGCCCCCTCTTCATTTCCCGTATCCGGAATTTCATTTCCAATAGAATATAGGATAACGGAAGGATGATTATAATCCTTATCTACAATTTTCGTCACATCTTCTTCCCAGTTTTCATTGAAAATAATGCTATAATCATACGCATTCTTGCTCATATGCCAACTGTCAAAAGCCTCGTCCATCACCAGCATTCCTACCCGGTCACAAGCATCCAACAAAGCCCGGCTCGCCGGGTTATGAGAGATTCTTAGCGCATTGAAACCTGATTCCTTCATCAATTCCACTCTTCTTTCTTCTGCCCGTGCAATAGACGCAGCTCCCAGGATTCCCTGGTCATGATGAATACATCCGCCCCGAAGCTTCGTTTCTACCCCATTGATCAGCAGGCCATTCTCTACGCTTAAGGAGAGCATTCTGATTCCAAATGTAGTCTCTGTCTCATCCCGGCAGATGTTCTGGGCGGATTTGTCCATAATCCTGGCTCTGCAGGTATACAGATACGGCGTATCCACATTCCACAGCTTCGGATTTGGGATACTCACTCTCTGTCGAATTACCTTTTTCTCTCCCGGGAATATAGTTACCGGGACTTTGTTCTCCGCCGCCAAAGATCCGTCCTGACAGCAGAATTCCGTTTTTATGAATGTTTTAACCGTACTGATTCCCTCATTCACAATCGTCAGCACACTGGAAACCACTGCCCGATTTTTGTCCGCACTCTCAACTGTGATTTTCAGCTGATCCGGCAGCGCATGAACTAGATCGGCCGTATAAAGCGACACATCACGATAAAGACCGGCGCCGCTGTACCAACGGGAATCTTTATAATTTCTTGTAACAACACGTATCTCATTCTCTTCCCCATAATGGAGATATGCATCAGCCTTTATATAAAACTGTGTGTAGCCATAAGCATGACTTCCCGCAAACATTCCGTTTATATATACCATAGCCTGCATATAGGCGGCTTCAAACTCTATTATAATCCTTTTTTCTTTCCATTCCTCCGGTACCGTAAATCTTTTCCGATACTCATATACTCCTTCCGGATAATAGCCTGAATTATTCTTTCCCGCCGCATCCCTATTCCTGGGTCTGCAGATCATGGCATCATGGGGCAGCGTAACCGGTCGGAATTCCTCTGTTACTGTTCCCAGAAAACCGTCGCTCTGCATCGCGTACTCCCATCCTTCATTAAAGCTTATTCTTTTCAAAGCCAACTTCCTCCCGTACCAATTATTATTCTTTCACAGCACCGCTCGTCAGACCGGATATAAAAAATTTGGATGCACATAAAAAGGTAATGAGCAAAGGCAGTACGGCGCAAGTACTCGCCAACATAATCGCCCCATAGTCATTTGCCCTGTCTGAAATCATGCTTTTCAATGCAAGCGGCAATGTCATCAATTCATTGTCCCTTAAAACCATCAGCGGAACAAGAAAATCATTCCAACTGTTCACAAACTGCATAATTCCAAGAGCAGCATATGCAGGTGCAAGATTCGGCGCGACCACCTTGAAGAAAATCAACCATTCACTGCAGCCGTCTATCTTTGCCGCCTCCCGCAGAGAGATTGGCACATTATTCTGACAATACTGCCTCATCCAGAATATACCAAAAGCATTTGCACTATATGGAATAATCAGTCCCCAATATGTATTGATCCATCCAAGCTTGGACATCATGATAAACCACGGAATAATTCCCGCCGTAAATGGAATCATCATTGTTCCCAACAATACGGCGAACAGTTGTTTTTTGCCCGGGAAATCATACGCTGCAAACGCATATCCACCCATGGAACAGAACAGCAGGCTTAAAGCTGTCTGTGAGAAAGTGACAATACAGCTGTTCAAAAACGCTTTTCCAAGATCAATCTGTTCCATCATACTCTTAAAGTTTTCCACAAGATTATTTCCAAACCATATATGCGGAGGAAATGAATAGATCTCGTTTGTCTCTAATGTGGACATGACTAACATCATGTAAAAAGGTGCCAGCATAACCAACGCAATGACTATTAGAATGGCATAAAGTACTATTTTTTTACCTGTCCTTTTCAATTTATTTTATCCTCCTATTTTTCTTCCGCCAGTTTATTAAATACAAGGGAACATAATACGATAAATATAGTGATAACGTATGCGATCGAAGATGCATATCCGTATGCAGTTCCTCCCTGCGGCGCTTTTCCCAGCAGATACATCATCAGCGTAAGTCCACCATTATTCACTCCTCCCGTCCAACTGGAATTAGTCAAAATAAATGGTTCTGTAAACAGATTAAACATACCGATACTGGATTGCACCAGCGTGAACAAAATAATCGGCTTGATCAGCGGAACCGTAATAGAAAAGAATGTTTTTACATGACCGGCTCCGTCAATCTTCGCCGCTTCGTAGATATCCGTATTAATTCCCTGCATTCCTGCCAAATAGATAACCATATTCCATCCGATCCATTTCCAGGCGTTCATAACAATAACCGCCACCTTGATCAGGGACCCGTCGCCGCCAAGCCAATTATATCCCTCTGCTCCAAACAGCTTTAGCACATAGTTAATCAGACCATAATTATTACTGAACAACTGCGTAAAAATAATAGAAATCGCAACAGCACTGGTAACCATTGGCATAAAGTAGATTGTCTTAAATAGATTGGCACCTTTGACTAATTTTGAATTCAGAATATAAGCTAAAGCCATTCCGCCGAGCAAGATCGGAATATGCGCAATCACGCCAATAACGACTGTATTGCGAAATGCCGTCCAAAACAAAGAATCTTTCAGCAAATTAATATAGTTCTCAATCCCGATAAAATGTTTACTTCCCATTCCATCCCATCTGAAAAAGCTAAGTCCAAATCCGGCTACAATCGGATACAGGCTGAATATCAGAAAGAGAATAAAAAATGGAGCGACATATGCATAAGCAACACGGTATTTATAAATGGATTTCCAAAATCTTCTCATACATGTTTTCTGACAGGGCCGTCCGTTTTAAAGACAGCCCGCCAAGTCCTCCTTTCAGGCAATTCCCCTTATCGGGTAATTGCTAAACTCCAATCTAAATTAATCCTCCCACATACCTGCGTCTTTATAAATCTGAATCCATTGTGCTTTCAGTTCCGCAACCGCCTTTTCAATGTCTTCTTCCAGTTGTTCTTTCATCTGTTCCGGCGAATCTCCCCGGTCCAGACATCCGTTGATCGTGCTGGTGATACATTCTTCCGCGCTCACATCCATCATCGTTGAGTATACAGGTTTCATCTCTACTGCCTGCTCCACCCATAAGCTCCTGGTTTTCTGACCTCCGAAGTAAGCGTCTTCCTCATCATACATAGGATCCTCATATGCGGGGGTATATGCCGGAAAATAATCGACTTCTTCCATAATGGCATTCTGTCCTTCCGCCGTACATAACATATATTCTATAAACTTCCATGCCTCTTCTTTATGTTCAGACTGTTCCGGAATTACCAGATAAGATCCTCCGCAGTTACTTGACTGAATTCCTCCGGGCATATCTGTAACCGCCCATTTCCCTGTGCCTTCGGGATCCACGTCTGTCTTCAACATTCCTCCGAACCAGCTTGCCATCGGTACGCTGACACATGTACCGGAAGCAAAGCCGCTATAAGCCTCAGAACTGAAAGCATTTACATTCATATCCCATCCGTTTTCCCGAATTGTTTTAATCGCATCAAGACATTCCACATCACCATCACGATCCAGGCGCAGAGTCAGGTCTTCATTATAATAATCTCTGTTTGCAAACATCATACGATAAAAATCAACCGCATCTGGAAGCAGCCATCTTTCTCCGGGAATAGAGACAGCTTCCGCCACTTCCAGAACACCCTCCCATGTGCTCATCAGTTCGCCCACCTCGTCCGGGTCGGTGGGAAGATTACATTCCTCAAACACATCCCTTCTATAAAAATAGGTCGCCGGTCCGATATCCCATGGAATCGCCACCATCCTTTTCCCATCTACGGAATACGCTTGATTCCATTTCAACGCCACAAAATCATCCTTATATTGTTCCGCATTGAACGGCTCTTCCAGCAAGTTAGTCAGTGCATTTGAATTACTGTACTGGGCAATATATCCTCCCTCTACCATTGCCACATCCGCCGCGTCCGTACCCGACGCAAGCGCTGTGGACAATGCCTGATGATGGCTGGTAGAATCCGTGATATTGAACTCTACCTCAATATCCGGATACTTCTCATGAAATCCTTCTAACGCAGCTTCAAATGCCTGATCCGCACTTGGATAGCCTGCGACAGTAATCGTTGTTTTCCCTTCCTCATCTTTTGTTCCTTTTGCATTTCCATCACCGTTTGAACCGCAGCCACATAAAAGCGCAGCCGATATTCCCAATATCAAAAATCTCTTTTTCTTCATCATCATTCTTATTTTCCTCCTATTTATACAACACTTTTTTCATACCTACATAAGGTCTCTGACAGAATCCCCTTCTATGATTTGAGGTTTTATAGGAATAAACCGGCCGACTTTCTTACCCTCAATCATAGCAATCACTACATCTACACATGAACAGGCCTGCATTTTTGTATTTATCGATACAGAAGTCAGACGCGGAACAAACAGATTTCTTTTTTTTAATCCATCTATTCCTATAACCGAGACATCCTGCGGGATCTTATATCCCAATTTTTCCAATCTGTAGATCATACCCAAAGCATATTCGTCGTTATAACAAATGACGGCTGTAGCATCACAGTGTTTTCTAGCAAATTCATCTGCCCCACAGCCTCCTTCTTCAAAGCAGTTACGATTTTCCAAGAGTTTCACCCCTTCTTTTTGAGAAGCAATCAGATATTTCTCAAATTTCTTTTCGCCCAGCTCCTGCAGCATTATATTTTTATACGCAATGCTTCTTGGCTGAATTCTTTCTCCTTTTGTCAGAACATCCGGAACCGCATAGGCGATTTTCTTATGCCCTTTTTTCTTCAGATATTGAACCGCCATTTCCATAACCTGATAGCTGTCCACATCAATATACGGAATACGCTTAGTCTGCACCACCGGCAAACCATTAGATACGCTCACGATCGGAATTTGCTTCCGTTTCTTTAAAGCGGTCTGTACTTTCACTGCCACCTCCTCATTTTCAACTATGATACCGTCTGTCAATATAGATTGAATCTGCTTCACACTCAAGTCCCCTGTCAACAGCAGCGTATACCCTCTGGTCTGTGCATATTCCGCCATATATTCAAACAACTCAACACAATATCCATTATGAAGACTCTGCCCCAATATCAAGCACAGCTGACGGGTCCTTTTACTTCCTGCCAAGCTTGCTGCCTGATATCCCAGCTGTTTAGCAGCAGAGCTTACAGCCTCCTTTTTCTTCTGGGAAACATATCCTCTTTCATTCAATACCCTTGATACTGTACTGACTGAGACTCCGGCCAATTTTGCAACATCTTCACGTGTGATCATCATATCCTCCTTTCAAGCATTTTCAGTATCATTAGCCTATAATTTTATTTTAATGATACTGTTTCCGCTTTTCAATTTGCCAATTTCTGCTTCACGAGTCATATTTAGAAACATAAAAAAATTTATTTTATTATATAAAACAGACAAATTATTTCCTGTTAGCATCCTTATATCCATTAATTTTTGTTAATAGTATCCAAAAATATAAATTGATACTTTTTTATATTTTTATAAGAGTATCTTTCTTTAATCCCATATTACTCACATCTGATACAAGGCACGTCTTTTTTCACAAACTCCTGGTCAAATTCATTCAGATATATGTTTACGTGCAATGATTTCTGCACAACAAATTTACCAACAATTCATGATTCTGCGTATCGAAGTATTTCGACAAAACTATCGTTGCCGCAAATATATAGCTTTTAAAAAGGGGCTGTCGGTTAACAGGCAGTTTTAAACAGGGAGGCATGTGACTCGTTCCAGTCGCATGCCTCCCTAAATTATTCCCATAAAAGAGAAAAAGATGGCTAACGACAACCATCTTCTCTCCGTTACATGTTATAATGTAACTATGCTAAACAATAAGTATTATAACGAATTTTTTGAATTAGGGCAACAGAAAATCAACTTTAAATTTTATGAATTGAGTTTACCTGATGACGATCCGGTCTTTACCCTTAAAAAAGTGATGGAGGAAATGGATTTTACAGCTTTATTGGCACAGTATTCTGGTAAGGGGAAACACGGGTTTAACCCAATCATGAAATATGGAGTTCTGACATATGCAAACATGCGCGGCATTCGTGAAATTGACCGCATCGTTGAACTTTGTAAACGAGACCTTGCATTTATCTGGCTCACACAGGGGGAACAGCCTAAAAGAGATGCCTTTTATGATTTTATAAACAAAAAACTTACTTCTGAGATTTTGGATGACCTGAATTATCAATTGCTGCGGCGGTTAAAAAAAGAAGGTTTGATCACGTTAGAATCACTCTTTATAGACGGGACAAAGATAGAAGCCAACGCAAACCGTTATACCTTTGTATGGCGCGGAACACTCAACTACCATCTGGCAGGACTGCTCGATACCATTGATTCTCTTTATGCAAAGTACAACAGATTCTTAGAAGAAAACGGATATGACACAAAATACGGTTTTGGGAATGCGCAGATGTTTATGATTGAAGGCATGGACAAAGTGCGGGAAGTGATTGAAAAGAACCGCAAACGAAAACTCACAAAGCATAAAAAAATATCAAATAACAGCATTATCGAAATCGACAACTGCTCTCCATTGGATCTGTTAAAACTTCAGAAAAACTTAGTAACGATAGCAAATGGTGAAGGCATCGGGTTTGTATACGGAAAAGGCAGGAAAAAATCTGAAATCCAGCAGCTCTACGAAGAACTCGAAGCATGTGGCAAAAGACTCATGGAATACGCAGAAAGTTTTGAAATCATGGGGAAAGAGCGTAACAGCTATTCGAAAACAGATTTAGAGGCAACCTTCATGAGAATGAAAGATGACCACATGATGAATGGCCAGCTCAAACCAGCTTATAATGTTCAGATTGCTGTAGAGAATTACTTTATCATTCATGCTTATGTAAGCAATGACAGGACGGATTACAACACCCTGATTCCAGTCATTGAAAAACACATCGATACTTTTGGTGAAATATTAAAGGAAACGACTGCAGACAGCGGCTATTGCAGTGAAAAGAACTTACTGTTCCTAAAAGAACACAACATAGAAAGTTATATCAAACTACAGGATCATGAACAAAGAAAGACCCGCGCCTATAAAGAAAATATAGGAAAATACTATAACATGACAACCCGGATATTTGAAGATGAACGTTATTATGTTTGTCATGATGGCAGGGAACTGAGACATATCCGCACAGAAGAAAAAGAAATGGAAGGATATACTCAAACACTGGAAGTGTATGGATGCGCTGATTGCAGTGGCTGTGAGCATAAAGCGGAATGTCTGTATAAATATGATCCGGAAAAAGATGCCGATAAAAATAAAGTCATGAAGATAAATGAGCGCTGGGAAGAATTAAAAGAAAAATCCCATGCAAATATCCAAAGTGAGAAAGGCATCCTAAATCGCCAGATCCGCTCGATCCAAACCGAAGGACATTTTGGTGATATCAAAGAAAATGATGATATCCGGCGCTTTAATCATCGTTCGACAGAAAAAGTATACAAAGAGTTTATGCTGTATGCGATAGGTAGAAATATCAATAAATATCATCGGTTCTTATGCAATAAGCTCCGGAAGTTTGAAGGCAAAAAGGAAGAAAACGCAGCATAATGGAAAGCGTGGCTTACCTGGCAGATATCCTTTATTTTGTGCGCTCAAAAATAATTACTGATCTTAGAAATAGGGATACCCTGCGGAATATGTCAGTGCCGAAAGGCACGCATTTCCGCAGGGTATCCCTATTTCTCTTTTAAAGCAGAAAAATCGTCATTAGCCGATTTTCCCCCTCATACCTTATTACTCTTATTAATTCTATCATCAAGATAAGTGTCTGCAGTACTTCTTTCTAACCAGAAGTACACTTACACCTACTGCCAGAACACAGATCAGCGACCACAGCAAAGCATCCTGTGAATCTCCTGTCTTAACGCTTCCTGCATTTGCTGTACTCGTTGCCGGTGCAGAAAATGTAGGTGCTGGACTGTTCAGCGTATTCGTCGTTGTGGAGACATTCGTTGTTGGAACATTCGTTTCCGGAGTATTCGTTGTTGGAGTATCATTTGTTGTTGGGGTATCCGTTGTTGTCGGAGCATTGCCTGAACTCTGTCCTGTATTGCTTACAGATGAACGATTTTTTACTGCCACTGCAAAGGTTGAGAATCTATCGACAGTAATTGTCACCATGCCGTCAGCATCCACAGTCAGCCCTTCATGAGGAATGATCTCCTCACCATTATGGAGCTGATATACCACTGCCTGATATCCCGCATAATTCTTACCCACTTGCAAAGTCAATGTCAGTTTACCAAAATTCTCTGTGATATCCGCAACCTTATTTCCATCTGAATAAAGCATCATCAATATCTCATAAGCATTTATAATAGAATATCCATTCTCTTTTGCCTTTTGCGTAAGCTTTTCTGTATCCTTCGAATCAGTATCCTCTTGTGACAAGATGATTTCTGCCTCAGTTGGGTCAATCTCCTGATTTTCGCAAATGCTGTCTAAATCTAATCCACTCGTATCAACTCTTACTTCATCTTCGGTCTGATCACTCATACTTCCAAGCGCAACATGAACGGTCATCGGAGTATCTTCCGCTGGATTTTTCGTATCAAAGATATATTCCAGTTCTGTCGGTGCTTCGTCACCCGAGAACGTTACAACTCCATCGTCTGATAATTCCGCTCCTTCTGTGACAAGGCTAATTCTATCTACATTATCACTTCCTACAAACGATGCTAGATCAAGCGACCACATACTATCCACTTTAGTAGCTGTCTTTGAAATAAATTGAGATGTTACATCTGCTTCTTTTAGATTAATATTACCACTTACATCTAAGCTTAATAACCGATTACTCCAACAAACCAAACTTTCAAGATTAGTATTTTTGCTTACGTCTAAGCTTGATAACTGATTATTCGGGCAATACAGACTTTCAAGATTGATATTTTTGCTTACATCTAAGTTTGATAATTGATTCTCATGGCAAGACAGACTTTTAAGATTAATATTTCTACTTACATCTAAGCTTGATAACTGATTTCTATAGCAATACAGAATTTCAAGATTAATATCCCTACTTACGTCTAAGCTTGACAACTGATTATACGAGCAATCCAGATATTCAAGGTTAATATTCTCGCTTACATCTAAGCTTGACAATTGATTATTATCGCAATTTAGTCTTTTAAGAAGAGTATTCTTACTTACGTCTAAGCTTAATAACTGATTACTGCCGCAAAACAAACCCTCAAGATTAGTATTCTTGCTTACATCTAAGTTTGACAACTGATTAGCCGGGCAAGATAAACTTTTAAGATTAATGTTCCTACTTACATCTAGGCTTGATAACTGATTATCAAAACAAGACAGGCTTTCAAGATTAATATTTTTGCTTACATCTAAGCTTGATAATTGATTACTAGCGCAATTGAGTTTTTTAAGATTAGTATTCTTGCTTATATCTAGGTTTGATAACTGATTATATGTACTATAAATGCCTGATCCTGGGAGTATTATAATACCAGGTATCCCACTACAATCTAGCTCTTCAAGATTTGTAAAATATTCAATACCTGCTGCATCTTGGATACTATGATCCCACGTCAAATCACTCTCAGAAGAATATGTTATACTCTCCACGCCTTCTATCTCACTTCTGATTAAAATGCCATCCCCATCTTCGTCACAGCCTTTTACCATTTCACGAAAAGCTGCATCTGGGAAATTTATCTCATCAATCATTATTCCTCTCTTAACTACCAAATTGGCTATATCATCAACCTTTATACTCCCTGTCCCCAAATTCTCAGATGGATCTTTCGGCTGAACTGGATCAGAAGGTTCAACAATATCATTCCCCTTATCCTTATCTAAGGAATCCGGGTCCAAAGGTTCAACAATAACGACCTTTTCATCCTCATCGGATCCTTCTGCATTTTCTGTCGGCTCTACTGTTAGACTTCCATCTAAATTGCTTGCCCACACTGCAGTATTCCCCAGTAATGATAATGACATTACCAGAAACATTGCTACTATTTTCTTTTTCATCTGTCAATTACTCCTTTTTCTATACTTTTATAATCCTTGTACTTTCTATCAGACACTTTTCCAAAATATCTCCTATGCTCTCACACCCCTTTATCTACTCATGCTTATCACTATCCATATATCTTAGATTTTATATAACCTAATGTATACATTATATATCTTATAAATAAGTTATGCAACCATAACTTTCTTAAACATCATTCATGTTAAAGTTGTTTTTTCGATATAATCATCAAAAAGGAGGATATCCTATGGTTCGTTTACGAGTATTAGAAATCCTACAAGAGCAAAATCACACAAAATACTGGCTTTTCAAGCAAATGGACTTAAGTTATCAGAATTTTAACCGCATGGTCACAAACCAGACTTCTTCCATTCGTTATGAGAACCTTGATACATTAAGCACACTTCTCGGCTGTTCCGTTGGTGAATTATTCGAAAAAACAAATGACTCAGATCAGTAGATTGCTCCTTGGCTTTCCTGCTTTATCAAACAATCTTCCAACTATGCCTTGTATCCTTCTTTTCCAAAGGCACAGACTTTTAAGTACTGTCCGCCCTGTATAGGACAAAGCCGGACAGTACATCTTTTTATTTTCGCGCACACTCTGAAAACAACTGATATGCATACTTAAATCCTTTTACAAATCCATTTTCCTCCCCTGCTCCGCCGATCATAAAAGCAATATCACGGATTTTTTTGAATTCTCCTTCCTCGATTTCACCGATCTCGTCTTTCAGCATTTCTACGATCTCTTCCCGAAATTCTTTACTGATGATGTCTTGTGGATATTCCTCTTTTCTCATATTAATATATAAATTTCTGATTGTCTGATTCATACTGTTCCACCTCTTCTTATGCTATCTTCTCCATACAATCCTGACTTGGTTTCAGTAATCCTTCTTCCAAAAAGCTAAAATATCCATCTCCCACGATAATGTGATCCAGCAGTGATATTCCCAGCAGTTTTCCTGCTTCTTCTATCCTTTTCGTTATTCGAATATCATCGACACTTGGTACACACCTGCCTGACGTATGATTATGTGCCATAATAATCCCATAGGCATTCGCCAGGATCGCGTGCTTAAATATCTCCCTTGGTTCTGCCAATGCCGCATTTACTGTACCGATAGACACGACCTCAACCGCTGTCGGCCTATTTGCCGTATTTACTGATACCACCAACACGTATTCTCTATCTACCCCTTCTAAGATTTTCTTTGCAAATGCAGCGACACTTCCAGGATTGCTGATTCCTTCTGCATCATAAGGAAACTCCTTTTCCCGAACCATTGTTACTTTAACCAATGGCACATAGATTGTTTGATCTGTCTTTTTCTTCATCTTTTTACCTCTCTTAATCAATAACTCTTATCAAATGCTTGTCTTATCTTTTCTTAAACCAGTACCAGCGTTCGAAACCTCCGCCTCATCTTTTCAAGCCGCGCCGACACTCCTCGGATTGTAATATTGCAAACATCTGCGATTTCCCGGTAGGTATATCCTGCCGCTCTCAGATAAACGACTTCCTTCTCTTTTGATGACATCTGTGCAGTCAAATACTGAACCTGTTGCCGTTGATCGACCGCTTTTGCTATATCATCGGCCTTATCTGAAATCTGTCCGTACTGTAACTCAGAACCATATTCTTCATGGTAAATTCCCATCGAAGCCTTACGTTTAGGACGATTTTGATAATTGAATTCTTTAAACATAGCTTCTTTCATCTTCACCCATGCAATGGATGAAAACCTGTACCTGGATAACTCCGGCTTCTCTAAATACTCCTGAACGGCTTTCAGATAACCGAAGATCACCACATCATAAAATTCCGACCTTTCCAGTCGATTCTTCCTCAAAAAACACTCCACCATCCAATGGTTCTCTTCTGCAAATACCTTCTGTTCCTGTGTTAATCCATGTAAACTCATCCTATGTATTTTCTCCTCGCTTTTTTATCTAATAACTATAAAACCGGGACATTCCTGCCCCGGCCTTTGGTGTCCAGATTGGACCTTTGCTATCTCTATTCCCTATCTTTCTGCCTCTCCTGACACCGGATCAGGATGTCATGAAGCAGATACAGATCTTCCTCACTGACATGATCTGCCAGATTCATGATTCCCTGAGAAATAAATACCGCCCAATCCATATCTGTCCATCCTGTCCTCTCGGTGTTCGTTTCGAACACCTTCTTCATCGCCTTTGATACCGTCCACGTAACTGTCGGAATTCCTCTCTCTGACCTGCTCCATTCCTGTAAGATCTGCATATGACGGGATATACTCTTTCTTTCCCCAGTCATTTCCTTTACCGATTCGGTGCGCAAGGGGTTCGTTTCGAACACCTTTATCTTCTGTGGTATTTCTCTTACCGACTGCTCCTGTAAAGTGTTCGTTTCGAACACCTCTGTTTTGCCCGTTATCTCCTTTACCGGAACACTCTCCCCTTCAGCACTCCTATGCGCGATAGCCTTTTGTTCATCAGATGACAGCTTCGCCGCCTCATAAGCGGCGGTAATCCCCAGATTCCCTTTCTTAAATTCCTCTTTAATTTCCGGTGCAGCATTCTTATTAATGCTGTCCATCTTAGCAATATTGGAACTGCTTTCATTCATCATATCCGCCACTACATCTCTTAACTTCCCCGGTATCTCCAGTCCATCTTCATCCCTGGCCCTTATCAGCGCCTCTTTGAGTTTCTGCGCCTGCTGGGTTTTCTCCCATGCCGTAAGCTCCCTGTTATAGGCATTTCCCATAAGTAGCGATAACTCCAGCATTGCCGGTGACATTTCTTTGTATAAGTAACGTACTTCGTGATATTCCTTATGCCCTCGCTCCAGATTCTTGATATTTGCAAGATTCCGTCTATGGCCGCTCACAATCCGAAACTCACCGTCCACCTTTGCCAAAACTGTCGGCTGCTGCTGTCCGACTGCAAGAAAGCTGTCTGCCAGTTCTTCGATCTTCTCCTGAGAGTAGAAATTACTCTCTGACGTTTTTACATCATACGGACTCAACCAGATTTCCTGATATTCATTGGCTGCTTTTGTTTTAGACTCTTTATTCTTGATATTTATGAGGTCATTAATTCCGAATTTTGCCATATTTTCATGCCTCCTGATAAATTTCCTTAAATTGCCTTATCTTTTTTACCTTTCCCTCCCTGTGTAGTTGCTGACAAACCACTTATAATCCTGCGCTGCCGCACACCAGGGACTGTATTCATAGATCGGTTTTTTGACAAAGGAATTCTCCGCCACCTTCCTCGAATACCGGATCACGCCAAGAATGTCGTACCTACTATGGTTCCTGCTGTCTGCCTTGTCGTATTCCTGCCGGAGCCACTCTAGGCCTGCAGATTCCCCATCCGTATTCTGATAGATCGTAATCAGTACTCCCTTTAAAGTAAGAGAGGGATTCAATACTCTGGCATCTTCAATCTGTTCTGCCACAATATCCAATCCCTCTAATGCATTTTCATCAATTTTTACCGGCACGATCACTTCATCTGTGATAACCAAAGCATTCAATACGTTGATCCCGATATCTGGCGGATTATCAAAGATACAATAATCATACCGATCAGACACTATACTACCTGTCTGCTCTCCAGTTTCTGCCTCCATGAACTTCTGGTACTTTTTCACTCTGTCCTCGCTCTCTTCCTTCATCAGATTCCATGTTGCACCAAATAAGGACAGATTAGACGTGATGATATCCATCCCTTCATAGTCTGTTGGCTGTATCAGTTCTTCCGGCTTCTGCCAATCACCATTTAATAACCTTGTTACTGGCGCTGTCTGTTCTGCATGATATCTTCCAAAAGCCTTGCTCAGATTTCCTTGTTTATCGTTATCCCATAGCAGGACTTTAAATCCTCTGCGCCATAATTCATATGCCATATTCACCGCTGTAAAACTCTTGCCGACATTATGTAAAGCTTTACATAATGTGGGTTATGACAAGTTAAGTATTATGTAAAGTTCACACCTGTTTTTCTCTTAATCA
>OFGA01000657.1_pt1 | contig 27335 bp, 27 predicted proteins | sample 1521471 | NCBI WGS metagenome assembly OFGA01 (sample SAMEA3504086, study PRJEB24116) | mouse gut metagenome | biome: mouse gut; feature: mouse-associated habitat; material: faeces | place: Denmark | collected 2011 | reverse complement strand
ATTATGGCAATGCTCAAAGCCCTGTCACGATAAGACCTATGACAATGAAGCCATTGTTAAAAAAATGGTTGAAGAACAGGAAAATATGTGTATTCCGTCCGGGTTAATCCCGCATTGCCCTGTCTGCGGCGCGCCTATGTCAATGAATTTACGGGCAGACCATACTTTTGTTGAAGATAGCGGCTGGCACACAGCAGCAGAAAGGTATCAAGACTTTATACATCGCCATAAGGGATTGAAAATTTTATATTTTGAATTAGGCGTTGGCGGCAATACGCCGGGAATTATTAAATATCCGTTTTGGCAGATGACATATAACAATCCCAATGCTGCTTATGTATGTATCAATTTATCAGAAGCCTATATCCCGACAGAAATCAGAAAGCAATCTGTTTGTATCGGTAACGATATAGGAGATGTTTTGAAGCAACTTGCAATAAACACATTCTAAGATAAAATACTAAAAGGGGGTGGTATCATAGGAAAAATGGTACTGCTGACACTCAATGAACATGAGGAAACGGTTATTGACAAAATCATAGCGGCAATATCTGATTATATACAACTTGAACCTATGGAAATTACACCCGCTTCCGTGTTATCCTTTCCGGGACTGGAAATAATACAGAGCAGGCGGCAGGTACTTCAAGGCGGGGAAGAAATCAACCTTACCCGCCTTGAATACAGTACCCTTGTATTCCTTGCTTCCAATCCCGGCATTGTCCTAACACAGACACAGATTTTTGAAGCTGTCTGGAACATGGATAGCGACAGCTGCCATTCAAGCGCTGTCAACGTAATTTACAACCTGCGGAAAAAGATAGAGCCGGACAGCAAGAACCCGACCTACATAAAAACCGTGTTAGGTGTCGGCTATAAATTTGACGGATAAACGCCGGGGAATGATAATGTAGACATTGTCATTCCCTGGTGCCTTTTTCTCCTTGTGAACGCTTAGAAGCCCCTATTTGGGCATTTCCTTATTGCACTACAAAACGCCCCGGGAATGCCCTTAAAACACTACCTGCTCACGTTCTAACTGTCTGTATTTGTTTTCCGTATTCATATTTCTATAAGGGTTTGGGAATTTCCCAACAAATAAAAAATCTATAAGTCACTTTACATGTGAATAGAAAATTTTTCGGGATTGAGTACTCAATCCCTATGCTTGCTATTCCGTTATTCTAAACTTTTTATAAAATTTCCCGGAAACTTTTCCATTTTTTACCTCTCGTGCGTAGTAAGTAGTAGAGGGGAAGTTCACGCTATTCCCGTATAGTGTACTTGCCACTTCTCATAAAATTTAGGGAAACCGTCAAAGGAGAAAGTTTATGTCAAAAACTAATAACTCTCCTACACCCGATACCCAGATACGAATGGAAAGCCTTTCCAATGAAGAAAAGCATTTCATGGAAGAAAGTCTTTCCATAGATAAAATGAGGCTGACCGTTACCAACATCTACCCCGCCTTTCAAAAAAAATCAGAACAGGAAGCCCGGCAGGAAATCGGGGCAAGACTCTATCAGATTTTCAAGAAATATGCGTAAGTCCCTTGCAAAACAATCATGGAAACGATATGATCGTTTTGTGGATATGCGTCTTACGTTTTAGGAGGTAGATAAAATGTACGACGCATTATATGCAAGACAGTCAATCGAAAAAAAGGACAGCATATCCGTGGAAAGCCAGCTTGAGTATTGCAGATACGAAACTCACGGGGAAGCCTGCATTGAATATACGGACAAAGGTTTTTCGGGCAAGGACACCAACCGTCCCGGCTTTGAAAATATGATGAATGATATTCGGGCAGAGAAAATAGGGCGTGTCATTGTCTACAAACTCGACCGTATCAGCCGTTCCATTCTGGATTTTGCAAACATGATGGAGATATTTCAGAAATACCATGTGGAGTTTGTTTCTTCCACGGAAAAGTTTGACACGTCCACACCGATCGGCAGGGCGATGTTAAATATCTGTATCGTATTCGCCCAACTGGAACGGGAAACCATACAAAAGCGGGTAACGGACGCTTATTATGCACGGTGCAAGCGCGGCTTCTACATGGGTGGGCGTATCCCCTACGGCTACCGTCTGACGAACACGGTCATTGACAATATCCGCACTTCCATGTACGAGGAAGTCCCGGAGGAAAGCGAACAGTTAAAGCTGATTTACTCCATGTATGCGGACACTGACAATTCCCTCGGAGATATTGTGCGGTACTTGAACGAACACCGGATTAAAAATCTGCGCGGTGCAAACTGGAATACCGCCCGGATCAGTGAAATGCTCCGCAATCCCGTGTATGTGCAAGCCGATATTGACGTGTATCAGTTTTTCCAAAGTCAAGGTGCAAACATCTATAATCCGGCAAGTGATTTCACGGGTTACAATGCCTGCTATCTCTACAAAGGTACGGTTTCCACTTCGAGAAAGCAGAGTGACCTATCCGAAAAAGAGATTGTGCTTGCACCGCATAAGGGGTTTATCCCCTCTAAAACATGGTTAACCTGCCGCATACGGTGTCTGAACAACCGGCAGTCCACAAAGACCTGTAAACCAAAAAATTCATGGCTTGTAGGCAAGGTAAAATGTGGTAACTGCGGTTATGCTCTGACAATCCGTAAGGCAAAAACAAAATGGGGACGCTATTTTGTATGTAGCCAGTCTGGAAACCACGGGAACTGTAACGGAGCAGGCTGTACCATTTATGCTGACGTATTGGAAGAATATATGCTTGGTGCAATCAAGGATAGACTGTCTGAATTTTCAGTCCTCAAAGAGGGCTTGATTTCCTGTATATCCGACACAGGAGAAAAGGGAATGCAAGCATTCCCCCAAAAGCACATGACGAAAAAAATCCGTCTGACACAGATTGAGGAAGAAATCGAAGATCTTCTCTCCAAAGTGTCCGGGGCAGGCAGTGTTCTGATGAAGTACATAGACGAAAAAATATCAGAACTGGACGTAGAGCGGAAATCCTTACAGGAAGAAATCGTTACGGCAAATGTCACAGATACAGAGGGAAGACTAAAGCAGATAACCAATCATGTAAAAACATGGGAAACTCTTTCGTTTGAGGACAGACAGGCGGTAGTTGACACGCTAATCAAAGTCATTCAGATTGCAGACGGTAACATTGAAGTCACTTGGAACATTTAACAAACAGCCATGAAAGTCTAAGCCACACAGTTTTGAGAACAATTTAATAAAAATCTGTTGATAAGCCAATACTAAATACCGTATAATGGAGTAAATAATTCTATAAAAGCACAGAATTATTTACTCTCGCGACATTCGCCCAATATGTGCGTAAACGCCCCTGCTTGGCTCATTGTTCGCGGAAATTAACAATCGAAAGGAAGTGATACTATGGCACCTGTAGCACAGGCAATCAGAAATCAGGAAATCCTAAAAACTGAATATTCCGAAAAAGCAGCCATAGGCGCATTATATGACGAACTCTCCAAGGGAATAGACAGCATGAAAAAAGGCGATGTTTATACAATCGATGAAGCTTGGGAGGAAATTGACAAAATATAATGCCGGAAAAACCAAAGAAATATAAAATCGTAATATCCAAAGATGCCCTCTTGGATATTAAATCAACAAAAAAATATATTCTCAATACTTTCAAATATCGGGAATATGCGGAAAACTTTTCAAAGAAGATAAAAAAGGCAATTAAAGAATTGGATTCCTTCCCCAAAGGCTATGAAGCTACGGGATATGTGATTGAAGGATTGAGCATTTATTTCAAACCTTACAGTACATATTTAATTTTCTTTGTCGTGGAGGATTCCACCATTACGGTAATCCGGGTCTTGAAAGACCGTATGTATTGGCAGTCTATTATCAAAAAGATGCAGAAAATCAACAGATAAATTTACTTCAATCCTCCCGTTTCGGTGAAGGGCTTCGCATTGTGCAAGATCACCTGGATTCCAAGAATTTCTATGCTTTTAATCCAGCCTTTGACTGCCCCAGTAAATAAATATCCTTACTTTCAGAAGCTGATACACAGCGGCAACGTCATTAAGCCGCTGTATATCAGCCTCTGTTTCATTCATGATATTTGCCGCAATCAAATTTCTATTTTATCATCGCTTGCGCTTCTCAAACTCTTTGCGAAACGATTCTAAATCCTGGCCTTTCAGTGCTCGTTCCAGCAATGCCGGAAGCATTTGTGGTTGACATGCAAAACAGGGGATTTTAAGACCTGCCACCCGCTCCGCCATCTGTGCGTCATAGTAAGGCTTGCCTCCATCGGCAATCGCAAGCAGACACGCCACAGTTACCCCAGATTCTTTTAACTCTTTGAGGCGGCGCAACAGCGCCCCCCGGTTGCCGCCCTCCTCTAAATCTGTGATCAAGAAAAATAATGTTTTGGAAGGGTTTTCCACAAATTTCTGACAGTATGCCACAGAGCGCTCAATGTTCGTGCCTCCTCCAAGTTGAAAACCAAACAGCAAATCCACCGGGTCTTGACACTTTTCCGTCAAATCAACAACACTAATGTCAAACGCCACAATATGAGTCCTGATAGACGCCATGCTTGCCAGGATGCAGCTCATAACCGAAGCATATATGACAGATTCCCCCATGGAACCGCTTTGATCCACATCCAGTATCACCGTCCACTGTCTGGAAGCTGCCGTGGTTGTGCGGTCAAAAAAGTAGAAATGCTCTGGGACTATCGTTCCAAGATCCGGGTTATAATTTTTGAGGTTCCTACGGATGGTAAGCGGAAAATCCATCGCAGCGGCAGACGGTATCGGAGAATGCTGCCTGCGGTTCACTGCAGAAGTAACTGCGCGGCGGATATCTGTCTCCAGAAGCTTATTGATTTCTTCCACGATTTTGGCAATGAACATGCGCACGCTCTCTTTGGAACGCTTTGGAATCTGGTCTTTGAGCATCAAAATAGTGGAAGCCAGTCCAATATCCGGCTCCACATGTTCCAAAAGCTCCGGCTCAAACAGAAGCTGGCGCAGGCCGCAGCGTTCCATTGCGTCCCCCTGAATCACTGTGACCAAATCTTTCTCAAACAAGGTGCGCACATCTCCCAGCCATTTGGTAATCTGGGGATTGGAAGGCCCGCTTCCCGCCCCTCTTCCCGAACCAAATCCTCCAGATTCCCTACGGTTATAAATCGCCGCTAACGCCTGGTCCATCAGTATTTGTTCCTCTGATAATTCAGCCTCATCTCCTTGATTGATAACCGCAAAGCGCTCCCTGCTCTCCGCCCCCAAAATCAGCCTCCAGCGTTTCATACGTTCCAGTTCATCCATGTCTGTATCATCCCTTCTCTTTTCTTACTAAAATTTCAAATATCCCCAAAATCAAAGTCGTCCAATTCTTCTAGCATTCCTAACGCCTCCTGTGTAAGAGGCGCATTAACTGCCTCGCTGACCTGGCTGGGATTTAACTGCCACAGCTCGCCTAAATTTTCTGCAATATCGCTTTTCTCCCTGGCTGTAAAATCCGCAAACGCACGGCGCAAAAATAAAAGAGCCCGTTTAAATTCTTCGTCGTCCAAAGTAGCCAGATATTGATCCAGGCTTTCCCAAAGACTCATACGGGCAATCAGCGCATAACGGTTCTTTTGGGAAAGTCCTTCAAACCATCCCGCTCCCAGATCTGCAGGAACCCCCTTCGAAAGCCTTCGTTCCACCTGCAGCGCTAATTCTGCATTTGTAAACTGCCCTCTTTCCAGCAAAATAGCTACGGCATAACCTGAAATCCTGGTATTTAAGTCATCTCTCTTTGCAAGCTCTTTGACAACGGCAATCCATTCCTCCTCTGAAAGGAATTCATGGCTTAACGCCGCCTCATTGAGCATCCCGATCGACTCTGTCAATTCTCTGGACGCAGGGTCATCACAAACGCAGCTTTCTGGAAGCAGCAGGCAGGCCCGCAGGAAAAGCTGTTGCAACACCGGGACCAGCGCTTCGCCAGAAAGCTTGCGGATGCTCCCATATTGAATCACCAGCGACAAGCTCTGCACCGTCTTTGCAATTTCCCCCACTGCTGCGGCCTCCACGGCAATCCGCTGCAGGATAGATGTGGCATAGCTTATCATCTGGGGGATTCCACACAAAAAAGATTCCTCAATCATCTTTGCAACGCCCGCAATCCCTTCTTCCTTTTCTGCCTCCTCCTTTAGCTGGAAAGACGCTGCCAGAAGGATCGTGTCTCCCTTTAATTGAGCCTCCACAATCTCAATCTCCGCTTCCGGCGTCCAGCGCATGATCCAATGCTCCGCCCAAGTCGCCTTCTCCTGCTGCACCTTTTGCCAAGATGCAAAAGAAATTCCAAGCACACGCAGGCGGTGCAGGAAAAACGAACGCTCTCGGTCAAGAAACGCTGCTTTTTCCGACTTCACTGACAGCTTTTCCCTGAGATCAAGATCAAGCTCATCCGCTGTCACAGAACAATAGCGCCGCAAATGCAATTCCTCCAACAGACGGTAGAAATCATTCTGGACAGACGTGCGGCTCACTCCCTGAGGGAGAAAGCCTATCTCTGTGCCAATCTCCGTATCTGCAACCGCCTGGGCAATTTCTCCAAAATTTCCATGTCCCATGCAGGTAACTGCGGCATCCCGCAAATCCCGCAGCGCCGGAATCTGATATCCGTGCAGGCTGGCAAGCGAAAAAGAAAGCCGCACCGCCTCGATCACCTCGGCGGATGATACCACATTGCCATTCTGTCGCTGCCAAAATGCAAGCTTGGACAAATAGCTGCGGGCCGCATAATCTGCTTCCCCTTTCTGATATCCCTGCCACAGCAGCCCATAATAAGCTGGGGCCTTATTCCCAGCTCCATAACCAGAGCGGGAAGACAAGCGATAATAAGAATATGGCATCCAAGTTTTCTGGGTTTCCACCATCGGAAGCCGCTTACATTCTGCGTCACTAAGGCCTGGCAAGCCGCCCCTCAATCCTTCGGTATGATACGCCCCTGTCACCACCACGATTTTTTCTGGCAAAATGCCAGAACTAATAGCTTCCTGGATCTGGCGCCTCATATAGGCCTCCCGCACAACGTTTTTTGCATCTTCACATCCCCTGCCCTCTGTCAGTTCCCGAAGCTGTTTCCCAAAAGCTTTTGCACCCTTGCGATATCCGTCCCCTTCACTGAAATGCTCCATCGTGCGCTCCCAGAAAGTCTCATGAGAATCCTCTCCTGACAGCTCGTCCAGTCTGCGGTAGACGCTGATCCGCTCCTCCTCGCCGACGTCTTCGCTATTTTCCTTTGCATCGGAAAAAGCCAGGAACACGCTGGACGGAAGATCAATAAAGCGGCATTCTGCCTGATGTTGCTGCGCCCACAAAATAGCCTGGTATTCGGGAGAATATTCTGCAAAGGGATACAGCAGGGTGCGAACCGGCGACTCGCTCGTATATGCCATCAGGGCGATGGGCGGCTTTGCCTTGCCGTCTGCCAATACCTCCAGTTCTTCCGTGAAGTCGCTTGGCCCCTCCACCAGGACCAATTGCGGCTTCACCTGATCCAAAAGCTTTCTAACATTCCATGCGCCAGCCGGAGATAAATGACGGATTCCAAATAGTACTGGCCCGCCTTTGCAATCTGCCAGATCTCCTTGAAACTCTTCTGTCCGATCAGCCTGATCTGACTGATGTCTCTGTAAGTTCTCTCCCATGTTTAATTCAGCTCCTTGCATTCCTTATACAAGCCTGACCAAGCTGCCCCTCTTTTGCGCAACACATTTTCCAGGTACTCTTTCCAGGCAAGGCTGTCTTTCTCATCATCCTTTACAATCGCTCCCTGCAGTCCGGCGGCTAAATCATAATCCGTAATCGTTCCATTGCCGAAGCTTCCCGCCAACGCCATGCTGTTTGCAAGTAGGGAGATCGCCTCTGCGGTCGATAAAACCCCGGTGGTGGGCTTTAATTTCTGCTTGCCATCCAAGGTTGCGCCAAGACGCAATTCCCGGAAGATCGTGCATACCTTTTCCACCACTTCCTGTTGCGGCAGACTGGCATTCAGATCCAGGTTTTCAGAAAGCTGCGTCACACGAGTCTTTACAATATCCATCTCTGATTCCAGATCGGCAGGCGCAGGAAGCACTACGATATTAAAACGGCGTTTCAGTGCGGCAGACATTTCATTTACGCCTTTATCTCTAGTATTTGCCGTGGCAATTACAGAAAATCCTTTCTGCGCCGGAACCTCCAATCCCAGCTCCGACACAGAAATCCGCTTTTCTGACAAAATGGAAATCAGCGCATCCTGCACTTCTGAGGCACATCTGGAAATCTCTTCTAACCTGGCAATGGTCCCTGTCTCCATGGCATGGTAAACCGGGCTTTTGAGCATCGCTTCCGGGGAAGGACCCTGGGCAATCAGCATCGCATAATTCCAAGAATAACGAATCTGTTCTTCCGTGGTTCCCGCCGTGCCCTGAATGACCTTGGTAGAATCCCCATTGATAGCTGCCGACAAATGCTCTGAAAGCCAGGACTTTGCCGTGCCGGGCTCTCCAATCAACAACAGCGCGCGATCTGTGACCAGGGTGGCAATGGCGATTTCTACCAGGCGTTTATGTCCGATATATTTGGGCGTGATCACCGTCCTGCCCGCTTTTCCCCCTGTTATATAAGTCAAGACCGATTTGGGGGACATCTTCCATCCGGTGGGAATGGGATCCTGTTCCGCCTTGATTAATGCATTGATTTCCTTTTGAAACATCTGCTCTGCCGGCAGACGCTGTACCATCGTCTCTTGTGCCATCTCGCAATTCTCCTCTCTTCTATTCTTTCTGTGTCTCTTGTTCTTCCTGCTTCTTTAATAGGACCGTGCGCAAATCCTGATATTTTTCCTCATTCCAGCCAGAAATCGTGACTTTGTGATCATCTACCAGCATCTTTATTTCCTCCAGCTCTTTCACCTGGTCAGACAACGGCATGGGGCAAGACTGCAGTAAATCCAGTAAGTCCCAAAAACGAAACGTTACTTTCTGCACGCCTTTTACCACAAGTCCTCTGCCACCCGAAAATTTGCACCTTTGCAATAGTGGGAAAAATTTCCTATAGTTATTAATACTAACGTTTATCTGCGCACGTTTATAAAAATAATTGCCCAGCATACGGCAAACATCTTCATCGAAAGGACAAATCAGATTTTCGAGGATCAAATCCCAGTCCCTTGTAAAATGATCATAAAAATGATCGGCATCAGAGTAAACGCAACGATAGGTATGGAACATCCCTGTCTTTTTGATCGCAGGATCAGTAAAAAGCTCTATCCAGCGGATATCTGGTCTCTCAAAAAGGTCATGTCGAACCTGAATTTGCTGATCCTGGAATTCATCATGATAACATCCCAGGAATTGATAACATCCTTTCTCTTTTCTCCATGCGACTTTGGCAAAGGTATCCATAATTTCCTGACGTGCCAGCTTCTGGCTTTGCGATTCCTTTTTGAGCTGCCTGCCCTCTGTGAGCCAGACCGAAAACTTATCGTACGTCTCCGCCGCCCCTTTCGTCAACAAGGAAGCTGCCAGCGCTGGCTTTAGAAAACGCTCTGCATGTTCCTGATACAATTCCTCTGCAAGGGCAAACAGCCGCTTGTCACAATTAAAAATCATAGACTTTAAAAGAAGCTCTGCAAGATACTGGGGCGCTGGTATCTTTGCATTGTCATGATAAGCATAATACGTATCGCCACTGTCAAATTCAACCTGCTTTCCGTCCTCGGTCTTGATCTGCGCCAGCAAGTTCTGCGACGCCAGCCTGCGGTACAAGTCAAGCATCTTTTGAGAAGACTTCCCAAGCAGGGAATCAAACAACGCCTGCAGCGTTGCACGATCTTTCTCCTCTAAGACGATCGTTTCGTTTTTCGCTTGTTCTTCCAATCCGTCCAACATTCGACAGACTGCGTCCGCAATCAGGTCAGATATCTCGTCGCTAACAGAAAACGCCAGATATTTTGACGCTGCCGCAGGGTTTTTTCGAATTTGCGACTCCCAAAATTCCAGGTTTTCCGTTCCCTCCATGCGCGCCATCGACCACAAGGCAGCTTTCTTGCAGTTTCCCTTTTCCGTCTTAGTAAACCCTTGCAAAATCTCCCGATTCTCCTGACTGTGGCGCATCGCCTGGATCAGGGCGGTGCGAACCTCCTTCTCTGCCTCTGGAAGCATCGAAAGATACCATGCATTTTCCCCTGCCCCGGCAATAGCTTCGACTACATGAACCCGGCGCGCCATTTCTTTCTTTCCTTTTGGATCAAATCCCTTTTTCAGCAAGGGAAGCAGCGAAGCGTCTTGCTCACAAAGCCACCGTTCAATCTGCTCTGCAAGTTCCGAATATCCCGCATTCAGACCTGCCACGAGAGCTGTCTTTAAACGATAATCAGAAAAAATCTCTGGATTTTTATCATGAGCTTCCACAATCATGCTATAATGGCCGCTCCCGGAAGTTGACAAAGCCAAAAGCAACGGAGCAAGCTGGCTATAAGGAACCTCACAGCACAAGCTGCCCTCTGCGACTTCAAGCGGTTCTAAGCTTCCTTCCACTTCGGTCACCGCCTGGGTGGTCAGCACGGCGTCCACAAATCCGAGAATGTCAAGCAACATATCTCCTTTTCTATCTCCCTCGTCTGACAATAGCTGCATCGCTGACTGGTAAATCTTTTGAAATACCGGTGACGCTTTGGACAAAGGCTCGATCTGCTCTACAGCCCGCGCAAGGCGAAAATCCTCGGATAGAAGGGAAACGCCTGCAATTATGCCAGATTCCAGTCGTTCCTTTAATTCATAAAGCGGATTAAGATTCATCTTCTGTTTCCTCCATTCTGTACCATCTCACATTTCTCTCAATACAACAAACGAACCACTTTGTCGCTCGTTACGATACTGTAAGGCTGCACGCAGATGCGATGCTGATCTTCAAGGTAATAAAACGCCCCTAAAAGAACCTGTCCTTGTAAAAGAGAAGGATCTGTCACCATGGAAAGGCGGTCAGAGCTACCCTCTGCATTTGGCATGTCTTCCAGCAAAATCGTATTGCCCTCCAAATCTTTCATGACATAGGCATCTTGAATCTTGCCGATCTTCTCAAAGGCAAAAAGCAATACCACGTAATGATCCGAAAGCACATTCTTGATCTGGTTTTTTACGGTTTTTACGACTGACGCAAGGCTAGACTGGGCATGAGACCTAATCCCTGAAAGATGCTCTCTTGTCACTGGGCTGTAAACAGCATTCTCCCAGCGGATGCGGCGGTTTAAATCCCCAGGATAATAAGTTAGCACTGGAACGGATGCCGCCTCAAATACGGTATCTTCCCGCCTGACATATTTGATTGCCTTAAGAGGACGGTAATTGCGGGTCACAGATACTTCTCCCGTGTCAACATCTGCCCACCAGCCAATGTCAATATATTCTTTTCTTGCCTGATCATAGACCACCTGAAATGAAAGTTGCAGCAAACAAGCATGTTCTTTCATAAGTCCCAGCGCTTGAAGCTGGTCCAGCTTCCAGATTCCACCCAGCTCTTCATACAAAATCGTGTCGTCATCTCCCACTTGCTCATGCTTTAGCTTTTCTTTTAGATAAGCCTCCGCCTTTTTTACACATGCCCGAAGCTGAACCAGGATCTGAATGGCTTTCTTATAATGGCTGTCCTGCCCGTCTTTTTGGAAAGCTTCCATTTCCAGAATCAGGCGGTTTACGTAAAGCTGCGGTCCTGCAAGATAATAATCACCCAATTGCTTTGCCAAATCACGGTATTTCTTAATGGAACTTCCGCCCATGGTTCCCAGTCCCGCTTGCAACAGCTGGTTCATGATCTCTCCTGTCAGCCTCAATCCTTCCAGTTGCTTTTTAATCTTCTTCGTGCGGGCTGCCTTATTTACCTTGGGCTTTCCCTCTTTCTTTTCTGCAGAAGATTTTGCCGCACGGGCCTCTTTCTTCTCTCTTTTGCGCTGAATATCTTCTGGGATCTCACAGAATTCAAAATCTTTTTCGATGCTCATCTCAAAGAGAAGCCCCAGGCTATGTTTGCATGGAAATTGCCTGCTGGGGCAGGAACAGCGGAACACCGGATGATCCTCCTCCACAAAATCTGCCGATGTGATATAGTTTGTCTTTCCGCTCCCGCTGCACTCCCCCATATAAAAGGTATCATCCTTGGAACGGTACCGTTTCACAAAACCGCCCTTTTGGCAAATTTTCCTGCCATTATTGACGGCGTTGGCATTTGGCGCAAGCATTGTAATATATTGTTCTGATATTTTTCTCATATTCTCACCTCTACTTGACGTTCTTTCCCCCTGTCCAATAAGGAAATTTCAATTCTTTTGACACTCTGATTAGAAAAAAGCAGCGGCTTGCCGTCCGCTGCTAATTCCCATGCCGCTGATATTAGGATGCCAGCCCGCACTCTCTGTCCAGTTCTTCTAAGATCGCCTGAATCTCTGACTCATTGCCCGGATGGGCTTTTACCAGTTTTAGGATTTCTTCTTTCGCTCCCTGGATTCTCGCTACTTGCGTCTCCATGCTAGAGCGCAGCTTCTGGCGGCGCACCACAAGCTCATGCTTTACTTCCACCATCTCCTTTTTATCTAGCAGGGCATGTACCTGATAAATCCAGATCCTTGCATCATAAAGGCGGTAACCATGAAGCAGTTGTATCAGCTTATCGTTAAAATACTCCAGGTCATCGTTGGTACGCTGATATTTCTCTCTCTCCTGGACTGCCTCTAAATACTGGTCCCAGATATAGTTCAATTCATAAGAATTCTCCACATGGTATTTCTCACACGCATAGTCCACAGCATTGGTAACATTCACATACTTAAAAGAAATCTTATTCAAAAGAGTGGTGGCACGGTTGATATTTGCTTGAGATCTCTTAATGTCCGCCACATCATTTTGCAAACGCAAAACTAGCAGTCCTCCCGCCGCTCCCGCTGCAGCCACGGACAGCAAAAATGGCATCCGAACATCAAAGCGCATCATCTGGCTCAGTACGACGATTAAAATCGCAGCGGCAATAAACCCTCCGGCAAGCAGGTAGAGCAAGCGGCGCAGCAGGCGGCACTCCTGTTCCAGCGCTTCCTTATAATAACGCCACTCTTCGCGCTCCCCCTCCAGATACTGCATATCCCGCTTTACCGTAGTCTGATATGCTTCATTCTCTTTCAGGCGTTTGATAATATATGGAATCTGATCTGCAAGCTGTTCCATCTGGGCAAACTGCGCATCAGAAATGGTCTTTGACTTGTTCAAATAGGCGTCCCTGGATTCATTCAGCGCCATCACTTTTTGGGCGACGCCCTGAATCTTTGAGATCTCCTGTTCTGGAAGATTTTCAATGATCTGTATATCCGTCAAATAATCGGTGACGATTTTATAATCTTTTTTTGTCTCCTCCAGCCCTTTTGCAGCTTTCAAAATCTGGTCGCAATACTCCATCGCCGGATTGTTGCTGGCTCTTGGCTTTGCCTTGTCTTGCGGTCTGCCCTGTTCTTGCTGCTGACTTAGATCAAATTCTAAAATATCTTCTACATATTTCGGCTTTTTCTTTTTCCTGAATAATCCCATCTTACTCACTTTTCCTATATTCTGTTCTTAATTGCAACAAAAATTTTTCGATTTTTGCCTCATAACCGCTGCGGTCCCCTGACAGCTTCATCTCCCGCAGCCTTGACACTTCCCCTGTCAGCTGCGCATCCTTTTTCCCGGGGACATGCCCTCCTCTGCAGGACAAAGCAAGCAGATACGCCTCGCTGCTTTCGGTCTGCTGACCAATCTCGTACGCAAGCTTATAACATCCCGCAGCAAGCGTAAACAGAAACTGCCTTGCATAGGCGGTCCCCAAATTGTGCCAGACTTTCCCCTGAAAAAAAGCATCCTCTTTTCCATCCAGCGCATTTTGATACTCCCACAAGGCGTCCTGATATTTTCCAGAACGCAGCAGACGGTCCCCACGCAGTTTTGCCCGCTGTGCAGGACTCTTATTTTCCATGGTCTTTGCCAGCTGCACTGCTTTGGTAATCTCCTGCCTGGTATAAAAGCCTCCCTCCGTCAGCACTTGTCCCAAGCACCAGCAACCGCTTTTTTCATTTTTCAAACCGTCCGAAAGCACCTGTGCCAGCTCTGTCCTGCCAATTTCCTGATCCAGCCATTGGCACAGCATTTCGTTAAAAAAGCTTTCCTCCACCGTCTCCGCATGATGGTACAGATAAAAACACAGCTCTTCAAAAGAATAAACACTGACATCCGCCCTTACCCTCAGCGGAGATTTTGCCAGAAAATCCTGGCATAGCCAAACCTTGCTCATGCCTGCTGCTCCTTCCCAATCTCATACTCCCACTCCAGCCTGCTTCCTGGCTTTTGCGTTCCAAATCCCAGATCTTTGACCTGCAAAATGATGCTTTCCTCTTCTCCTGGTTCCACAGAAACAGATAATCTGCAACGCTCCCGCTCCGAAAGCTTCAATCCAGACAATTCCAAGCTCTCGACCCTGGCCTCCCGGCTTCCCGGCTGCTGAAACCACAGTTCTAAAAGAGGCTCGCCTTCTAATAAAATCCGCAATTCCTTTGCTATCTGATGGTGATTGCATCCCGCTTCCGCCAAAGGATAAAAGTACTCCCCGTCCCCCTTGCTTACCTTGAATGAAACATGTTCCTTGACTTTATACTCACAAAAATATACCGTTTCCGCTTCATCCTGGCGTACCTGCAAAACCCCTGCATGACACGCTCCCTTGGTATATAAGTTCTTTCCCTGAAAGGCTCTTCTCCCCCTGCATACCATCTGCAGCGATTCCTTCATCCATCCCGTCTCAAAACCAGCGCCGATCAAATACACTGCCGACACAATTCTTCCTGCAAAAACTTTTTTCAGCATATTCAAAAACGCTTGGTCCCTTTCATGCTCCTCCTGCGGCAGCTTTCCAAGATATGCCTCCGCCACCTCTGAAACCCTGGGCTTTGTCTTCGGATCACAAAACAAAAGGCAACAGCGCACGCCGTTTCCTTCCTCCTCAAAAAGCGCCGCATGATGCTGCCACAGCGATTCTTCCTGAGAGACCACATAGGCATAAAAGCTCTCCCTGTGATCCTGAATCAAAAGCTGCTGCGCTTGAAATCCCAGCCGCTGTGCCAGCTTTCCTATAAACTCCGTCGATTCCTTTGTAATGCTTTCCAGGGAAAATACGCACTTGGTCACTGCCTGAACGCCTTGCGGCGGCAGCGCAAGCCGGATCACCTTGCGGAAAAATAAGAACAGCAACTCCTCTGCCGGATAATCCTGGTCCAAAGAAAGCGTCTCCTTGTCATAGGCACGTTTGAGAAGATCTGCGACATAATATCCCTCGTCCGCCTCCGCAAGCTTTCGTGCCTCTTCGCCAAAACACCACTGCCCCGTCTGCTTGCGTTTGCAGAGCGCCGTGGGGATCTGAAAGACCTCCGTCCCGGCAATGGTACCCTTCGTCTCTGGCTCCTCCAGATTTGCATGGTAACAGCTAATCTGCAGCCAGCGCCTGCTGACCTCAATCCCAATAAACCATTCCTCTTTCTGCGGTTTCATATTTTCACCTGCCTTAAATCACCATAAATTCCCGATTAACCAATTCTTCTAACTGCATGTAGGATTCCAAAAGCTTTAGAACCGTCGCCTCGTCTTTCATCTGCCAGCCAGCCATCATATCATTGATCAGCTCATAACGGCCGTCTTCGCCTCCGTCCGTAAGCTGCTGCCTGGCAAGCTGTCCGCTTTCTGTCACTTTCCATTCTTCCTCATGCTTCTCCTTGATATAATAGGGAATGACTTCTCCAAAAAACACCCGAAACTCTCTGGCATAAATCTCATCATACATCCTTGCCATCTGGCACTCCACATATTCCGTATGCCCGCAGGGTATGTAGGAAATCGTCACCTCCGGGGCGCTGGTACGGTATTCCAATATGATCTTGTCTTGAATCATATATTTTTGTTTTAGCGATTCCGGGAGCATTTCATAAAATTCAAAATACTTTTTCTTCTTCAATGATTCGTTTAAGATATCCTCTGCCAGAGCCAGCTCTTCTCTGGAAAGATTGTCCTTAAGCGCGCACCATTTCAAAAATGCCAGTTTACATGCGTTGTTCAACTGCTGTTGATCTTCAAGCAAGCTCGCCAGCTTGTGAAAAACATATTCCGAAACCACGGCGTCATGAATCAGATACTGATGTGACATCCAAGTCAAATACGCCGTAATCAGCTTTTCTCTGCCCTGGCTTCTGGCATAATGTTCAAATACTGTTTCCAAATCCGGCAAAAAATCCCTGGTATATAAGAACCGTTCCAGGCAATGTTCCTCCAAGTCAAACGTATCCAGTTCAAAATTATGGGCGGCTTTCCATAGAATCAGCATTTCTTCCAAGCTTCCGTAGAAGTTGCGGCACATGTAGACCAAGATCTGTTCATTATATTTTCCTTTGAGCAGCACGTTTCTGCACAATCCAAGCAAAAATTGATCTCCAGTGTCCCTATCCTGCTCCTCCAGGCGGTGACAGATTACATATACCAATTTCACCGGAGAAAGATCTTCACAGCCGTAACTTTCCAACAATTCATAGGCTCGCCTGTAATGCTTTCTTGCAACCAGCAAGTTCATCAGCTTTGCCCTAGTCTGCTTGTCAATGCCCTGAAAAGAAATATTCAGTAAAAATTCATCCAGAGAATCTCCCGTATAGTTGTCATAGAAATACGCCACCATCTGCGGGCGCAGCTCTTCCCGGTAAGCCTCGCTGATTGCCCTGGAATCCACAAGCGTCTGCAACAACGCCAAATCTTCCTTCTCATACGTCTGCCAGATTTTTTTCTTATCGAAGTATTTCACCAAGTAGGGCAGCTTGTCTCCTGCGCAGGCAATCCCCTGCTCCAAGAATTTCTCATTATCTAAAAAAGGCCTAACCTGTACTTCTTCTCCTGGAAGAAAGCGCTTTCCTGTGGCATCTTCCAAGAGTACCTGCCAGGTACTACTGTAAATATTGACATTGCCCACGCCATGGATAAAAGGCACTACCTGTTCTTTGTTCAAAGGATGCTGGCAAACCACGAGATTGCAAGCCTCTGGTCTGCTGCAGGCTACCTCGCAGGCAAACAGCACTTTTGCAAAATCCTCTCCCTGCTCTCCTGCCAGAAGCGCCGGAGAAAGGACTTCCTGATAAATCACCGCAAGATTCTTGTCTATCTTGCCAAGCTTCAACTGCCTGAATGCAAATTCCTGGATATTTTTCTGATAATGAGGCCAGACCGCTTTCCATTGCGACTTGCTATTGATAATCGCTGCATAGAGCATTGCCTGTGGGTCGCTGGCAAGGTTGCTGTAAGACTGAAAGTAAAGCACGATCGCCTTTGGCAGCTTTTGCATTTGCTCCTTGCCTGCGGACAACACCCAGGATTCATATAATCCGGCAATGCGCAAATCCTCTGAAACGCCCATCTGATACCATTTCCAGTATTGACTGCCAAAACAATTTCCCTTAATGCAGTAGCAGCAGACAGCCTGAAGAGTCTCTTTCCCAGGAGCCGCCTGGTAACATGCCTCTAAAATCCGATACCAAATGGGATCGTACACAGGAAGTTCCGGCACCAGCCGCACGACCTGCTCCGCCATTCCCTTTGTCAGCGCCTGATGCTTGACTGCAAAATTCAAAATCTTGCGGTCAAATCCCTGGAACCTGCCCAGATGAAAGGGCTCTTTTTCCAAAGCCCGCCAGGCTTCCATATACAATAAGATATTGTCTCCAAACCGTCTTAAATGCCTGGCGATCACTTCGAGCTTTCTGCCTTTGCTATAATTCAAGTCTTCGTCCAAAAACAGCAAGATCCACAAAAGTACTGCATGTTCTTGATTCTTATGATAAATTTTTTTAATCTGATTCGTACATTTATTGACATATGCAGGTTCTGGCTCCCGCAGCGTGCACAGATACAGATAATAGGCATACAGCAAAGAATCCTTGTCCACTTTATTCCTTGGAAAGGAATCCATCAGCCACTGCGCTTCCTGCCTCTGGCGATTCACCAAAAGCGCCTGTGCCTTCATCAGCAAATACCAGAGATTATCCGGCTCAAGTCCCATCAGATCTTCCAAATTCCTGCACATCCGCTTTACCCAGACGCCAGTTACCATTTTCCGAAATCCGAAATTCAAATAATCCCTCGCAAGCTCCGCCTGCCTTCTTTGCATGGTACGCACCATCTGCTCCCTTCCAGTCCGTGCTCCCACGACGCACAATTCCACTTCTTCCCGCTGGAAAGGCGTCTGTAAAACCAGCTTTCCAAAATTATTGCCGCCATGAAGCTTCTCTGGTAAAATGAAATACTCTGCAGCCGCATAATTACCCACGAAGTCTTCTTCCGTAATCCGCTGTTTCACTGGTTGAAGCCATTCCCCCTGCGCAATGATTTCCAGAGCCAAATGCCCCCATTCTTCTTTCTTTAGCGTAACTTGATGCTTCTCGCATTGCTTTACATTGCGAAACTCACGCTGTGCTTCTTCCACTTCGAAAAACACCCGTTTTTTCTTCCGTGCCGCAATTAAAAATTCTTCCACTTGCGCTCTGGTACAAGGCTTTTTGCAAAGCCCCTGGTAGATCAGCCGTTCCTCTGTCTCACGAATGCCAAAAATCCCAGCAAATTCCGGCTTCGCAAAAATCTTTACTGCTTCCTCATAAGATTCCCTTGCCAAATTTGCAAATTCGGTAATATTATGGATCTTCCCTTGGGAACTGTCTGGATATTTTCTGGAAATTGAAACCTCGAACGGAAGAATATACTCGCCCTGGCTGCTCACAATATGGAGATTCCCGCTCTGGGAATCCCCTTCACATAATCCTTCGCTGTGAAATTTAAATGTCTGCGTTATGGTGATTCCCTGAAATTGCGGCGTTTGACACTCCATTCTTGGACTGGAGGAATAGATCGTTCCTTCTATGGGTATATTATTGGTGTTTTTTATTGAAAATTCACCTATATATGCAGCCCCCTCCACTACTTCAAATGCTAATTTTTCTGGCGTAAATGCAAGGATGGAAGATTCCCTGCTGCAGTTCCCTTGCGCCAGCTCTTCTATTTTGTTCTGCAAATCGTCACCTGCTTGCTTTTTTATCAATAATCGTTATAATAATATGAGTTGTTACTTATTTGTAAATTATATACGATTTCAGCGCCTGTGTAAACAGCCGTATTTACAAATCTTTCACGAACTGCCTTGTCGTGCCGAGATTGACGCTGAATCGTGGAAAAAGTGAAAGATTTTACAAACCGTTTGCAAACCGCCTTGTCGTGCTGAAATTAGCGCTGAATTGAGGAAAGCGTGAAAGAATTTCGTTACTTCTTTCACGAACTACCTGTTTGTGCCAAAATGCGCACAGAATGGAGGAAATTATGATTGAGCATAAAGACCATTTTCATGGAAGTGATCTAGAAAAAATTGAACAAATTTATGGAATCAAGAAAGAGGAAATCACAAGCTTCAGCGCTAACGTGAATCCTCTGGGCGTCTCCTCGCTGCTGCGGGAATCCCTGGCAAGCCACATTGACGCTATCACTGCCTATCCAGACCGGGAATACGCCTCTCTCAGGAAATGCATTGGCACATATTTGGACGCCGATCCTGGCCATATCATCATGGGCAACGGCTCCACGGAGCTGATCTCTCTATTCATCCAGATCGAGCATCCCCAAAAAGCGTTGATCATCGGGCCTACCTACTCGGAATACGAACGGGAAATCGCCCTTGGAGGAGGAACCTGCCTCTACTATCCCCTCAAAGAGGAACAGAACTTTGCTCTAGACGCCAAAGATTTTACCAGCCAGCTCAATGAAAGCATTGACCTAGTTGTAATCTGCAACCCCAATAATCCCACCTCTGGGGCAGTCTCCCAGAATACCATGCGCAAAATTTTAGACGTATGCAAACAACATGATATCTTTGTAATGGTAGACGAGACTTATGTGGAATTTGCAGATCGTGTTTCTGAGATCACCTCTGTTCCCCTGGCTGCATACTATAACAACATCATCATCTTGCGGGGCACTTCCAAGTTTTTTGCCGCCCCGGGACTTCGGCTGGGTTATGCTGTTACTGGGAACCAGGATTTGATTAAGGCGATTAATACAAGAAAGAATCCCTGGACCATCAATTCTCTCGCCGTGATTGCTGGAGAGATCATGTTCCGGGATTCTTCTTATATTGCCAAGACCCGCAAATTAATTGCCGGGGAGCGTTCCCGCATCTATGAGCGAATTTCTAAAGACAGCCGTTTTAAGGCATATCCGCCCAGCGGGAACTTCATGTTGGTACGTCTTCTTGACGACGCTTTGACATCCAATGCGCTCTTTGACCGCGCCATTCGGGAAAAGATGATGATCCGTGACTGTTCCACGTTCCCGTTTTTAGATAACAAATACATTCGTTTCTGTTTCATGACGCCTGAAATGAACGACAAACTCCTCTGCTGCCTGCTGGCTTAAAAAACCAGCGTCAAGAGGAACTGAACAAATTTGATCAGATAGTTGGACAACATGATCGCCACAAAAACTGTCAGTAGAAACGCAGCGCCTTTTAGGAATTCCTTCATGGCTTAGTAGGTTCTCGTGGGACTTGTATATGTAAGCTGTTCCCCTCCGACATCAAAACTGGTATATACTCGATAAGTTCCACGTTCTTTTAATGTATACGATCCATCCATGCTTTTCGTTCCATTCGTGCTAGATCCGATCCAGGAATATATTGTATTCCACGAAGTCCCCTCTTTTCGCTGCAGCCGCATAACCACAGAGATTTTACATACCTTCTTTGCTGTAACACTGCTGGCAGCATAAGCTGTATTTCCTTCAATTAATAGATTTGCAACAATATGTGCTGTATTTAAGTATTTTGGTTCAATCGCATTCCCCTCTCTCGTCTGTGTCGCCCGCACTGGAACCGCCGCCGCAGTCACACTGCAAACAGGCATTGCTGCCAACACACCTGCCATTACCATTGTCATTAATAGTTTCCTTTTCATCATATTTCTCCTTCCCTATCTTTTGTACTATACCAGATAAAACACCCAGCACAATATAGTAACAACTATGCAGGACAAAATATGACAATTATTTTACTTTATTTTTTATTTTATACTATTCCTCGAGTTGTAATCTCTTTGCCAAAGAAATCAATTCCTTTTTAGACAAGTTTCCAAACAATTCAATTACATATTCCCCATCTGTTAACACCAAATTTGCTGTATCAACATCTCTGACATAATATCCCATAAAATCATTCACTGTAACTTTATCCATACCTTTAAAACCAGACGTAATATTACCCATAATGCCTTCTTTATACCCACTCTGTCTTAAAAGCATCATATCCCCTTTATCATTGACATAAGTGATTTGGTATTCATCAAATCGTTGCCTATATACTTCTTCTACCAAACGATATCCCTCTGGAAGCTCCGCTAAATTATATTTGAAAAATCTTTCTTCTCCATTGGACAATTCTTCATCCATAACTCCTGTTTCCTTTTTGAAAATCTTCACATGATCCCCGTGCTGTTCCAACATAATTTCATTCAGCCACTGAACCAATGTCTCTGCCGCCGTTATCGTTCCACCCAGAAGCATCAATAGTAATGCCAAGATTATTACAAGACCTCTTTTAGAACGAACAGGACGATACAATTCCAACATAGAAGAACCGCCGTCCAGACGCTTGCTCTTCGCCCCTACCTGACGCAGCAGACGATACATTTTGATCCGGAATCTCATAGAAAACCTATGCTTTGGCAGATTCCTGGGACGCTGCTGATATTCTTGTTCGACCAACTCTCCAAAAGCTTCTTTCAACAAAATATCCATCTCTTGCATAAGCTCACCACCTTATAATTAGAAAACCACCTTACTACCACAAAGCAACTTGGAAATCAGATTTTACAAGCCTGGAAGCCCCCAATTCCTCCCAATGCATTGTTTTATTTATTATACCACAATTATGTATGCAAAATAATATTTTAAGAAAAAGAAAAGCAAGATTTTAACATTGCGACTACTTCTCATAATACTTTATCGTATATTTCATGAGGAAGTTTACACAAGAGAAACGCTATGAAATTCCTTTTTCTACAGTCTCGAATTTAGATTTCTTACCTTAATTCAACACATGACGACAAAATAGCGTCTAAAAATATGGAATTGCATTCCCATTTATGGACATACTATGTCTTATCATTTAGAAAAGAGGAAACAGATATGACTGTCATGCTTAACCAGATTTTAGACGAAAAAGGAATCTCACAAAACAAATTGTCCAAAGACACCGGGATATCCATCAGCACGCTCAGAAACCTCAATCATAACCGCACTACCAGGATCAGTTTTGAGATCTTAGAAAAAATCTGTCTCTACCTTGGCTGCGGCGTAGAAGATATTCTCCATATAGAAACGTCTTGATCAATCTATGATCACAGACATTCTTATAGTAATTCGTTGAATACTTTCCCTATTTTCCGTTTTTCCATCCGATCCATTACTCCACATCTATGCGCCATCAGCAAAAGTGGGGGGAAGCAATGCATGTTACATATGCTGATTGGGTTGATAACTGATAAGGATAAAATTTTCGAATTAACGTATATTGAAAAACATTTTTTGCATCCGCTATAATGCCAATAGGGAAAAAGAGATGCAAATAACTCCATGTGAACACCTTGTATAATAATGTTGTAGTCAATCAAGACTACTTCGTTAATAAATTTCTTAATATATAATATTATTATATGGGTTTAATATACGACATATTGCGGATATAGCATATAATACACCTATTCAAGGATATACGCTATATATCAATTTAAGCCGCTTATACTTGTGATATAAGCGGCTTGAGCATTATATGCTTTTACAGTTTGGACGGCGGTAAGACCACCCTTTCCTTAATCCCAGTTGATAGCCTCATGCGATACGGTTTCCCCGTTCTTAATCTCTTCCATTGCCTTTTCAAGTTCCACACGTTCTGACGGCGTAACTTTTGTGAAATCCGGGTCCCATGCAAGTACTAGTTTTTTTATAAACTCTAATGCGAAATTTTGTTCGCTTTCTGGCAATATCTCCATAAGGTCGATAACCTGTTTTGTTACTGTGCTCATGTTCTCTCTCCTTTCTGGGGATTATTTATATATATCCCCTCTTGAATCCACATCAATTATATACAATATCTCTATTTCCCCACCTGGACGATAATTATATACGATCCTGTATTTTCCTACCCTTAACCGCTTTCTTTCATCTGCAAAGCCTTGTAACGTCTTGATATCTCCTTTTGGCGGATGTTCCGCCAATCCCTCGATCGCTTTCTTTATCCGCTGTTTTGTTGGTCTGTCAAGTCCGCCAATATATTTTGCGGCTTTCTTGCTATATTCGATTTTCAAACGCCTTATCTCTCCCTTCTCACTTGCGGGTTATTGTCCTTGTTCCCTTTAGACAATTATAATTATCCACTATATCAGTATATATATCAATACATTCCAAAAAAATATTTAATTTTATCACTGTCGGATATCTCAAAATATTACATGCTGATGAGTACAAAACACAGTCAAAAAAGTACGATTCATTGTTCTACAAAATGAATTTTGTCTTTTTTATTATGTTTGAGTATGGAGCTGTCACACTAATATATACATTTCTTTGTATGGGTTTAATTCCTTTTTTACATGTTCTATATCTTTTTCTTTTATAAATCCCAATTCTAAAGCTCGTTTTATGTATCCTTGAACATAAATGGGCGTATATTTCATTAACGTATTTTTCATTCCTGAGCTTTTTCGAATTAAAGCTATAGCTATGACACATACGATTCCAATTAAAGAAAAAAATATCAAAAATACATTAAAATATTCTTTCGTGTATTTATTGATGTTTCCAAGTGATAAAAATGCAAATATAATATAGAAAACAAATGATATCCACGCTGTTGTTATGGTTAAAATGGTTGTGTGTGATTGTGAATTTATTAATGATATTCTTTCAATCATCTCAGTCCTTATGCTGATATATTCTTGATCATTAAATCTAGGTTTTTCACTCATTTTTGTTGATTTCCACATGGAGGAATGCTATACTATTTACAGACATTCTCCTTTGTGGAAGTGTTTGATTTCGAGTAGCCGCTTACCGCCAAGTAGACCGGCTACTCATTTTCTTTTAGTTCCTTATAGACCAAATCAATGCCTTTTCTGATAATTTCTGTTTTTGACATTCCCGTTTTAGAAATGCAAAATTCAAGTTTTTCCACATCACTATCAGTAAGTCTAACCCCCGTTCTGTTTGTTCCTCTGGGGTCTGTTGTTGGTCTTCCCGTTCTGGGTGACAACTTATCATCTCCTTTCTTTTGTTCAACATAATTATATTATAACTTATGTTGAACAAAAGTCAATAGGAAAATTAAAAAGAGCAAAGATTTTTCTCTGCTCTTTTCTTTATATTCAGATTTTGTTATTTGTTAAACGTAGTATGGATTCGGCTTGCCTGCAATTATTATAATATCCAAAATCCATCCTACACCAAACAACCCCATTGTAAATATGTAAAGTATTCCCATTCCCACCTTCCCTTCGTAAAACTTGTGCATTCCCAAATACCCAAGAAAAATACATAATAAAAGTGCTACACTTTTATCTATTCTTTTAGATGTTGTCGTAGATGATGTAGAATCATTCCATCCTTGATTCCCAGACGATCTATTCAAGTTTTTTCTTTCTTCCAAAGTTATCTTTGCTATTTCTTCATTTGTGAACATTTTACCGCAATATGTGCATTTTCCATTTTCTACTGGTGCTCCACAAGCATTGCACTTCATTAGTATTTCCTCCCTAAATTCCTAAAATTTGTTTTTTAACCTCACGAAATTCTTCTTCTGTAATCATTCCCTCATCGAGAAGTTTTTTATACTCTCGAATTTTATCAACATTGCTTTTATCCCCAGTGTTCATATTATTTCCAATGGTTTTCGATACATGATTTCCGAAAGCAAATCCTGCACCAAGTCCCGCAAGTCCGCCTTTTTGTTTTGAAGCATCCCTCATAGCTCTTGCGGTTTGATATTTCATGAAATTATCCATATTTTGAGCCGCCATACCTATTCCAGATTGTTCATCAATTAGCTTTTCCACTTCTTCTGGAAGAGATATATTTTCTATAACCGCTTCAAAAACATCAATTCCCATTTTTCTTGCTTTTTTATTTGCATAATCACGCACTAAATCTGCAAGTTTTCTATAATTTGTAGCCAAATCTAACACAGGAACCCCGCTCTGCCCTATAGCCTCTGATATAGATTCAGATATAAATGATTCAAGGAACTCCATTATATCATATGTCATATTCAATTTTCTTGCGCCAAATACTTCGTTCATAAACACATTTACGTCACTCACCTGGAATGAAAATGATCCAAAAGCTGTAATTCTAACCATTCCAAAATCATTATCTCGCATCAATATCGGATTTTTAGTCCCCCATTTGTTACCTATAAACTGTGTGGTATTAACAAAATATAAATCAGACTTTATAGGGGAATTAAATAAAGTTGTTACCGCTTTTAGGCTTGATAAAATTGGTAAATTTCCAGTATCTAATTTATAATTTCCTGGTAAGAATATATCTTCGATTTGACCTCTATGCACAAATACCGCAGCCTGTCCGTTCCGAACTATTAAATTTGAACCTTCTTTTATTTCATTTCCTTGTCTTGTAAATTTATAAACTAATAATTTATTCGATTCATCAATATATTCTATTACATCTATAAATTGACCAATTATAAAATCAGATATTCCCATCTTCCCTCATTCTCCTTTTTATTTTTGCCAAATTATACCACATTATTATAATTTTTGCAAAAACAAAAGTTGTAAAGAAATAGAGCCTTGCGGCTCTACTCTTTAAAACCAACCTTTTCTCTTTGCCCTGCTTATCTTTCTTCCCTTTGAGTTCATGGGCTTATAATCTTTTGCGCAACTTATTACAAGTAGAACAGGAAATAGTGGTATCATTAACATTGCCCCTAATAGCGTCCCAAGGCAGGAGCCTTGTTTCTTTCTTTTCGCCATATTCTTCCTCTCTTTCGTATATTATTTTTTCTTTGTAGTAAACCATGTTTCGGTCGGATTCCAGTCATCATTATAGCCAGTGATTTTATATGTAACTGGCTTTTCTTTTGAATTTACCAAAAATATCACTTTGTAAATCAAACTATCTCCTGGGGACATATCTGCTTCAACAATATCCTTAATTCCATCATTACATTTTATATTTTCCCATTTTATCTGATTGTTTGAATTTGATGTATAAAAACATGTATACGGATTCACAACCAAATCCGCAAGAATTTCTTCCTGTCCCTCAAAATAATCAATTCTAAATTTTAAATACACATATTCTTTTGATTTTCCCGGACTTTTCTTTAATCCATTTTTCTTAAGATAACTTAATGCTTCTTTTCCGTCTTTATAATCAATCAGTTTCACTTTTGCCTGCCCGTAGTATCTTGCTCCAAATATGTCTGTCGTGTAGGTATCATATGCGGAATACGGATTCTTTTTGCTTCCATTTCCTTTATTTTTGCCTTTCACCGTCACCTTGCACTTATAGGTCTTGCTCCCGACCTTTGCTTTCAGGTAAGATGTTCCTTTCTTTAAGCCCTTGATTTTCGCCTGCTTATTGCTCTTACTGAAAATTTTCTTTGTTCAATCCACAACAGATTGCATGTATCTCTATATTTAGTCCATTTTTCGTATGCCCTAGTGACATTTACATAAGCCTCTGATATGCTTATAGAGCAAGCAAGAATAGAAACGGTCACTGTACTCCAATTTATCACAGAAGCAAGAGAAATAACCGGAATAATTGCAGATGCAACAATTCTTATAAAACAGCAAAAATAAAACCTTTTCTTATATTTTTCGCACTGTTCAAAATAATACTGAGCTATACTATTTATACGTTTCATATATTCATTTATATCCATATTGTCCGTTTCTGTTCCAAAATAAAATTTATCCTCATTCACAACCCTAATCCCCTTTCGTATAATACCTAATTGTACCATAGAATGGGGATTTTGTCATTTTCTTTCGTTTCGTGGTATAATATGGCTATCACTAGGTAATTGCGAAACAAGTTCAAATCTTGATTCCAATAGGGCAAAGGCCCGGTTGAGCCGGACTTACAGGAGGTGGATGTGGATAACGAGAGTTTTAAGACATGAAAACAAAGCAGATAAGGATATCTGCCCGTGAAATGATATGCGGTATGTAAGGTTATG